>Ga0207850_100067_pt1 | contig 111130 bp, 103 predicted proteins | sample 23E2SouthBayCA_FD_187746 | JGI IMG/M metagenome (GOLD analysis project Ga0207850, IMG submission 187746) | Aerobic enrichment media microbial communities from Eden Landing Ponds, California, USA - A23 E3 (3) (SPAdes) | ecosystem: Environmental > Aquatic > Marine > Unclassified | place...
GACCTCGCGTACCGATCGGGGGACGCCGAGCGCGCTGGCCATCCGGTCGATCTCCGAGAGCGCGAACTGGAGGTTGCGCTCGCCCGCGTCCTTCGTCCGAATCCGCTCTTGCCACTTGCGCAGCCGGTGCATCTGCGACCGCTTCTTCGAGGAGATGGAGCGACCGTACGCGTCCTTGTCCTTCCAGTCGATCGTCGTCGTCAGCCCCTTGTCGTGCATCGTCTTCGTCGTCGGGGCGCCGACGCGCGACTTCTCCTGTCGCTCCGAGTGGTTGAACGCGCGCCACTCCGGACCGGGATCGATCTGCTCCTCCTCGATGATGATACCCGTCTCCTCGTGTATCAGTTCCCCGTCGGCCGTCCGGGTGAGTTCTTCCGGGTCGAACTCCTCGGGGTCCAACTCGTCGGCGTCGACCCCTTCGACCCCCTCGGCGTCGGTTTCGGTCTCGTCGGCGTCCTCGTCCCGCACACGCTGCCGGTCGTGATCCCGTTGCCGGGTTGGCCGTGTCATCGCATTTATATACTATCCAAACGAATTGACTTAAAAGTTCGTGAGGGTGCCGTGTTGTCACACGGCTCCGTCGACCGACGGTCGAACGCTGCACCACACCGGACGGACAGCCCTTTGTCCCGCGAGCGCGGAACCCGATCGAATGCCGACGATCGACTGCGATCCGGAGACGGCGCGGTCCCGCCTAGCAGACGCCGGCGTCCGGATCGATGAGGGGAACACCGCTCACGAGCGGTGGCGCGCGGAGCGGGAGGGCGCCGTCGCCGTCGCGTACGACGACAAGGTCGTCGTGCAGGGGAGCGACCCGACCCGCCTGACGGCCCTGCTAAACGAGGGCGGCGGGCGCGCACACGTTTACTTCGACGGCGCCTCGCGCGGGAACCCCGGTCCGGCCGCGGTCGGTTGGTGTCTGGTCACGTCCGACGGGATCGTCGCCGAGGGCGGCGAGCGGATCGGGCGCGCCACCAACAACCAGGCCGAGTACGCGGCGCTGATCCGCGCGCTGGAGGCCGCCGACGAGTACGGCTTCGACGAGATCGACGTGCGCGGCGACTCCCAGCTGATCGTCAAGCAGGTGCGCGGCGAGTGGAACGCCAACGATCCGGAACTCCGCGAGCGGCGGGTCCGCGTCCGGGAGCTGTTGGAGCGGTTCGACCGGTGGTCGATCGGCCACGTTCCGCGGGAGATAAACGACCGCGCCGACGATCTGGCGAACGAGGCACTCGATGACGCGAACTAACGACGAGCCCCCGGAGTGGGCGAAAGAGCGGGCCCGTGAAGTGATGGCGGCGGAGGAACCGAGCGACGACGGGGAGACGGGAGAAACCGGCGGCGGGGGCGCGGAGGGCGGTGCAGCCGACGGCGACCGCGTCCCCGACGTGCCGGCCGAGAGCGTCGACGAGGCCGAGCGGCTCACCCGGCTCGCTCGGCGGACGGAGAGCGAGGCGGCCGCCGCGTTCTACCGCGAGCGCCGCGACGAGCTGGTCGAGGGGCACGACTACGTCCCGCGGCTCCGCGAGGAGGACGACACGCTGGTGCTGTACCCCGAGGAGTGGATGGAGGACGGAACCGTCCAGCTCGACCGGATCGAGACGACAGACCGGGCCGTGGAGGTGTCGCTGTCAGGACCCGGCGACGCCGACCGCTACCGCGAGATCGCCGCGTACAACGACGCGGTCGCCGACGCGGTCGCCGACGCGCACGGCGATCCGCACGCCGACACCGCCGAGAGCTTCGCGGCGTTCATGAGCAACCACTACGTGCGCGCGGTCGACGACGCGACGCCCGACATGCGCGCGGAGTTCCGCGAGGAGTACCTCCCGCGGAACGGCTGGCCGAGCGACGAGCAGCTAGCCGTCGTCGACGAGTCGCTGGACGTGATCGAGTCGGCCGCGGCGGACGTTGACGGTCCCGAAGAGTCGTAGACCGGGGGGTTCGGAGTCCACAGAGCGGGGGCTCAGCGGTCGAGCGTGCGCGGCTTTCGCCGCGCGCGTGTGCCAGAAATGTCGGTTGCCGCTCGGGACGCCGGTGACGCGGTCGTCGTTACTCGTCGAGCAGGGCGCGGACCTCGTCCGCGCGCGCCTCGTCGGTGACGAACCGGTCGAGGACCCATTCCAGCTGGCCGAGGACGGCGTCGTGCCCCGCCTCGGTGAGCTCGTACTGGTTGGTCCGCTTGTCGAGCTCGCTCTTCTCGACGAGCCCGTCCTCGACGAGGTCGTCGAGGTTCGGGTAGAGCCGCCCGTGGTTCACCTCGGAGCCGTAGTACGACTCGAGCTCGCGTTTGATCGCGAGCCCGTACATGGGCTCCTCCGAGAGGATCCCGAGGATGTTCTGTTGGAACGCCGTCAGGTCCGCCGCCGTCCGCGTCGTTACCTCATCAGTGACTGATTGTGCCTCTGACATAGTTGAGTTAAGGGAACCCGAACTTATAACCCTTCTCAAGGTTTACAAATGTTTTAATACTTCATCGCCACTCAAACCAGCGAATCATGCCGATACCTGTGGCAACGAGTTCGAACGGTTCGATCCGGCGTGATCTCGTGATCGAGTGATCTACTACCGTGAGCGCAGATACACGACAATTTATCGACGGAACGCGAGCGTTTAGACGAAATACGTCACTCGGAATAGCGGTGTATCTCGCCGGATACTGCGCGTCCCGAGGGAGAGCACAGGACTCAGAGAGAGAGCGGTATTGCTCCGTAGAATACGGCGTTGAGGCGGGTGAGGTGGTGTTTCGCCACGAGGACCGGTATGGGCAGGAGAGATGGCCGACTGAAAGCCGACGGGGGAGATCGTCCGTCGGCGGAAGTCACGGCGAGAACCCGAAAAGACTTTGCGAGCCATAGACGGAGTGCCTCGTACATGGCCAACCTCTGGGAAGACCTCGAGACGGGACCGAACGCGCCGGACGAAATCTACGCCGTCGTTGAGTGTCTCAAAGGCGAGCGGAACAAGTACGAGTACGACAAGGACATCCCCGGCGTCGTCCTCGACCGCGTGCTCCACTCGAACGTCCACTACCCGTACGACTACGGCTTCATCCCGCAGTCGTACTACGACGACGAGGACCCCTTCGACGTGATGGTGCTCGTCGAGGACCAGACGTTCCCCGGCTGCGTGATCGAGGCCCGTCCCGTCGCGCTGATGAAGATGGACGACGACGGCGAGCAGGACGACAAGGTGATCGCGGTGCCGACCGAGGACCCGCGGTTCGACCACATCGACGACCTCGAAGACATCCCCGAGCAGATCCGCGACGAGATTGACGAGTTCTTCTCGACGTACAAGAACCTCGAAGCGGGCAAGGAGGTCGAGACCCTCGGATGGGAGGACAAGCAGGCCGCGAAGGACGCGATCGAACACGCACAGGACCTGTACGACGAGGAGTTCCAGTAAGCCCGACCGGGAAATCGAGACGCCCCGATCCCTCGATCGGATAACCACCGAACATACCCATCGGCACTGCGGATGCGTTATGCCCATGGGTAATTTTTAGAGTGTGGGTCGAGTACGCGTAGGTAGAGCCATGAGCACACACAGCCAGCCGTCCGTCGGCATCGATCACCCGACGGTCGTCCCCGCCAACTTCGAGCCGGAGAACGACAGCGACGAATCCGGGGACGCGGCGGACGACGGACGCGCGGACCGGTAGCCGACTCAGGCGTTCTCGACGACCGCGGAGAGACGCCGAGCCTCGGCGACGAACGATTCGAACCGGTCGTCGACCCACTCGATCACGGCCGGATCCGTCGATTCGAGCACGCACCGAGGGTTGTTTCTGCGGTCGTAGGCGGCCACGCAGGCGATATCGTCGTACCGGAAGATCCCGTACTCGATCGGCTCCGGAGAGACGTGAACCGTCATGCCGTTGTCGCGGAGCGCCCGGTCGGTCGCCGGGCCGAACTCCGCGATCGACTCCTCGACCACGTCGCGGTCGATGACGAGTTCGACTTCGGCGCCCTCGTCGAGCGCCTCCGCCGCCGCGTCGTTGAACTGCCGGATGACGACGGGCGATACCGCGCGGATCTCCGAGCCGCTCCCCTCGCGCAGGAGCTCGGTGAGTCGGTCGACGACGGCGAGGGGGTTCCGTTCGGCTGCGACGGTCAGCTTCCCGGTGTCGACCGCCGACGGCGGGAAGTCGGCGCCGACGCGTTCGAGGTCGGCGGCGAACTGCCCGTACCGGTCCGCGAGTTCGATCTCGTCGAGCAACGCCTCGTACGCGTCGTGGACCCGTTCCCCGGTCGGCGTCACGTGGTAGGCCGCGTCGCGCTTGACGACCCAGTCCCGCTCGCGGAACCCGGAGAGGATGCGTTGGACCGTCGTCCGCGTCGCGTCGACCGCGGCGGTGAGGCCCGCCGGGCGACGCGGCTCGCCTCGGAGCGCGCGGAGCATCGCGACCCGGACGGGGGATCCGGCGAGATACTGTGCGCCGTCGTGTCCGTCGTCGCCCGTCATCGTGTGATCCCTGTGTACGGACACCGTACTGTTAACCGTACCGCGTTAGGCGCGGCGAGGCGGTCGGGCGCGCCGATCCGCGCGCCGTTCAGTCCCGCGATCCGCTCACGGCTGGTACCGGAACGAGACGACGGTTCCGATCGTGTCCTCGCCGTCGATCGCCTCGGTGGTGACGGTCGCGGCGACGACCGCGTCCGCGCCGAGCGCCTCCTCGATCACCGCGGTGAGCGCGTCGGGATCGGCGCCCTGCTGGAGCACCGGCACCCGCACCTGCCGGCGGTTGACGGCGACGTCGCCGAGGTCGTAGTCGGTGTGCTCGAACGCCTCTCGGACGGCCGCGTTGACGTCGGTCATAGTTCGCCCTCTGTCGGGGAAGCGGAAAAAACGGTAGGCCGAACCCCCGAAACCGGCTTCACGACGCCGGTCGTCGGTGGGAACGAACGAACGGACCGTCCGGTATCCCTGATTTAGCTTTTAATTTATTATTAAATAAGTATTCAAATATTACAGAATAGTTACCGCAAAACGGTTTAGATGTTAATATCACGCGATATTCTCTGTAATATGCACGAAAGTGTTGCAGACTACGTGGCAGAGCACCCGAAGATGGCCGGCGTCCTGTTCACCGCGCTCCTCCTGTTGACGCAGGCGGCGCCCGCGGCGGCGAACGTTGCACAGACCACGCCTGGTCCCTAATTCGGCAGGATCTCGTCGCTCCAGACTAGTTCCTCTTGGTAAAAAACGGGAACAGTCTCTAACTTGAGTAGCGCGTCTAATTGCTCCCTTTTAATTGAGCTAATAAATGCATTAGACGGGACTGAGTAGTTGAGACCGATACCCTCGATTGCAGGAGAGTATAGACAACCGACGCCGTACGGGCCGTTGGGATACGATTTCATAGTTATATCGTATTCCGAGCTTTGTTTCATAATGTCGAGTACCACTGCGATCCCACTCCGACTCTGACAGATCGTCGTCCCGCCGTCGCCGACGACGATGTACTGGTGGCCCGTGATCAGCTCCCGCTTCGCGACGTGAAGCGCGGTGCGGAGGTTGAAGCCGCTGTTCATCAGGCGGGCGATGATCCGGCCGAGCTGGGTCGCCGGCGAGTTCGCCACGTCGGCGAGGGTGACGATGCCGCCGCGAGAGCCCCGGTGGACGAGGGCCTCGCCCTGCTGGTACGACTGGCAGGCGTTAAGCAGGAAGGCGCTGACGCCGACGTCGAGATCCTCGGCCGTGAGATCGAGGTAGTCGTCGGTGCACTGCATCCCGCGGTCGTCGACGTGCCCGATGTAGTGGAGGAAGTCGACGTCGGACTGGAGGACCTCGCGCATCTCCTCGCGGGTGAGATCGTGGCGAACCTCGATGTCGAACTGCACCATGTCGCGGAGGCCGTACAGGTCCGCGACCTCCCCCTCCTCGCGCATCTGCTCGTCGTTACAGACGACGAGCACGGAGATCCGCGACTGCTCGACCGCGCCGGCCTCCAGCCGGCGGTGGTACGCGTCGAGGGTTGCCTTGTTGGCGTCGAGCGGGACGCCGGCGCCGACCCACGCGTGCTCGACCGTGTCGACCGGCTCGGGCCGCACGAAGTCGGCGTCGGTCGGCACCGCGCCGCGGTCCGCAGAGGCGTCGGCACCGCGGATGGGTTCGGTCTCGGTGCCGCCCCGGACGAACTCGTCCGGGCCGAGGGGGACCGCTCCGGTCGGAGCGTCGTCGGCGCCGGACCCCGGACCGCGGAAGAAGCCGAGCCCGTCGCCCTCGCCGGCCGTCGCTGGGGTCGCCGCCTCCGGGGACCGAACGATCGAGAGCTCGCCGGCGACGAAGGGGAGCATCTCCACGTTCTCGGGGTCGGGGCGCACGTCGGTCGTCAGGGTCCACTGGGGGAGCTCCGGCTCGACGCGCTCGAAGGGCACGTCGAGGTACTCGCCGAGCCGCTCCGCGAGCGGGAGGTCGTACAGTCGGCCCCAGTCGAGGTCGAGGTCGGTGGTCTCGCGCTCGTGGAGGTCGACCGGGTAGAACCCCTCCGTCCGGGCGAGACAGTCGAAGTGGAACGCCTGCCGGAGCACTTCCGCGGTCCGTCGCTCGAAGCCGGGCTCCAGGGAGTGCGTCCAGCCGTCGCCCTCGATCCGGGGGGCGTCCCCGGAAACCACGTCGGCCGCGAAGTAGTACGCGAGCGATATCACCGGGTAGAGGTAGCGGTACTCCGGGGGGACGACGATACGGACTCCGGAGTCGAACGGTTCGACGCGATCCGGGACGCGGAGCTCGTCGCCGGACTCGATCAGCGGGGGGTGCCCGCGGAGCGTGGGGAACGACCGCTCCGGGCTCGTCGTCTGGAGCGCGGAGCCGAGCAGGGAGACGGCGTCCATCAGCGACTCGGGGTCGGTCGGCGTCTCGATCGTCCCCGCCGGCACCTGGTGAAGCGAGCGGAAGCCGAGCGTGACCTCGGCGGGGGCGTCGAGGTCGATCCGGGTCGTCCGCTCCGTCGTCGACACGGAGAACGGCGACTCGAACGCGAGGTACAGCTTCGTCGGCGCGGGGTCGATCCCGACGTGGTACGTCCCCGCCGGCATCGCGTAGGAGTCGCCGCGGGTGAGCAGCGTCCCGTCGCCGGACCGGGCTTCCACGACCGCGACGCGAGGGACCTCGATGGACCCGGTCTCGACGGTCACGCTCGCGTCGATCGGGAAGTAGTGGGCGCCCTCGGGGCTCGCGGTCGGCTCGACCGCCCGGTCGGTGTACACCTCGAACTGCGTGTTCTCGATGTGGTCCGTGACGGTGATCCCGGGTGCGTCGGGTAGTGGGTCGATGTCGATACTCATGAGGGAGACCGCGGTCGGCGGCGGGATCGTCGAGGCGGGGTTCGACGCGGCCGTTGTTACCGACTTCTGGAGCGATGCGGCGATAAAGCTTGTGTCGGGGGATCGCCGCGGACCGAACGGATAAAGGGGCGGCCGGTCCACGTTCGCGTAATGATCACGCTTGGAACGGCCCGCGCCTCGCCGGGGGAGACGGACACGGGCCGTCTCGAGGTCGGCGAGACGCGGGACGGGAGTCCCGTCCGACTGCCGGTGGCCGTCATCAACGGCGCGGAGGACGGCGAGACGTTGTACATGCAGGCAGTCAGCGACGGGGACGAGCTCAACGGGCTCGGCGTCGTCAACCGCGTCGTGCCCCGGCTCGATCCGTCGGAGCTGTCGGGGTCCGTCCTCGTCGTCGGGGTGGTTAACTACTTCGGGTTCCAAGTCGCCGAGCATCGGAACCCGATCGACGACCGGAAGATGAACCGCGGGTACCCCGGCGACGAGGACGGAACGACGAGCGAGCGCATCGCGCACGCGACGTTTCAGGCCGCGAAGCGGGCGGACATCATCTTGGACCTGCACCAGGGGTCGACCAGCCGGATGATAAACGAGACGCGGGTCCGGTGCGGGATCCGCCACCGGCTTCACAGCGACTGTCTGGAGTTGGCGAAGGCGTTCGGCTGCGGCCACGTCCTCGACATCAAGGGACCGGACGGGCAGCTCGCGCGCGCCGGCCCGGAACACGGCATTCCGACCATCGACCCCGAGCTCGGCGGCTGCGTCGGGTGGGACGAGGAGTCGATCCGGTACGGCGTCGAGGGCGTGTTCAACGTGCTCCGTCACTACGGCTACCTCGACGGGGACGTCGACCTCGAACGGCAGACGAGGGCACGGGGATTCGACCAGTACGGGTCGCCGGCGGGCGGACTGGTCCGGTTCGAGCGCGATCTCGGCGAGCGCGTCTCGACGGGCGATCTCCTCTTCGAAGTGACCGACGTGTTCGGCGAGCTGAAAGGGAGAGTGACCGCCGACGACGACGGCGTCTTCTGGCGCACCCGGCGGCTCCCGCAGGTCGCCGCCGGCGAGTACGTCTGCTCGGTCGGCACCAACGTCGACCAGTACTGATGTCCGACGACGGCGGTTCCGATCCGGGCCCTCGCGACGACCGCGACCAGAGCCGCGCCCTCGCCTGTCCCGAGTGCGGCGCGACCGTGCGCGACCGGTGGCGCTGCGAGTGCGGCGCCCCGCTGGAGTTCGCGGACCCGCCGATTCCGGAGGGGACGGCCCCGGATCCGGAGAGCGATCGGCGCGGTGAGCGCGACCCGATAGATCCCCGAAACGGGCTCTGGGCGTTCGAGTCGTTCCTCGCCGTCGGCGACGACCCGGCCGACCGCGTGACGCTCGGCGAGGGGATGACGCCGCTGGTCGACGCGGACGCGGGGACCGAGGGCGCGGGGACCGAGGGCGCGGGGACCGAGGGCGGGGGCGACCCGCCCGACGACGGCTGGAACGCCGACTTCAAACTGGAGTACGTCTTCCCCACCGGCTCGTTCAAGGACCGCGGCGCGACGACGACGCTCACGCGGGCCCGCGAGCTGGGCGTCGAGCGCGTCGTCGAGGATTCCTCCGGCAACGCCGGCGCCGCGATCGCGACGTACGCGGCGCGCGCCGGGATCGACGCAGCGGTGTACGTCCCGGCCGACGTCAAGGAGTCGAAGCTCCGGGCGATCCGCCGGGCCGGAGCCGAGCCGGTCCGGATCGAGGTCTCTCGCGCGGACGTGACCGAGGCGTGCGTGGCCGCGCTCGGTTACGGTGACGGAGGGGAAACACGCACCGGTGACGTAGCGGGGTCCGCGTGGTACGCCAGTCACGCGTGGAACCCGGCCTTTTTCGAGGGAACCGCCACCGTCGCCTACGAGATCGCGTTCCAGCGCGGCTGGGACGCCCCCGACGCGGTCGTGACCCCGCTCGGGCACGGCACCCTGTTCCTCGGGGCCTACCGCGGCTTCCGGCGGCTGAAGCGCGCGGGCTGGATCGACGAGGTCCCGCGGCTGTTCGGCGCGCAGGCCGCGGGCGTCGCGCCGATCGTCCGCGAGCTTCACGGCGCCGACGCGGCCGACCCCGAGGGACGCGTCAACGCGGCCGCCGACGGGATCCAGATCGCCGAGCCGGTCCGGAAGCGGGAGATCCTCGACGCCGTCGCCGACACCGACGGCGACGCTCTCGCGGTCACGCAGGCGGCGGCGGAGCGCGAGCTCGACCGGCTGCACGCCGCCGGGTTCTACACCGAGCCGACCTGCGCCGTCGCGCCGGCGGCGCTGCGCGAGCTCCGCGAGCGCGGCGTCCTCGCGCGCGACGCCGACGTGGTCGTCCCCCTGACCGGGAGCGGACTGAAGGGCTGACTGCGGCCTCCGAGGGATTCGCGGGGCCTCGCCACCGTCATCCCTTTTCAGTCTCGCCCTCTGGGAGGACGTATGGAGGTCCTCGTCTACGGCGCGGGCGCGCTCGGGAGCCTCGTCGGCGGACTGCTGGCGCGGACCCACGAGGTCACGCTCGTCGGACGCGACCCGCACATGCGGCGGGTCCGGGAGGACGGGCTCCGGATCGACGGCGAGGTCGACGCCCACGTCCATCCCCGGGCGCTCACCGACGGGAGGCACCGCTCCGCCGACCTCGCGGTGGTCACGACGAAGGCGTACGACACGGACGCGGCCGCGCGGGCGCTCGCGACCGGCGAGTACGACGCGGTCTGCTCGCTCCAGAACGGCCTCACGGAGGAGCGGCTGGTGGCGGCGCTCGATCCGACCGTGCTCGCGGGCACCGCGAGCTACGGCGCGCGGTTCGCCGAGCCGGGGCGCGTGACCTGTACCGGCGTCGGCGAGGTCGCCGTCGGGACGCTCTCCGGGGGCACTGACCCGCTCGCGGAGCGCGTCGGGAGCGCCTTCGACGAGGCCGGGATCGAGACGACCGTCGCCGCGGACATGCCCCGGCGCCGATACGAGAAGCTCGCGGTCAACGCGGGGATCAACGGCCCCTCGGCGCTCGCGCGACTCTCAAACGGGGCGACCCTCGACGGGCCGGGCGGCGAGGCGGCGCGCGAGGCGGCGCGGGAGGTCGCGCGGATCGCGCGGGCCGACGGGGTCGGTCTCGGCGAGGAGGCGGTGGTCGACGCCGTCGAGCGCGTCGCCGCCGCCACCGCCGCCAACCGGTCGTCGATGCGCGAGGACGTCACCGCCGGCCGGCGGACCGAGGTCGACGCGATCTACGGCGCCGCGCTCGACCGCGCCGACCGGTTCGGCGTGTCGGCGCCGACGTGCCGAACCATCGCGTCGCTGATCAGGGGCTGGGAGGTCGGGGCGGGGGTTCGACCCGCCGCGGACGCCGACCAAGCGGACGCAGAGTGATCTCGTACGGCGGAGAAAGTGAGGCGCTTACGGCGGATTCAACACCACTCTTCGAGGACGGTGGCGTCTGTCTCGTCGACCGAGACCCACGCGTTCTCCCGGGAGACATCCGCGATCACGAGCTCCGGTCGCGACGCCGACGAGTCGTCGATCGACGCCATCACGTCCGGCGAGTCGTCGGCGTCGAGGGCCGGATCCGTCGGCAGCGCCGTCCGGCGGTGATCTGGGTCCGGGTCGTCCCATGGAGTGGAACTCCGTGACATGATTGTGAATTGTTCACAGTACGTATAAGCGTTCCGGAGCGAGATCGTCCGCCATCGGCGAATCCGCGATCTGAGAGAAAGATCGGGGACGGGAAGCCCTGTCAATCGTCGATCACGGGGGATTTGGCGGGGTCGAGCGTCGATCCGACGAACAGATCGGTTCGTTGTCAGGGTCTCGATCGGAGACGGCGAGACTCGCGTGCGGCGGAGATACCTCGAATCGCGGGGAACGCCCGTGTGTCCCCTCCACCCCAGCGGGCTCGCGAACCACCTTCGCAGTATACAAGAGGTGGCACGCTGAAAGACGGTGCATGAACGTTTCAGACGCCATGACGCCGCGGTCGGATCTCGTCGTCGTCGAGATCCCGGGGAGCCGGAACGACGTGTTGGAGTACATCCAGGAGTACGGCTTCTCGTCGGTGCCGGTCGTGAAAGACGTCGACGGCGACGAGGTGTACCGCGGCCTCGTCTCCCGAGACGACCTGATCGAGCAGCCGGACGAGGACCAGCTCGCGCTGCTGATGCGCGAGGTGCCGACGGTGGGCGTCGCCGACGCGATCGGCGACGCCGCCGCCACGATGGTCGCCGAGAACTCGCGCCGGCTCCCGGTCGTCGACGGCGATCGGCTCGTCGGTATCGTCACCGTCACCGACGTGGTGCGGGCCATCGCCCGCGGCGAGATCGACGGCGACACCGAGGTCGGCGGGCTCGCGACTCCCGCGGTCAACGCGACCCACACGGAGACCCCGCTTCCGGTCGCCGAGCGCGAGATCGGACTGGCCAACGTCCCCTACGCCGTGGTGCTCGACGACGACGCCGGGCTCGCCGGTATCCTCACCGAGGTCGACGTGCTGGAGGTCGCCCGCGTCGTCGAGGGCGAGGCCAGCACGGGCGACTCCATCGCCGAGCAGGACTCCGAGTGGTCGTGGGAGGGGATCAAGGCGACCGGCGCCCGCTACCTCCCGACCCGGAACGTGGAGCTGCCCGTGGGCGCGGTCCGCCACTTCATGACCGAGGACCTCGTCACGGTCAGCGGGACGCGGACCGCCAAGGAGGTCGCACAGGAGCTCATCAGCAACGACATCGAGCAGGTGCCGCTGGTCAACGGCACCGACCTCGACGGCATCGTGCGCGACGTGGACCTGCTGGAGGGGTTATAGATGGCGTCCGAGGAGATCGTCGAGTTGGCGAAGCGGCGCGGGTTCTTCTTCGGCTCGAACGGCGCGTACGGCGGCACCGCCGGCTTCTACACCTTCGGCCCGCAGGGCGCGGCGCTGAAGAAGAACGTCGAGGACGCGTGGCGCGACCGGTTCACCATCCGCGAGGGGAACCGCGAGATCGAGGCGCCGACGATCATGCCGGAGCCCGTCTTCGAGGCGTCCGGCCACCTGGACACGTTCGACGACATGCTCGTCGAGTGCCCCGAGTGCGGCGAGTCCCACCGCGCCGACCACCTCGTCGAGGCCGTCACCGACATCGAAGACGCGGAGGCGCTCCCCGGCTCTGAGGTCGAGGAGCTCATCGCCGACAACGACATCGCCTGTCCCTCCTGCGGCACCGCGCTCGCGGGCGTGACGGTCGAGGACTTCAACCTCATGTTCGCGACCGACATCGGCCCCGGCGACGCCCAGCCCGGCTACCTCCGACCGGAGACGGCGCAGGGGATCTTCGTGGAGTTCCCGCGGCTGAAGGAGTACGCCCGCGGGAACCTCCCGTTCGGGATCACCCAGATCGGTCCCGCCTACCGCAACGAGATCTCGCCGCGCGGCGGGCTTCTCCGGCTCCGGGAGTTCACGCAGGCGGAACTGGAGCAGTTCATCGACCCCGAGGAGGACGAGCCCCCGCTGGACCGCGTGCGCGACGTGTCGGTCCGGCTGTACCCCGCGACCGAACAGCAGGCGGCGGACGGCGACTACGTCGAGACCACGGTCGGCGAGGCGGTCGACGAGGGTGTCATCGGCTCCCCGTGGGTCGGCTACTACCTCGGCGTCGCGAAGCGGTGGTACGACCGGATCGGCGTCGACCTCGACCGCTTCCGGTTCCGCCAGCACCTCGCGGGCGAGCGCGCCCACTACGCGTCCGACTGTTGGGACGCCGAGAGCGAGGTCGACGGCGACTGGATCGAGATCGCGGGCTTCTCCTACCGCTCCGACTACGACCTCTCGAAACACGACGCGCACGGCGACGACGCGTTCACCGTGTTCAAACGCTACGACGAGCCGAAGTCGGTCGAGCGCGCGACCGTCGACCCCGACATGTCCGTGCTCGGTCCCGAGTTCGGCGGGGACGCCTCCGCGGTCGCCGAGGCGCTCGAAACCCTCGCCGAGCGCGACCCCGACGCGTTCGACGGCGAGACGGTGACGGTCGAGGTCGACGGTGACACCCACGAGGTCGACGCCGACGTGGCGAACTTCTCGGTCGAGACGGTGACCGAGAACGGCGAGCACCTCACGCCGCACGTCGTCGAGCCCTCCTTCGGCGTGGGGCGGACGGTCCAGACCCTGCTGGCGCACGCCTACAGCGAGGACGAGGTCGACGGCGAGGAGCGCACGTACCTCTCCTTGGAGCCCGAGGTCGCGCCGCAGGACGCCGCGGTGTTCCCGCTGGTGACCAACGACGAGCGGCTCACCGAGCTGGCCGACCGCGTCGCCGCCGACCTCCGCGAGGCGGGGCTGGCGGTCGCGTACGACGACTCCGGCTCCATCGGGCGTCGCTACCGCCGGCAGGACGAGATCGGCACCCCGTTCTGCGTCACGATCGACCGCGACGGGATCGAGGGCGACGGCCCCGAGACGGTGACCGTCCGAGAGCGCGACTCCGCGGCGCAGGTCCGGGTCCCCGCCGCGGAGCTGGCCGAGGAGCTGGCCGCGCTCCGCGCCGGCGGCGAATTCGACGCGCTGGTGGACCGCTACGAGACCGTCGCCACCGACGTCGAGACCAACTGACCCGTGCCCCTTCCGGCGGCGGAGTGGCGGGCGAAGGTGGAGTTCGAGCGGCGGCTGGTCCACGCCAGCGGTACCCTCTTTCCGGTCCCGTATCTGCTCGGGTGGCTCACGTGGACCGAGACCGCCGCGATCCTCGCTCTCGGCGTCGCCGTCGTCGGCCTGCTGGAGTTCCTCCGGCTCGTCGTGGGGCTCGATCACGCCGTGTACCGGCACCTCACGCGGGAGTACGAGTCCGACAGCGTCGCCGGCTACGCGATGTATCAGGTCAGCACCGCGTCGGTCGCGGCGGCCGCGGTCCCCGCGTTGGGCGTCCCCGGCATGACGCCGACGCTCGCGGTGCCCGCGATCTGGATGGTGTCGCTCGGGGACCCGGTCAGCGGCGCGCTCGGGGACAACGACGCGACCGAGTCGAAGCGACCCGTCGCGTGGATCGCGATGTTCCTCGTCAGCCTCGCGCTGGCGCTCCCCTTCACCGTGCCGGCGTTCGGGACCGCCACCGGCGTCGCCGTCGCGCTCTCCGGCGCGGTCCCCGCCGCGGTCGCCGACGGCCTCCCGCCGATCATCCGAGGCGTCGCCGTCGACGACAATCTCACCATCCCGCCCGCCGCGGCCGGGGGGATGCTCCTCGCGGTCGCGGTGTTGGCGTAAGCGGTCGACCAGCGCGGGTTCTGAGCAGTCCTAAGTGTTTATAACTGAATGTGCGGTGGCGCGTGCCTGCGAGCGGCCGCCATCGGCGGCCGCGAGTCAGCACCGCGCGAGGGAGTCGCGAGCGGGCGACCGAAGGGAGCCCGAGCGAGCGACGAGGCTGGGGAGGCGTGAGGTGTGGTTGCTGTTGCGGGTGGGACTCAAAGGGGCAGCCGCGAGGCCGGCGTAGGCGTTCACGAGAGCGAAGCTCTCGTGAGCCAATCAGAACGCTTCGCGTTCTGATGACGACGTAAGCACCGCAAAGAGCGGGTGAACCGAGCGACTGAGGAGCACAGCGAGCGTACGCCGGCCTCGCGGCTGGGGCTTTGGAGGCCCTCACCGTCGAGTCACCGATCACGTCCCGTCGAGCAACGAGATCGCAGCAACCCACCGAGCCCACGCTCCGGACCTCAATCGCTCCGCACCGGTCACTCTGGACGCGTGATCTGCAGTAGAAACGAAGGGGGATCGGCGACCGATCTACGCCGCGCGGCGTTCCTTCGCCTTCGGACGGAGCTTCGTGTAGCCGCACTTGCGGCATCGGTCCGCGTCCGGGGAGTTGCGGGCGTTACAGCGCATGCAGATGTGTCGGTCGAGGTTGCGGCGTTCCGCGGCGTCGAAACTGGCCATACCGCTACTGACAGGCCGATGCTGTAAAAGGTTGCGAGACGCGGCGGGTCGGATCGGCCGCCTCTGAGCGGCCTGAGCGCCCGTGAGTCGCCTCAAAAGACGTGAGCCGAGCCGTTAGGCGCCCGCTTCGGAGAGCGCGGCCTCGATGTCCTCGCGCTGGGTGACGCCGACGAACCGATCGACGACGCCCTCGTCGTTTTCGATGATGAGGGTCGGCAGCGAACGCACCTGGTACTGGTTGGCCACGTCCTGCTCCTCGTCGACGTTCACCTTCTGTAGCTCGAAGGCGTCGCCGAGGTCCTCCTGGATCTCCTCCAGAATCGGGTCCTGCGTCTTACACGGGCCGCACCAGTCAGCGTGAAAATCCAGCAGTCGAACAGTCATTATCCGGCGCAATCTACCGCCGGGCGGCGCATAAGGGTTTCCCACTTGTGCACGCACCGACTTGAACCGCGGCCGCCGCTCGTGGACCCGAGGCTTCGGGAGCGCTCCACGTCGAGCGCCGAACGAAACGTTTAGAACGGCGCGAGACGCACAGTCGGCCATGAGCAGTGGTTCCAACTCCGGCGGGCTGATGTCCAGCGCGGGGCTCGTCCGCTACTTCGACAGCGAGGACCGGGACGCGATCGCGATCGACCCGAAGACCGTCCTCGCGTTCTGCGTCCTCTTCGGCGTGTTCGTACAGATCCTCTCGCTGACGGTCGCGTAAGTCTGCCGTCCGGAGTTCGGTTCCGCCCACTACTTCCAGCACCGTCGTCAGCCTCTCGCTTCGCCTGCTCCGTAGCGCGCCCTTTTTGCCCGTCCCCCACCGACCGGTTCCCATGCAAGCAGGCGTCATCGCCGTCCAGGGGGACGTGGCCGAACACGCCGCCGCCGTCGAGAACGCCGCGGCCGCCCACGGCGAGCCCGCGGAGGTGGTGGAGGTCCGGGACTCGGGGATCGTCCCCGACTGCGACGCCCTCCTCATGCCCGGCGGGGAGTCGACGACCATCTCGCGGCTGATCCGCCGGGAGGGGATCGACGAGGAGATCCGCGACCACGTCGCGAGCGGGAAACCCGTGCTGGCCACCTGCGCGGGGCTCATCGTCTGTTCGCGGGACGCGAAGGACGACCGGGTCGACGCGCTCGGGCTGGTCGACGTCTCCGTCGACCGCAACGCGTTCGGCAGACAGAAGGACTCCTTCGAGGCGAAGATTCCGGTGACCGGGCTCGACGACCCGTTCCACGCCGTGTTCATCCGCGCGCCGCTCATCGACGAGGCGGGCGAGGGCGTCGAGACGCTCGCGACCGTCGACGGCCGTCCGGTCGCGGTCCGCGACGGCCCCGTCGTCGCCACCGCGTTCCACCCGGAGCTCACCGACGACCCGCGGATCCACGACCTCGCCTTCTTCCCCGAACAAGAGGTGGTCGCGTGAGCGGTTCGGACGGGGGCGCCGACGGCGAGGTCGACGACGAGAGCGACCCGGAGGCGCCCTCCGAGGCCGTCCTCGACGAGCTGTTCGCCACCATCGAGTCGCGGAAGGAAGAGCTGCCGGAGGGGTCGTACACCGCCTCGCTTTTTACCCACGAGAAGGGCGAGAACGCCGTCTTAGAGAAGATCGGCGAGGAGTCCACGGAGGCGATCCTCGCGGCGAAAGACGACGACGTAGACGAGCTCACCTACGAGAGCGCCGACCTCGTCTACCACCTGCTGGTACTGTTCGCGATGAAGGACCTCGACCTCGACGACCTGCGGGAGGAGCTGCGGGACCGCTTTTAACCCCTATCGCTCCCGGTCGAGCTCGCGGTTGATGTCGTCGAGCTCCCGATCGATGTCGTCGGGCTCCTCGGGCTCCAGCTCGCTCGCGATCCGCCGCTCGAACTCTTTTTCGCTGATCTGCCCTTCGACGTACTGTCGGCGGAGCCGGTCCTGCCGGCTCTCTGGGGCGTCGCTGGACGATGCCGAGGCGGGGGACGACCGCGACCGCCCGAACGAGTCGCTCGCGGAGTGGTTCGCGTCGTCGCCGCCGAAGAGCCACGCTCCGGCCTTGTAGAGGGCGTAGACGACGCCGACGAACACGGCGAGCGAGACGAGCCCGGAGAGGATCGCCCACGCGAGACTCAGGATCGCCGAGACCACGGAGACGACGACGCTGACCCCGATCAGGATCGCGATCGCGATCGCGCCGTAGTAGAGGACCTTCTTCCCGTCCATGCGGTGGAGTCGCGGCCCTGAGCGCAAATATCTTCTCCCGTCGGGTCGACGCGTATGTCCGCCCGTCCGAAGACTTATTCGGCGCTGTGGTCGTGAATTAGTGAAATGCACCCGACGCCGCGGTCCCGGACGGACGCCGCATCTACGGGCGCTTCGGAGGCGCGCCCGTGACCGATCGGGCCGCCTCCGGCGACGATCGGACGGGGCCCGGCGTCGACCGGCGGACCGTCCTCGGCGCGCTCGCGGGAACCGGGAGCGCCGCGGTCGCCGGCTGCGGTTCCGACTCCGGTCCTGGCTCTGACGCCAACTCCGATTCCGGTTCCGATCCCGACTCCGGCTCCGGTCCGGACGACGCCGAAACGGGCGGAATCGACCCGGACACGCTCGACGACCTCGCGGCCCGGTTCGCGCCGACGCTGTACTTCGACGCCGCCGAGCCGTGGTTCCCGACCGATCCGCGGCCGTACACGGTCGAGGAGGGCGGCGAGACGGTCGTCGACGGGTTCGAAGCGTTCGACGGCTACCACGAGCGGTACGAGGAGGCGGGCGAGCCGCCGGACCCGACCGTCTTCTACAACGGGGTCCGGTACGAGGACTCGCCGCTCGCGGTCGTCCAGTTCTGGTTCTACTCGGCGTTCGACCAGTTCACGGCGAACTTCCACTGGCACGACTGGGAGGTGCTCCACGTCTTCGTCGACCTCGACACCGGCGATCCGCAGCTGTACGTCGCCAGTTCGCACTCCCGCAGCGTGCCGAACAACGAGTTCCTCGATCCTGCCCCCGACGCGATCCCGCGCGTTCTCACCGAGCTCGGCTCGCACTCCAGCACCCTCTCGGTCAACGAGAACCCCGACAGGTTCCAGCGCGTCGGCGAGGAGGGGTTACTCGCCGACATCACGAACACGACGATCGACACCGTCGAGGACCTGCTCGGGATCCCCATCGCGTACGGGCTCCCCCGCGACGAGGAGATGCGGCTCCCGTTCGTCGTCCCCGAGTACGAGGGCGAGCCGATCTACGAGCACCCGGACCTCCCGTCGGTCACCGAAGAGTCGCTGGTCGACGGCGCACTCACGGTCCGGTCGCTCGACGCGTTGGGATCGCCCCCGACGGATCTCCCGCTCCGGGAGACGGGGATCGCCTTCCGCCACGCCGACCGCGAGGACCCGGTCGCGGACGAGACCGCCGAGGCGGTGATCGGCTACGATCTCGTCGAGACCGCCGAGCTTGAGGGGATCGCGGCGTTCACCGGCCCGCAGCTGAGCTTCGAGTTCGCGGTCCCGGAGGCGGTCGAGGACGCCGTCGCCGGCCACATCACGACCACGGGCGTCCCGTGGGAGCAGCCGCGCTACGAGAACCCCGCGCTCGACGTGAGCGCCGGCAACCACCGGTCGGAGCTCGCCGCGCGGTACGACGCCATCGCCGCCGAGGAGTCGTTCGGCGACGCCGCGACGGCGGAGCTCGACGGGATCGTCGCTCGCGTCACGCGGGCGACCGAGAGCGACGACGCCCCCGACGGCGAGGGGCTGACGACGACCGACGCGGTCACCGAGTCGGTCGTCCTGATCGAGAGCGACCCGGAGGCGGTCCCGACGTTCGCCGGCGGGGTCGCGGTCGCGAACGGAGTCCCGGAGGACGACCACCGCCTGACGGTCAACGGCGCGGGACAGGCCCCCCACAGCGAGGAGTTGACCGTCTCCGCCGACGACCCCGTGACGACCGCCGGCGTCGACGGCGAGATCCCCCTCGTCGCACGCGAGAGCGCGCGAAAAGTGGCGCTGTCGGACGCGGAGAGCGACGTCGACCTGACCCGAACGGCGATCGAGGACGACTTCGCCGGTCGGATCTACGACTCGGCGATCGACGGGAGTGACGCGGTGTACGTCCACGCGGGCGGCGCGTACACGGCCGAGGTGCGCGACACCGACGAGGAGGTCGGGGCGTACCGCGTCAATCCGGATGCGGAGACCGGTGAAACGAGCGCACCGATCCGGATCGAGCGGCCCGAGACCGGCGCGGCACCGCTCGCCGGGTTCGTGGCTGAGATCGCCGAGGAGACGCGGGCCGAGGTGGCGGCCGCGGCGGCCGGAGGCGACGAGGGCGGCTCCGGCGGTGGTCCGTCGAACGCTGTCAACGGGCTCGAACGCGCCCTCGCCGCCGCGGTCGACGCCGCGGAGCGGGCCGCGGAGCGCGCCCGGGAGGGCGACGGTGAAGGGACGAACCGCCAGTTGGAGAACGTGCTCGACCGGATCGCGCGGATCGAGGAACGGCTCGCGGCGGCGCGCGAGGGGCTCCCGCCGGGGCTCGCGAACGCGACGGGGAAGCGGATCGAGCAGGCGACGCGGCGCGTCGAGCAGGCGCAGAACGCCGAGAAGCTGTAGGCGGCGACCGCTTTTCGCCGCACCGATCGCCGCCCACGAGTGGGTGTGCCACGCCGCACCACTGGATGGAAAGCTATACGACGCCGACCCCTCCACGAGTATATAAGCAGATGTCTCAGGAGGGTTACGACCACACCGCGGTCGAGAAACGGTGGCAGGAGGCGTGGGACGACGCCTCCGTGTATCGCACACCGGACGAGGTGGACGACCCCACCTACGTGCTGGGGATGTACCCGTACCCGTCCGGGAAGCTCCACATGGGCCACGTCCGCAACTACACCATCACGGACGCGTACGCCCGGTACCGCCGGATGCGCGGCGACGACGTGCTCCACCCGATGGGGTGGGACGCGTTCGGGCTGCCCGCCGAGAACGCCGCCAAGGAGCGTGACACCAACCCTCGCGACTGGACGTTCGACTGCATCGACACGATGCGGGGGCAGATGAAGTCGATGGGGTTCGGCTACGACTGGGACCGCGAGGTCACCACCTGTACCCCCGAGTACTACCAGTGGAACCAGTGGCTGTTCCGCCGCTTCCACGAGGCGGGGCTGGTCGAGCGCCGCGACGCCGAGGTGAACTGGTGTCCCTCCTGTGAGACCGTCCTCGCCGACGAGCAGGTGGAGGGCGACGACGAGCTGTGCTGGCGGTGTGACACCCCCGTCGAGACCCGCGATCTGGACCAGTGGTTCTTGGAGATCACCGAGTACGCCGACGAGCTGATCGACGCGATCGACGACCTGGAGGGGTGGCCGGACTCGGTGCGCCAGATGCAGCGCAACTGGATCGGCCGCCAGCACGGCACGACGCTGGACTTTCACGTCGAGGGGCACGGTCCCGTCGAGGCGTTCACCACCCGCGTCGACACGATCCACGGCGCGACGTTCTTCGCGCTCGCGCCCGACCACCCGATCAGCGAGGAGCTGGCCGACTCGGACGAGGACGTGCGACACTTCATCGAGGAGGAGGCCGACCCCGAGGGCGACGAGCCCAACGGCGTCGCCACCGACCTCACCGCGACGAACCCGGCCACGGGCGAGGAGATTCCGGTGTTCGTCGCCGACTTCGTCCTCTCGGACGTGGGGACGGGCGCGCTGATGGCGGTGCCAGGTCACGACGACCGCGACCACGCGTTCGCCGAGAAGATGGGCGTCGACATCGAGCCGGTGATCGCCTCCGGGCCCGACGACTGGGGCGGCGAGACGGTCCCGGACGCGCCGGACGTGAGCGAGGCGGCGTTCACCGACGACGGCGTCGTCATCAACTCGGGCGAGTACAGCGGCCTCGACAGCGAGACGGCCCGCGAGCGCCTGACGGCGGACATCGAGAGCGCCGAGGCGACCACCCAGTACCGCCTGCGCGACTGGGGGATCTCCCGACAGCGCTACTGGGGGACCCCGATCCCGGTCGTCCACTGCGACGACTGCGGCTCGGTGCTGGTGCCCGAGGAGGACCTGCCGGTCGAGCTGCCGGAGTTCATCAACACGACCGGGAACCCGCTGGACGCCGCCGAGGAGTGGAAAGAGACGACCTGTCCGGAGTGCGGCGAGCCGGCGACCCGCGAGACGGACACGATGGACACGTTCGTCGACTCCTCGTGGTACTTCCTGCGCTACGTCTCGCCGGGACTGGACGACGCGCCATTCGACCTGGACCGCGCGAACGGCTGGATGCCGGTCGATCAGTACGTCGGCGGCATCGAACACGCCGTGATGCACCTGCTGTACTCGCGGTTCGTCACTAAGGTGCTGGCCGACGAGGAGGGGTTGAAGCACCGCGAGCCGTTCACGAACCTGCTGGCACAGGGGATGGTCCAGCTGGAGGGCGAGAAGATGTCCAAGTCGAAGGGGAACACGGTCTCCCCCCAGCGCATCGTCGACGAGTACGGCGCCGACACGGCCCGGCTGTTCATGATGCAGGCGGCCCAGCCCGAGCGCGACTTCGACTGGTCCGAGGAGGGCGTCAAGTCGACGCACCGCTTCCTCGCGCGGCTGACGGATCTGGTCGAAGAGTACGTCGCGGGGGAGGTCGCGCTCGCCGGAGACGGCGACGCCGAGGCCGCCGACCGCGATGAAATCGACGACTACGTCGCCGACGAGGTCGACGCCGCGGTCGCCATCGCGGGCGGGGAGTACGACGACCTGACTTTCAACGTCGCGCTCCGCGAGGCGCAGGACCTCGTGGGGACGCTCCGGAGCTACCGGGACCACGCCGACCCGCACCCGGAGACGTACGAGCGCGGGCTGGACGTCGCCGTCCGCCTGCTCGCGCCGGTCGTCCCGCACCTCGCCGAGGAGCTGTGGTCGACGCTGGACCGCGACGGGTTCGTCGTCGAGGCCGACTGGCCGACCGCGACGGTCGACCGCGAGACGGTCGAGCGCCGCCGGCGGCTGGTCGCGAACACCCGCGAGGACGTGCGCGACATCGTCGAGGTCGCCGGCATCGAGGACCCCGAGCGGATCGACGTGGTCGTCGCGCCCGACTGGAAGTTCGACGCGCTGTCGATCGCGATCGACAGCGACGCCGACAACCTCATCTCGGAGCTGATGGGGGAGAGCCACATCCGGGAACAGGGTGACGACGCCGCCTCCTACGGGCAGGACCTGCAGGCGAACCGCGAGGCGCTCCAGGAGACCCTGTCGGGCGACGAGGAGTACGACGCGCTGCGCGCGGCCTCGTGGCTGATCGAGCGGGAATTCGACGCCCCGGTCCGCGTCGAGCGCGCCGGAGACGCCGATGAGAGCGTGGCCCGCAAGGCTGAGCCCGGTCGGCCCGCGATCGACATCGTCGAGTAGCGACTCGGGCCCCCCTTCGAAGCGGATCCGGCGGCCCGGAAGGGCTTAGTCGCCGGCGAGGTCCACTCGTGTATGGACGACCCGTACGCCCCCGCGCGCGACGCCCTCGCCGGGGACGGGCTGGCCGGCGGCGCGGCCGATTCCGACCCCGCGCTCCTCGCCGCCCGCCTCGACGAGGACGACCCGCTCGCTTCGTTCGCCGACCGGTATCGCGTGCCCGACGGCGTTCTCTACATGGACGGCAACTCGCTCGGCCCGGCCAGCGACGCCGCCCTCGCGAGCCTCGACCGCGTCGTCGACGAGTGGCGCGACCGGCTGATCGCGGGGTGGACCGACGCCGACCCGCCGTGGTTCGAGGTCGGCGAGCGGCTCGGCGACGCGCTCGCGCCCCTCGTCGGCGCCGACCCGGAAGAGGTCGTCATCGGCAACTCGATTACGGTGAACATTCACACGCTCGTCGGCACGTTCCTCGACGAACTCCTCGCCGGGAACGGCCCGGAGCGAGAGGGGTTCGAGGCGGCTGACGGGACGTGGGCGCCGGGAGGCGACCCCGACACCGACCCCGCCGTCCTCGTCAACGAACTCGACTTCCCCTCCGATCACTACGCGGTCCGGGCGCAGCTCCGTCAGCGCGGGATCGATCCCGACGAGAAGCTCCGAGTCGTCGAGAGCCGCGACGGGCGGACGATCGACCCCCGGGACATCGAGGCCGCGCTGGCGGCGCACGACGATGTCGGGCTCGTCTTCATGCCCACCGCGCTGTACCGCTCCGGCCAGCTGTTCGACGTGGCGCGGATAGCCGAGGCCGCCCACGAGACCGGCGCGTACGCCGGCTTCGACGCGGCCCACACCGCGGGCGCGGTGCCCCACGAGTTCGGCGACGCGGGCGTCGACTTCGCGGTGTGGTGCACGTACAAGTACCTCAACGCCGGTCCCGGATCCATCGGCGCGCTGTTCGTCGCCGAGCGCCATCACGGGCTCACGCCCGCGCTGGCGGGGTGGTGGGGCCACGAGAAGGCGACACAGTTCGAGATGAAGATGGCGTACACCCCGGCCGACTCCGCGGGCGCGTGGCAGATCGGGACGCCGCCGCTGCTGGCGGCCGCGCCCCTGGAGGGGTCGGTCGAACTCCTGCGTGAGGCGGGGATCGAGCGCCTCCGCGAGAAGTCGCTCGCGCTCACGGACTTCCTGATCGCCCTCGTCGACGACCGGCTTCCCGATGTTTCGGTCGGAACCCCGCGCGAGCACGCGGCTCGCGGCGGTCACGTCGCCTTAGAACACCCCGACGCGGAGCGGCTGAGCGCGGCCCTCAGCGACCGCGGAGTGATCGTCGACTTCCGGCCGCCGAACGTGGTTCGAGTGTGTCCGGCTGCGCCGTACACCTCGTTCGCCGACGTGCTGGCGGTCGTCGACGAGATCGAGTCGATCCTCGAGTCGGGAGTACACGAGGAGTACGCGAAGAACGCGGGCGGCGTGACGTAGCGACCGCGGCCCGACGTGTGACGCGCGCGAATCGGCGGTGGCGCTGTCGTCGCGCGGGCGTGTCGTGAGCGGTCGTGCGTCCGACGAAAACGATGGGAATTGACGCTCACGCGACTCGCAGGGGATCCTTTCGTGCGTTGATATCCGCACTCTTATCAGCTGACTAAACGAATTAACCGGTAAGAGGGATAATGGACGGAGATACACATTCGAACAACAACGCTAACGCGTTCGGTGTGGCCGACGGGGAGGTCGATACCGTGTACGAGGCGATTTTTCGCGAGATCGACGACGCCGTTTTTCTTGTCGACGTCGAGCAGACCGGCGATGGCTACGAGTTCACGTTCCAACAGAACAACACCGCGCACCAGGATCAGACGGGATTCACCGAGGACGCGATGCGGGGTCAGACGCCGCGGGAACTCCTCGGCGACGAGCAGGGTGCCGCCGTCGCCGAGAACTACCGCCGCTGCATTGAACAGGGTGAAACGATCGAGTACGAAGAGCAACTCACGTTTCCCGGCGGCACGGGCTACTGGCAGACGAAGCTGACGCCGATCACCGAAGAGGGAACGATAACGCGGATCGTCGGGGTCGCCCGAGACATCACGGAGCAAAAGGAACAGGAGCGCGCACACCAGCGCACGTACCGCCGGTTCCAGACCGTGTTGGAGACGATGTCGGCGGCAGTGTTTCTCAAAGACGCCGACGGTCGGTATCTCCTGATGAACCAAGCGTGCCGCGATCTGTTCGACGTAGAAGAGGACCCCGTCGGGATGACCGACGAAGACCTCTTCCCGGAGGAGATCGCGGAACAGGCCCGGTCGGACGACTCACAAGTCCTCCAGAGCGGAGAGCAGATCGAACTTGAGGAGACGATCCCGACTCCCGCGGGGGAAAGCGTCCGCCTCACTCGAAAGTCACCCGTGTACGACGATGAGGGATCGATCGTGGCCGTCTGTGGCGTCTCGACGAATATCACCGAGCAGAAAGAGGGAGAACGAGCGCTTCAGCAGCTCAAAGACCGTCTCGAACTCGCGGTCGAAGGCGCCCAACTCGGCATCTGGGACTGGGACATGACCACCGACGAGGTGGAGTTCAACGAGCAGTGGGCCCGGATGCTCGGACACGAACCAGACGAGATCGAACCGCACCTCGAGGAGTGGGAGCGTCGCGTCCACCCCGACGACCTCGGGCCGGTCGAAGGTGCACTGTCGGAGCACATCGATGGGGAATCGACGTACTACGACACGGAGCACCGGATGCGTACCGCGACAGGCGAGTGGAAGTGGATCCGCGACATCGGGAAAGTCGTCGAGCGCGACGCTGACGGGGAGCCGGTGCGGGCGGTCGGCATCCACCTCGACATCGACGATCGAAAGCGACGAGAAGAGGAGTTGGAGCGCACTCGAGAGCTCATTGAGCGGACCCAAGAGAGCGCGTCGATCGGGTGGTGGGAGGTCGATCTGATCGACGAGTCGCTCACGTGGAGCGACGAGGTGTATCGCATCCACGGGGTGCCGGTTGACGAGTCGGTCGATCTGGAGGAGGCCGTGGATTTCTACCATCCGGACGACCGAGAGGCGATCCAGACCGCGTTCGACCGACTAACCGAGGAAGGCGAGCCGTACGACCTCGAACTGCGGATCGTCACGGCGTCCGGGCAGACCCGGTGGGTCAGAGCGATCGGCGATCCGCAGTTCGACGACGCGGGGGATGTCGTCGGTGCGTTAGGGCTGTTCCAAGACATCACGGAGCGGAAGGAGTACGAGATCGCCCTTGAGGCGACCCGCGAGGAGCTTCGGAAGATTATCGACCTCGTGCCGGACCTGGTGTTCGTGAAGAACCGCGGGGGCGAGTACCTCTTGGCCAACGAGGCGACCGCGGAGGCGTACGGGAAGACGCCCGAGGAGGTCGAGGGGCACTCTGAGGCCGAAATCATCCCCGACGCCGAGGATTCGAGCGAGTTCCGACAGGACGACTTGGAGGTGATCGAGTCGGGCGAACCGAAGGCGATCGGTGAGGAAACGTTGACGACGGCAGCCGGCAAAACGCGCATCCTGCAGACGGTGAAAATTCCCTACAAGGTGCCGGAAACGGGGGAAGACGCCGTTCTGGGATACGCCCGCGACGTGACCGAGCTCAAGGAGTACGAGCGGACGCTCGAGCAGCAGCGGGACAGCCTCACCTTACTCAACCAAGTCGTTCGCCACGACATCCGGAACCAGCTGATGGTCGTGGAGTCGTACACCGAACTGCTCGAAGACTCGCTCCCCGACGATCAGAGCCGAACGTACGCGCGGACGGTCATCGAGGCGGCGAAGCAGGCGGCCGAGATCACGGAGACCGCCAAAGACGTCACCGATGTACTGCTACAGGTCGGCGCGGACCGGACCCCGATGAGCCTCCGCGACGAACTCTCCGAGCAGATTGAGAGGATTCGCTCGGATCAGGACCGGGCGACGGTCTCCGTCGACGGGGCGATCCCCGACGTGAGGGTGTTGGCGGACGATATGTTGGAGTCGGTGTTCCGGAACCTGCTGACGAACGCGGTCGTCCACAACAACAATGACGTGGCCGAAATCGCGGTTTCGACGCGAGTTACAGACGATTCTGTGCGCGTGTCGATCGCCGACAACGGACCCGGTATCGCGGATAAACATAAAGAACAGATCTTCAAAGAAGGCGAGAAGGGCCTCGAGAGCGGTGGGACGGGTATCGGGCTCTACCTCGTCAAGACGCTCGTCGGCAAGTACGGCGGGGACGTGTGGGTCGAAGACAACGAGCCGACGGGTAGCGTGTTCGTCGTCGAACTACCGATCGTCGACTGAGCGGACAGCTACCTGGCGTCGACCGAACGGGGCCGGCCTATCGCGGACGCAAGCGGCCTCAACCGCTCGTCCGGATCTCGCACAGCGACGGGCTTAATCGGTCGAGCGCCCAACGTTCGACGATCACGTAATGTCGGAACCGTCGGGCATGGACGCGTTCGCCCACCTCGGGAGCGAGGTTCGGGAGGCGCTCTCCGAACAGGGCTTCTCGACCCCCACCGAGCCCCAACGCGAGGCGATCCCGCCGCTCGCCGAGGGGAAGAACGCGCTCGTGCTCGCGCCAACGGGCACCGGGAAGACGGAGACCGCGATGCTCCCCGTCTTCGACGCCATCGTCGAGGCCCGCGACGCCCCCGGCGACCAGCCCCGCGAGGGGATCTCCGCCCTCTACATCACCCCGCTGCGCGCGCTCAACCGCGACATGATGGACCGGCTGGAGTGGTGGGGCGACCGGCTCGGCGTCGAGGTCGCGGTGCGCCACGGCGACACCACGCAGTACGAGCGGTCGAAGCAAGCCGACGACCCGCCCGACGTGCTCATCACGACCCCGGAGAGCCTGCAGGCGATCCTGACCGGATCGAAGATGCGACTCGCCCTCGAAGACGTCGCGCACGTCGTGATCGACGAGGTCCACGAGCTCGCCTCGGCGAAGCGCGGCGCCCAACTGACGGTCGGGCTCGAACGCCTCCGTCGGGTGGCGGGGCCCTTCCAGCGGGTCGGGCTCTCCGCGACCGTGGGAACCCCCGAGGAGGTCGGGCGGTTCCTCGTCGGTTCGGGGAAACGCGACCCGGATCGCGAGGGCGACCGCGCGTTCGAGATCGTCGAGGTCGCGGCCGGGACCCGGACCGACGTGCGGGTGCTCGACCCGCCGATTACGGACCGCGACGCGACCCTCGCCGGGGAACTGGCGATCGACGAGACGACCGCGAGCCACGTCCGGACGATCCGGGAGATCGTCGCCGACCACGAGTCGACGCTGATCTTCGTCAACACGCGGCAAACCGCGGAGGCGCTCGGCTCGCGGTTCAAGGCGCTCGCAGAGCGGGAGCGCGAGGCGACCGAGCGCGACGGGGGAGACGACGCGGACGGCGACGGTGAGGACGCCGACGACCCGACCGAGATCGAGGTCCACCACGGCTCGCTCTCGAAGGACGTGCGGATCGACGTGGAGGACCGGTTCAAGTCGGGCGATCTGGACGGGCTCGTCTGCACCTCCTCGATGGAACTGGGGATCGACGTGGGGCGCGTCGATCACGTGGTGCAGTACGGGAGCCCGCGCGAGGTCGCCCGCCTGCTCCAGCGCGTCGGGCGCGCGGGGCACCGCCGGGATCTCGTGTCGGAGGGGACCGTCGTGACGCAGGGCGGCGACGACACGCTCGAAGCGCTGGCGATCGCGCGCCGCGCCGGCGACGAGCTCGTCGAGCCGGCCGCGATCCACCACGGCAGCCTCGACACCGTCGCCAACCAGGTCGTCGGGATCGTGATGGACGAGGGCGACGTGCACGCCCGCGAGGCGTACGAGACCGTCACGAGCGCGTACCCGTTCGCCGACCTCTCGGAGCCGCAGTTCCAGGAGGTCGTCCGCGAACTGGACGGCAACCGCCTGCTGTGGCTCGACGAGGAGTCGGACACCCTCGAGAAGTCGGGCGGAACGTGGCAGTACTTCTACGCGAACCTCTCGATGATCCCCGACGAGTCCACCTACGAGGTGTACGATATGTCCTCGCGGCGGGGGATCGGCACCTTAGACGAGCGGTTCGTCGTCAACTTCGCCGGGCCGGGCGAGACGTTCATCCAGCGCGGCGAGATGTGGCGCATCACCGAGGTCGACGAGGAGGAGGAGCGCGTGAACGTCACGCCGATCGCCGACCCCGCGGGCGAGGTGCCCTCGTGGATCGGCCAGGAGATCCCGGTCCCGAAGCCCGTCGCCGAGGAGGTCGGCCGGATCCGGGGCGAGGTCGGGGAGGCGCTCATGGCGGGCTCGACCCCCGAGGCGGTCGCGGGCGACCTCGCGGAGCGCTACCCCGCCGACGAGGAGACGATCGCGAGCGCCCTGAAACCCGTCGTCGACCACGTCGACGCCGACCATCCGGTTCCCACCGACCGCCGGGTCGTGATCGAGGGGAGCGCGCGCACCGTCGCGGTCAACGCCGCCTTCGGCCACGAGGTGAACGAGACGCTCGCGCGCCTGCTCGCCGCGCTCGTCGGTCAGCGCGCGGGCTCGTCGATCGGGATGGACGTGGACCCGTACCGGATCGAGTTCGAGGTCCCCCACGGCGTCGACCCCGGCACCTTCCGCGAAGTGTTGGAGACGACCGACCCCGACCGGCTGGAGGCGTACCTCGAACTCGCCTTAAAGAAGTCGGACGCGCTCAAGTTCACGCTCGCGCAGGTCGCCGCGAAGTTCGGCTCGGTCAAGCGCTACCGCGAGGGGCGCGGGCGGTTCGGCGGCGACCGCCTGCTCGCGGCGTTAGAGGGCACCCCCGTCTACGACGAGGCGCTCCGCGAGGTGTTCCACGCCGACCTCGCGGTCGGGGAGACCGCCGAGGTGCTGGAGGGGATGCAGGACGGGTCGCTCGCCGCCGAGATCGCGCGCGAGCGCACGCCGCTGGGGACCGCCGGACGGTCCTCCGGCACGGAGTTCCTCGTCCCCGACAACGCCGACGCCGACGTGATCGAGACGATCCGCGAGCGGATCCGGAACGATCGGGTGATCCTCTTCTGTCTCCACTGCGCCGACTGGAAGCGGACGACGAAGGTCCGGCGCGTCCCCGACCAGCCGGAGTGTCCCGAGTGCGGATCGACGCGGGTCGCCGCGCTGAACCCGTGGGACGACGAGACGATCGCGGCGGTCCGCGCGTCGGAGAAAGACGAGGAGCAGGAGCGCCGCACGGAGCGCGCCCATCGGGCGGCGAGCCTCGTCCAGACCCACGGGAAGCGCGCGGTGATCGCGCTGGCGGCGCGGGGCGTGGGGCCACACAACGCCGCGCGGATCATCAACAAGCTCCGCGAGGACGAAGACGAGTTCTACCGCGACGTGCTCCGCCAGGAGCGCGAGTACGCGCGGACGCAGTCTTTCTGGGACTAGATCGATACATCGATCGAGACGGCGGTTCAATCGGTTGTTTATAAACGACCAGTGGCTCGACGGTGAACACCTCCAAAGCCCCAACCGCGAGGACGGCGCAGGCGACGCAAGCACTACAGGGAGCGAGCAGCGCGAGCGACCGAAGCGCGCAGCGAGCGTGTGCCGTCCTCGCGGTTGCCCCTTTGAGTCCCACCCCACACAGCAACCGCACCTCACGCCTCCCCAGCCTCGTCGGCGGTCCTCCGCTTCGCTCCGGACCACCGACTCCCTCGCGCGGGCTGGCTCGCGGCCGCCGGTGGCGGCCACTCGGAGGCGCGCGCCACCGCACATTCTTTATAAGTAGCCGTCAGCGTCGTCCACCCGATTCGCCCGCTACTCGTCCGGGTACTTCGGCTCGCGGCGCTCGGCGCGCTCGGTCGCGCGCTCGATGACCTCGCGGACCGTGTCGGGGCCGTCGCTCGCGCGGTACACGTCGCCGTGGCCGGGATACATCCCGGAGATCGTGTCAGGAAGGCGGTCGAGGATCGCGTGCAGGCTCTCGATCAGTTCCTCGCGCGACTGGCCCGCCATGTCGGTGCGACCGAACGAGCCGTCGTCGAACGCGCCGTCGTTGTAAACGACCACGTCGCCGGAGTAGAGCCGCTCGTCGCCCACCAAGGCGACGTGGTCAGCGGCGTGTCCGGGCGTCTCGACGACCTCACAAGGCTCGTCGCCGACGAGGACCTCGTCGCCGTCGACGATCGCCACGTCGCGTCTGGGGTGGGCGGCGTTGGCGTACAGCGTCGCGTCGAAGCGGTCGAGCACCGCGTCGAGCTCGCCGACGTGGTCGTGATGCTGGTGGGTCAACACGACCCGGTCGAGCCCGTCGACGCCCGCCTCGTCGAGCGCGTCGGCGATCACGTCGTCGACGCCCGGCATCGTGCCGGCGTCCACGAGCGTCGGCGCCTCGCCGGGCACGAGGTACGCGTTACAGGTGAACTCCTCCGCGTCCGCGGTGACGGTGATCGGCTCCATACGCGCACGAGGGGCGCCGAATGGGTAAAAGCGTCAGTCCCGATCCGGAAACTGGCCTGCGGAGCCCCTCTTCGCCCCCAAAGCGCCCGGGGATTTATCCGTCACGGCGTGTTAGTTGTACTCACATATGGGCTTCGGAAGCTACGACGAATCCGAACAGGAGAACCAAGACCTGGATGCGGATTTCGACGACGATGACGGAGTCCGAGCCGCGGAAGAGGTACACGAGGGCTCCGTCGACTACGAGCCCGGCGCGTCGAACGACGAGCTGCTCGACCGGCTCCAGGAGATCAAGTCCGAGGAGACGTAATCGGGTGACCCCGCCGAGCCGGACGCTCGGTGTCGCGTTCTCAGACGGCGACCGAACCAGCCGCCTAGCCGGGGCCGTCGTCAGAGACGACGGGACCCTCGACGGGCTGGGGTTCGAAACCTGTACCGTCGGCGGGACCGACGCGACCGACGCCGTCATCGCGCTCTTCGACCGGCTCGGCCGCGAGGACGTGCGCCACGTCGCCGTCGCGGGGGTCGCGCCCGCGTGGTTCAATCTCCTCGACCTGTGGCGGATACACCGCGCCGTCGACCGACCGACGTACGCCGTGAGCTACGAGGAGGGCCCCGGGCTCGAACCGGCGCTCCGCGAGGCGTTCGACGGCGACGCGCTCGCGCGACGGCTCGACACCTACCGGTCCCTCCCGTCCCGAGTTCGAGTGGAACGCGATGCGTCTAGTGGGAGCGCGAGCGAGCCCACTGAACCCCTGTTCGTCCGTGCGGTCGGAATCGGCGCGGACGAGGCCGCCAGCGCGGTCCGCGGGCTGGTCCGCGAGGGGTTCCGCCGGCCGGAGCCGCTCCGGATCGCCGCGATCGCGGCGAGCGCTCACCGGGAGGCGACGACGGAGGGGTAGCCGCGACCTCGTCCGGCGTCGTCGATCGCGATGGCCCGCCCGCGTCGGATATATGTCGCTTCGCCGAGAGCCACCGCTATGACCGACGACATCGCTGTGACGTTTCGCGACCGCGAGCGGCTCGCACGGACGCGGGCGCACGAGTTGGCCATCGACTGCCTCGCGGCCGGGATCGAGGCCGCGCTCCCGGAACGCCTGATCCGCGACAGCGTCTCGGTTCGGAACGGAACGCTCCGGATCGAGGGCGTCGGCGGCGCGGTCGGCGAGTACGACCTCGACGCGTACGACCGGGTCGTCCTCCTCGGCGCGGGGAAGGCGACCGCTGGCGCGGCGGAGGGGGTCACCGGCGTGCTCGGCGAGAACGGCCGCGAGATCGACGAGGGGGTCGTCGTCACGGACGATCCGGCCGACGGCTCGGACGGAGGCCCGACAGGTCCCCCGTCTACAGCCGGGATCGACGTGCTCCCGGGCGACCATCCCCTGCCGAGCGATCGGGGCGTCGAGAGCGCCCGGCGGGTCCTCGACGCGGCCGAGCGCGCCGGCCCCGACGACCTCGTTCTCGCGGTCATCACCGGCGGCGGGAGCGCGCTTTTGGCTGCCCCCGCGGGCCCGCTCTCGGTCGACGACCTCCGCGCGCTCACGTCGGAGCTGCTCGCGTCGGGCGCGTCGATCGACGAGATCAACGCGGTTCGAAAGCACTGCTCGGCGGTGAAGGGCGGGGGGTTAGCCCGCGCGGCCGCCCCCGCGACGGCCGTCACGCTCGCGGTCAGCGACGTGATCGGCGACTCGCTCGACACGATCGCGAGCGGCCCCACCGTCCCCGACCCCTCGACGTACGCGGACGCGCTGGCGGTCCTCGATCGGTACGACATCGACGTTCCGGCTGCGGTGCGCGAGCGCCTTCGCGCAGGTTCCGAGGGGAAGCTGCCAGAGACCCCGACCGCGGGCGATCCGGCGTTCGACCGGAGCGCGGGGTTCGTCGTCGCCAACGGGCGGACCGCGCTGGACGCGGCCGCGAGCGCCGCGGCGGATCGGGGGTACGAACCGCTGGTGCTCTCCGCGAGCGTCCGTGGCGAGGCGCGCGAGGCCGGGGCGACCCACGCCGCGATCGCCGAGGAGTGCGCCGCCCGCGGGTCGCCGGTCGAGCCGCCGGCCGTGCTGCTCTCGGGCGGCGAGACGACCGTGACCGTCGGAGACGCGAAAGATCCGGGGACTGGCGGCCCGAACGCGGAGTTCGTCGCGAGCGCGGGACTTTCGCTCGCGGAGGGGCCGCTGGGGGACGGGTCAGCGACCGAGGACGGGGGCGACCCCCGAGTCGTCGTCGCGAGCGTCGACACGGACGGGCTCGACGGGCCGACCGACGCCGCCGGAGCCATCGGGGACGCGACGACGCTCGACCCCGACGACGCCCGCGACGCCCTCGACCGGCACGACGCGTACCCGCTCCTCGACGACGCGGGCGCGCTCCTGCGGACCGGGGCGACCGGGACGAACGTCAACGACCTGCGGGCGATCGTCGTGGAGAAGCGGGACTGAATGGTGGAGTACGCTGATTGCTTATAACAAGACGCGGTGGCGCGCGCCTCCGAGCGGCCGCCGAAGGCGGTCGCGAGGAGCGCGTGCGAGGGAGTCGGGCGTCCGGAGCAACGCGGAGGACGCCCGACGAGGCTGGGGAGGCGTGAGGTGCGGTTGCGGTGCGGTCGGGGTGGGACTCAAAGGGGCAGTCGCGAGGACGAAGCACGACGACGCAAGCACCGCAGGAACGAGCGGAGCGAGTGACGAGGAGCGCAGCGAGGCGCGCGAGTCCTCGCGGCTGGGGCTTTGGAAGTGTTCACCGCGGAATCACCGATCACGTACGGCCGAGCGGGTGGGGCTTTGGAAGTGTTCACCGTCGATCTGCCGTCAGCGACCGCTTATGAATACCTGACCCCGCCCATGCGATCGAGACTCCATCAAAGCGAAACGTCGTCGGAAGGCGGACGGACTTATGTCGACCCCGGCCGCACCTCGATCCATGACCGAGAACGGGGACGCGCCCGACGGGGACGCGCTCGACGAGGACCTCCGAGTGCCGTCCTGCGAGCGCTGTCCGGCGCTCGTCGAGTCGCGGAGCCGGATCGTCGACGGCGTCGGGCCGGCCGACGCCGACCTGCTGTTCGTCGGCGAGGGACCGGGCGCACAGGAGGACGAGGAGGGCGAGCCCTTCGTGGGGCGCTCGGGCGACGTGCTCGACGACGCGCTCCGCGACGCCGGGCTCGCGCGGGCGGACGTGCGGATCACCAACTGCGTGCGGTGCCGCCCGCCGGACAACCGGGACCCGACGACCGAGGAGCTGGCGAACTGCCGGGGGCACCTCGATAGCGAGATCGACCGTCTCGATCCCGAACTGATCGTGACGCTCGGGAAGGTGCCGAGCGAACACCTCCTCGACCGGTCGGTGGCGATCACCTCGGAGTCGGGAACGGTCGTCGACGCGCGTATCGCGGGGGCGTCTCGGCGCGTGCTGCTCTCCGTCCACCCGGCGGCGACGCTGTACGATCGGAGCCAGCGCGACGGGTTCTTCGAGACCATCGCGCGAGCGGGCGAGCTGAGCGGGACCGCCGGCGCTGAGTCGGGGGGGCAGTCGCGACTCGGAGAGTTCTGAAACGAACGGCGGGCGATCGACGGACTGTCACAAGGGAAACCGACTTTTCCGTCCCCCTCCGAGGGGACGTATGAGCACCTTCGAGCCGCCCGCGGAGACGCTGGCGGACGTGGTTCTGGTCGACTACGGCCTCGGGAACCTCCGGTCGGCGACCCGCGGGTTGGAGCGCGCCGGCGCGTCGGTCGAGATCACCGACGACCCCGAGGCGTTCGCGGCCGCCGACGGCGTCGTCCTCCCCGGCGTCGGCGCGTTCCGCGAGGGGATGGAGAACGCCGGCCCCCTGCGCGAGGCGCTGACGGACCACGCCGACGCCGGCCGTCCCCTCTTCGGGATCTGTCTCGGGATGCAGATGCTCCTGACTTCCAGCGAGGAGGCCGACCACGAGGGGGAAGGCGAGGTGACCGGTCTCGATCTCATCCCCGGTACCAACGTCCGGTTCGACGTGGACCGGAAGGTACCGCACATGGGCTGGAACGAGCTCGACGTCGCTCGCGACCACCCGCTGGTCGAGGGGGTCGACGGGGAGTACGCCTACTTCGTCCACTCCTACTACGCGGCGCCCGACGACCAGGACGCGGTCGTCGCCACCGCGGACTACGGCGTCGACTTCCCGGCCGTCGTCGCCAACGAGGCGGGCAACGTGTTCGGCACGCAGTTCCACCCGGAGAAGAGCGGGGAGACGGGACTGCAGATCCTCCGGAACTTCGTCGAGTACTGCGCGGAGCGGTAGGCCCCGAGTCAGGAATCGAACGGGCTCACAGCCCGTCGTACGGGCCGGGCTTCGCGGCGGTGAGCCGGTCGATCTGCTCGTCGGACAGGTCGATCGCGGCGGCCGCGAGATTCTCCGCGAGCTGGTCGGTCGTGCGCGCGCCGACGATGGGCGCGGTGACGCCGTCGCGGCCGGCGAGCCACGCGAGCGCGGTCTGCGCGGGCGTGGCGTCGACCTCGTCGGCGACGGCGTCGAGCTCGTCGTGCACGTCGAAGTTCTCCTCGGTGAGGTACGCCTCCTGGAAGCGGCTCGATTCGGCGGCCTTCGACTCCTCCGGGAGGTCCTCGTCCCGGTCGTACTTCCCGGTCAGGAAGCCCTGTCCGAGCGGGCTCCACGGGGAGACGGCGAGGTCGCGCTGGCGCGCGAACTCCAGGTAATCCCCCTCGACCTCGCGGTCGACGAGGTTGTAGCGCGGCTGAAGCACTGTGAACGGCTCCCAGCCCTCGTTACGGGCGATCTCGTTGGCGCGGGCGACCTTCCAGGCGTTCGGGCGGAGCGTGGAGGCGCCGAGGTAGTGGACCTTGCCGGACTCGACGAGCCCGTTCAGGGTCTTCATCAGCTCGCGAGCCGGCGTCTCGTCGTCCCAGCGGTGGATGTAGAGGATGTCGACGTAGTCGGTGTCGAGCCGATCGAGGAGGGCGTCGACGCGGTGGCGGACGTTCTTGCGGTTCGTGCCGCGGCTGTTCGGGTCGCCGTCGCGGATCTGCCAGTACACCTTCGACGCGATCGTGTAGCGCTCGCGGTCGCGCTCGTCGAGCCAGTCGCCGATCCAGCGCTCGCAGTCGCCGCCGCCGTACACGTCCGCGGTGTCGATGTAGCGCCCGCCGGCGGCCTCGTACCCGTCGAGCAGCTCGCGGGCGTGGGCCTCGTCGATCTCCACGTTGCCCGCCTCGGTCACGCGGCCGAACCGCCACGTGCCGAGCTGGAGCTCGCTCGTTCGGAGTCCGGTCCGGCCGAGCGGGACCGTGTCGAGGTCGATCTCGTCGAGTTCGGGAGTCATCTGATCGATCGCTTGTGCGCGTCGCCGCAAAAACCTACAGCAAGCGGATGAGGCGTGCGAACTCGTGTCGAGGATCCGGGCGACCTACCACGGCTCGTTCTTCAGCCCGAGCGCGTAGGCGCCGACATTCGTGACGACGTGGAGGACCGGCGTCATCACGAGCACGACGACGAGGACGGACGGGGTGAACACCGCGAGCGCCCAGTCGGTGTCGACGACGAAGACGGCCGCGAGCGCGACGACGACGAAGTCGAGCTGGTCGAGCACGGGGAACGCCGCCCCGCGCTCCCTGCCCGACCGACGCTTGAGGAAGGAGGCGCCGATGTCGCCGCACATCGCGCCGAACGCGAGCGCGAACGCCGCCGGGAGCGCGAACGTCGGGAGATCGACGCCGATCGCGGCGCTTGCGGGGGCGGCGACGGCGTTGAGCGCGAGCGCGAGGACGACACCGGTCAGGGTACCGACCGCGGTGCCGCGCCACGTCTTCCCGTCGCCGAGCAGGCGGGCGCCGCGCCACTCGCGACCGCCGTCGATGGGGCGGCCGCCGCCCGCGAGCACCGCGGCGTTGTTCGGCACGTAGGCGGGCAACATCGCCCAGAACGCGGTCGCGACGAGCGGACCGATCATACCCGACCGTCGCCCGTCCGGGGTATATAAATCCCGGATCCGAATGCGATCGGCGGCCGACAGCCCGGCCAGCGGTCGGCGGTCGAAAGTCGCCCGCACTGCCGCCCCGGTCGACAACAATGAAGTCGCTACCGCCCCGAGAAACGGTATGATCCCTCCGATCGCGCGGCGGTTCGTCGCGGGCGAGAGCGTCCCGGAAGCCTTGGAGCACGCCCGAGCGCGCAACGAGGACGGCGTCGCCGTCATTCTGAACCTGCTCGGCGAGCACTACGACGATCCCGCCGACGCCCGCGCCGACACCGATGCGTACCTCGCGCTCCTGGAGGACATCGCCGACAGCGGGCTCGACGCCTGCATCTCGGTGAAGCCCTCCCAGATCGGCCTCGACGTGTCCGACGATCTGTTCGAGGAGCACTACCGCGAGATCGTCGCCCGCGCCCACGAGCTGGACGCGTTCGTCTGGTGTGACATGGAGGACGCCGACACCACCGACGCGACCCTCGACGCCTTCGAGTCGATCGCCGCGGAGTACCCGTGGAGCGTCGGCCAGTGCGTCCAGTCGAACCTCAAGCGCACCCGCGAGGACCTCGATCGCCTCGGTGACGTGCCCGGAAAGCTCCGGCTCGTGAAGGGCGCGTACGACGAGCCGAAGTCGATCGCGTACACGGAGAAGTCGCGGGTCAACGAGGCGTACCGCGATGATCTCCGGTTCCTGTTCGAGCGCCGCGACCGGGGGATCGCGGTCGGCAGCCACGACCCCGGGATGATCGCGCTCGCCGACCGGCTCGCCCGGGAGCACGAGACCGACTACGAGGTCCAGATGCTGATGGGCGTCCGCGACGCGGCCCAGCGAGACCTCGCCGCGCAGGGGGTTGACGTGGCCCAGTACGCGCCGTACGGGACCAAGTGGATCTCATACTTCTACCGGCGGGTCCGCGAGCGCAGACAGAACCTGACGTTCGCGCTGCGGGCGGTCGTAGGGCGATGACGGGCGGCCACGCTCCGGCGAGCGTCCGCTGGGACCGCTCGGCACGTAGAAGCCCCTTTAAGGATTGCCGACAGATACGGACTCGATAGATGTCCACGTGGAAACGCGACTTCGCCAGCGGCCTCATCGTGCTGGCCCCCCTGTTGGTGCTGCTTCTCGTCCTCCAGTGGATCTACCAGTACATCGCGTCGATCCCGCTGATCGAGGAGCTTCAGCCGGCGATCATCCCCACGCCGCTGGAGCCGGTCTCCCGAGTGATCATCGCGCTGGCGGTGTTCGCGACGGGCGTCCTCGCGGTCGGCTACTTCATGCGGACGACGCTCGGCCGGCTGGCGGAGTCGACCGTGGACGGCGCGATAAACCGGATCCCGGCGCTGCGCGTGGTGTACAACGCCTCGAAGCTCGCGATCGAGACGGCGGTCTCGGGGACCGACGAGCTACAGAGCCCGGTGTACATCGAGACGTGGCCGGGGATCCGCATGACCGCGTTCCGCACCGGGAAGAAGACCCGCGACGGGAAGATCGTCCTGTTCATGCCGACCGCCCCGAACATCACCACCGGCTTCGTCATCGAGGTCGAACCGGAGAAGATCGAGGAGACCGGCGAGACCGTCGAGGAGGGGATGACCCGCGTCCTCTCGGCCGGCTTCGCCGAGTCCGCGCATCAGGTCCCCGTCGAGGAGGAGAGCGCGCCCGAGGGAGCCACCGGACGCCCCGGCGGCGTCGGCGGGGTCCGCACCGACGGAACGCCCGGGGAGTCCGAGCGTCGGTCGACAGACGGGGGTAGCGACGGTGCGGGCGGCGGGGACTGATCCGGGATGGAACCGATCGGCGAGTGAAAGCCGACGGCGAGAGCCGGCCTACAGGTACGTGAACCAGTCGTCGTGGTCGTCGGTCCGGCGCTCGACCAGATCGAAGAAGGCGCTCTGCAGCTCCTCGGTGACCGGGCCGCGGATGCCCGCGCCGATCTCGGTGTCGTCGACCGACCGGATCGGGGTCACCTCGGCGGCGGAGCCGGTGAAGAACAGCTCGTCGGCGGTGTACAGCTGTCCACGGGAGATGACGGCCTCGTCGTGGACGGCGTAGCCGCGCTCCTCCGCCAGTTCGATGACGGTGTCGCGGGTGATCCCCTCCAAGATCGACTGCGCGGGACCGGTGGTGTAGATCTCGCCGTCGTTGACCACGAAGATGTTCTCGCCCGGACCCTCGGCGACGTTGCCCTCCTTGTTCAGGACGATGGCCTCGACGTAGCCGTTTCGGCGGGCCTCCTCGCCCGCGAGCATGGAGTTGACGTACAGGCCGGTGGTCTTGACGTTCGTCGGCACCTGCGAGGAGGCGTGCTTCCGCCACGAGGAGACCATCACGTCGACGCCGTCCGTGAGCGCCTCCTCGCCGAGGTACGCGCCCCACGGCCACGCGGCGAGGACGAGGTCGGTCGGGCAGTCCTTCGGCGAGACGCCGAGCGAGTCGTAGCCGTAGTAGGCGATCGGCCGGATGTAACAGGACTCGAGGTCCTGCCGGTCGAGCAGTTCGAGGGTGGCCTCGGTGATCTCCTCGCGGGAGTGCTCGATGTCGAGGTCGTACATCTTCGCGGAGTCGAACAGCCGGTCGAGATGTTCGTCCCACCGGAAGATCGCCGGTCCCCGCTCGGTGTCGTAACAGCGGACGCCCTCGAACACGCCGCTCCCGTAGTGGAGCGCGTGGGTCAGAACGTGAGTGGTCGCGTCTTCCCAGTCGAGGAACTCACCGTTCTTCCAGATCGTGTCGACGTCCATCTCGTCGAATCCCATACCCGGAGGTTGCGGTCGGCGGGCTTAAATCTGTGACATGCGGAGAACGCGGCGGTCTACGCGATCGACGCCAACGACGCTCCGGCCCCTCGGCCCCACGCGGCCGACAACTCCGCTCGGAGGTGCGCCACCGCACGGCGCGGCGGCCGGTTATTCGAGCGCCTCGACGAGCGCGGCCCCCTCGACGTAAGGGATCCCGCGCCGGTGAGCGTACGCCTCGGCGTCCGCGGGCGCCAGCGCGGCGCCCGTCTCGTCGTCGAGCATCTCGCAGACCACGGCGGCGGGGGCGGCGTCGACCGCCTCGGCCATCGCGAGCCCGAGTTCCGTGTGGCCGGTCCGGCCGCGCAGACCGTCGCGGGCGCCCCGGAGCACGTGGACGTGGCCGGGCGCGCGGAACTCCGCGGCGAAGTCCTCGGGACCGTACGCGTCCGGGTCCGCGTCGGCCGCGGCGGCCGCGTTCGCGAGCTCGACGATCGTCAGGGCGCGGTCCTCGTCGGTGATCCCGGTGAACGTCTCGCGGTGGTTCACGGGGAGGGAGAACGAGGAGCGGTCGTCGTACTCGGGGTCGTCGTCGACAGCGGGGTGGTCGAGCGCGTCCGCGAGGAACGGGAGGTCGAACGCGTCGCCGACGGCGTCGCTCACGGCCACGCAGATCAGCCCGCCCGCGTCGTTGCGCATGTGGGCGACCGCCGCCTCGTCGACGGCGCCGGCCGGATAGATAATGTCCGTCTCCCCCTCGCGGTCCGCGAAGTCGTGGACGCAGACCGGGTCGCCCGCGCGGAACGCGTCGAGCGCGCGCCGGACGGAGTCGGCGTCGGAGCCGGGACCCGCGTCGGCGTCCGCGGGCGCGACCTCCGCGTCGGCGTCGACATCGGCGCGCATCAGGCGACCTCCGTCTCGACGGGGCCCGCCCCGCTCTCTTCCGACTCCGACTCTGACTCCGCCTCGTCCTCGGGCGCGTCCGCCCGGCTCGTCGCGGCCACGCGGACCTCGACCGCGTCGCCGTCGTCGAGGTCGAGCGCGTCGCGGAGCCGCTCGGGGGCGATCAGCTCGAGCTGGTCGTCGTCGTGGTGGGTCCGGTCCGGGACGATCGCGTGGACCTCCTCGTAGCGCTCGTCGCCGGCGACGAGCGTGACGCCGTAGCACGAGGCCGCGCCGTAGGTGCGGTCCTCGCCCTCCCACGCGTCGATCGGGACCGCGTCGATGCCGGCCATCTCGCCGCGCCGGCGGACGCTCTCCGCGGAGAGATCGACGTTGAGCGTGCCCGGGAACGGCTCGTAGCCCAGCCGCGACCGGAACTGCTCGGCGTAGCCGGACAGGGTGATGTAGTGGCGCCCCTCGCCCATCCCCCCGGTGACCGCGCCGCGGAGCACGAGCTCCACGTCGGTCTCGAACAGCCGGCGGTAGTCGGCGTACTCGGCGCGGAGGGCCGCCTCGCCTGCGTCGGTGACGCGCACCCACTGGCCGTCGCCGACCACGTCGCGTTCGACGTACCCCGCGGACTCGAGGGTCTGGAGCCGCCGAGAGGCGGTCTGCGTCGAGGCGTCGAGCCGGTCGCCGAGGGCCGCACACGACACCTTCGTCTCGCTCAGGCCGCCGACGAGCCCGACGTGTTTCAGGGCCGCGATCGCGGCCGGGTCGGGGTCCGCCGTCGACGTCGCTTCTGCCATGTCCGGATCTGGGTCGTCCGCACGCAAAAGAGTAACGGAAGTGAGATGCGTCCCAGAAACGTTAATCGGGTTGGGAGTGGGAACCGGCGATCGGTCGCCCTCGAAGTCGACTGAACCTCGTCGACCCCGGTACCTAACACCGTCGGTATCGGCGGGCATCGTCGCGAGCTGTGACGCCGCCGCGCAGCGTGAGAATGGGAAGCACCCGCGTGCGGGTCGCCGAAAGGTAAGGTACAAATACGAACGGCGATTGGTTTCGGGTGCGGGCTCGTAGATCAGCGGCAGATCGCTTCCTTCGCAAGGAAGAGGCCCGGGGTTCAAATCCCCGCGAGTCCACTTCTTCACTCACTCCATCCGTCTAGTCGTTCGTTTCTTCGAGGATACACAAACCGCAATCAGAGGCCTCGTTTCTATCGAATTGGGTCGGATTCGCCGAAACGAGGCTGATCGCAGACCGGACGGAAGAGGCGGCCCCTTGGTTCCCCCGCCGCCTGGCGACGGAAACGCGAGGCGGTCAGCCGTGAGAAGAGCCACCGACTTCCGACCCAGACCGCTTATATACTCCGAGTCAGTTTGGCGACGTATGGGCATCTCCGAGATCCTTGAGGGACAGAACCTCACGCACCGTCAGATGGGGATTATTATGGTCGGGTGGATCCTGCTCGTCTCTCTCGTCGCTGTCGGGCTGCTGCTGTACACGGCGTCGACGTAGCCGACGAGAGGCCGAAAACGAGAGTGGAACGATGAGGAGTAATCAGAAATCGTCGCCCTTCAGGCGGTATGCTTCGCTTCCTCGGGATCCTCGACGACCTCGACGCCGCGGTTGTTAACGGCGTGCGGATCGAGCCCGACCTCCTGGAGGAACTGCTTGTAGAGCCGCTCTGCGGTCTCGCCGTCCTTCTGCTTGTCGCTGGCGTGGTCGCAGAGTTCGATGAGGTTCTCGGGCACGTCGTTCTCGTGGACGATCCAGTGGTTGATCGTGTCGGAGAGCCGGCGGATGGGCGAGGTGAAGTGGCCGTAGATGTCGAAGTTGAGCGCGTGGTGGCCGCCGAACGGGTCGTTCATGTACTTCGCGCGAGGCATCACCTTCAGCACGGCGCGCTGGATCTTGTTGAGCTGGCGGCCGGGCGACTCTTCGAGGGCGGCGTTGACCGCCTTCCGCGGGTCGTCGCCCCACGCGTCGCCGGGGATGGAGACGGAGTCGAGCTCCTGGATCTCCTTGAGCGCCTCGTTCCACTGGTCGGGGGTCGGCTGCGGGTGGACGCGGTACATCGCCTCGACGCCGCGGTCCCACATCAGCGTGTGCGTGACCGCCTTGTTCGCCTTCAGCATCGACTCCTCGATGATGGTGTGGGCGCGGTCCCGACGGGGATTGAGGACGAGCGAGCCGTCCTCCTTGCGCTGTTCGTGCATGCGGTCGGCGAGCTCGAAGGCGAGCGCGTTCTCCTCGCCGAGGGGTAGGGAGGGGTCCTCCAGCCGCTCCTCGCACTCGTTGTAGGTGAGCCGCTCGTCGGAGTTGATGACGGACTTGTAGATGTCGATGTTCTCGAACGAGAGCGTCTCGTCGTCGATCTCCATCTCGACGGTGTGCGCGAGCCGGTCCTCGTTCGGGACGAGCGAGCAGACGGTCTCGGCGAGCACCGGCGGGAGCATGTGGATCGTGTAATCGGGCAGATAGACGGTGTTGGCCCGCTGGACCGCCTCCTCCCACATCGCGGTGTCGGGGGTGACGTAGTGGGTCACGTCGGCGATGTGGACCCACAGCCGGTAGGCGCCCTCCTCCCGCTCGATGGAGATGGCGTCGTCGAAGTCCTGCGCGTCGATCGGGTCGGTGGTCCACGTCGTCAGGTCGCGGAGGTCCTCCCGCTCGCCGATCTCGGCCTCGATCTCCTCGTACACGCCCTCGGTCCGGGCCTCGGCCTCGCGGATGACCTCGCTCGGGAACTCGTCGCGGATCTCGAACTCCTCGAACAGCTCCGTCCGCTTCTCGGCGAGGCGGTCGGCCAGCTCCGGCGTGATCGTCACGGGACCCTGGTCCTCCGCGGACCCCGGTTTCGGCTCGTCGTCTGACATACGGAGACCAAGGCGGGTCCGTTAGAAAGGCCTGTCGGGCGGAGAGGCGGCCTCGTCCGACCGAGAGAGCGAGACGGGAGCGGCGCTCACCCGACGACCGCGCCGAGGATCGGCGAGAGGGCGAACGCCGCGACGGTGAGCGAGACGAGGCCGAGGACGACCGGCACCGCCGACCGCCCGACCAGCCGGAGCGCGGTTCGGCGGGCGCTCGCGTCGCCGACGACGAAGGGAGAGCCACCGTCGATCCGCGCTTTCACCTCGCCGACCGGCGCGTCCGGGAAGGCGGTCGCGTCGCCGACGACCGTCACGTCGTCGCCGGGACGGAGGACGCGCTGGCGGTACCGGCGCTTTGGGTCGTCGCCGAGGGTGAGCGGACCGAACTCCCACCCGGTCTCCGATTCGTCGACCGCCTCCACCGCGTCGGTGAACCGACGGACGCGCTCGGGCGGCGTCTCGTCGGCCCCGACCTCGATGTCCTCGTCGACGCCGAACGCGAAGTCGGCGGCCGCGGGGTCGACGCGAACGCCGGCGCCGTCGACGACGACTCGGAACGGGACTCCCGCCTCGCCGGAATCGATCGAGACCCAGGACCGACCCTGTCCCTGGCTCTTGTACTCCGACACGTCGTACGCGCAGCAGAGACACGCCTCGTCGGTGAACGGAGCGGGGAGCGTCTCGGCGGCTGCCGCGTCGCCGCTCCCCTTGTCGTCCTCCCGGTCGTCGGCGCCCCCGTGAGCGCCCGATGCGGGTTCGGCGCGTCCGGACACCCGCACCCGGCGGTCGCCGGCTTGCAGCGACCGGGGGTCGGTGGCGGTCGCGCGAGCGACGCGGAGCGCGTCGAGCGAGCCCCGCCCGCCGTGAGCGAGGAACGCGAGGCCGACGAGCAGCGCGGCGACGCCGATCAGCGTCGGGAGCGGATCGATCGCGGTCTGGAGCAGAGCCGGAGGGACGGGGAGCGTCGGGTGGAGGGACATGCGTCACTCGGGTTTCGAACGCGGTGAGGAAGGCGTGTCGATCGCGTTACCGGTCGCGCTCCGAGCGCTCGGGCGACTCGCCGGCGTCGGCGACGGCGTCGGCGTACCGGTCGAGGAACTCCTCGCGGGAGAGCCCGTCCGACTCGATCGAGAGGATCAGCGATTCGAGCCCGTCCCGCGGCTGGTGACAGATCTCGTCGTCGCAGTCGGTACAGAGGTACTCGAACTCCTTGTCGCGCCGGTTCCAGCGGTCACCCTCCTTGTCGTACTCGCGCGCGTTCTCGCGCAGCACGGAGTCGCCACACGCGATGCAGATCACCGTCCGCCGGTCCCGGCTCTTCCGGGAGCGCCACATACCACTTCCCTCGGACCGGGCGTACTTAGCGTTTGGTGCGCGACAGACGCCCGTCGGACGGACCGCCGCCCGGAGGGGGCCGACCGCGGCCCGAACTACACTACTAAGACCGTGGCCTCGTTTGCCTCCGGTATGCCGATCACGGAATCCGACCTCCCGGGCGTCGGGAAGAAGTTCGAGATCGAACTCGACGACGGCGAGATGATCGTCGTCATCCACAACACGGGGAAACGCGAGGTGTTCCGTCGACCCGAGCCGGACGCCGACTCCGAGAAGGTGTTCGAGTTCGGCGACGACCTCGCCCGGACGATCGGGTCGATCGTCGAGGGCGCGTACTTCCAGCCGGTCGAGCCCGACACCCAGGAGACGACGCTACCGGGCGGGATCCTCCTCGAGTGGTACGAGCTGCCCCCGGGATCCCCGCTCGTCGGCGAGACGCTGGAGACCGCCGACATCGGGAACCGAACGGGGCTCGCGGTCGTCGCGATCCAGCGCGACGACAAGGTGATCGACAGCCCGGGCGCCGAGACCACCCTCCGCGAGGGCGACACGCTGATCGGGGTGGGGACGCCGGAGAACTGCGAGGCGTTCGAGGAGATCCTCACCGGATGAGCGGTCGATGCGACGTTGCCTCGTCGGGCGGCGGCGAGGTGAGCGTCGGTGGCTGAGGCCCTCCTCGAATTAGGGGTCATGTTCGCCGCGATCGCCGGCGTCGGCGCGCTCGCGGACCGGTTCGGCCAGTCGGTGATCCCCTTCTACATCGTCAGCGGGATGGCGCTCGGCGAGTTCGTGCTCGGACGCCTCTCGCTGCCGGTGATCGGAACAGCGTATATCGCCGAGTCGGAGTTCATCGCGATCGGCGCGGAGCTCGGGATCGTCTTCCTCCTCTTTTTCCTGGGGCTGGAGTTCAACCTCGACCGACTGCTCGCGCGCCGGACCCAGATCGGTACCGCCGGGACGATCGACCTCGCGAACTTCGGGGTCGGGTTCGTCCTCGGCTGGCTCGTCTTCGGGGCGTTCCTGCCGGCGTTCCTGATCGCCGGCATCGTCTACATCTCCTCGTCCGCGGTGATCACGAAGTCGCTCATCGACCTCGGCTGGATCGCCAACGACGAGGCGGAGCCGATGCTCGGCACCCTCGTCTACGAGGACCTGTTCATCGCGGTGTACATCGCGGTCGCGTCCGCGATCGCCCTCGGCGGCGGCGACGTGGGCGCGGCCGTCGTCGACATCGGGATCGCGATCGGGTTCATCCTCGGTCTCCTGGCGCTCGTCTGGTTCGGCACGCCCGCGTTCGCCAAGCTCGTCGAGACCGACAACCGGGAGTTCGTCGCGCTCCGGTCGATCGCGGCGGTGGTGCTGGTCGCGGGCGGGGCGCTCGCGCTCGGCGTCAGCGAGGCGGTCGCGGCCTTCTTCGTCGGGATGGCGTTCGCCTCGACGGAGCACGCACACGACATCGAGGCGCTGCTCGAACCCGTTCGCGACACGTTCGCGGCGGTGTTCTTCTTCTGGATCGGGCTCGTCACCGACCCGCTCCTGTTCGGCGGGGTGGCGGCGCTGATCGCGCTCGCGGTGGTCGTGACGACCCCGACGAAGCTCGTCACCGGCTTCCTCGCCGGGCGCGCGTTCGACCTGGACGCCCGTCGGTCGGCCCGCGTCGCGCTCGGGATGACCACCCGCGGGGAGTTCTCGCTGATCATCGCGACGATCGCGGTGACCGCGGGCGAGGCCGGCGCGTTCGACCCGGCGCTCGCGGCGACGATCAACGCGTTCGCGGTCGGCTACGTGCTCGTGATGGCGATCCTCGGCACGACGCTGATGCAGTACTCCGGGCCGTTCGAGTCGGTCGCAACCTCGTGGCTGGAGCGAGACGCGGGGGAGGGGGGACCTGATCGGCTGTAATCAGTCGAGGCGATATCGGCGGCGAACGGGAGAAGACGCCGGGAGCGAAAGCGAATCGGGAACGGCTACTCGGTCGCGACCGGACCGCGGCCGACGACTTCCTCGACCTCGGTCACGAACTCGCTCCGGCTCTCGAAGAGGGGAACCTCCGACTCCGCGAGCACGTCGTCGAGGGCGCGGGCGCCCTCGGGCGTCCGGATCGTCGCGTCGCCCTCCTGGGCGCGCAGGTCGCTGCGCTTCGCGGGCCACGTGAGCCGGGACGCGACGCGGGCGATCGGCTCGCCCGCCACGTCCGGACCCTCGCCAAGCTCGACGGGGGGCTCCTCCGTCTCCTCCGCCTCGGCCTCGTCGTTGTCGCTCATACCCGGCGCTTTCGCTCCGGCGACACTAATGGTTTCGATGCGAACCGGGCGACGCCCGGCCCGACGCCGCGCGGTGGCGGCCTCGCGCGAGTCGGCCCGGGGAACCCGAAATAATTCGGTGTTAGGATTATGCGCTGCGGCAGCAAGTGCTGGTTGGGATCACGCACACGACTCCCGCGATCGCGTGCCGGAACGGCGCGCGAGGTCCCTGCGCCGCTTTTTCGAGGAGGCCGTCTCCTCACCGCCAGCCGCGATCGGTGTCGTTCAGCCGCTCGCACCCGTCATCGGTGACGGCGACGAGGTCCTCGATCCGACAGCCGAACCGCCCGTCGAGGTAGATTCCCGGCTCCACTGAGAAGACCATCCCCGGCTCCAGCGCCCGGTCGTTGCCGGCAACGATGTACGGCTCCTCGTGGACGTCGAGCCCGACCCCGTGGCCGGTGCGGTGGACGAACGCGTCGCCGTACCCGGCGTCCTCGATGACCTCGCGGGCGGCCCGGTCGACCGCCTCCGCGGCGACGCCCGGTTCGACCGCCTCGACCGCGGCCGCCTGCGCCTCTCGCACGGTCTCGTGGACGTGCTCGTACTCGGCCGGCGGCTCGCCGTCGAAGACGAGCGTCCGCGTCTGATCGGAGGGGTAGCCGTCGACCCGGGTGCCGAAGTCGAGCACCACCGGCTCGCCCGCACGGATCTCGCGGTCCCCGTGCCCGTGGTGCGGCCTCGCCCCGTTCGGTCCCGCGCCGACGATCGTCTCGAAGGCGGTCCCCTCGCCGCCGTGGGCGGCCAGCCGGTCGGCGATCCGGTCGGCGAGCTCGCGCTCGGTCATCCCGACGGCGTCGGCGCCGAGGTCGCGGAGGTCCCGGACCGTCTCGTCGGCGGCCGCCGCGGCCGCGCGCATCGCGTCCAGTTCGGCCTCGTCCTTCCGAACGCGGAGGTCGGCGAGCGCCTCGCTCGCGAGCCCCCACTCAGCGTCGGGCGCGGCGTCTCGGAGGTCCTGCGTGAACGTCGCCCACATCGTGTCGTCGGCGAGGAGCCGCCCCTCGCGGAGCCCGAGGTCGCCGAGGAGGTCCCGGACGGCGGCGGCCGGGTCGTCGCCGTCGGCCCACGTCCGCACCGCGTCGACCGTGGTCTCCTCCCGGACCTGCGCCTCGTAGAGGACCGGTACGAGGAGGGTCGGAGCGGCGGGGGCGCCCCCGACTGTGGTGCGGTCGCTCGCCGGCACGACGAGCAGGAGGTGTCGCTCTCCCGGCTCCTCGGCGAAGCCGGTGAGGTACTGGAGGTTCCGGCTGGGGAAACAGACGAGCCCGTCGGCGCCGGTCTCCCGGAGCCGCGCCGCGGCGCGCTCGCGTCGTTCCGCGTGAACGTCTTCGGTCACGGTCGGGCTCGGACCCGCGGTCGCATATAAGTAGGGACTCATTGAGGGGACGGCAAGCGGCGCATAACGATATGCCGAGGACTCGCACGGGGAGGTATGAGCATCCAGAAGGGCTCGACGTTCGACTGCCCCGAGTGCGACGTGACCGCCCCCTCGGCGTCGGTGCCGTACGACGCCCTCGGCTACGCGGTCTGTCCGGTCTGCTCGCACGCGACGGCGCCGGCGAGCGACGGGGACTGATCGGGACGGACGACGGACGGACGAGAGGCAGATCGGGACGGGTCTTTCCCGTCGACGACCGCGAACCGCGCCGTTTTAGCCGCGTCGCGCACCCTCTCCGGTATGCCCTGGTCTCTGGGACGCGACGACGACGTGATCACCGAGTGGGAGCGCTCCGACGGCTACGCGACGGTCCGGATCCGCGAGCGCGGCGACGGCGGGTTCGTCGCCCGCCTCGACGTGATGGAACAGGCCGACGACGAGTCGGCCTACGAGCGCGAGCGGTTCGACGACCGCGAGACCGCGCTCGACCGCGCGGCGACGTGGCGCGAGGCCCGGGAGATCGACGACTGACCGCCGTCGGAAACCGCCGGTCCCCATCGCTCGGCCGCATCGCCGACAGCGGGGCTTTTTATTCTCGGTGCGGGTAGGGACCGCCATGACCGACCGAACGCGTCGCGACTGGCTTCGGGTCCTCGGTGCCGCGAGCACCGCGGGCGCCGCGGGACTTGCGGGCTGCTCCGCCCTCGACACCGGCGGCTCCGGCGAGGGCGACGCGCCCGGGAACGGGGGGCCCGGAGACGGGAGCGACGGAGGGGATTCGGATGGTGGCGACCGACCGACGGACGGCCCCGACGACGGGGTGAAGACGCAGTTCCGGAACGGGCTCCGGAACACCGGGTACGTCGACGCGACGGTCCCGGACGCGATCGAGACCGCGTGGTCGGTGCCGGCCAACCGCGGCGACCACTCGGCCTCGAAGGGGAGCCCCGTGGTGGCGCCGAACGGGGCGATCGTGCTCGCCGACGACACCGGCCGGGTCCAGTCGATCGCGCCGGATGGCTCGGTGAACTGGGCGACCTCGATCAGCGACGACGACCGCGGCAGCCACGGGACCCCGGCGATCGCGGACGGGAGCCTGTACGTCGGCACCTACGACGGCGTTGTCTCGGCGCTGTCGCTCGACGACGGCGAGATCCTGTGGCAGAACAAGGTCGGCGGGTCGGCCGCCGCCAGTCCGACCTACCTCGACGGGAAGCTCTACCTCGCGGTCGAGCACGCGCCCCCGGACGGGAGCGTCGTCGAGATGGACGCGGAGACCGGCGAGGTGGAGTGGCGCGACAGGCGTCCCACGAACCACCCGCACTCGACGGTCGCGATCGACCGGGAACACGGGCGGCTCATCTTCGGCTCCAACGACGGGTACTGCTACGCGTGGTCGTTCCCGGAGCTGGAACGCGAGTGGGCCTACGACACCGGCGGCGACGTGAAGCTCCCGCTGGCGATCAGCGAGGGGATCGCGGTCGTCCCCTCGTGGGCGGGGACCGTCACCGGGCTCGACGTCGAGGACGGCTCGATGCTGTGGGAGTTCGAGACCGACGGCGGCGAGACGGCGAAGGGCGACCCCGACCCCGGGGAGACGGGCGGGGTCATGTGCGCGCCCGCGGTCCACGACGGCGAGGTGTACGTCGGGAGCCACGACACAAACGCCTACGCGATCGACCTCCACAGCGGCGAGAAGCTGTGGGCGACCGAGACGGGCGGCTGGATCACCGGGAGCGCGGTCGCCACGAACGACCACGTGCTCGTCGGTTCGTACGACGCGAAGCTCTACGCGCTCGACCGCGACGACGGGTCGGTCACCTGGACCGCCGAGGGCCGGGGCGACGTGACCAGCGCGCCCGCCGTGACCGGCGACGGGATCTACTACGCGGAGCGCGCCCCGGAGGGCTCCGACGAGGCCGGGATGTGCTACAAGCTCGTGGCGAGCGAGTAGCGAGGTCCCCTCCGTTCTCGACCGCTCCAGCCGCCGACTCACCGCTCCGGGTGGATCGGCCCGTCGAACCCCCCGCGAATCAGCGGCTTCGCGACGTGGCGCCGGGCGCTCGGCGGGACCTCGTACCAGCCGAGTTCCAGCTCTCGGTCGATCGGCGCCTCGATCTTCCCGGGCGCGTCGGTGCCGCAGTCGCGGCAGCGGTACCCCTGTCCCCGCCCCGCAGAGGACATCGACCGCCCACAGTCGGGGCAGGTCGGCACGGCGGCCTCCGTCTCGACGAGGTCTCGCACGGCGAGTTTCTCCAGTTTCAAGGTCGCCCGACCGCCGGCGACTTCGTCGGCTCCGTCGGCTCCGTCGGCTCCGCTGCCGTCGTCGACGCCACCGGCGACCTCGACCGCTCGGACCTCGTGCTCGCCGCACACCGTCACCCGGTCGCCGGGGCGGAGGGCGCGAACGCGGTCACGGAACCGGCCGGTCGGCTCGAACGCGACGCACCGGAGGCGGAGACGATCATCGTCCGGCGCCGCCACGTCGACGTGGACGTGTCCCCCGCGTTTCGTCTCCGGCTCGCTCGCGACCACGCCGGCGACCCGGTACCCCGCGCCGTCGCGGAGGTCGCCGATCGCGCCCGGCGCGAGGTGCGCGTCTGTTCCCTGGTTCGTCAGGAACGTCGCGGCGCGCTCGACCGGCTCGGACGCGATCGCCTCGGCGACCTCGCGGCACGCGTCGGCGTCGTCGCCGCGGATCCCGTGGAGGATCGGTCCGGGAGCGTTCGGCACGCAGACCGCATCTCCCGTTCCGCGGTCGACGGAGTCCCAGACGGTCGGATATCTTCGGTCGGCGGCCGCGAAGACGCGCTCGACATCGACGTCGCGGGGCGTCCCGCAGCGCTCCAGCTCGCGGTAAGAGATGCGCTCGACGGTCCAGTCGTCGAACGCGGCGGGGGCGCCGACCGCCGCGAGCGCGCCGATCCGGCCGCGCCCCGCGACGGCCTCCGCGTCGGGCTCGCCGCCGGACCCGAACGCCGCGTGCCGGAAGCCGTGCTCGTCGGCGAGTTCGAGGGCCTCGTCGAGCGAGAGGCGATGGCGGAGCGCGCGACGGGCGAAGTCGGCCACGTCGCCCGGAACGGAGGCGGTACCCGGTCCGAACGGGTCGCCGGTGCCGTCGGCATCGCCCGCGTCGACGTCGGCGACGACGACGCCGGGCGAGGTACGGGGGTCGTCCGCCGCCGCGAACTCACGGACCGTTTCGGCGGCGAGGTCGAAGGCCGCCTCGGCGCCGACGCCGGAGACGTGGACCGCGACCGCGGCGTTGCCCCGCGTCTTGTGTTTCACCGCCGGGTTGAGCCGGACGAGGAGGCGGCGACTGACGCGGCCGCCGGCGGCGTCGAGGCGCTCGGCCAGCCGCGCGCCGACGTACGTCGTGCACATCCCGCGCTCGCGGGAGTCGGTGTCGTCGACGGCGACGATCGGCATACGCGCATTTTCGCGCTCCCGGACAAACCGGTTTCGGGGCGGGACGGAGCGGACGGAGAGGGTCCGATCCGACGAACGAGTATATAACTGCATCGGCGCCCCGATCGGGAAAACCGCAGGCTGGCAGGGCTTTCGAGCGTGTGCGATTGACACAACGCATATATACGGCGAGCCGCTTATCTCGACTATGTCCCGGACTGCGCTGATCGAGAACGTCACCGCGATGCTGGAGGACGCGGGCTTCCTCGTCAGCGACCGGTGTGCGGTCCGGCCCAAGAGCTTCGACGTGGCGGCCAGACGCGACGAGGACCTCGTCCTCCTGAAGATCCTCGGGAACGTCGACGCGCTCGACGCGGAGACCGGCGCGGAGATGCGCCGACTCGGCGAGTACCTGCAGGCGACGCCGATGGTTATCGGGGTCCGGACCCGCGACGAGGATCTGAAGCCGGGCGTCGTCTACTTCCGGCACGGCGTCCCGGTGATCAACCCCGACACGGGGTACGACCTGTTCGTCGAGGGGATGCCACCGCTCATCTACGCCGCCCCCGGCGGGCTCTACGTCAGCCTCGACGGCGACCTGCTGGCCGACGAGCGGGAGGAGCGCGGCTGGTCGCTCGGCCGCCTCGCGACCGAGCTCGGCGTCTCGCGCCGTACCGTCTCGAAGTACGAAGACGGGATGAACGCCTCCATCGAGGTGGCGATCCAGCTTGAGGAGCTGTTCAACGAGCCGTTCTCCAGTCCGGTCGACGTGCTCGACGGCGCCGACGAGGTCCGCGACTCGGATCCCACTCCCTCGGCGCCCGAGACCGATCCCGACGACGAGCACGTCCTCCACGTGCTCACGAACGCGGGATTCACGGTTCACCCGACCGCCCGCGCGCCGTTCAAGGCCGTCTCCGAGGACGAGGGGAGCGCCGTGACTCGGGTGCTCACCGGCCACTCGACGTTCACTCCCGCGGCCGAGAAGCGCGCCCGGATCATGTCCTCGATCGGCGAGGTGGCGCAGACCCGCTCGGTCTACTTCACCGAGGAGGACGAGAAGCGCGAGTCGGTCGACGGCACCGCCCTCGTTTCCTGCGAGGAGCTCGCTGGCATCTCCGACCCCGAGGAGATCCGCGAGCTCATTCGCGACCGGGCGAAGCCGCCGTCCGAGGCCTGACCGGGGCTCGACCTGCGTTCTCACAGGACCGACCGGGTCGAGAGCGTCGCGGTCGCTACCGTCCGAGCAGCCGGCTGAAGAAGCCGCCGTCCTCGTCTTCGTCCGTGTCCTCGTCTCCTTCCTCCTCCGAGAGGACGGTGTTCATCGTTCCGGTGTCGTCGCGGAACGGAACGCTGCCGGCGAGTTCGTCGTCCGGGTCGGGTTCCGCCTCTTCGACCGGGGCCGGTTCCGAATCGGACTCCGGTTCCGCTCCCGACTCGTCGGCGGCGCTCCCGTCGTCCGCCGTGTCGTCGCTAACCGACTCGTCGCCCGCAGCCGGTTCGGCGGTCGGGACGCCGGTCTCGTCTGCTTCGTCCGCTTCGTCCGCTTCGTCCGTCTCGTCCGAGTCGTTCGCCCCGTCGTCTTGGCCTGCCTCGTCGTCTTGGCCTGCCTCGTCGTCTTGGCCTGCCTCGTCGTCTTGGCCTGCCTCGTCGTCTTGGCCTGCCTCGTCGCCCTCGTCGTCGAACTGCTCCGGCTCGGCGTCCGATTCGATCATCGCTTCGAGGTCGTCGCCGTCGACGTGGTCCTCTCCGACGGTCTCCGTCTCGTCGTCGACGGCGTCGAGTTCGTCGGCGGGCTCCGGTTCTTCGTCAGCCGCGTCGGCGTCGGTGGAATCGCCGGATTCGGCCTCCGCGATGTCCTCGACGGGCGATTCCGCGGCGACGATGATGTCCTCCTCGTCGCCCGGCCCGCTGAGGCCGGCCCGCTCGGAGTCGGCGACGATGATGTCCTCTTCTGGCGCAGCGTCTTCGCCCTCGGCACCGTCGGTCTCGGTCGCTTCGTCCGGTTGGGCTGACTCGTCCTCCTCGTCGCCCTCGCCCGCCTCGTCCGGTTCGACCACCTCGTCCGCCTCGTCCGGTCCCTCAGTGTCGGCGTCGGCGGGGGAGCCGCCCTCGGGTTCGACGCCGCTGTCTTCCGCGTCGTCCCCGTCCGCCACGTCGCCGGCGGCGAGCCCGGGGCCGGCGATCGATTCGCCGGTCAGCGCCCGCGTCAGGTCGCGGTACGCCCGGGTCGACGGGGCGTCCGGGGCGAAGGCGGGGAGAGGCCCGCCCGACTCGGCCGCGCGCAACACCGCCTCGTCCTCGGGGATCCGTCCGATCACGGGGGCGTCGAGGGTCTCTTCGACCGCGTCGATCGGGTCGTCGCCCGCGGCGGTTTCGGGGTCGATCCGAGTGATCGCGGCGCCCGCGACGGATCCGCCGAGCCGCTCGGTCAGCTGGCGGGTCTTCTCGGTGTCGCCGAGGGCGCTCCGCTCCGCCGTGGAGACGAGGAGGGTCTCGTCCGCGAGGCCGAGCGGGAGGGTGGAGTCGTGCGAGAGTCCCGCGCCGGCGTCGATCAGCACGTAGTCGGCGTCGTCGAAGGCGTCGACGACCTCCCGGAGCCCGGAGGGGTCGGCCGCCGCGTACGCGTCCAGGTCCGCCGCGCCCGGGACGACGCGGAGTCCGGACGGCCCCTCGTGAACCGCGTCGAGGGGGTCGGCCGCCCCCGAGAGCACGTCGTGGAGGGTGATCCCGCCGGGTGTCACGCCCACGGCCGCCGCGAGGTTCGCCATACCGAGGTCGGCGTCGATCGCGACGACGTCGGCGCCCGAGTCGGCCAGGAGCGTCGCCACCGCCGCGGTCGTGGTGGTCTTCCCGACCCCACCTTTCGCCGACGCGACCGCATACACCGTTGCCATACGGTGAGGGTCCGGCGACTGATACTTAAATGTAGGCGGCAACGGCGCGATCGGGACGGCGTTTCGGCGCGATCGGCCGCCTGAATCGGCGGAACCACCCGCGCATTTTCGCAAACACCTTATACGTCGCTTGTAGAGTTTCAGGCGATTAGTAGTATGGCGAGACCAGAGGTGCTCGACCGGATCAAGGAGGCTGAAACGGAGGCGGACGAGATCATCGCGGAGGCGGAATCGGACGCCGACGAGCGCCTCGCCGAGGCTCGACAACGCGCGGAGGAGATCCGCGCGGAGGCCGAGGAAGAGGCGGACTCCGAGGCCGACGACCGGCTGGCGGCGGCCCGCGAGGAGATCGAGGAACGCCGCGAGGAGATCCTCGAATCGGGTCGTGCCGACCGCGACGAGCTCGAACGCGAGGCCCGCGACCGCGTGGACTCGGCCGTCGACTACGCCGTCGAACGGTTCGAAGAAGCGGTGAACCAACAGGCCGAGGAGGCGGTGGATGCTCAGGCCTGAGCGGATGAGCAAGGTGTCGGTGACGGGCTCGAAGCGCGTCATCGACGACGTGATCGAGGCGACGTACGAACACCACTCCCTGCACGTCACGGACTACGACGAGCGCTACGAGGGCTTCTCGCCCGGCGAGTCGCTCGACGGCGCGGAGACCGTCAACGAGAAGCTCGTCACCGTGCGCTCGCTGGAGAGCATCCTCGACGTCGAGGGGGACGAGGCCGACGGGGCCCGCCCGATCGACGACGAGGCGCTCGAAGCGGAGCTCGCCGACGTGCGCGAGCGTGTCAACGATCTCAACGACCGGCGCGACGAGCTCAAAGCCGAGATCCGAGACCGGGAAGAGGAGCTCGACCGGATGGAGCCGTTCGCGGACCTGGGGATCGAGCTCGACCTGCTCGGCGGCTACGACTCGCTCGAAGTCGTCGTCGGCGAGGCGAAGCCGGAGGCGGTCGAGGCGACGCTCGCCGACGCGGACGGGATCGAGGCGTTCGAGGTGTTCGCCGGAAGCGATATCGTCGCGATCTTCGCGCGTCCCGCGGACGGGGCCGAGGAGGGCGTCCTGCAGGACTCGCTCGTGGGCGTCGACATCGCGCTGCTCGAAGTGCCGGAGGCGGAGGCCAGCCCGAGCGAGTACGTCGCGGAGCTCGAGCGAGAGCGCGAGGAGCTCCAGAACGACCTCGACGAGATCGAAGCGGAGCTCGCGGCGGTGAAGGAGGAGGCGGCCGGCTTCCTGCTGCGCGCCGAAGAGCAGCTCACCATCGAGGCCGAGAAGAAGCAGGCGCCGCTCTCCTTCGCGACCACCGAGAACGCCTTCATCGCGGAGGGGTGGGTGCCGACCGAGACGTTCTCCGACCTGCGGGCGGCCATCACCGACGCGGTCGGCGACCACGCCGAGGTCGAGGAGCTTGAGCGCGCGTCGTTCACCCCCGACGGCGACCACCACACCGAGGCGGTCGCGGACGGCGGCGCCGAGCGCGAGGCGGCCACCGACGGCGGCCACGCGACCCACGGCAGCGACGACCCGCCGGTCGTCCAGAACAACGGAAGCGCGGCCGGGCCCTTCGAACTGCTCGTGCAGGGATTCGGGCGGCCGAAGTACTCGGAGTTCGACCCGACGCTTCTGGTCTTCCTCACGTTCCCGCTCATGTTCGGCTTCATGATCGGGGACGTGGGGTACGGCGTGTTGTACGCCGCCATCGGCGCCTTCCTGTACAGCAGGTACGACGGGACGTTCCGCGAACTCGGCGCCGTCGCGCTGTGGGCCGGCGGCTTCACGATCCTGTTCGGGATCTACTTCGGGATCGACGTGTTCGGCTACCACGCCTATCAGCTGCTGCCGGGTGACGTCCACTGGCCCGTCGACGGGAAGGGCCTCTCACCCGCCGACATCGACTGGGCGCTGTCGTTCCTGGTCGCCAGCGTGCTGTTCGGGCTCGCGCATCTGAACGTGGGGCACATCCTCTCGTTCGTGAGCAACTACCAGCAGCACGACCTGAAACACGCGCTGTACGAGGGCGGCTCGTGGCTGCTGATCCTCAACGGCGCGTGGGTCTGGATCTTCAGCCAGCACCTCCCCGGTCCGAAGCCGGACTTCCTGTTCGACTCGTTCTCGACACTTACCTTCACGTTCGTGTCGTTCGACGGCTTCCCGGTCGCGGTCGGCTACGCGGCCATCGTGGCGATCCTGCTCGGGATCGTCCTGCTCGCGATCGGCGAGCCGCCGGAGCTCGCCGAGGTGCTCTCGCCGATCGTCAACGTCATCTCGTACGCCCGGATCATGGCGGTGCTGCTCGCGAAGGGCGGGATGGCGCTCGCCGTGAATCTCCTGGCGTTCGGGGCGTACATCGGCGACGGCGGCGATGGGAGCTTCCACTTCATCTTCTCCGCCGACTACCTGGAGTACATCCAGAACCACCCGGAGGAGTACGAGCTCGTCTTCGCCGGGATCACGACCGCGTTCGACCCGGCATCGATCGGTGCGGTCGGCGTCGTCGCGCTCGTGGGCGGGATCGTCGTCGCGGTCGTCGGCCACATCGTCGTCCTGGCGCTCGGGGTCACCTCCGCCGGCATTCAGGCGGTGCGTCTCGAATACGTGGAGTTCTTCGGGAACTTCTACGAGGGCGGCGGCGACTCGTACCTGCCGTTCGGCTACGACCGGCAGTACACCGCCGACGAGGAGTAACGGTCGCGGTCTGCTCTGCGACCGCCCTCGCGGACGTCGTCCGGAGTCAGAAAATCGCCGTCGTTAGTCGCACCTTTCTCCCGTGTCCGGGGCGCTCTATTCGGTCGTTTTGGGAAGCTTTATGACCACTGTGGCGGCAACTAGCAACTGTTCGGAGACGAGCAACCGCAACTACTACCAATGCTTGAAGCTACCAACGAACTCGGGAACGTCGCACTGCAGGCCGGTGGAACGCTGACTGACGCCAACGCCGCGGCAGCACTCGCCGTCGGGCTGGCGGCGCTCGGCGCGGGCTACGCCGAGCGGGGAATCGGTTCCGCGGCCGTCGGCGCGATGGCCGAAGACGACGATCTGTTCGTCAACGGGCTCATTCTGACGGTCCTCCCCGAGACGATTGTCATTCTCGCACTCGTCGTCGTCTTCATCGTCTAAGCGGCACTCCCTTTCCACACCAATGAGTTTGGACACTGTCGTTGAGGACGTTCGAGACGAAGCCCGCGCGCGTGCAGAGGAAATCCGTGAGGCGGCGGAGTCCGAGGCGGACGAGATCGTCGCCGAGGCGGAGGCCGATGCCGAGCGCATCCGCGAAGAGCGGCTCGCCGAGGTCGATCGACAGATCGATCAGGAGCGCGAGCAGACGCTCTCCTCGGCCAAACTCGAGGCCAAACAGGAGCGGCTCGGCGCCCGTCGCGACGTCTTGGAAGACGTCTACGACGACGTCGAGGCCGCCATCGATGGGCTCGACGGCGATCGGCGCCGCGAGCTGACCGAGACGCTGCTCGACGCGACTCTCGCGGAGTTCGACGACGACGAGGACGTCGCCGTCTACACCCGCGCCGAGGACGTCGAGCTCGTCGAGGAGCTCGTCGAGGACCGCAACGCCGCGGTCGACGGCGAGGTCGACTGCCTCGGCGGCGTCGTCGCGGAGAGCGACACCTCTCGCGTTCGCGTGAACAACACGTTCGACTCGATCCTGGAATCCGTCTGGGATGACGAGTTGAAGAACATCTCGGAGCGACTGTTCGACCAATGAGCGCCGTCGGGAGCTCGAACCCAGAGTACGTCGTCGCGCGGGTTCGTGCCCGCCGCGGCAGCCTCTACGGTGACGAGGAGTACCGGAAGCTGACCCGGATGGGACCGTCGGAGATCGCTCGGTTCATGGAGGAGTCGAGCTACGGCGCGGATATCAACGCCCTCGGAAGTCGCCACGGCGGCGTGGACCTGATCGAGTACGCGTTGAATCGGAACCTCGCCGAGCAGTTCGACGACATCCTCGACTGGAGCGAGGGGTCGCTGTACGACCTGATCGCTCGGTACCTCCGGAAGTTCGACGCCTGGAACGTGAAGACGGTCATCCGCGGCGCCTACACCGACGCGGACCAGTCGGCCATCGAGACCGACCTGATCCGCGCCGGTGAGTTCGACGATCGGCGGGTCCGGCGGCTGCTCGAGGCCGACTCGATCGACGCGGTCGTCGAGGTGCTCGAAGACACCATCTACGGGGACCCGCTCCGGGAGGCGTACGCCGAGTACGAGGAGACGGACGTGCTGGTGCCGCTGGAGAACGCCGTCGACCGCGCGTTCTACGAGCGGCTCCTGTCGGGGCTCGGCGGCGACGAGCCGACCCGCCAGTACGAGGCGTTCCTCAAGGCGGAGGTCGACTTCCGGAACGCGATCAACGCCCTCCGGCTCGCCCGGTCGGGCGCTGACATCGACCCCGCTGCGTACTTCATCGAGGGCGGCGACCTGTTCACCCGCGGGTCGCTCGCGCGGCTCGCGCGGAACCTCGACGACCTCGTGGAGTACATCGCCGACAGCCAGTACGGCGAGGAACTCGGTCCCGCGCTGCGCGAGCTCGAGGAGGCGGACAGCCTCATCGCGTTCGAGCACGCGACCGACGCCGCCCTGCTGGCGTACGGCGACCGGCTCGGCACGATCCATCCGGTGTCGGTGACGCCGGTGATCTCGTACATCCTCGCGAAGGAGCGCGAGGTCGAGAACATCCGGGCGATCGCCCGCGGGAAGGAGGCCGGGCTGTCGGCCGACGAGATCGAATCGGAGCTGGTGATAACATGAGCCAGGAGATCGCCGTCGTCGGGAGCCCCGAGTTCACGACCGGATTCAGGCTCGCCGGCGTGCGGAAGTTCGAGAACGTACCGGACGACGAGAAGGACGAGCGGCTCGACGACGCCGTCGAACGGACCCTCGACGACGAGGACACCGGCATCATCGTGATGCACGACGACGACCTCGACCACCTCTCGCGGGGGACCCGCGAGTCGGTGGAGGGGAGCATCGAGCCCGTGCTCGTGACGCTCGGCGGGTCCGGCGCCGGCAGCGGCGGGCTGCGCGACCAGATCAAACGAGCCATCGGGATCGACCTGATGGAGGAGGACGACTAATATGAGTAAAGCAGAATCCACGGAGACCACCCCAAGCGAAGACGGTGTTATCCAAAGCGTGAGCGGTCCGGTCGTGAGCGCCCGCGACCTCGACGCCCGCATGAACGACGTCGTCTACGTCGGCGACGAAGGCCTCATGGGGGAAGTGATCGAGATCGAAGGCGACATCACGACCATTCAGGTGTACGAGGAGACCTCCGGGGTCGCCCCCGGCGAGCCCGTCGAGAACACGGGCGAGCCGCTGTCGGTCGACCTTGGTCCGGGGATGCTGGACGCCATCTACGACGGCGTCCAGCGCCCCCTGGACGTGCTGGAGGGCAAGATGGGCAGTCCGTACCTCGACCGCGGGGTCGACGCGCCCGGTATCGACCTCGAGCAGGAGTGGGAGTTCGAGCCGACCGTCGAGGTCGGCGACGAGGTCGGCCGCGGCGACGTGGTCGGCGTCGTCGAGGAGACGGTCACCATCGACCACAAGGTGATGGTGCCGCCGGACGCCCTCGACGAGGGAGAGACCACCGAGGTCACCGCCGTCGAGTCTGGCTCGTTCGACGTCACCGAGACGGTGGCCGAGCTCGCCAACGGCACGGACGTCTCGATGCACCAGGAGTGGCCCGTCCGCGAGGCGCGTCCCTCCGAGAACAAGAAGACGCCCCGGACGCCGCTGGTGTCCGGCCAGCGCATCCTCGACGGTCTGTTCCCAATCGCGAAGGGCGGGACGGCCGCGATTCCGGGGCCGTTCGGCTCCGGGAAGACGGTCACGCAGCACCAGCTCGCGAAGTACGCCGACGCGGACATCATCGTCTACGTCGGCTGCGGCGAGCGCGGCAACGAGATGACCGAGGTCATCGAGGACTTCCCCGAGCTGGAGGACCCGGCCAACGGCAACCCGCTGATGGCGCGGACCTCGCTCATCGCGAACACCTCGAATATGCCCGTCGCGGCGCGTGAGTCCTGTATCTACACGGGAATCACGATCGCCGAGTACTACCGCGACATGGGGTACGACGTGGCGCTGATGGCCGACTCCACCTCGCGGTGGGCGGAGGCCATGCGCGAGATCTCCTCCCGGCTGGAGGAGATGCCCGGCGAGGAGGGGTACCCCGCGTACCTCGCCGCCCGGCTCGCGCAGTTCTACGAGCGCGCCGGCTACTTCGAGAACGTCAACGGGACGGAGGGCTCCGTCTCGGCGATCGGCGCGGTGTCGCCGCCCGGAGGCGACTTCTCCGAGCCGGTCACCCAGAACACGCTGCGCATCGTGAAGACGTTCTGGGCGCTCGACGCGGACCTGGCGGAGCGCCGCCACTTCCCGTCGATCAACTGGAACGAGTCGTACTCGCTGTACAAGGACCAGCTCGACCCGTGGTTCGAAGACGAGGTCGCCGACGACTGGGCGGAGAAACGCCAGTGGGCGGTCGACGTGCTCGACGAGGAGACCGAGCTGCAGGAGATCGTCCAGCTCGTCGGGAAGGACGCCCTGCCCGACGACCAGCAGCTCACCCTGGAGGTCGCCCGCTACCTGCGCGAGGCGTACCTCCAGCAGAACGCGTTCCACCCGGTGGACACGTACTGCCCGCCGGAGAAGACGTACCTCATGCTGACGACGATCGAGACGTTCAACGACGAGGCGTTCAAGGCGCTCGAAGCGGGCGTCCCCGTCGAGGAGATCGTCGACACCGAGAGCGCCCCCCGGATCAACCGGATCGGCGTCCAGGAGGACTACGAGGAGTACGTCGAGGAGCTCAAAGCGGACATCACCGAGGAACTCCGGAGCCTCTACTAACATGAAAGAGTATCAGACCATCACCGAGATCAGCGGTCCCCTCGTGTACGCCGAGGTCGACGAGGCCATCGGCTACGACGAGATCGTCGAGATCGAGACGGCACAGGGGGAGACGCTGCGCGGACAGGTGCTCGAATCCTCGGAGGGCGTCGTCGCCATCCAGGTGTTCGAGGGCACCTCCGGTATCGACCAGAACGCGTCCGTCCGCTTCCTGGGCGAGACGATGAAGATGCCCGTCACCGAGGACCTCCTCGGACGGGTCCTCGACGGCTCCGGCCGTCCGATCGACGACGGTCCGGAGATCGTCCCCGAGGAGCGACAGGACATCGTCGGCGCGGCGATCAACCCGTACTCCCGCGAGTACCCCGAGGAGTTCATCGAGACGGGCGTCTCGGCCATCGACGGGATGAACACGCTCGTCCGCGGCCAGAAGCTCCCGATCTTCTCCAGTTCCGGCCAGCCGCACAGCGAACTGGCGATGCAGATCGCCCGACAGGCCAGCGTGCCCGAAGAGGAGGAAGGCGACGACGAGGAGGGCTCGGAGTTCGCCGTCATCTTCGGCGCGATGGGGATCACCCAGGAGGAGGCCAACGAGTTCATGGAGGACTTCGAGCGCACCGGCGCGCTGGAGCGGTCCGTCGTCTTCATGAACCTCGCGGACGACCCCGCCGTCGAGCGGACGGTCACCCCGCGGATGGTGCTCACCACGGCCGAGTACCTCGCCTTCGAGAAGGACTACCACGTCCTCGTCATCCTGACGGACATGACCAACTACTGCGAGGCGCTCCGGGAGATCGGGGCGGCCCGCGAGGAGGTCCCGGGGCGACGCGGCTACCCCGGATACATGTACACCGACCTGGCGCAGCTGTACGAGCGCGCCGGGCGGATTCAGGGCCGTGAGGGGTCGGTCACGCAGATCCCGATCCTCACGATGCCGGGCGACGACGACACCCACCCGATCCCGGACCTGACCGGGTACATCACGGAGGGGCAGATCTACGTCGACCCCGACCTCAACAGTCAGGGCCTGCAGCCCCCGATCAACGTCCTCCCCAGCCTGTCTCGGCTGATGGACGACGGGATCGGCGAGGGGCTCACCCGCGAGGACCACGCCGACGTGAAAGACCAGATGTTCGCGGCGTACGCGGAGGGCGAGGACCTTCGCGACCTCGTGAACATCGTCGGTCGCGAGGCGCTGTCGGAGCTCGACAACAAGTACCTCGACTTCGCGGACGCCTTCGAGTCGGAGTTCGTCGACCAGGGCTTCGACCAGAACCGCGACATCGAGGAGACGCTGGAGATCGGCTGGGACCTGCTCTCGATGCTCCCGAAGGACGCCCTCAACCGGATCGACGAGGAGTTCATCGAGGAGTACTACCGCGAGGAGGACTCGGAGCGCCAGGTCGTCGAAGCGGCCGACTGATCGGCGGCTTTCCTCGCTATCCCTCGTCGAGACTTCTCCCCGGAGCACCGCTTATCGCCGTCGCGGTGAGCACCGACACGTCACGACTGAAAAGAATTATCCGCCTCGGAGCGGAACCGTTCCCCAACAAGATGGCCAAGGACGTCAAACCGACTCGCAAGAACCTGATGGCGATCGAGGACCGCATCGAGCTCTCCGAGCGCGGTCACGACACGCTCGAACAGAAGCGTGACGGCCTCATTATGGAGTTCATGGACATCCTCGATCAGGCGCAGGACGTCCGATCGGACGTGTCCGAGAACTACGAGACGGCCCAGCGGAAGATCGATATGGCCCGCGCGATGGAGGGCGACGTGGCCGTTCGCGGCGCGGCCGCGGCGCTGAAAGAACACCCGGAGATCACGACCCAGTCGAAGAATATCATGGGCGTCGTGGTCCCGCAGATCGAGTCCTCGAAGGTGAAGAAGAGCCTCGACGAGCGAGGCTACGGGCTGCTCGGCTCCTCGGCGCGGATCGACGAGGCCGCGGACGCCTACGAGGAGCTGTTAGAGAAGATCATCCTCGCCGCCGAGGTGGAGACGGCGATGAAGAAGATGCTCACGGAGATCGAGACCACCAAGCGCCGCGTGAACGCGCTGGAGTTCACGCTTCTTCCGACCCTGTACGAGAACCAGGAGTACATCGAGCAGAAGCTCGAAGAGCAGGAGCGCGAGGAGATCTTCCGCATGAAGAAGATCAAGGCGAAAAAAGAGGAGGAGGAGGCGGAAGCCGAGGCCGAGGCCGAGGCCGCCGCGGCCGAGACCGAGAATCCGGAGCCCGCGGACTGACCCCCTCGGACTCCCGTTCGCACGTCCATCGATCGCCTCTTTCCAGTTTCTATGTCCTGTCCCCACTGCGACGCCCCCGTCGTCGCGTTCGCCGTTCCGCCCGACCTCCGCGAGCACGCGCCGGACCCGCTGACCGCGATCTGTACCCGCTGTCTCCGGACGTTTCCGGCGGCCGACGCCTCGACCGACGACGAGTCCGCCGACGAGCCCCGCGACGACATCGATCCCGACTTCTCGGCGGTCGATCCCGCGTTCCCCGCCGGCGAGGCCGGCGTCGCGCTCGCGCTCGCCTGCGGCCAGTTGGAGTCGCTCGCCCTCAACCGGGCGTCGATCGAGGCGCTCGTCGAGCACGCGGAGCGGTCGGGTGCGGACGCCTTCGCCTTCTTCGAGCGCCTCGACGGCGCCGACGCCGCGTTCGACCTCGGACGGCGGCGGTCGGCGCTGCTCGACATGCTGTAGGCGGGACGGCCGCCGTCTAACTCGGTCGAGCCCTCGGATCAGCCGTCGTCGATGTCGATCCCGTCGGGATCGTTCCACTCGTCTCCGTCTCCCCTTCCGCCTCCGCCTCCCCTTCCGTCTCCACTTCCGTCTCCACTTCCATCTCCCCTTCCGTCTCCGTCCCCGCCGTCGTCGGCCTCGGACCCGGCCGGCCCGATAGACTTCTCTCCGCGCCGCCGCTCGTGGACGGCGAGGCCGGCCTTGCGCGCGTCGCGTCCCGCTGCGTAGGGGTCCTCGGACGGATCGTAATCGCGTTCGCCTCGCTCGAACACGTACGCGAAGAAGCCGAAGAGCGGGACGAAAAAGCAGATGAGCGCCCATTTCCGCCGGTCCATCCCGTGGTTCGGCGCGTCGAGGTACGCGTATACCGCGAAGCCGACGAGCCACGCGAGCGGGACGCCGACGAGGATGACGGCGACGAGCGGGTTCATACCTCTGCTTCGACCTCGACGCCATAAGCGCACGGGTGGGGTCCGGTCGGACCGCAATCGCACTCGCCCCGGTCGGGGCCCGCGCGACGGGTGTTCGAAGAGGCGCTCGGGAAGCGGTGAGACGCCGTCACGGGCACGGCGAAATCGGGGTGACTCCGTTCCGTAACCGAGTCCTTTTCCGGGGTCCCCGAGAACACCGCGCTCATGTCTTCCGTCACGATCGCGGATATCGAGGCCGCCGCCGACCGGCTCGAACCGGCGGCGATCGTCCAGCGCACGCCCGTCGAGCGCAGTCGATCGCTGAGCGAGCGGTGCGGCGCCGACGTGCGCCTGAAGATGGAACACCTCCAACGCACCGGCTCGTTCAAGACGCGCGGCGCGTACAACGCGATTTCTCGGGCCGTCGACGGGTCCGGGAAGGGAGACGGAGGGGACGACGAGAGCCGGGACCGAGAGTCCGCGGTCGAGCGTGTCGTGGCCGCGAGCGCCGGCAACCACGCGCAGGGGGTCGCGCTGGCGGCGTCGGGGGCGGGGATCGACGCGACGATCGTGATGCCGGAGTCGGCGCCGGCGGCGAAGATCGAGGCGACCCGCGGGTACGGCGCCGAGGTCGTGCTCCGCGGGAACGCGTTCCCGGAGGCGATGGCGCACGCGCAGACGCTGACCGACGACCCCGGGACGCGGTTCGTCCACGCGTTCGACGACCCGGACGTGGTCGCCGGACAGGGGACGCTCGGGCTCGAGGTGCTCGATCAGGTGCCCGGCGCGGACACGGTGCTCGTCCCGGTCGGCGGCGGCGGGCTCGCCGGCGGGGTCGCGACCGCCGTCAAGGCGCGTTCGCCCGAGACGCGGGTCGTCGGCGTCCAGACCGAGGGCGCCTCGACGCTTTCGGAGAGCCTCGCTGCCGGCGAGCTCGTGACGCGCGAGGAACCGGACACCATCGCCGACGGGATCGCGACCGGCGGGCTGAGCGACCTCACCTTCGGCCTGTTGAAGGAACATCTCGACGAGGTGGTCGTCGTGAGCGACGACGACGTGGCGAGCGCCATCCTGCTGCTCTTGGAGCGCGCGAAGCAGATGGTCGAGGGCGCGGGCGCGACCGCCGCGGCCGCCCTCCTCGACGACGGCGCCGTCGACGAACTCGATCTGGCCGGCGAGACGGTGGTCCCGCTGCTCTGTGGCGGCAACATCGACGTCACGACGCTGAAGGAGGTGGTGACGCACGCCCTCGTCGACCGCGATCAGCTGATCGAGCTCTCCGTCCGGATCGACGACACGCCCGGCACGATGGGGGAGATCACCACCCTGATCGGGGGGGAGCGCGCGAACATCCGGACGGTGCGCCACGAGCGCAGCCGCCCGGACCTGCCGGTCGGCGACGCCGACCTCGTGTTCGAGGTGGAGACCAACGGTCCGGCCCACGTCGATCGGGTCCTGAACGCGGTGCGCGAGGCGGGCTACGAGGTGGAGTGGACGACGCAGGAGGCGTGAGAAACGGGGCGAGTGGCCGATACCCGTACGGCGGTCTCGCTCGATCCGACGGGTAAAAGTCGCACCCCGGCGATCACCCGGTAATGAGTCTCGTCGTTACCGACACCCTGGAAGACGAGCGCGTCGAGTTCACGGCCGACGGCGACGTCACGCTGTACGTCTGCGGCCTGACGGTGTCGGACGACCCCCACCTCGGACACGCCCGCCTGTGGTTCCACGCCGACGTGCTCCACCGGTGGCTCGACCACGTCGGCTACGACGTGCGCCACGTCGAGAACGTCACCGACGTCAACGAGAAGATCACGGCCCGCGTCGGCGAGCGCGACGAGTGGACCGAAGAGCGCGACGTGGCCGAGACGTTCACGGCGACCGTCTTCGACGCGATGCGCGGGCTGAACCTGTTGCGCGCAGAGGTGTACCCCCGCGTCACCGAACACGTCCCGGAGATCCGCGAGCTCGTCGGGACGCTGATCGAGAAGGGGTACGCCTACGAGTCGAACGGCTCCGTCTACTTCGACGTGACCGCGTTCGACGGCTACGGGAAGCTCTCGAACCAGAACGTCGAGGACCTAGAGGCGCAGGGCGAGCCCGACGAGCGCTCGGAGAAGCGCAACCCGTCGGACTTCGCGCTGTGGAAGGCCGACGGCGTGAGCGAGACCGCCGCGCGCGAGCACGCGAAACACGACCACGGCGACGATCCGCCCGCGGGCGAGACGTGGGAGTCGCCGTGGAGCGAGGGCCGCCCCGGGTGGCACGTCGAGTGCTCGGCGATGTCGACGACGCACCTCGGCGACACCCTCGATATCCACATGGGCGGGCGCGACCTGGTCTTCCCCCACCACGAGAACGAGATCGCGCAGTCGGAGGCCGCCACCGGCGAGACGTTCGCTCGCCACTGGCTCCACGTCGGCCTGCTGGAGATGGAGGGCGAGAAGATGTCCTCCTCGATCGGTAACTTCTGGACCGTCCCGGACGCCCTCGACGAGCTCGGCGTCAACGTGATCCGCACCTTCTACGCCGGGGCCGCCTACCGCTCCGAGCAGGCGCTCACCGAGGAGACGATCGCCGAGGCGGAGGAACGCTGGGAGCGCCTCTCGCGCACTTACGACCGCGCCGTCGAGGCGCTCGACTCCACCGAGGCCCGCGCGAAGGCCGAGGACGAGGCGCTTCGCGAGGCCGTCGAAACCGCTCGCGACGACTTCGCGAGCGCGATGAACGACGACCTGAACCTCCGGGAGGCGACCGCGGCGCTCTTGGACCTCACCGACGCGGTGAACCGGCACGTGGACAGCGTCGAGGATGGCGATCCCGGGTCCGCCTACGACTACCGCGGCCTCCGCGACGCTGTCGAGGCGTTCGAGGCTCTCGCCGGCGACGTGTTGGGGCTCCAGTTCGGGTCGACGACCGACGGCGACGTCGATCTGGCCGGCGAGCTGGTCGAACTGGTGCTGGACGTGCGCGAGGCCGAGCGCGAGGCCGGCAACTACGAGCGCGCCGACGAGCTCCGGGACGCGCTCGCCGAAGTCGGCGTCGAGATCGAGGACGGCCCGGACGGCGCGACGTACCGGTTCGAGTGAGCCGAAGCCCGCCCACACCTGCAACCACACACCTCCTCAGACTCGCGTGCGCTCCTCGTGGCCTCGCGGCCACTCGGGGGCGCGCGCCGCGTGTCGCCGAGAAAGAGCTCTACTCCAACACATGCTCGGTGTCGTACGACCCGAGCACCTTGACCCAGCCGTTGTCGGCGATCGCCTCGATGTCCTCGACCGCCCTCGCCATGTGCGCCTCGTAGAGGCCGGCGTCGACGTCGAAGTGGAACAGGTAGTCGCCGAGTCGCTCGCCGCTCGGACGCGACTCGATCCGCGAGAGGTTGAGGTTGCGGTCGGCGAACGCCTCCAGCAGTTCCAAGAGGAGGCCGGGGTAGTTCGCGTTCGGGTAGACGATCAGGGTCGTCTTCCCGCCGGCGTCGGAGCGCGCGGACTCGGGCGCGACGACGAGGAAGCGCGTCGCGTTGGAGGTGCGGTCCTGGATGTCCTCGGCGAGGATCGTGAGGTCGTCGCCGGCGTTGTCCGGGTGGCCGATCCCGGCGATTCGGGCGTCCTCGCGGGCGCGCTCGACCCCGCGAGCCGTGGAGGCGACCGCTTCGAGGCCGGCGTCCGGGTGGTTGGCCTCCAGCCAGTTGCGACACTGCGCGAGCGCCTGCGAGTGGCTGGCGACGACATCGAACTCCGGCTCCTGCGCGAGGAGGGCGTGGCGGATCGGGGTGACGACCTCGCGGGTGACCGCCACGTCGTGGTCGGCCAGGGCGTCGAGGCTCTCCGAGACGGATCCCTCGATGCTGTTCTCGATGGGGACGACTCCCCGCTCGAACTCGCCGGCCGCGACGGCGTCGACGATGGCGGTGACCGACTCGCGGAACGACACCTCGGTGGCGACGGCCCGCGCCGCGCGGTGCGAGTACGTACCGGCGGGACCGAGCGTGACGGCGTTCATCGACCCTACCTATCAGACCGCGTTAGAAAAGCGTGCGGGGTCGCACGGATATTGACTGGAGAGACGGGAGACAGGGGGCCGATCGGTGACTCAGCCCTCGTCGACCGGAACTGCCGCCAGCGCCGCCTCCGCGACCCGGACCGCGGTCGCGCCGTCGCGCCGTCCAACGACGACGACGAGCGTCTCCGCCGCCACGCCGGCGGCCTCGACCGCGACATCGGCGGCCGCGAGACGGCGGAGGACCGCCGCGAGCGCCGCGGCGTCGACCGCGCCGGTCGCGAGGATCGCGGTGTCTCGCCCCTCCGGGACGACCGCCGCGCCGCCGACGCGGAGGAGGGGGCCGGGATCAGTGGCGTCGGTGTCGTCACCGCCGTCGGCACCCGCCTCATCGGAATCGACGACCGCCACCCCGCTCCGCATCGACACGCTGGCCGCGCGGTCGGCGGTCCCGTAGTCGGGCAGCTCCTCGCGGAACCGTCGAAGCGCGGTCGCGATCGCGTCGGCGTCGCCGTCGAGGCCGGCGTCGTCGGCCAGCCACGCGGCGGCGGCGCTGTGGTTGAGAACGCCGGCGCGGAGCGCGTCGAGGACGAAGGGGCGCGCCCGGGCCGCCTCGCGGGTCTCGGCTGCGAGCGACATGGCCGGACCTGCGGCGCGGGTCGCCATGGCGGTTTCGGTCGCGGTCTCCGGGCGAGAGACGGGCGTCGGGTTCCCGCGACCCCGGACGTGCCGAAGTCCCTAAGAGCGGCGCGCCCCCAGCGCGTGTATGCAGTCGCTCGTCATCGTCGCACACGGCTCACACCTCAATCCGGGGTCGAGCGCGCCGACGTACGACCACGCGGACACCATCCGCGCGACCGGCGCCTTCGACGAGGTGAAGACCGGCTTCTGGAAGGAGGAACCGCACTTCCGAGAGGTGCTCCGCACCGTCGAAGGCGACGAGATCTACGTCGTCCCGCTGTTCGTCTCGGAGGGGTACTTCACCGAGCAGGTGATCCCCCGCGAGCTCCGGCTCGACGGCTGGGACGTCTCGGAGTGGGACTCCGACGGCCTCTCCGCCGACCAGGCCACCCTCGTCGCCGAGGACATCGACCGCGAGGTCCACTACTGCGGCCCGGTGGGGACCCACCGCGCGATGTCCGACGTGATCGTCCGGCGCGCGGAGTCGGTCACCGGCGACCCCGACGTGGGCGAGGGGTTCGGCCTCGCCGTCGTCGGCCACGGCACCGAGCGCAACGAGAACAGCGCGAAGGCGATCGAGTACCACGCCGACCGGATCGCCGAGCGCGACCGCTTCGACGAGGTGCGGGCGCTCTACATGGACGAAGAGCCCGAAGTCGACGACCTCCCCGAGTTCTTCGAGAGCGACGACGTCGTCCTCGTCCCGCTGTTCATCGCCGACGGCTACCACACCCAGGAGGACATCCCGGAGGACGTGGGGCTCTGCGAGGACCACACCGAGGGGTACGACGTGCCCACCGAGGTCGACGGCACTCGGATCTGGTACGCGGGCGCGGTGGGCACCGAACCGCTGATGGCGGACGTGATCCTGGAGCGCGCGGCCGACGCCGGCGCCGACCTCGGGACCGCGCTCGACGACGTGCGCGAGACGACCCGCGTCGCCACGGGGGACTGACCGTGCCGGAACCCACTTCCGACGCGACCGCAGACGAGGGCGCCGCGGCCGACGACGACACCGAGACCGCCCCGGAGGTCCCCAGTATCGACCTCCCGAGCGACGCCTTCGACGCGGTGCTCGACGCGCTCGACGGGCGCGATCCGAACGACCCCCTCCGCTTCGAGGGGTTCAGCGTCGCGCGCGACGACGGGGGCTACGTCCTCGACCCCGCCGACGGCGACCGCCAGACCGGGGTGAGCGAGCGCGAGCTCCACGAGGCGCTCGACGAGCGCGCTCCCGCGGTCACCGACTGGTACGCCTTCGAGCGCGTCGTCGGCGAGTTCGGCCCCCGCCGCGCGTTCCTGCGCTGGCTGGAGGACGCCGACGGCGCGACGGTGGCGACTCGATACGCCGCGCTCGCCGAGGGGATCGAGCGCGCGTGGGGCGAGCTGAAGATAACGGCCACGGTCACCGACCGCGGCGAGCGCCGGTACGACGTGCGCCACGCCGACGACGCGGGCGTCCCGGTCGACGAACTCGACCGCTACGACGACCCGCTCGACGCCCGAGAGCTCGTCAAGCTCGACGAGAAGGGACGCTACCGCCCGCTCAAGACCGCGCCGTCGCTCGCGGACGGCTGGGTCTTCCCCGACCTCGGCCCGCGTGACGCCTACGAGGCGGTCGAGGCGATCTACCCCGCGACGGTCGCCAACTGGCACCGGGAGCGCGAGGGCGAACTCGACGTGAGCCACTGGCGCGAGACGATGGAGCGGCAGTCCGGCATCTACGGCGTCGTGAAGACGTGGGACCGCGGCGAGGGCCACGAGCACGTCGACTGGGTCGCGGAGGCGTGCTGCGACGACTCGCAGTGTCTGAAACGGCGCGAGTGGCAGTACGACGACGAGACCGACCTCGACGTCGACGGCGGCGACGGCGCCTTCCCCTGCCGCGAGCCCTGTTCGGTCGTCGTGAGCGCCGCGCGCAAGTGGACCCGCCTGGAGAGCGAACGGCCCCGCACCTACGAGTTCGAGCTGACGCCGAGCGAGAAGGAGCAGGTCGAAGACATCATCGACGCGGTCGCCGACGGCCGGATCGACGAGATCCGCGAGGCCGACACGAAGGAGGGGGCGAACCGCTACCGCACCCGCTTTTTGCGCGCCAAGCGGTTCGACGACGAGGGGAACCTCGGCGGCGTGCCGACCGAACCGGACGAGACGGGAGACGAGGAGTAGCGGAAGCGGCGCGATCGCCGTTTTCGGCGGCCTATTCGAGAGATTCCCTCAGATCGGGTACTCGCGCGGCTCGTGCTGGACGGAGATCCACTTCGTCTCCGTGATCTCTCGCAGGAACGCGTCGCTGTTGTACTCGCCGACGCCCGACGCGCCGATCCCGCTGAACGGGACGTGCGCCTCGTCGTTGATCGGCTGGTCGTTGATGTGGACGTTCCCGGTCTCCATGCGGCCGGCGATCTCCTTGGCGACCGCGAGGTCGCCGGCGTGGACGGAGCCGGAGAGCCCGTACTCGGTGCCGTTGGCGATCGCGACCGCCTCGTCGACGTCCGAGAACGGGATGACGGGCGCGATGGGGCCGAAGTGCTCGTTGCACGCCGCGGCCATGTCGTTCGCGACGCCCGAGAGGACCGTCGGCTTCACGACGAGCGAGTCGTCGACGCCGTCGATGTCGGCGGTCTCGCCGCCGGTTTCGAGGGTCGCGCCGGCCTCGATCGTCCGGTCGACGTACCCCAGCATCTCGTCGCGCTGAGACTCGTCGATGATGGGGCCGACGACGGTGTCGGGCTCGTGGGCGCTCCCGACCGGGAGCTCCTCGGCGCGCTCGGTGAGCTTCGCGACGTACTCGTCGTACACGTCCTCGTGGACGACGTGACGGTTGATCGAGATACACACCTGTCCCTGGTGGACGAAGGAGCCGAACGTCGCCGCGTCGACGGCGCGGTCGACGTCGGCGTCGCTCGTGACGACGTGGGCGTTGTTGCCGCCGAGCTCCATCGCCGGCACCGCGAGGTTCTCGCCCGCGAGCCCCGCGACGCGCCGGCCGACCGACGTGGAGCCGGTGAAGGAGACCACGTCGCTCTCGGGGTGGCTGGCGACGCGGTCGCCGATCTCGGAGCCGCGGCCGGTGACGACGTTGATCACGCCGTCGGGGAGGTCGGTCTGCTCGAAGAGCCGCGCGAACAGCAGCCCGCCCGTGATCGGCGAGTTCGTCGACGGCTTGAGGACGACGCCGTTCCCGGCGGCGATGGCGGGAAGGACCGCTCGCGCGCTCAGGTTCAGCGGGAAGTTCCACGGCGAGATCACCGTCACCACGCCCTTCGGCCCCCGCTCGACGACGTTCTCTTTACCGGGGATGTTCGACTCGGCGCGCTCGCCCTTCATCCGGCGCGGGAGCGTCGCGGCCTCGCCGGCGTGGTCGGACGCGATCTGGATCGAGGTCTCGCCCATGATCGCCGAGCCGCCGACCTCGTTGGCCAGCAGGTCGACCACGTCCTCGTCGTGTTCCTGTAAGGCCTGCAGGAACTGCTGAACGACCGCCGAGCGCTGCGCCGGCGGGGCCTCGGCCCACCCCTCCTGTGCGGCGGCCGCGGCCTCGTAGGCGTCGTCGACGTCGCCCTCGGTCGCGCTCGGCACCTCGGCGACGACCTCGCGCGTCGAGGGGTCCTCGACGGCGATGGTCTCGTCGTCGCCGGCGGCGACCCACTCGCCGTCGATGTACTGCGCGCTCCAGTCGGCGTCGATGGACAGGTCGGTCGACATCTGTGTTTTACCAAACGGTAGAATAAGGGAAAAGGCGGCCGATAGGAGTAGCATCGCCCGGATCACAGCTCGGCGACAGATCCTCGGCAGCGGTGCGTCGACCGGCGTCGCTCGCTGGCGATCGCACGCGCGTGCGTGCGATCAGGCATCGCGAAAGCTTTAGACGGGAGAGCGGCCTACCTCGGGGCAATGAGTCGCGGCCCCGAGCTTATCATCACGGAGAAGGACAACGCGGCGCGTCGCATCGCCGACATCCTGAGCGGCGAGTCCGCGACGGCGGAGCGGGAGAACGACGTGAACGTGTACAAGTGGGGCGGCAAGCGCTGTATCGGCCTCTCGGGCCACGTCGTCGGCGTCGACTTCCCCGCCGAGTACAACGACTGGCGCGACGTGGAGCCCGTCGAGCTGATCGACGCGCCGGTGACCAAAGAGCCCACGCAGGAGGGGATCGTCGCGGCGCTCCGCAAGCTCGCCCGCAACGCCTCCCGGGTCGTCATCGCGACCGACTACGACCGCGAGGGCGAGCTGATCGGCAAGGAGGCGTACGAGCTGGTGCGCGAGGTGAACGAGGACGCTCCCATCGACCGGGTCCGCTTCTCGTCGATCACCGAGAACGAGGTGCGAGAGGCGTTCGCGAACCCCGACGAGCTCGACTTCGACTTGGCGGCCGCCGGGGAGGCCCGACAGGTGATCGATCTCACGTGGGGGGCGGCGCTCACCAGGTTCCTCTCGCTTTCCGCCCGCCAGCTCGGCGACGACTTCATCTCGGTCGGCCGGGTGCAGGGGCCGACCCTCAAGCTGATCGTCGACCGGGAGCGCGAGATCCAGGCGTTCGACCCCGAGTCCTACTGGGAGCTGTACGGGAACCTGACGAAGTCCGGCGGCGACCCCTTCGAGGCGCGATACTTCTACCTGAACGACGAGGGCAACGAGGCCGAGCGCGTCTGGGACGGCGACGCCGCCGAGGTGCTCACGGAGGCGCTCGGCGCGGCCGAGGATGCCGTCGTCGACGACGTGCGCCGCCGCACTCGTACCGACGACCCGCCGACCCCGTTCAACACCACGGCGTTCATCCGCGCCGCGGGCTCGCTCGGCTACTCCGCGCAGCGCGCCATGTCGCTCGCGGAGGACCTGTACACCGCCGGCTACGTCACGTATCCCCGGACGGACAACACGGTGTACCCCGACGACTTAGAGCCCCGCGAGCTGATCGAGGAGCTCTCGGCCGCCTCGACGTTCGGGACGGACGCGAAGAGCCTCCTCGACCGGGAGGAGATCGAGCCCACCGAGGGCGACGAGGAGACCACCGACCACCCGCCGATCCACCCGACCGGCGAGCTCCCATCGGCCTCGGACCTCTCGGAGGACGAGTGGGAGGTGTACGAGCTGATCGTCCGCCGCTTCCTCGCGACCTGCGCAGAGCCCGCGACGTGGGAGCGGCTCCGCGTCGTCGCGCTCGCGAACGGCGAGGCGACTCCGATCGCCGAGCGCGCCGACGGGCTCGCCGCCCTCCGCGACCCGGACGAGGCGACCGGTCCCGGCGACCTCGCCGCCGACGGCGGGCTTCGGCTGAAGGCCAACGGGAAGCGCCTGTTGGAGGCCGGCTACCACGACGTGTACCCGTACCGCTCCAGCGACGAGCGCATCGTCCCCGACGTCGAGGTCGGCGAGACGCTCGCGCTCACCGACCGGCGGACGGACGCGAAGGAGACCCAGCCCCCCCGCCGGTACGGCCAGTCCCGGCTCATCGAGGAGATGGAGAAGCGCGGCGTCGGCACGAAGGCGACCCGCCACCGCACCTTAGAGAAGCTGTACGACCGCAACTACATCGAGAGCGACCCGCCGCGGCCGACCCGACTCGCGGAGGCGGTCGTCGAGGCGGCCGAGGAGTTCGCCGAGCACATCGTGAGCGAGGAGATGACCGCCCAGCTGGAGCGAGACATGCAGGCGATCGCGGCCGGCGAGAAGGAGTACGAGGAGGTGACCGAGGAGTCCCGCGAGCTGCTCGACCGCGTGTTCGACGACCTTACCGAGTCGCGCGAGGCGGTCGGCGACCACCTCCAGAAGTCGCTGAAGGCGGACAAGACGCTCGGCCCCTGTCCCGAGTGCGGCGAGGACCTCCTCGTCCGGAAGTCCCGACAGGGGTCGTACTTCGTCGGCTGCGACGGCTACCCCGACTGCGAGTACACCCTGCCGCTCCCCTCCACGGGGAAGCCGCTCATCCTCGACGAGACCTGCGAGGAGCACGACCTCCGACAGGTGAAGATGCTCGCGGGCCGGAAGACGTTCGTCCACGGCTGCCCGCAGTGTAAGGCCGACGAGGCCGACGAGCAGGAGGACGAGGTGATCGGAACGTGTCCCGAATGTGGTGAGGAGCACGGCGGAGAGCTGGCCATCAAACGGCTCCGCTCCGGCTCCCGGCTCGTCGGCTGCACGCGCTACCCCGACTGCGACTACTCGCTCCCGCTCCCCCGGCGCGGCGAGATCGAGGTCACCGACGAGACCTGCGAGGAGCACGACCTCCCGCACCTCCGGATCCACTCCGGCGACGAGCCGTGGGAGCTCGGCTGTCCAATCTGCAACTACCGGGAGTTCACCGCCCGGCAGGAGGGCTCGGAGCTCCAGACCGTCGAGGGGATCGGCGAGAAGACCGCGGAGAAGCTGAAAGACGCCGGCGTCGACGGCGTCGACGACCTCAAGTCGATCGATCCGGACGATCTGGCGGCCGACGTGGACGGCGTGGGCGCGGACACGGTCCGCGACTGGCAGGCGAAGGCGGACTGAGTGGACTCCACGTCGGCGACGGCGGCCTGAGTGGACTCCACGTCGGCGACGGCGGACCCCCACGGCGGTGCGTCCCTCGCCGTTTATAAGCTCTGAGCTCGTGAAGCGGGTATGAATGGATCGTGACGGCGGGTCGACACCCCGCGTGGTGCGGTCGTTCGTCGAGGCGATTCCGACGCCGACGTTAGCCTGCGATCCGGAGACGCACGCGATCCGAGCGGCGAACGCGCCGGCGGCCGAGCTGATCGGGCAGGACCGCGGGACCCTGACGCTGATGGGGCTCACGGACCTCGGTGAGACCGACGAGACGGTCGACGGCGACCCGGTGGGCGCGGTCGTCGACGACGCGGTCGACCGTGAGGGGGTCACCGAGTTCGAGTGGGAGACCGTCGACGAGCGGGGGCGTCGCCGCCTCGCCGTGTCACTCCACGCGACGACGATCGCCGACGAGCGGTGGCTGATCGTCGGGTTGACCGACGTAACCGATCGCGTCACCGCCGAGGAAAGCCTCCGGTCGCAGCTGCGCGTCGTCGACGCGGTCGCCTCGACGGTTCCCGCCGCGCTGTTCCAGTGTAGCGTGGACGGGACGCTCGCGCGCTGGAACGACCGGCTCGCCGCCGACGCCGAACGCGACGGCGAGGAGCTGTCGGGGACCGATCTGACGGTGCTGTTCGACGACGAGACCCGCGACGGCGTCGCCGAGGCGCTTCGGCGCGTGTACCGCGATCGCGAGCCGGCCGACTGCGAGGCGACGCTTCTGACGCGGTCCGGCGAGCGCGTCCCGTACCGGCTCGCGCTGGGGCCGATCGTGGACGACGGCGAGGTCACCGGTGCGATCGGCGTCGGCGAGGACCGCACCGAGGCGTCGCTCCGCGAGGAGCGGCTGGCCGTCCTGACACGGGTCCTCCGGCACAACTTCCGGAACGACCTCAACGTGGTGACCGGCTTCACGGAGCGGGCCATCGAGTCCGTCGACGACCCGGATCTGGCGACGGAGCTCGAACGCGTCGTCGACACAGCCGAGCGCCTGCTCCGCGTCGGCGAGACCTCTCGGCGCGTCGAGCGGCTGCTCTCCGACCGGCCCGCGCCCACCCGGCTCGACCTCGCCGAGGCGGTCGACGAGGCGCTGATCTCGCTCCCGGCGGAGCTCCGCGAGGGCGCCGACATCGAGGTCGACGTGCCAGAGGGGGTCACGGTGTCGGCGATCGGCTACCTGGCCGAGGCGATCACGGAGCTCGTCGACAACGCCATCCGACACAGTGAGGCCGAGCGCCCGCGCGTCGAGATCACGGCCGCCGAGCTCCCGAGCGAGTCGTGGGCGTCGCTCGTCGTCGCCGACGACGGCCCGGGAATCCCCCCGGCCGAACGGTCGGTGCTCACCGGCGAGGAGACGCCGCTGGAGCACGCGAGCGGACTCGGCCTCTGGTACGTCAACTGGATCGTCAGCGCCGGCGGCGGGTCGTTCGACATCGGCTCCGCGTCGGCCGGCGGGACGCGGATCGAGATGGATCTCCGGACACCGGACGACGAGTGAGCCGGGTCGTCGGGCGGTGTTGACGCCGGGTCACTCGACGAGCCGGACCTCGTCGCCGACGGCGACCTCGTCGGCCGCGCCGGCCGGGAGTTCGACAACCGTGTCCGCGCGGCCGCGGCCCAGTCCGACGAACGGTGCGAGCCGCTTCGCCTTCTGCACCTCGCCGTCGACGAGCCACAGCGCGTCGATCGCGAAGGGGACGAACAGCATGTGGAGCCACTGCGTGTCCGGGGCGTCGAAGGGGAACACGAGCGCGTAGTCGTCGGGGATCGACCGGCGGAACATCAGCCCGCGACCCTGTTCGAGCGTCGAGCGCGCCACGTCGACGTCGCTCGCGAGGGGCGTCGACGGGGCGTTGGATCGGCCACTGCGGTGGACGAGTCGCACGCTGGGCACGTTGCGGGCACCGGATAAATAGACTCGCGATCGGCCGGCAATACGGCGTCGGAAGCGGCCGGCGAACCGCCTAGCTCGCGTCGCCGTACGTCTCTTCGAGGTACTCCACGATGTCGTCGCTCTCGGACATCCCCTCGATCCCGTTCGCCTCGTCGACGAGGACGGGGACGCCGGTCTGGCCGGAGACCGCCTCCACCTCGGTGCGCTCGCCGTGCGACCGCGGCACCATCACCGACTCGTACTCTAGGTCGAGGTCGGCGAGCTTGGTCTTCACCTTCGCGCAGTACGGGCACCCTTCCAGTTCGTAGAGCGTCAGGTCCGTCATCACTGTGGGATAGGGGACAGACGCGTAAAGAAGTACGGTGGGCGGTGCGCGCGGCGCGCACGGACGCCGGACGGACGCCGGACGGGAGGGTGAAACACCGCTTTCAGCCTCTGGAAAGCATATACCGGTGCAAGGCGGGCGTAGGGACATGAACCGCCGCACGCTGCTCGCGGGCGCCGGAATCGCCGTCACGTCGTCGCTCGGAGGCTGTCTCGACGGATCGCTCGGTGACGGCACCCGAGACGGGGGCGATGAGCCCGCGTCCGGCGATCCCGACCGCCCCACCGAGCTCCGCGACGCGACGATCACGCTCGGGATCGACGACGCGCCGGCGGCCGACGAGCCGCCTCGAGTCGCGTTCGACGAGGAGGCGTCGGTAGTGACCGTCGAGGGGACGGTCAGCTACTCGTCGAGCTCGTGCGGAGAGGTCGCGCTGAAGCGCGCGACGTACGAGCCCGGGGGGAGCGCGGCCACCGTCCGAGTGGTCGGTCGGCGGGATCCGGAGGCGGGCGAGGAGTGCACGGACGACATCGCGGCCGACTCCTACCGGGTCGAGCTGACGTTCGACATGGGTGTCCCCGACACCGTCGAAGTCACCGAGGACGGGGAGTTCGACGAATTCGTCGTGACCGCGCCGTAGCTGGGGCGGCGGATGGCGGCGAGGAAGAGCGCAGCGGTCCGCGCGAAGCGGGTGGCGCCGGGGGTTAGAGGATGACGCCGCGCGTCTGCAGGACGTAGTACAGCGCCAGCAGCGCCGCGATGACGTACTGCCCGAGCGCGACCTCGTCGTAGTCGCCGACCGCGACCTTGATCAGCGGGTAGGCGATGATACCGGCGGCGAGCCCGTCGGCGATCGAGTAGGCGAACGGCATCACGGTGACGGTGAGGCCGGCCGAGACGGCCCACGCGGGGTCGTCCCAGTCGACCTCGACGAGCCCCTGCAGCATCATCACGCCGACGACGATCAGCGCGATGAAGGAGGCGTACGCCGGGATGGCGGCGACGACGGGTATCACCGCGAGCGACGCGACGAAGAGGCCGGCGATGACAAGCGCCGTCAGGCCGGTGCGGCCGCCCTCCTCGACGCCGGCCGACGACTCGATGAACGTCGTCACCGTGGAGGTGCCGAGCATCGCGCCGGCGGTCGTCCCCACCGCGTCCGCCATCAGCGGCTTGTCCATGTCGGGGAGGTCGCCGTCCTCGTCGAGGAAGTCACCGAACTGCGAGACGCCGATGAGCGTCCCGGCGGTGTCGAAGAAGTCGACGAAGAAGAACGTGAACACGACCAGGACGAACGTGAGGGGATCGATCTGCCCAAGCCCGTCGACGAACGCGCCCGCGAGGGGCGTGATGTCGTACTGCGCGCTCGGGAGCGTCTCCGGCGTGACCGTGCCGCGGGCGAAGACGCCGGCGAAGGTGAGCCCCCAGCCGACGAGGGAGGTCGTCACGATACCGATCACGATCGAACCCGTGAGCCCGCGGGCCCAGAGGCCGAAGGTGAACGCGACTCCGAGCAGGCCGAGGATCGCCCACGGGTTCCCGAAGATCCCGCCGAGCGTGACGAGCGTCGACTCGTCGGGGACGACGATCTGGAGCTCCTGAAAGCCGATGAAAAGCAGGAAGAGACCGATACCGGCACCGACAGACCGCTTCACCGGCTCGGGGAACAGCCGGATGACGTACTCGCGCGCGCCGACCGCGGTGAGCAGCATGAACAGGACCCCTTCGACGAAGACGGCGGCCAGCGCCGTCTGCCACGGGACGCCGAGCCCGAGCACGACCGTGTACGCGAAGAAGGCGTTGAGCCCGAGGCCGGGCGCGAGTCCGAACGGCCGGTTCGCGTACAGCGCCATCACGACCGTTCCGATCGCCGCCGAGAGGACCGTCGCGATGGCGATCATCTGGAACACCTCGCCCTGTCTGTACCCCTCGATCTGGATCGCTTCCGAGAGGATCGCGGGATTCACCACGATGATATACGACATCGCGAGGAAGGTAGTGACCCCCGCGATCAGTTCCGTCCGAACGTCGGAGTCGTGCCCATCTAGGTCGAACTGCGCAGCGAGCGTGTCTGTAAGCCCCATTGAACGGGTAAGTGTTCCCCGGGATCGAGTGATAAGCTTTGCTGAACGTTAGCGCAAGATACACAAGTTCATGTGTATAAACCCGGTTTGAAACGTCGACACGCCTATAGAAATGCGCGAACGTGTGTACTCAAAGGCGCGGCCGCGCTCACTCGAACGTCGTCAGCGCGCCGACCGGAGCGTCGGTGATCGCTCGCGCACGCTCCATCCCCTCGTCGCCGACGGCGATGAGCGTGAACACGCCAGTGACGTCGGCGTCGGCCTGTAAGGCGATGTCTAAGAGTAGCTCCTGCGTTTCGCCCGACCGGATCAGGTCGTCGACGACGAGCACCGTGTCGCCGGCGTCGATCGCGCTCGCGGGGAGGTAGTAGGTGAGCTCGATGCCCGAGGCGAGCCGCTGGCGCGACTCGATGAACTCCTCGACGGCGGTCTCCTTCGACTTCTTGGCGTACGCGAGCCGCGCGTCGAAGAAGGAGGCCATCGCCGCGCCGAGGGTGATCCCGTCGGTGGCGGCGGTGAGCACCACGTCCGGCGACTCGAACTCGAACGTCTCCGCGGCGACGGGCGCGACCAGGTCGAGGAACGACTGGTCGAAGACGACGCCGGAGTTGTCGACGTACCCCTCGTCGTCGAACTCGACGCGGGCGAGGAGTTCGTCGGCGAGCGCGTCGCGACCGACCGCCTCGACGACCTCGCTCGCGCGGTCGGTACCGGGGAGCACGTGGCCGTTGACGTACCGGTTCAGGTCGCCCGCGGGCAGGTCGGTCACCTCGGATAGCTCCTCGTAGGTTCGCGTCTCCTTCAGCATCCGCAACACGGCGACCGCCTGCAGCTGGAGGGCGGCCTTCTCTGCTCGGTTCATGTAGATGATCGTGATCGCACAAGTATGAATACGTCGAAGTCGCCGGACGGAGCGATCGCCATGAACGTGTGTTCGGGGCCGTCACACGCGGCGCGACCGGCGTTACTCCTCCGGATCTCGGAAGAAGATATCCGGATCGTCGATCGCGAACTCGACGCGGTCGCGGTCGTCGAGCGGGCGGAGCCGGAGCGTCAGCCGGTCCGCGTCGGCCGCGGCCGCTTCGAGCGCTTCCCTGTCCGAGTCGAGGACGAACGTCGGGACGCAGACGGCGATCTCCGCCGTCTCGCTCTCGGCGACGACCAGCCGGTAACTTACCGTCTCGCCCGCCGCCGCGTACACCCGAACCGATTCGATCTGTACTCCGGAGAGCAGCTCGTCCGCCTCGTCGAACTCCGACCCGGGCAACAGGACGTGAAGCCGCGCCTCGTCGGCGATCGGGTTCACGTCGCCGGGATGGAGCGCGATCGCCTCCCAGCCGCGGTCGCGGTACTCCGCCGCGGTCGCCTCGGTGTCGTCGAACACGCGCTGCCACCGCTCGCCGAGATCGGCTCTGCTCATAGGGGGGAGGCGTCGCCGCGGGGAATTAAACCTTCCTCGCGCGTCCTCGGGGCGAACATGAGACGGACGAGTAGACGGCAGAGGCGGTGTTAGACGCTTAAACGTCGTGTCACGTGACCACAGCCCTTATGTCCCCCGATAGTATTGAACTGCCTATGTTACGCGATGACTCGGACGTGAACCGCCGGACGTACCTCAAATACGTCGGAGGCACTGCAGCCACCGTCGGGCTCGCCGGCTGTTCGGACAGCGGCGGCGACGGAAGTGATGGAAGCGACGGGAGCGACGGGTCGGACGGCTCCGACGGCACCGACGGCGAGGACGGAGAGCAGCTCCCGGAGCCGGAGACCCGCGAGGAGCACCTCCAGCGCGCGAACCTCCGGCTCAACGAGCGCGCTCCGTGGATCTTCCTCAACCGCCAGTACAGCGTGTACGGCATCGCGAGCCGGCTCGACTGGACCGCCCGCCGCGACGAGCGGATCGAGGCCCAGGCCATCTCGGTGACCGAGGGCGAGCCGTCGGTCACCATCACCCAGTCGTCGATGGACTCGGGGCTCGACCCCCACGACCACCGAGAGACGCCGACCGACAACATCGTCGTGCAGGCCCACGACGGCGTGCTCGGCCGCAACGCCGACGGCGACATCATCGACGCGCTCGCGACCGACTACGAGCGGCTCGAAGAGGGCCGCGTCCGGTTCGAGATACGCGACGGCGTCACGTTCCACAACGGGGACGAGCTCCAGCCCTCGGACATCGCCTACAGCGTCAACCGCGTCGTCGATAGCGAGGTCGGGATCGAGAGCCCGCAGAGCGACCAGCTCGCCGGCGTCACGGGCGCCGAAGTCGTCGACGGCGGCGTCGAGGTCACCTCCGACGGGATCAACCCGATCGTGTTCTCGCTTTTCGCCTCGTACTGTAAGGTCGTCCAGCAGGACTGGATCGAGTCGCGCGACTCCTCGGAGATCAACTCCGACATGAACGGGACCGGCCCGTTCCAGGTCGTCGAGTACGAGCAGGACGTGGAGATCGTCTACGAGCCCTACGAGGGCTACTGGGGCGACGCGCCGGAGATCGAGGAGCTGACGATCCGCGCGACCAGCGAGTCGAGCACGCGAGTCTCGCAGCTGCTCGCCGGCGAGACGGACCTCGTCGTCAACGTGCCGCCGCAGGAAGTGAGCCGCGTCCGAGACGAGGACAGTACGGAGATCACGGCGGTGCCGAGCACCCGCGTCATCTTCAACGCCATGCGGTACGACGTGGAGCCGTTCTCCAGCCCGGAGTTCCGGCAGGCGCTGAACTACGCCATCGACCTGGACAGCATCATCGAGAACATTCTCCAGGGGTTCGCCGACGCGACCGGCCAGCCCACGCTCGAAGGGTTCGTCGGCTACAACGGGGAGGTCGGCCCGTACCCGCAAGACGTCGGGCAGGCCGAACAGCTCGTCGAGGACTCCGGTCACGCCGGCGTCGAGATCACCCTCGAAACGCCCGTGGGTCGGTACCTCCGCGACGTGCAGATCGCGCAGGCGGTCGCCAGCCAGATCGACGAGCTCTCGAACGTCTCCTGCCAGGTCGAGCAGCGCGACTTCGCCTCGCTCGCGGGCGAGGTGACGAGCGGCGACATCGAGAACATGCCGCACTTCTACCTGCTCGGCTGGGGGAACACCACGTTCGACGCCAGCCAGACGATCATCCCCCTTCTCACCTCTGACGGAGCGCTCTCCAGCTACCGGGGGGACGAGGAGGTCGACGAGCTCATGTCCGAGTCCCAAAACCTGCCGGGCGAAAACTAAGGGTCGATGGCGCTGGGACGGTTCCTCCTGAAACGCGGGATCCAAGGCGTGCTGGTCGTGTGGGGGGTCGTGACCGCAGTGTTCCTACTGCGATTCATCACCCCCGGCGACCCGGTGACGTTCGTCGCGCCGCTGGACGCGAGCGCCGAGCTTCGCGCACAGATAGCCGCGGATCTGGGGCTCGATCAGCCGCTGTACGTCCAGTACGTCGACTACATCGTCGGGCTGCTTCAGGGAGACATGGGGTACTCGTACCTCCGCGGGACGGAGGCGAGCACCATCGTGCTCGCCCGCGTGCCGGCCACCGTCGAGCTCGCGGTCGCGGCGACGGTCGTCGCGATCGTCATCGCCATCCCGCTCGGCGTCATCAGCGCGACGCGACGGCGCGATCCCGCCGACTACGGGGCGACCCTGTTCTCGCTCGTTGGCATCTCGACCCCGAACTTCTGGCTCGGGATCATGCTCATCCTGGTGTTGTCGGTGCAGCTCGATATCTTCCCGACGAGCCGGCGGCCGATCGGCCTCTTCGAGACGTTCGCGTTCCTCGTCACGGTCGAGAACGGGCTCGCCGCCCCGATGGACGTCAGCGCGTTCCTCGACGGGCTGTGGACGTGGCTGTGGCACATCGCGCTGCCGGCGGTGACGCTCGGCACGTACTTCACCGCGCTCGTCACCCGGCTGACCCGAAGCGGGATGATCGAGGAGCTCGGGCAGCCGTACGTCCGGGCGGCGCGCGCGAAGGGACTCCCGGAGTCGCTGATCCAGTACAAACACGCGCTGCAGAACACCCTCATCCCGATCGTCACCGTGTTGGGACTCCAGCTGGGGACCCTGATCGGCGGCGCGGTGATCACCGAGGCCGTGTTCTCGTGGCCCGGCCTCGGCACGCTGGTCATCGACTCGATCAACGTCCGCGACTGGCCGCTGATCCAGGGGTCGCTGATCGTGATCGGGACCGGGTTCGTGCTGATCAACATCTTCGTCGACGCGCTGTACGCGTACCTCAACCCGCGGGTGGTCCACTGATGACGAACCGAACTCTCTCCGTTCTCTCAGGCGGTGTGACGTGTCGCACGGTTGAGCCTCGAACGACCGGGGCGGCGCGCGGGGCGTCTCCCGAGACGGCTCCGGGGGTGACCGGCCGGTGATCTCTCCCCGGACGCTCCGGAACCTCCGGAGCGAACTCTCGCGGAGCCTCCTCGCGAAGCTCGGGATCGCGATCCTCGCAGTGATCCTCTTTACCGCGGTGTTCGCTCCGCTCTTGGCGCCCCACGACCCGACGGAGCAGGACCTCGACAACGCGAACATTCCGCCGCTCGGATTCACGGCGACGGAGAATCAGACGACCTCGCAGATGGTCGACGGCGAGGTGCAGATCGTCGAGGAGGAGGTCGTCGTCAACACCACGGTCGCTCACCCGCTCGGAACCGACTCGCTCGGCCGCGACGTGCTCTCGCGGACGATGTTCGGCGCGCGCACGTCGCTTCTGGTCGGCCTGTTCGGGACCTCGATCGCCGTCGTGCTCGGCGTCACCGTCGGTATCACGGCCGGCTACTACGGCGGCCGGATCGACGACGCGCTGATGCGGTTCGCCGACGTAATGTTAGCGTTCCCGTCGCTCGTGCTCGCGATCGCGCTCATCGGGCTGTGGGGGCAGGCGTCGCTTCGCATTCCCGACCCGCTGGTCGAGCTCGGGATCGCGTCGTCGGAGATGCCGAGCGACATCGTGTTGCCGGGGACCGTGATCGCCGTCGTCGCGCTCGTGAACTGGGTGTGGTTCGCCCGCGTCGCGCGCGGCGAGGCGCTGTCCGTCCGCGATCAGGAGTACGTGAAGGCGGCGAGATCGATGGGCGGAAGCGACCTGCACGTGATCCTCAGACACGTGCTTCCGAACAGCCTGACGCCGATCTTAGTGCTCGCGACGATCCAGGTCGCCGCGATCATCCTGCTCGAGTCCTCGCTGTCGTTCCTCGGCTTCTCGGGGGCGCAGCTCTCGTGGGGCTTCGACATCGCGCAGGGCCGGGACTACCTCTCGTCATCGTGGTGGATCGCCACCGTCCCCGGGCTGGCAATCGTCGCCGCCGTCGTCGGGATCAATCTGATCGGCGACTGGCTGCGCGACGCGCTCGATCCGGGCATCGAGGGACAGGGGGGTGCGCCGTGACCGACCTGCTTCGCGTCCGGAACCTCTCGACGCGTTTCTTCACCGAGGAGGGGCAGATCAACGCGGTCGAGAACGTCTCGTTCACAGTGGAGGCCGGCTCCGTCCTCGGCGTCGTCGGCGAGTCCGGCAGCGGGAAGTCCGTCACCGGGCTCTCGCTCATCGACCTCGTCGAGTCGCCGGGGAAGATCACGAGCGGGGAGATCTGGTACAACAACGCCGACCTCGCGGAGCGGGTCGAGGGCGACCGCCCCGAGGCGGTCGACGGCGACTTCGTCGACCTCCGCCGCCTCTCCGAGGCGGAGCGCCGGTCGCTCCGCGGCTCCGCGTTCAGCATGATCTTCCAGGACCCGATGAGCAGCTTCAACCCCTCGATCACCGTCGGCGAACAGATCGCCGAGGCGGCCGAGGTGCAGCGCCGCGCGAGCGCGAACCCGCGCTCGACCCGATCGCGGACGCAGGGGTACGGGCTGGGGCAGATGCTCCTCGACGGCGTCCTCCCCAACCGCTCGTACACGTCCGAGGAGAGCTGGGACCGCGCGGTCGAGCTGCTCGAACGCGTCGGCATCCCCGATCCGGCCGAGCGCGCCGAGGAGTACCCGCACCAGTTCTCCGGCGGCATGCTCCAGCGTGCGATGATCGCGCAGGCGCTCGCCGGCGACCCGGATCTCTTGGTCGCCGACGAGCCGACGACCGCGCTGGACGTGACCATCCAGGCGCAGATCCTCGACCTGCTCGCCGACTTACAGGAGACCATGGAGATGAGCGTCGTGCTCATCACCCACAACCTGGGCGTCATCGCCCGCGTCGCCGACCGGGTGAGCGTCATGTACGCCGGCGAGGTGGTCGAGCGCGGAACTCTGCGAGACGTGTTCGACGACCCGGTCCACCCGTACACGAAGGGGCTGTTGGGGTCGGTGCCGGACATCGATCAGCCGGGCGAGCGGCTCGAACCGATCGCGGGCAACGTGCCGGACCTCGTCGACGCGAACATGCCCGACCGCTGTTACTTCGCCGACCGCTGTCCGAAAGCCATGACAGACTGTCTCACGCGACCGCCGGAGTACGAGGTGAGCGACGGCCACCGCGCCCGCTGCGTCCTCGCCGAGCGCGAGTACAGCGAGGCCGACGCGGTCCCCGACGAGCGGTTCGCGAAAGCGATCGACGACGGGACGGCCGCGAACGACGGATCGACCGCGGCCGATGGGTCGATCGCCTCCGACGCGGAGGTGAGCGATGACTGATCCCCTCGTCACCGTCGACGACCTCGAGAAGTACTACTACGAGAACGACACGCTGTTAGACCGGCTGACCGGCGCGGAGCGGGAGGCGGTGCGGGCGGTCGACGGCGTCTCCTTCGAGGTCCGCGAGGGCGAGACGCTCGGCGTCGTGGGCGAGTCCGGCTGCGGGAAATCGACGCTCGCCGAGACGCTGATGCGTCTCCGCGAGCCCACCGGCGGCTCCGTGACGTTCGACGGCGACCCCGTCTTCGACCTCTCCGGCGGCGACATGGATGCGTTCAGGCGGCGGGCGCAGGTGATGTTCCAGGACCCGTTCTCCAGTCTGGACCCGCGGATGACCGCCGGCGAGATCATCACGGAGCCGCTCGCGATACACGGCGTGGGAACCTCCGGGGAGCGCCGCGAGCGCGCCGAGGCCCTCCTTGATGAGGTCGGACTCTCCGCCGACCAGATCGACCGGTACCCCCACGAGTTCTCCGGGGGGCAGCGCCAGCGCATCGGGTTCGCCCGCGCGCTCGCCATCGACCCGGAGTTCATCGTCCTCGACGAGCCGGTTTCCGCGCTCGACGTGAGCGTGCAGGCGCAGGTGCTGAACCTGCTGGCCGACATGCAGGCGGAACGCGACCTGACGTACCTGTTCATCGCGCACGACCTCTCGGTGGTGCGCCACATCTCCGACCGGGTCGCCGTCATGTACCTCGGCGAGATCGTCGAGATCGGTCCCACCGAGGAGATATTCGAGGACCCGAAACACCCGTACACGAAGGCGCTGTTGGAGTCGGTCCCGCGGGCGGACACCGACGAGCGGGACCGCACCGTCGAGACGATCCGCGGCGACGTGCCCTCTCCGCGGAACCCGCCCTCGGGGTGTTCGTTCCGGACGCGGTGTCCGGAGCTGATCCAACCGCCGGGGCTGGACCTGCCGCAGGCGACGTTCCGCGGGATCAGTGAGTTCAGGACCCGGATCGAGAACGGCGACATCGACGTGGACCTGCGGTGGGAACAGGTCGGCGATCCCGACCGGGAGGACCGGGAGGCGTTCGTCGACTCGCTCCGCGAGGAGGCGTTCGACACGGAGCTCCCGGACGCCGAGGAGGAGACGGTCAGCGAGGCGATCCGCGCGCTCGCCGACGGCGACCGCGAGACCGCCGCGGCGACGCTGCGAGAGCGGTACCGGTCGCCCTGCGAGGCGATCGATCCCGGGTTGCCCGCGGGGGAGCACCCCTCCGCGTGCCTGCTGAACGAACAGCCGGAGGACGTGGAGACGGCCCGCGAGGAGTGGGAAGCGGACTACGAGGCTCCGGAGGCCGGGGCGTCGTCGCGGTAGCTCCGCGCGCGTTTCCGCCGAGTCGAACCAAAAGCGGGACCGGCGCGAGTCGCCCTCGTTCCCTACCGCTCCCGCACGACGACGAACTCCGCGAGGTCGCGGAGGTACTCGATCGCCTCCGTCTCCGGCGGGTCGGCGTCGTCCAGCGCGGCTAAGGCGAGTTCGGACTGCTCGCGGGCGCGCTCGTCGATCTCCTCGGGCGACAGCGACGTGACCTGCAGGACCGAGGGGCGGTCCATCTCCGCGTCCTGCCCGGTCGGCTTGCCGAGGTCGTCGGCGTCCGCGGTCGCGTCGAGCACGTCGTCGCGCATCTGGAAGGCGACGCCGACGCGCTCGGCGTACTCGCCGAACGAGTCGACCGCGCCGGGGTCGGCGCCGCCGGCGATCGCGCCCAGTTCGGCCGCCGCCCGGAACAGCGCGCCGGTCTTCCGGCGCGCGAGCTCCATGTACTCGGCCTCGGTGGTGGGGCGGGCGGCCAGCTCGGTGGCCTCGCCCTCCCCGAGCTCGACGAGCGCCTCGGCGACAGTCCGCATCGCGCGGGGCTCGGCGGAGAACAGCGCGAACGCCTCGCCGAGGAGTCCGTCGCTGGCGATGATCGCCGGGCCGTAGCCGTACTCGGCCCACGCCGACGGCGTGCCGCGGCGCACCTCGGAGCGGTCGATGATGTCGTCGATCACGAGCGACGCGTTGTGGACGAACTCGATCCCGGCCGCGAAGTCGACGGCCGCGTCGGGGTCGCCGTCGAACGCCTCGCAGGCGAGGATCGTCACGGCGGGTCGGACCCGCTTGCCGCCGGCGAGGACGACGTGGCCGACCTCCTCGGACAGCTCGTCGGGCTCGACCTCGTCGATGACGGCCTCCAGCCGGTCCTCGACCAGCGCGACCCGGCGCTCCAGGTACTCCATCTATCGCCCGGAGGGACCGGTCGCGCAAAGGCCTAACGGAACGACCGCCGGCCTCGGATCACTTGAACTCGATCCCGAGGTCGTGGAGCCCGTCGTTGTGCTGGGCGACGTTGATCAGAAGCGGCGTGAGCGCCTCGATCTCCGGGGCGTTGGCGACGCCGCCGGCGTCGAGCGCGCGAAGCCCCTCGATCCCCTCGGCGAGGTCGACGACCGTCCGCTTGGCGTCCCCGTCGTCGCCGATCACGAGCGTGTCGATCCCGAGGTCGGCGTCGAGGTTCGCGAGGCGGTCGGCCGCGAGGTTGTGGAACGCCCCCACGACGTCGACTCCGTCGGGCGCCGCGTCCGCCGCGATCCGCGTCACCGAGCCCGCGCCGGGCCTGTGGTAGTGGAACCCCTCGTCGTCGCGTTTCATGCCGGTCGCGGGGGAGACGAGCACGTCGCCCTCGTCGAGCGCGTCGGCGATCGACTCGACGGTGTCGCCGACGTGGTAGGGCGGGATCGCGAGCACGACGACCGTGGCCGCGGCGGCGGCGGCCTCGTTCTCGGCGCCCGCCACCGCGGCGTCGAGGCCGCGGCTGTCGAGCTCGGTCGTGTACTCCTCGGCCTTGGTCGCCGCCCGCTCCGCGTCGCGCGAGCCGATGGTGACCTGGTGGGGAGTGTCGGCGGCAAGCCGGAGCGCGAGGCCCTGTCCGATGTCGCCCGTGCCGCCGAGTATCGCGATTTTCATACGATCAGTCGCATCGCTCGCGTCTTAGGGGTTGCGCGACCGGACGTCCTCGCCGGGGTTCCAACGGACCTCGGCTACTCCGCCGCCGCCTCGCGCCGATCGAGCGCCCCGTTTATCGCCAGCGGCACGACGACCCCGCCGCCGAGGAACAGCGCGAGGGGCACCCATCCCGGGTACGCAAGGTTCAGCGATTCGACGACGAGGGCGAGGGCGACCGTGAGGGCGATACACGTCCCGATGACCGTGTTCTCGCGGGAGACCATACGCGGCGCAAGGGTCTCGCGGAAAAAATAGATACCGACCGTCCGGTCGCGACCCCGCCGCGGTCGGACCGCGCGTTCGATCGCCGCGGTCCGGCCCGGTCACCCAAAGCCGTCGAGCCCCGCGGCCGCGAGGTCGACGTGCTCGGCGACGAGGTCGGCGGCGCGGTCGTAGGGAGACCGACCGTCGTCCGGCGCGCTTTCGTCCGACTGAGACGGTTCCGTGGGCCTCGACGCGCCCGCCGCCTCGAAGACGGTCGCCGCGAAGGCGTCGCGGACCGCCTCGTTCTCGAAGAGCCCGTGGAGGTAGGTCCCGAGCGCGCGGTCCGTCGCCGCGCTCTCCGGACCCAGCGGCCGGGGGACCTCTCCGATCGGCGACGACCGACCCATGTGGATCTCGTAGCCGGACGCGCTCCCGTCCGCACCCGTCAGCGGGCCGACGCCCTCGACGGACCGGGTCACGCGCTCGACGCGCTTCTCGGGCGAGAAGCGGGTCTCGACCGGGAGCACGCCGACGCCCTCGACCTCGGTCACCCCACCGGTTCCCTCGATGTCCGCGCCCGTGATCCGCTCGCCGAGGATCTGGTAGCCGCCGCAGATCCCGGCGATCGGTCCCTGGAAGCGGCGGATCGCGTCGTCGAGGCCCACCTCGCGCAGCGCGAGCAGGTCGTCGACCGTGTTCTTCGAGCCGGGGAGGACGACCGCGTCGGCGTCGGCGAGGGGGGAAGCAGCGGAGGCGTCGAGCGGGACGTACGCCACCCGGACGCCCGGTTCGCGAGCGAGCGGCTCCAGGTCGGTGAAGTTCGAGATGCGCGGGAGCCGCGGGACCGCGACCCGGACCGCGGACTCCTCGGGGACGCCGTCGTCCGCACCGAGGACGGCTCCGCCGCGCCCGGGGCCCCCGCCGCCCGCGCCTCCGCCGCCGGTTTCCGCCGCGTCCGGCAGCGAGAGGCTGTCCTCCGCCGGGAGCCCGGGGTCGTCGTGGGGGACGACGCCGACGATCGGAACCCCCGTCCGTTCCTCGATCTCCGCGACACCGGGCTCGAGGAGGGAGCCGTCGCCGCGGAACTTGGTGATGACCGCGCCGGCGACGCGGTCGCGCACGTCGTCGGGGAGGAGTTCGAGGGTACCGTAGAGGCTCGCGAAGGCGCCGCCGCGCTCGATGTCGACCGCGATCAGGATCGCGGCGTCGGCGAAGCGCGCGCACTCGACGTTCGCGAGGTCGCGGTCGTGGAGGTTGATCTCGGCGATGCTCCCCGCCCCCTCCGCGACGACCACGTCGTAGTCGCCCGCCAGCCGGCGGTGGGCCGCGACCGCCGCGTCACGCGCCCGGTCCCAGTGCGACTCGTAGTACTCGCCGGCCGCGACGTGGTCGTCCGCCGCGCCGTCGATCACCAGCTGGCTCTCGCCGTCGCCGCGCGGCTTGAGCAGGACGGGGTTCATGTCGGTCGTCGCCGGGACCTCGGCGGCGCGCGCCTGCACGTGCTGGGAGACGCCGATCTCGCCCCACTCGCCGTCGGGCGCGAGCGCGACGCGGGCGTTGTTGCTCATGTTCTGCGCCTTGAACGGCGCGACCGAGACGCCCCGGCGCGCGAGCAGCCGACAGAGCCCGGCCGCGAGCGTGCTCTTGCCGACGTGGCTCGCGGTGCCGGCGATCAGGACGGTGTCGGCGTCGGTGTCGGTCACGGGGGGCACCCTCGGGGCACGCTCAGTACTCCGTCCCCCGCCGGGCGCGGTGGCCCGCGTCGAACGGGTGGGCATCCTTCCGGACGTTCGTGATCAGGTCGGCGACGCCGTCGAGGTAGTCGGGCTCGTCGTGGCTCCCGGTGAGGACGAGTTCGAGGTTCTCGGGCTTCGACGCCGCGAGCGCGACGATCGCCTCGGGGTCGACGAGCCCGCGGTCGGCGGCGTACAGCACTTCGTCCAAGATCAGCATGTGGACCCCCTCGTCGGGGTCGCCGTCGAGCGGGAGGGGTTCGGTCAGGTCCGCGTCGGCGGCGCCCGCGACGAGTTCCTCCGCGCGCTCGAACGCCGCGCTCGCCTTCGCCTCGTGCTCGTCGTCCGCGGAGCCGTCGAGGAGCCCGTGCCAGCCGTAGTGCCCGGCGTTCTCGTAGGAGAAGCCGGGCATGGCGGCGATCGCGTTGTACTCCCCCCTGACGCCCTCGACGCTGTCGGCGCCGCCCTTCATGAACTGGAGCATGTGGACGCGGTAGCCGTGGCCCGCGGCCCGGAACCCCATCCCCATCGCCGCCGTGGTCTTCCCCTTGCCGTCGCCCCACCAGGCCTGCACGAGCCCGAACTCGTCGGGCGCGGCCGACTCGATCGGCTCCGGTTCGGGGGCGGCGCCACCGCCGGGAGTGCGGGCGGCCGTGTTCTCGCCGCTTTCGGCCGATACTTCGTCCGTCGGTGCGTCTTCGTCGCCGTCGGTGTCAGTGTCGTCGTGTGTCATAGCTCAAAAACCTCCGCCCGATCGTCGGCGACGACGCCGTGTTCGGCGTCGGCCGTCGGGCCGGGGTACTCGCCGTCCGGGTACCGCGACCGCAGGCTCGCGCGGACCGCGTCCCGGACGCAGACGCGGGCCGCCGCGCCGACCGGGGTGGCGCTGCCCGAGAACGCCGCCGGCTCCCCGGTCGGGTCGTCGCCGACGACCACGGCGTCGCTCGTCGTCCCCGGCACGCCCGCCGTCGCGAGCAGCGTCGCCGCCTTCGCCTCGGCCGCGACCGCGACGAGGTTCGCCGCCGCGCCGTCCGCGAGCCGACGCGTCGTCCCGACGATCAGGTTGACCGTTCCGGGGCGCCGGGGCGGTCCCTCGGTCGGCGCCTCGACCGGTGCCTCGGCGTCAGGCTCGGAGGAGCCGGCGTCGTCGTCGTTCGCCGTTCCCGTCGGATCCACCGGTAGCATCGCCGGATTCGACAGGCCGGCGGTCGCGTACGCGACGACCGGGCCGCGGCGCGCACCGCGGGCGTGCTTCATCGAGACGCCGGTGAACAGGGTCGGCGGGTCTCCGTCGTCGGCGAACCCCGCCCGCGCCAGCCGCTCCTCCCGGTACGCGCCGAGGTCGGTCCGGTCGAATCCCTCCGGCACCGAGACGTTGTAGGCGGTTCCGCCCCGCGATCGTCCCCCGTTCCAGCCGGTGGAGAGCCAGCGCGTCTCGGGGCGGCGCAGGCGGAGCACGCCCTCGCGCACCGTGGCGTCAAACATCGTCGTTCCCCGCGTCGGTCGCCCCCGCGTCACCCCTCGCGCCGTCCCTCACGCCCAGCGCCGCGAGCAGGCGGTCGTTCTCGGCGGGCCGGCGCACCGCCACCCGGACGTGCGAGTCGAGCCCGCGGAAGGTGGTCGCGTCCCGGACCGCGACGCCGCGCTCGCGGGCGTCCGCGACCACCCGCTCGACGGAGCGGCCGCCCGCCGCCTCTCCCACGTCGAGCAGCAGGAACGGCGCCTCGGAGGGGACCACGTCGTACCGCTCCGCGAGGGCCGTCGCCATCCGCGACCGCTCCGCGCGGACGCGCTCGCGGGTCTCTCGGACGAACGCGTCTTGTCGCATGCAGTGCGCGCCGGTCGTAAGCGCCGGGACGCTCGCGTTCCACGGGCGGCGGGCGCGCTCCAGCGCCGCGCCGAACCCCCCCGTCGCGACCGCGAACCCCGTCCGGATCCCGGGGAGCCCGAACAGCTTCGTCAGCGACCGGGCGACGACGACGCCCTCGGTCCCCGCGATCGAGGGGCGGTCGGTGAACCCGCGGAACGCCTCGTCGACGAGCAGAGGGGTGTCGGCCGCGCGGCACCGCGCCGCGAACCGCTCCATCTCGGCCCGCTCGTAGTCGGTCCCCGTGGGGTTGTTCGGCGCGCAGACGACCGCGAGCGCGTGGTCGGCCGGGTCGGCGTCGAGGACCGCGTCGGCCGCGACGAAGGCGGGCTCGCCGCCCTGCAGGCGCACCTCGCGGGCGTACTCGCCGAAGCTCGGCGCCGGGAGCAGGGCGGTGTCGCCCGCGTCGACCGCGAGCCCGATCGCGAGCCTGATCGCGGCGAGCCCGCCCGGCGTCGGCACGACCGCTCCGGGCTCGCAGTCGACGTACTCCGCGGCGGCCTCGCGGAACGCCGCCGGCGGCTCCGCGGGGTACGACCGCGCGTCGGCGAACGCCTCGCGGTACGTCTCCTCGACGCCCGGCGGGACCTCGGGATTGGTGTTCGCCGAGAAGTCGAGCAGGTCGGGGTCGTCGCTGCTGCCGTGCGGTTCGCGGTCGAGGCCGAGCGCGGTGTCGAGGTTCATCGGTCGGTGTGGTGTGTTGAATCGTCCGCCAGTAGTCGCTCTGCGGTCCGCACGTCCGACGGGTAGTTGACGTTGACGGCGATTCGGGCGTCGTCGGTGAGGTGGACCGCGCCCTCGCCGGCGTCGTCCGCGTCGTCCGCGGAGCCGTCAGCGTCGTCCCCCGTGCCGTTCCCGCCGTCGCCCGCCCGGCCGCCGACGACGTTGATCCCGGCGGGGACGACCTCGCGGCCGTCGATCTCGCGAGTCGCGTCCGCGCTGACGCCGAGTTCGCGCTTGCGGGCCGCGGGCACGCAGACGGTGAGCGAGTCGGCGTCGACGGCGCGGGCCGCGTCGAGGACCGCGTTCACCGCCGCGCCGTCGAGCAGCGGGAGATCGGCGGCGACGGTCAAGCGAGGTCGCCCGTCCGCGCCGATCGCCTCCATCGCGTGCTGCAGGTCGGCGACGTAGCCGTTTCCGGGCGCCTCGACGACCGACGGCGACGCCGACTCGCTCGCTCGCGCCGCGAGGTGTGCTCGCGTCCGCGTCGCGTGCGGGGAGACGACCGCGTGGGTCGTCTCGACCCGGCTCTCGGCGAGCGCGTCGAGCACGCGGTCGACCATCGGCCGGCCCGCGACCTCCCGGAGCGGCTTCTCCGTCTCGCCGCCGAGGCGGGTGCCTCGCCCGCCGCACATCAGAAGCGCGTCCACGCGATCACCCCCGCGTGCAGCGCGGCGACCCGCGCGATCTCGGTGGTCGCGCCGAGCGCGTCGCCGGAGATCCCGCCGAGCCGGCGTCGGGCCCACCGCGCGACGAGCGCCGCCGTCGCCAGCGCGGCGAGGAGCGCCGCGACGCCGGGAAGCACCCGCGGCCACGCGAGCAGCGCGGCGGGCGCCGCCAGCGCGATGACGGGGAGCGCCGAGCCGGGAGCTGACTCGTCGGTGAGCGCCGAGCCGAGCCCCTCGTGGGGCGCGTCGCCGACGCAGACGAGCGCCGCGGTCGCGGCCTTCGCGCCGACCTCCGCGGCGACGACGATCCCGAGCGCGGCGAGGGAGACGCCGCCGCTCCCCGCGGTCGCCGCGACCTCGACCACCGCGAGCGCGGCGGTCGCCAGCCCGAGCACGACCAACGCGAGCGCGACGGTCCCGCCGACACCGAGTCGGGAGTCCTTCAGCACGCGCCGGCGCTCCTCGCGGTCCCCGTGAACGGCGGCCGCGTCGCCGAGGTCGGCCACGCCGTCGAGGTGACCGATCCCGGTGACGGCGTAGACGGCGAGGACGAACCCGAGCGCGACCGTTGGGGAGGGGACCGACGCCGGGGGCGAGGCGAGCAGCAGCGGGGCAGCGACCAGCCCGCCGACGAGGTACCCGACGACCGGGAACGTCCACGGCGAGCGCGCGAACGCCCCCCACGCCGCCTCGTCGCGACCGATCGGGACCCGAGTGAGGAAGCCGATCGCCCCGCGGAGCGCGGTCAGGACCATCCGACCACCCCCGCAGGGGTCGGGAGCCAACCGCGCGACAGCGCCCAGCCGACCGCCGCCAGCCACCCCGCCGCGAGGACGACCGCGACCCCGCCGGCGGCGCCGACGAGCCGGACCGCGCGCGTCGCGTCGGTGACGCTCGGCGGGCTCGCGTCCGGGTTGAGGACGTAGTGACCGGGCTTCTCCAGTCGCGCGTCGAGCGCGGCCGCGGCGGTCGCCATCGGCCACCCGGAGTTCGGCGACCCCGGCTCCCGCGCCCACGAGGCGCCTCGGCGGAGCGGAGCGAGGGATCCGGCCGCGAGCGCGAGACATCCCGCGGTCGCGCGGGCCGGAACGAACATGACGGCGTCGTCGAGGCGGGCGCTCGCCCACCCGACCGGCTTCGATCGGTAGCCGAGCATCGAGTCGAGCGTGTTGACGGCCTTCACCCAGACCGCGCCGGCGACGCCCGCGGCGAGCGGGAGGGCGGTCCCGGACCCGCCGACAGCGGCCCCGGCCGTCGGACCGACCGCCAGCCCGAGCGTCGCCCCCAGCGCGAACCCGCAGAGGGTGGCGACGAACCCGTCTGCGAGGTTCTCGGCCGCGCTCTCGATGGCCGCGCTCCGGAGGTCGGCCGGCGAGAGGTCAGTCGCGTCCCGGCCCGCGAGCGCCCGGAGCGACTCCCGTGCCGCGTCCGGGTCCGTCTCAGTCAGCCCGACGACCTCGGCGGTCGTCGCCAGCAGCAGCCGGAGGCTGACGGTGGAAAAGAGGAGCGCGCCGGCGACGAGGACGGGGATGGCGGGGGAGACCCGCGCGCTCGTCGCGCCCGCAACCGCGACGACCCCGCCCGCGACCGCCGCGGCGGCGAGCGGGAGCGCGACCGCGACCGCGACGCCGACGGGACGCGGGCGCGACCACGACCGGTCGAATCGCCCCACGATCGACCCGAACAGCGCGACGGGGTGGACCCGCGCCGGCGGCTCCGCGAGCGCCAGATCGAGCGCGACCGCGATCGTCAGCGCGGCGAGGGGGGCGAGCGCCGCGCCGAGAGGTGAACCGATCGCCATCGCGGTCACAGCCCGTCGAGGAACGCGTCGAACGCCCCGCTCTCCGGGTGGACGTGACAGTACGTTCCGAGCGTTCGGTGTTCGATCAACCCGTCGCGGTCGCCGTCGATCCCGGTCCCGCGCTCCACGTCGAAGGCGAACCGGGCGTCGCTCGCGGCGTCGGCGGTCGAGTAGTGGAACTCGTGGCCGCGCAGGGTCGCGCCCGTCGACGCCGTCGGCGCGTCCCGCGTCGCCCGCAGTTCGACGTGATCGAGCGCCTGGTACCGGTCGCGCATGCGCACGTCGGCCGGGAGGACGCCCGCCATCGCGTGCGTCTCGCCCTCGGCGGTCGTCAGCGACTCGGCGAGCGCCATCAGCCCCCCGCACTCGCCGAGCACGGGAGTCCCCTCGGCGGCCGCGCTCGCGATATCGCCGAGCGCCGGGCTCGCCGCCAGTTCCGCGGCGTGAAGCTCCGGGTAGCCGCCGGGGAGGTAGACGCCGTCGCAGGGCGGGAGCGGGTCGCCCGCGACCGGAGCGAACGGCTCGACGGTCGCCCGCTCGCGCAGGCGCTCGACCGTCGCCGGGTACGCGAACCGGAAGGCGTCGTCGCGGGCGACCGCGACGCGGGGGCGGTCGGTGTCGGTGGACTGAGTCGGTTTCGGTGACTCCGCCGCCCCCGCCGGTTCCCGCGCGAGGTCGACGAGCCGATCGGTCCGGAGCCCCTCCGCGGCCGCGTCGAGCGCGTCGTCGGGCAGGGGCGACTCGTCACCCATGTGGAGCCCGAGGTGGCGGTCGGGAACTTCTAGGTCGTCGTTCGGCGGGATCCGACCGAAGTACGCGATCTCGTCCGGGAGCGCCTCCCGGATCCCGTCGGCGTGGCGCCCGCCGTGCGCGCGCTGGGCGATCACGCCGGCCACGTCGATGTCGCGACCGATTTTGTCGGCGTAGGCGCGGAACCCGAGCGCGGTCGCGGCGACGCTCTCCATGCCGGCGCTGGCGTCGACCACGAGCACGACCGGGAGGCCGAGCGCCTCGGCGACCGCGGCGGTGCTCGACCCGTCGCCGTCGTACAGCCCCATCACGCCCTCGACGACGCAGACGTCGCCCTCGCCGCGGGCGTAGTTCCGGCGGAGCCCGTCCTCGCCCTGTAACCACAGGTCCAGCGTGCGCGAGGGGCGCCCCGCCACGCGCTCGTGGTGGCTCGGGTCGATGAAATCTGGTCCGGCCTTCGCCGGCTGGACCGCGTGGCCGGCGCCGTCGAGCGCCCGGATCGTCGCGAGCGTCGCGACCGTCTTGCCGACCCCGGAAGCGGTGCCGGCGAGCACGATCCCCCTCATCGGGGAGCGCCTCCCGTCGCGCCTCCCGCCTCCCGCTCGGCCAGCAGGCGGTCGGTGAGCGCGGCCACGCGGTCGCGCACGTCGCCCGCGGGGACGCCGGCGCGCTCGGAGAGGGCCAGCGCGCCACCCATCCCGACGCCCTCCTTCGCCTCGCCGCGGGCGTACGCCGCCATCGCCGAGTGGTCGCTCTCGCCGAACGCCGGGTCGGTCGCGGCGAGCGTCAGCCCGAGGTCGTCCGCGAGCGCGCTCACGTCGGCGGAAGGGTCGTCGGCGACGAACGAGGTCGTCGCGAGCGGGAGCCGGCGCTCGACGCCCGCGTGTCGCGCGAGCGCGGCGACCGCCGCCAGTTGGGTCCCGCCCGCGAGCGTCACCGGCACGCCGCGTTCGACCGCGCCGACCACGAGGCCGGCGGCCGCGGCGAGGACGGGGTCGCCCATCAGTCGGAGCGCGTCGAGCGGGTCGCCCGCGGCGTCGCCGGCGGCGAGTCCGCCGGCGGCCAGCCCCTCCTCGACGACCGCGCGCTTGGTCCGAAGGGGGTTCGCCGGCAGCGACGAGGAGACCGCCGGGCGCTCGCCGAGCGCGGTGAGGACGCCGAGCGCGGTCGTCGTGCCGCCGGGGATCGTCTCGGCGACGAGGAGGTCGCGGTCGTCGGCGTCGATATCGCCGCCGTCGGGCGCGTCCGACCGCCCCTCCACCGCTGCCGGCACCATCCCCCGCGCCCGCTCGAAAATCGCCGCCGCGTCCGGGACGGGCTCCGGATCTCGCACGTCGCCGCCGGGCGCGGCGCCCGCGTCGAGGACCGGCGCCCCCGTCGGCGCCGTCGGGACCGCGAGGCCGGCGTCGATCCCGACGAACTCGAACCCGACGAGTTCGCGCACGGCGCGGGTGACGACCGCCGGAGTCGGGCAGCCGGAGGGGCTGACCGGGACGGCCGAGTCGGGAGCGGGACGCCCGTCGGCGACGATCTCGAGGTCGGCGCTCGGGGTGTGTTCCCGCAGTTCTGGGTCGGCGCCCGCGGCGCTGATCCCGTCGATCGCGGCGGTCGCGGTCGTTCCAGCGACGACCGCGAGGGTCACGTCCGTCACGCGACGCCCCCGGCTCGCCGCCCCGATCGGTCGAGTTTCTGGGCCGGTCGATCGCGTCCGTCGCCCGCCCGGTCGATGACAACCACTAGCGGTTGATTAGCACAAGTCGACTTTAATCGATCGGGACCCGACCCGTCGCGAACGGGCCCGTCGCGAACGCCGTCGCTACCCGTCGATGCGCGAATTCGAACCGCGCCCTACTCGGTGAGGGGGAGGAAGATCCCGAAGACGAACGGCGTGACGAGCGCGATCGCGGTGCCGAGGAACTCCAGATCGAGCAGGAGCCGCTCCTCCCAGCCGGGCACCTGCGCGCCCGTCATGTGGATGTACGCCTCGCCGACGGCCCCGATCAGGAACAGTCCGAGCCCGAGCAGGACGCCGCGTTTGGTGATCGTCGGATAGTCGAGGTTGCCGTATCGGCCAGCCATGCGCGAGGATCGCTCGGAGAATCGCATAAGGGTTGCCGTTTGGACGGGTTCATACCACCGCGAACGACCGGCCGTCAGCCCCGGAACAGCCGAACGACCTCGTCGCTGATACCGGCCCTGACGGCGACCAGATACCGGTAGCCGGGTTCCAACACCATCTCCGGCCCCGGGAGTTGGTTGCTGTCGCGTCCGGCGACGACGACCGACCCGCGCGGGAACGCGACGTCGCGGAGTTCGCGGTCGGCGACCGGCGCGTCGCCCGCCACGGTGAGTTCGAGCAGCGCGAGATCCCCCGTCACCTCCTCGATCGTCTGGACGCCGCCGCCGGCGACGTGGAGGATCTCGTTGGTCGCCGCGTGCGCCGCCAGCTCCTCCGGATAGACGACCCGGTCGACGAGCCCGTCGTACTCGTCCCGGTCGCCGTGGTCGATCCGCGCGACGGTCCCGATGTCGGGTTCGATCTCCGTCGCCATCGCGCAGATGCCGATGTTCGTCATCGCGCCGTAGCCGGTGAGCGCCGCGATGACGTCGCTCCGGTCGAGCCCCGCCTGTTGCAGGACCGATCGCCGGCCGCCGTCGCCGTGAATGACGGTCGCGTCGTACTGGTCGCTCAGGAACGCCACTCGCTCGGGGTCCTTCTCGACGACGACCACGTCGTGACCGCGCTCGGAGAGCTGGCGCGCGGCGTGATACCCGACGTGGTGACCGCCGACGATCACGACTCGTAAGTCCGCGCTCACTCGCCGGACTTCTGTGCGCAGCCAATTGTAGGTTACGCCCGGCCGAACCGTCGGAGCGGCGAACCGGCGAACCGTCGGAGCGACGAAACGACGGATCGCCCCGACGAAACGTGCGCGCTGGCGGGACCAGATTAATGTGGGTACGGTCGCGGCAATTGAGATAGCCTTCGCATGACCGCCCTCGGACGCGAACCCCGGATCACGAACGCATGAGCAGCCACGATCAGCGGAAACCGGAGGCCGAACTGGGCCTGCTGGACGCGACGATGATCGGGATGGGCGCGATGATCGGCGCGGGGATCTTCGTCCTCACCGGCCTCGCGGCCGAGATATCCGGGCCCGCAGCGCTGCTCGTCTTCCTGCTGAACGGGGTCGTCACCGCGTTTACCGGGCTCTCGTACGCGGAGCTCGCGTCCGCGATCCCGAAGAGCGGCGGCGGATACGCGTTCGTGCGGGAGATATTCGACGACTTCGGCTCGTTCATCATGGGATGGATGCTCTGGTTCGCGTACATGATCGCCGGCGCGCTGTACGCGCTCGGCTTCGCGCCGAACTTCCTCGAACTGCTCCACGTGTACGGCGTGGTGGCCCCGCCCGGTCAGGTGGGCGCGGTGGTCCTCCCGCTGCTCGGCGTGGGCGTCCCGGCGAAGTTCCTCCTCGCGTTCCTGGCGGTCGCCGGGCTCGTGGCGATGAACGCGGCGTCGACCGCCGCGAGCGGGAGCGCCGAGACGGTGTTCACGCTCGTGAAGGTGTCCATCCTCGTCGTGTTCGTCGCGTTCGGCTTCCTCTCGGCGGGCGGCGGCGGCGAGACCAGTTTCACGTTCCAGAACTTCGACCCGCTGTTTCCGGAGGGGGGCGGCGCGTTCAGCATCCTCCCCGCCATGGGCCTGACGTTCATCGCGTTCGAGGGGTACGACCTCATCACGACCGTCACCGAGGAGGTCGAGAACCCGCGCGAGAACATCCCGAAAGCCATCTTTGTCAGCTTGGCCGCCACCGTCGTCGTCTACCTCCTGGTCGTGACGGTGGCGATCGGAACGCTCGGCGCCTCGGAGCTCGCCGCCGCCGGCGAGGCCGGCATCGCGACGGCGGCGACCTCCTTTATGCCGACCGGCGTTCCCCTCATCCGGAACGGCGGCGCGCTCATCGTCTTCGGGGCGGTGTTCTCGACTATCACCGCGCTCAACGCGGTGGTGATCGCCTCGTCGCGCGTCGCCTTCTCGATGGGCCGAGAGGGCCAGTTGCTGCCGTCGATCGGGCGGATCCATCACCGGTTCGGCACGCCGTTCGTCGCGGTGCTGCTCAGCGCGGTCGTCATGCTCGGGTCCGTCGTGCTGCCCACGCAGAGCGCGGGGAACATGTCGAGCCTCTTCTTCCTGCTGTCGTTCATCATCGTCAACGTCGCGGTGATCAGGCTCCGCCGGGAACGACCGAGCATGAACCGCCCGTACGAGATCCCGTACTACCCGATCCCGCCGATACTGGCGATCGCGTTGAACGGGATACTCGCCGTCGTGCTGATCCGGTTTCTCGTCCGAACGGACCCGCTCGCGCTCCTGCTCAGCGTCGGGTGGGTCGGTGCGGGCGCGGTGACGTACGTCGCGCTGAACAGGCTCCGAGCGCGACGAGCCGCCGAGGAGGCCGAAGCGTCGACCGACCGGGCGACCGCGGACGGAGCGGGAGAGGACTGAGCCGACGGCGAGAGAGGACCGAACCGGCGGCAGACGCATCGACGGCGGGACCGCCGGCGAGCGGTCCGGTCACACCAGCCCGCCCGCGGTGAACACCGCGTAGCAGATCGCCACGAGCACGCCGGAGTGGAACAGCGCCGCGTAGCGTCCGCGGGAGGCGGTGCCGGCGAACCACCCGGACGCGAGCATCGTCGCCTGCGTGACGACGTACAGGCGGAAGCGTTCGAGATCCGGGAGCACCGTCTCCGGCTCGGTCACGAGGTCGGTGGCGCCGGCGAGGTCGGCGAGCCGCGCGGCGTCGATCACCTGCGTGTTGACCACGGCGACGACCGCCGCGACCAGCGCGGCCGCCGCCCAGCCGACCGCGACGTACGGGTGCATCGACGAGCGGAGCGCGCGCTGTTCGCTGTAGAGCCGCCCGACCTCGATCCGGAGCGTCTCGAAGACGGCGTCGGCGTCGCTCCCGGCGTTGAGGGCGTCGGTGACGAGCCCGAGCGTCCCCTCGGCCAGCGGGGTCCCGACGCGGTCGACGAACCGGTCGATGGCGGCCTCGCGAACGTCGGTCGCGGGGGTCGGCGCTTCGGCACCGTCCGCGCCCTTCCTTCGTTCCTCGCCCTTCTTTCGTTCCTCGCCCCCCGCGTTCCCCGTCGCGGTCGTCGACCGGAGCGCGAACGCGAGGTCGGCCACGTCGTCGTTGAGCACGCCGAGGTCGGCGTCCCGCCCGACCGCCTCGACCGCCGCGGGGAAGGGACGCCCCTGCGCAACGTGGCCCGAGACGGCGTGGACGAAGTCCGTCAGCTCCCGGTCCTTCGCGTCGTCGATCCGGGTCCGTCTCCCCGCGACGGCGCCGACGGGGACCGCGAACGCGGCGTACGAGAGCAGCCCCACGTTGACGAGGGTGTAGCCGGAGGCGGCGAGTCCGACCGCGAGCAGGCTCGCGGGCGGCGCGCAGACGACCGCGGCGCTGGCCGGATTGCGGCCGGCCGAGGCGAGGATCGCGCGCAGCGTCGCCGGCAGGTCGTAGCTCGCGCGCTGGTTCGGCGGGCGGAGCGTGCCGACCGCGACCGCTCCGGCGAGGCCGATGGCGACGAGGAAGGCGACGGCGCCGTAGAGGACGACCGCGCGCGTCGGCACCACGCCGACCGGGGTGTCGACCGGCGGGAGCAGCTCCGGGACGACGACGGTGAGCGCGGTCGCCGCGATGACGAGCAGCGCCGGCAACACCAACACGACGACGAACAGCTCCGTGAGCAGCTCCAGGAATCGCCGGGCGCGCTTCCGGGCCCGGTCCTGCCGGTGCGCGAGCATCCGACTCTCCCGCTGAAGGTACTCCGCGAGCGCCGCGTCGCCGGTGGCCGCGTGCTTCCGGAACTTCAGCAGGAACGGGGCGAGCAGCTCCCGCGAGGGCGTGTCGCGGGCGACCCGTCGGAGCCCCTCGTCGAGGCTTCCGGCGAGCCGCGCGGCGTTGAGCGCCTTCCGCAGCGAGGCCGCGGTCCCGCCGTACGCGTCGTTCGCGGCGGCCTTCTCGACCATCTCTCGGGGACCGTCGCTCCCGGCGGCGAGCAGTTCGAGGTATCGGACCGCGGGGGGGAGCGTCCGCTCGATGTCGGTCCGGCGCGTCGCCGTGAGCCACCGGAGGTGGAGTCCCCCGAGCCGCACCGTCGCGCGCTTCGCGAGGAACCCGGCGATCCCGGCGGCGACGACGGCGGCGCGATCGGGAGACAGCGATCCGATCGGAACCGGCGAGCGAGCGCCGAACCGAGCGTCGACCGCCGCGAGCAGACCCGGAGCAGTCGACGCGGCGACGAGCAGCGCCGGGACGATGACGGCGACGCAGACGGCCCACGAGAGCCCGTACACCCGCGACAGGTACGTCTCGAACCCCGTGTCGAGCGCGGTTCCGCGGTACCGCTTCCGGTCTGCGTCGTGCCGGCGGTCGCCCGCGTGGCGCGCGAACAGGGCGTACAGCACGCGGTCGACCACCGAGGAGCCGCCGGCCCGAGTGTACCCGTCGCTCTCGGCCGCGTCGAGGGCGCGACGGCCGCCCGCGGCGTCGGGTCCGCTCTGTGAGGTCTCGCTCACGACCGCCCCTCCCCGCCCGCGGTTCGAGCGGCGCGCTCAACGGTCGCCGCCTCGTCGGTCCGGAGGTCGGCGAGGAACTCGAACAGCGCGTCGAAGTCGTCGACCCCCTCGCGGACGAGGTACTCGACGTACCGGCGCTTGGACGCGAACTCGGACTCGACGGCGCCGACGTCGCGGTCGGTGTGGTCGGCGATGCGAGCGAGCGCGTGGAGGCGACGCCCGTTACCGGGCGCGGTCGACGCGGTCAACGCCCCACTCTCGGGCGCGCCCGGGAACCGGAACCCGCCGTCGGCGTCGCGCCACGCGACCGTGTTGTAGTACACGTTCTCGGTCCCCTTGTCGACGACGCCGGCGCCGCCGTGTTTGGGGTTCCCCGTCGGGCTGCGCGTCGCCTCGGGGTCGAGCGTCTCGTACTCCGCCTCGGAGAGCAGTTCGACCGCCCGCGAGACGTAGCGCTCGCCGTCGACCTGCCGCGGGAAGACGACGAGGTCGACCTCGCGGAGGAGGTAGGCGGGGAGCCCCCGCTCGATCACGCGGTTGACGAGCGCCTCCACGTCCTCGGCGTGAGTGGTGCCGATCACGCCGTGGCCCGTGTTCAGCGTCTCCGCGAACGTCTCGAAGCTCGCGGGGGTGTTGATCTCGGCGATCACCTCCACGTCGGGGTTGAGGTAGTTCGCTTCGGCCATCAGCTCCGACATGCTCACGGCCTTGTACGCGTCCTCGTGATCGCGCGTCGTGAGCGACACCCCGGTCTCGTGCGGAAGCCGGACCTCGCGGGACCCCTCGTCAATCGACACCGGGCGGTCGTCGAACGGGATGAAAGGCGTGTGAGCATTTAGCAGGGTCGTCTTCCCCACCCCGGTCGGCCCGGCGAAGAGGACAGTCCCCCGGTGCTCGTACAGGAGCCACAAAAGCGTGACCAGATCAGGAGAGAGCGTCCCCCGATCGACCAGATCGACGGGCGTCAGGGCGTCCGCGCTCTGTTTGCGGATCGAGACGTGCGGGCCGCCCTCCGAGATGACGGGGAGCGCCACCGCACACCGGATCGTCTCGTCGACGCCGTCGACGTCGAGGTTCACCTTCGCCGACGGCGTCGACGCGTTGAGCTCGGTGCCGTCGCGGGCGGCCAGCCCGGTGACGACGTTGACGAACGCGGTCTCGTCGTCGAACGCGAGGTTGGTCGGGACGCGTCGCCCCGCCTCCGCGGGGCCCCCGGCGCCCCCGACGCCACCCTCCCCGCCCCCCTCCAGGATCGAGGCGCGCGGAACCACCTTCACGCGCTCGCCGACGCGGTTCGCCTCCACGTCCTCCAAATTCGGGTCGCGGATCGGGACCGTGAGGATCCCCTCCCCGACGAAGTCGCGGAGCACGTAGTACGCGAGGTCGTCGAGCCGGTCGTGGGCGTACCGGGAGTCGACCGGCGGGACCGCGAGCCCGCGGTCGGCCAGCGCGGACCGGGCGCGGTGAGCCGCCGCGCCGAGCCACGCGCGGGTGTTGCGCGCGGTGAGTCGCCGCGAGAGGAACCGGCGGGCGTGCTCGGCGACGAAGGCCTCGCGGTCGTCGACGACGCCGTTGACGGTCGTCTCCCAGATGCGCTGTTTGCACTCCTCGATCAGTGCCTCGTCGCCGGGGAGGAGGTCGGGCTCGCGGACGGCGTACTTCGTCTCGAACGCGTCGGAGCCGAGCAGTCGCTCGCGGGCGACGACCACCTCGACCGAGAGCCCGGCGAAGCCGACCGCGTACCGGGCGAGCCGCTCGGCGGCGACGCGCTCGACGTACTCGGCGTCGGCGTCGATACCGGTCTCTAAGGGCGCGAACGTCTCGGTGTGGACGACCAGCTCGCGCTCGTCGCCCACGTCGGCCACCTCGATCCGGTCGTCTAAGGCGAGCGGCGTCACGTCGCCGAGGAGCCGCAGATCCCGAAGCGCGTGGTAGTCGATCCGGCGGCGCGCCGCCGCGCTGGCGTCGAGCAGCCGGTCGAGCGCGCGCTCGTACTTCGGCTCGAACCCCGCCTCGGCGCGCTCGTTCACGCCGACCCGCGTGAGGGGTCGGCGGTGGCGAACCCCCGAGAAGTGGTCGCGGACGCGGTCGAGCGCACTCTCGTCGGCCGCCGACAACGGGGGCTCGCGAACGTCGTAGCCGAACCGGCCGCCGTCGCGCTCGCGGACGGTCGCGACGACCCCCGGCTCCGATTCGTACTGCGCGCGAACCGCGGGCGCGTACCACGCCTCGGGGTCGTCCGGCGGCACCGGCGCTGGGACCGCACCGCCCGAGTCGTCGTCCGCGTCGTCGACGATTCGGAGAGTCGGCCCGTCGCTCACGGCCCGGCTCCCCGCGTCGCTCGGTTCGTCGCGGCGTCGGCGTCGAGTCTCCGCGTCATCGTTCGATCGGCGGGTGGTCGGCGACCCGGTTTAAGGGTTCTTTTCTGTCAGAACGTCGTAATTTCAGCATTCGAAAACGTTCGTTCTAACGGTCTGATTTGGCGCTGTCGACCCGCCTCCCGAGCGCGAGAGACGTTAATTATAGTTCGATCGAATTTTCACGTATGAAAACCGATTTATGACGCTCTCTGCAACTCGCGTTTCACGACTCAATGAGCGCTTCACTGTCGAGCAGCGTGCAGCGTACCATTCTCCGGTATCAGCACGTCTTCGTGTTCCTCGCCCCCCTCCTGTTCGTCGCGGGGGTGTACAGCTTCGCGCCGACGCCGGCCGACGCCGGCGCCGGCTACTGGACCGAGTACTGGTGGCTGTTCGTCGCGTTCGGCATCGGCGCGACCATCGTCAACACCGTCGGGATCAGCGGGTCGGCGCTGTTCGTCCCGTTCCTCATCTTCGTCTTCCCGCTCGTCGCGTACCCGCTGGAACCGACGACGCTGGTGAAGATCGGGCTCATCAGCGAGTCGTTCGGGCTGTCGAGCTCGTCGCTCGCGTTCATCCAGTACGGGCTCGTGGATCGGCGGCTCTCGCTGTCGCTCGTGCTCGGCGGCGTCCCCTTCGTCGTCGGCGGCGCGCTCCTCTCCTTCGTCATCCCCGAACCGCTCTTTCACGCGCTGTTGGGGATCGCCCTGATCGCGGCGTCGTATCTGCTCTTCCGAGCCGATCTGGGACACGGGGAGCCGACGGGAAGCGGGGACGGTGAGGAAGTCGCCGCGGACGGCGGGTCGCCCCGAGACCTCCCGGACGACGCGAACAAGCTCGGTCCCGCGGGCGTCGACACCGACGAGTCCGGCACGGTCACTCGGGTCGACCGCGACGGCGACGACTACGTCTACTCGCGCGGCGGCTACCTCGAACGGTTCGCCAACTACAGCGTCGGCGGCGTGTTCCAGGGGCTCGCCGGCTTCGGTATCGGTGAACTCGGGATCATCTCGATGCTCCGCACGCAGGTCCCGGTCCGCGTGGCGATCGGAACCAACCACATCGTCGTCGCGACCACCGCCGTGCTGGCGTCCGTCGTGCACGTGTTCGGCGGTGGGCTAGTCGGCGGCCACACGATGGACCTGGCGACGACGCCGTGGAACATGGTCGTCTGGACCGTTCCGGCGACCACCCTCGGCGGCCAGATCGCGCCGTACGTCTCGACGGCGCTGAACACCGAGACGATCAAGCTGGGCGTGGGCGGGCTGTTCGCGGTCATCGCCGTCGCGCTGTTCGCGATGGCCGGCGGCGGGATCTGACGGCTCTCCCGTCACTCTCGCGGGTAGTCGTACGCGAGGACCTCGTTCGCGTTCTCGTCCAGCACGATGACCGTGTCGCCGTCGTTGTTCCACACCGGCTGTCCCGCGTCCCAGTAGAGGTCCGTCTCGGTCCACTCGCCCGCCCCGGTGTGGAGGCGGAACGCGTCGCCCGCCTGCAGGACGAACTCGCTCGGCAGGTGGAACTCCCAGCCCGTCTCGTCGCGAACGGTGTGCTCCGAGAGGTCGAGTTCCTCGTCGCCGTCGTTTCGGAACTCGACGTACTCCTCGGTGAGGTTCTCCCTGTCGTCGCCCTCGGGGTCGACGTGGAGGTTCGAGACGACCAACTGCGGCTCCTCTCTGTCGGCGTTCTCGAACCCGCCCGGTTTGACGACGTCGCGGCCCCGCACGTACGTCTTCTCGCCCGCCTTCGAGACGAGGTACCCGTACGCCGAATCGAGCGAGAAGTTCGCCGCCTTCGCCTTGTACTGCAGGCGGAGCGAGTCCCCCTCCATCGCATACGACTGGGGCTGAGCGGCGTTCTGTCCCGCGAGATACCGCTTCGAACCGAAGTTCACCGCGTAGTTCCCCGGGTCGAGCTCGTCGGGGGCGACCCACTCGCTCTCGTCGACGCCGGACGGTGGCCGTTTCACCGCCACGGTCAGCGACTCGTTCGAGTAGGGGTCGAACTCGGCCACCTCGGAGTCCGGCATGATGTCGAGGTTCGCCTTCTTCACCGTCTTCCCCTTCGTCGGCTTGATCTTCACCGGCTTCTCCCGAAACAGGTCGTGTCGGATCAGGCTCCCCAACTCGCCCGAGACGAACGTCCAGGCGTCGACGCCTCGCAGAGTTTTCGGGGTCACGCTGATCGTGAAGTCCTCGCGGTCCAGCCCGCCCCAGAACGCGCCGCCGTCACTCGTGTTCGTGCCCCACTCCCACTTCACCTTCGCGTTGCCGCCGTCCCACTTCTCGAAGTCGTCGCTCACGCTCATCGGGTCGTCGCGCACCGCCCACTCGCCCTGATCGCGGCTCAATCCCGAGAACGAGAAGGCCGCCGTTCCCCCGTGATCAACGTCGGTAGACCCGTGCAGGAAGACCAGCGAGGAATTCACCGGCCCGTCGTAGATGAACATCCGCGAGGCGGCGTCCGTCTGAACGATGTCCCCCTCCGGGCTCGCGGAGGTGTCCGTGTAGTCGTAGAACTGCTCGACGTTCATCTCGCCTTTCGAGATCGGATCGACCTCGTACCGGAGATAGCCCTGCTGGAGGAGGAACGGCGACTCCGCTCCCCCCGATCCGGAACCCATCGACAGGTACGCACCCGCGCCGCCGAGAGCGAGAACGCCGACGGCCCCGCCGCTGATCGCGAACTCGCGGCGACCGAGCCCCGACTCGTTCTCCCCGCTCGCGTCGCCATCCCGCGCCGAAGACTCCGACCGTGCCCCCGGCTCGTCAGTAGAATCACTCACGGTCGAAGCGCTGCGTTCGGATCGAAAAAGGAGGACGGCCAAAGCACGTAGGTGTGGGATTTGGCCTCACCCGCGGGAGCGACGCCGACCTTTTGTGACGCGCACCGGTAGCGGGTCCCATGCGCGCAGCCATTTTCAACGGCCCCGGCGACATCGACGTCGAGGAGCGACCCCGTCCCGAGATCGAGGCTCCGACCGACGCGATCGTCCGGGTGACTCACACCGCGGTCTGCGGCTCCGACCTGTGGTTCTACCGCGGCGACAGCGACCGCGACGAGGGCTCCCCGGTCGGCCACGAGCCGATGGGGATCGTCGAGGCGGTCGGCGACGCGGTCACCTCTGTCGCCCCCGGCGACCGCGTGCTCGCCCCCTTCGCCATCTCCTGCGGCGAGTGCGAGTTCTGCCGCAAGGGGCTCCACACCTCCTGCGTGAACGGCGACTCGTGGGGCGGCGACAACGGCGGCGGTCAGGGCGAGTACGTCCGGTCGACCCACGCCGACGGGACGCTGGTTCGGGTTCCCGACCGGTTCGCGGACGACGAGGACACGCTCCGGTCGCTGCTTCCGCTGACGGACGTGATGGGAACCGGCCACCACGCGGCCGTCAGCGCGGGCGTCGAGACGGGGTCGACGGTCGCGGTGATCGGCGACGGCGCGGTCGGGCTCTGCGGCGTGCTCGCGGCCCGCCGGCTCGGCGCCGAACGGATCGTCGCGGTGGGTCACCACGAGGACCGGCTCGCGATCGCCGAGGAGTTCGGCGCAACGGAGACCGTCTCGGAGCGCGGCGAGGCCGCCGTCGAGCGGGTCCGCGAGCTCACCCACGGCGGACCGAACCACGTGATGGAGTGCGTCGGCGCCGCGAGCGCGATGAACACCGCGATCGACGTCGTGCGCCCCGGCGGCACCGTCGGCTACGTCGGCGTCCCCCACGGGGTCGAGGACGAGGGACTCGACGTGTTCGGGCTGTTCGGCGACAACGTGACGCTCGCGGGCGGCGTCGCCCCGGTGCGCGCCTACGCCGAGGAGCTGATGGCCGACGTGCTTCAGGGCACCCTCGACCCGGCGCCGATCTTCACCGAGACCGTCGGCCTCGACGAGGTCGCCGAGGGATACCGCATGATGGACGAGCGCGAAGCGATCAAGGTGCTCGTCAAGCCGTAGAAACGCCCGTCTCGGCCGCTTCCCTCCGCTCTCGGCGTAATCCTTATCTGCCGGAAGTCATTGGTAATAGTGGTCATGTGTCATCACTACTCCGAGGCGCGCTCGATCGAGGAGCTCCGAGAGCGTCACCGATCCGAGGAGGCGGACGCACGGCCCGACGAGATCTCCGACGCCGAGGCCGTCGACGATCCGGCGGGCGAGCCCGAGGAGCGCGACCCCCCGGCCGAACCGCGTTCCCCGGCGGACGACTGACGCGGTCGGGGCCGGTTCCGCCCCGAACCCCGACGATTTCTCGCGGTCGACTCGCGGTGAGTGACTCCGGTTCGATCGGGAGAGAGGTCTCGCAGAGCGGCCCTCACCGGGTCTTCACCCGGTTCCGCTTCAGAGAAAATACCCCCGCGTGAGGTATCTTTATTTTCATGGACGAGCGTGATAGACTCGCTATATGACGGACGTTACCCTTCGCCGGACGCAGCTTGCAACGCCCGCGAGCGACGAGAAGATGATGCACTCGGCGGCCGACAGCGACGCCGACGAGGTGTTTCTCGACTTGGAGGACTCGGTG
>Ga0207850_100069_pt1 | contig 110182 bp, 108 predicted proteins | sample 23E2SouthBayCA_FD_187746 | JGI IMG/M metagenome (GOLD analysis project Ga0207850, IMG submission 187746) | Aerobic enrichment media microbial communities from Eden Landing Ponds, California, USA - A23 E3 (3) (SPAdes) | ecosystem: Environmental > Aquatic > Marine > Unclassified | place...
AATCACCCGGAACGTCACCGACCGCGTCGAACGGGAACGACAGCTTCGTCGGCAAAAGGAGCGGCTCGACGAGTTTGCGAGCGTCGTCTCCCACGACCTGCGCAACCCGCTCAACGTCGCACAGGGCCGCGCAACGATCTTCGATGAACAAACGGAGAGCGAACACCTCGATCCACTCCTGCGGGCACTCGACCGGATAGAGGCGATCATCACGGACACGTTGACGCTCGCTCGGCAGGGCGAGACGATAGACGAAACGGAGTCGGTCAGTCTGACCGATCTCGTCGGGAAGTGCTGGGGAACGGTAGACACAGAACCGGCGACCCTCGAGATAACTGATGAGATGACCTTCCAGGCGATCGCGACCGATTACGGCACGTGTTCGAGAATCTGTTCCGAAACGCTATCGAAAATGGCGGCACGGACGTGACCGTTCGTGTCGGACGTGTCGATGAGGACACTATCTACGTCGAAGACGATGGGTCTGGGATCCCCGCAGATCGGCGCGAGGAGATTTTCGAACCGGGCCATTCTTCGACGAGTGACGGCACCGGATTCAGACTAACCATCGTCAAGCGGATCGTAGAGGGTCACGGGTGGACGGTCTCTGTGACAGGCATGTCTGAGGGCGGGGCGCGCTTCGAACTCGTGATGTCACAATAGGAGAGGTGGTCAGTACTCAGACACACCCTGTCGTCCATGCATTGAGACTACACCCGTTATGGAGGGGGCGGTATGAGTATCTCACCGACATTCCGAAATCGAGTGGTATGGCACGTAGTATCCGATTTCATCGATCCAAGTCGACAGCCACTCGTCGGCAGTCGGCTCATCAATCCTTTCCGGCATCGATCGCAGCCAACAGAACCCTGACCGACCCGACAACGGTCACGCCTTGGTCTTTCGCAAACGATCGGGCATCCCCGTCGTCGGTCAGTAGACGTCCATCTGCAGCGTCTGCCAAGGCAAACGCCTGTGCTTCACCGGGATCGAGATGGTCACTGAGAACCGCCTCTCTGTTTGCGACGGTGTCCGAAATCCTCGCAACTTGAATCTCGTCGTCGAGTGTATCGAGTGCGGATTAAAGATACGGATGACCATCGACGCCGTGTTCGAACTCCTCACGGACAACTGAGACCGTACAGATTCCAGAGAGGTCAGCGACTACCCACAGCTGATCGATGGAGGCGAAATTCGAGAGAACAGTCGTGTTCAGGACGCTCGGGTTCGCTGGAATATCATCACCTGTCATCTCGCAAGGGCTCCTAATCAGACGAGTCCTCATCACCGAATTCGAGTTCGCTCGCTGCCGCTACTTCGTAGGCTGCGTCGTCTTCGTCAACGAGTCCGAGGCGGAGCTCAACACCGTGCTCACGGAGAATATCCCGCATCGTCCAGCGATCGACATCGGCAAGGCGCGCAGCATCACCGAGTGTGATCCGCTCGCGTTCGTAAAGGGCAACCGCAGCTGCAATGCGCTCACTTTCGTGGTCCTCGAAGTAGTCACGCACGAACTCTCGCAACGCATCGCTCTTGCCACTAAACACACCAGCCTCGACAGCCCCCTCAATGAGGAGATCGAGATCGTCTGGATAGGAACCGGTAATTCGAGCCATCGGTCTCTCTTGGACTACGTCTTCATACTATTTATGAACTGCGCCAGAATGCCATATGCATTGAGACGACCAGTCTCAACTTCTGCGGCACAGTCAGCGAACGGCGGGCCACAGAACGACGGCGAGATGGGGCGCGAGAGATACTCTGAGGGGTGAAAACGGTCACGGACCTGTGAGGAAAGGTCGGATCGGCGCGCGTGGCCGGCGCGGTCCGCGCGGCCGCGGTTCGAAGGCCTTTTGAGCGCGAGCGGGGTACGAACGGGTATCTCGCTGGGCGGTCGGGCACCAGCGGGCACCTGCCTGTGCAGGTCGGGATGTGGCCATGGGGGCGACCCCGCGCGACGGCACGCGCCGTCCGGCTGAACCACGCAACGCCCGGCGGTGAACACCCATGGCAAAGAGCTTCTACACGTACATCCGGGACGCCTGGAAGGACCCGGACGACGGCAAGCTGGCGGAACTGCAGTGGCAACGAAAACAGGACTGGCGCGAGGAGGGCGCGCTCGAACGCATCGAGCGCCCTACTCGTCTCGACCGCGCGCGCTCGCTGGGCTACAAGGCCAAGCAGGGCATCGTGGTCGTCCGCGCCTCGATCCGGAAAGGCGGCGCCCGCAAGCAGCGCTTCGTCGCGGGCCGACGCTCCAAGCGACAGGGCGTCACTCGCATCACGCGCCGGAAGAACCTCCAGCGCGTCGCCGAGGAGCGCACCACCCGCGTCTACCCGAACCTCCGCGTGCTCAACTCCTACTCCGTCGGCCAGGACGGCAGCCAGAAGTGGTTCGAAGTGATCCTCGTCGACCCCGAACACCCCGCGATCCAGAACGACGACGACCTCAACTGGATCTGCGAGGACCAGCACACCGACCGCGCCCTGCGCGGTCTCACCAGCGCCGGTCAGCGCAACCGCGGGCTGAACAACCGCGGCAAGGGCTCCGAGCGCACCCGCCCGAGCCTCTCCAGCAACGAGAACCGCGGCCGATAGTCGGGTACGCCCCGAACCGTTTTTCCGTTCTCACCGCCCGGAGTCGCGACTGTGCTCGCGTGGTGAACCCGTGAAACCGAGCCAGCGGCGCCGCCGACCTCAGACGACGTGACTGGTCACGCCGTCGGCGTCAGAGGGGGAGTCGCCGTCGCCGCCGGGGGAGACGGCGCTGACCGCGTAGAAGGTCGCCTCGGGGTCGCGGTGGCGCCGCCAGTGGACCCACGTCCGGACGAGCAGGTAGCCCCGGCGGAGCCGTCCGAGCTGGGGCGTCTCGGTGAGCACGTCGTAGCCTCGCGACCGGATGAGCCGGTGGTGCTCGGCGTAGAAGACGGCCGCGAGCAAGACACCGAACTGGCAGTCCTCGGGGAGCATGCGGATGCCGGCGACGCCCTCGCGGTAGAGCCGTTCGGTGCGCTGGAGTTCGTGGCGCATCGCCGCGGCGAACCCATCGGTGACGTTCGCCTCGGCGAGGTCGACCTCGGTGACGTCGTACCGCTCCAGGGTCTCCTGCGGGAGGTACACCCGACCGTACTCCCGGATGTCCTCGCGGACGTCCCGCAGGAAGTTGGTCAACTGGAACGCCTCGGCCAGCGCGGCGGCGTGGGGAGCGGCCCGCTCGCGCTCCTCGTCGGGCATCTCCATCGCCGCCATCATCATGTTCGCGACGGCGACCGACGACCCGCGCATGTACGCGACCAGGTCCTCGTAGGTCTCGTAGCGGGACTGGTCGATATCCTGGACCATCGCGTCGACGAAGACGTCGATCTCCGCGTCGTCGATGCCTTTCTCCTCGGCGAGCGACCGGAACGCCGCCAGGACGTCGGCGTCGGCCTCGGGGAGCGCGGTGCTGTCGCTGGCCGCGGTCGGGTCTGTCTCGCCGAGCGCGGCCGCCCGGATCGCTTCGAGGTGGCGTCGCTGCTCGTCCGGGTCCGGGGCGTCAGACCGGTCGACGACCTCGTCGGCCACCCGGAAGAACGCGTAGAGGACGTACGTCGCCCGGCGGACCCGCTCGGGCAGGAGCAGGGTGGCGACGTAGAACGTCCGGCCCGTCCGCTTCTGTATCTGCTTGCTCGTATCGATCTGGTCGCTCCCTGGCATTGTTTGGGTGATCGACCGACCGGCGGACGCCGCGGCCGTGGAAACGACACCCATCGAGGGGACCACGATTGCGACCGCGGGGCCAATCGGCTCTCAGTACATACATATTCGTGAGACGTTTAATAAACTGGGGACCAAACTGGTTTGGTCAAGCGGTTCCGTCCGGCGGTGGCCGGGAGACGCGGCGGGGGCTCCGTGACGCGATGGACTCGTCACCGCGGCGGATTGACGAACAGGCCGTCCGCGACGGCGACCGCACCGACCAGCGACGCCGCACCGAGAGCGGTCGACGCCGCCAGTGTGGACACCTGCGCGAGCGCGAGCGCGACGACGAACACGACCGGTATCACTACCAACAGGAGATCGTACCGCGAGAGCGTTCGGTCGGCGGTCCGCTCTGGCCGAACGTGGTTCGGATCCCTGCTGCTCGTTGCCATCCATCCGTCACCTCTCACCGGATACTATTTCGGTAAATCCACAAAAATGTTATGCCAGTCTGGTTCGTCAAACACACTTCGAACACCGATTGAACCGCCGAGAAATATTTCGATATTATTTCGATAGCTACGCTCCGATCGCTTACCGGCGTTACGAGACGGAGCGTGGCGCTACCGGGATCAACAGTCGTCCGCGAAAAGGGTTCGACCAGCAGTCAGTCGTCGTCGACGACTTCGAGGCCGCGGTTGTTGACGGCCTCGGGGTCGAGGCCGACCTCCTGGAGGAACTGCTTGTACTCGCGTTCGCACTGCTCGGCGTCTTTCTGTTTGTCGGAGGCGTGCTGACAGAGCGCGGCCAGGTCCTCGGGCACGTCGTTGGTGGCGACGATCCAGTGGTTGATCAGATCGGAGAGCCGGCGGATGGGCGAGGTGAAGTGGCCGTAGATCTCGAAGTTCAGGGCGTGGTGCCCGCCGAACGGGTCGCTCATGTACTTCGCGCGCGGCATGACGAACATCACGGCGCGCTGGATCTTGTCGAGCTGGCGCGCGGGCGCCTGTTCGAGCGTGGCGTTGACGGCTTTCCGGGGGTCGTCCCACGCCTCGCCCGGGATGGAGACGCCGTCCAGGTCCTGGATCTCCCGCAGCGCCTTGTCCCACTCGTCGGGCGAGGGCTGGGGGTGGACGCGGTACATCGCCTCGACACCTCTATCCCACATGAGTTCGTGCGTGACGGCCTTGTTGGCCTTGAGCATGCACTCCTCGATGATGGTGTGGGCGCGGTCGCGCGCGGGGTTCAGGACGAGCGAGCCGTCCTCCTTGCGCTGTTCGTGCATCCGGTCTGCGAGTTCCCAGACGAGTTCGGTTTTCTCCGCGAGGTCGACTTCGGGGTCTTCCAGCAGGTCGCCGGCGCTCTCGGGGTCGTCGAGCAGGTTCTCACACTCCGAGTAGGTGAGGCGGGCGTCGGACTCGATGACTGACTTGTAGATGTCTATCTCCTCGTACGACAGGGTTTCGGGGTCGAGGTGCATCTCGACGGTGTGGGCCAGGCGGTCCTCGTTGGGGACCAGCGAGCAGACCGTCTCGGCCAGCGTCGGCGGGAGCATGTGGATGGTGTACGCCGGGAGGTAGGTCGTGTTCGCGCGCTCGCGCGCGCTCTCCCACATCGCGGTGTCGGGCGTGACGTAGTGAGTCACGTCGGCGATGTGTACCCAGAGGACGTACTCCTCGTCGCGTTTCTCGACGGAGATGGCGTCGTCGAAGTCCTGGGCGTCGATCGGGTCGGTCGTCCAGGTCGTCATGTCCCGCAGGTCGCGGCGCTCCTCGAGTTCGGACTCGATCTCCGCGTCGAGTCCCTCCGTGGCGGCCTCGGCCTCGTCCATCACTTCGGCCGGGAAGCCGTCGGGAATCTCGAACTTCTCCAGCAGGTCGTCGCGCTTGTTCTCGATGTGGCGGGCCATCTCCTCGTCGATCTCGACGGGACCCTGGCCCTCGACGGTTCCCGCCTCGGCCTGCGCGTCCTGGTCGCTCATGGCCGGGCCTTTGACGACTGTACTGATAGTCTTTCTGTGGTCGCTCGGGAGTCGTGGGCGGTGGGAGGGACGTTTCGGGGTCGGGAACGGCGTGACAGCATCGGCTGGAGTGGGCAGGATGACAACCGCAACCAGCCTGAAAGCCCCCGCAGCAAACACTGAAACCGCGACCGCAACCAGCCTGAAAGCCCCCGGTCGCTCGTACCGCCGCGGCTCGCTGCGCGCTTCGCTCCCTTCGGTCGCTGCAGTGCTTACATCGCCGGGGCGGCGACGAGCGAGCAGCCCCTTTCATTCCCGCCCGAATCGGCTGGCCGGACAGTCTGCGCGGGTGGAATCGGCTGGCCGGACAGTCTGCGCGGGTGGGAATGAAAGGGGCGACGCGTTCGGCGAAGCCCGACGACGCAAGCACCGCAGGAGTGAGCGCAGCGAGCGACGAGGCGCGCAGCGAGGCGCGCGAGCCGAACGCGTCGGGGCTTTCAGGCTGTTCGCGGTGGCGGTCCAGTAACCCGTCGCGAGGCTGTCACCCTGTTCGCAGTGGCCGGTTCGATCCGGCTCGATCGATTCCGTATAGCGGCTATTGCTTTACGCCGCGGACAGGGCGCGATACTGATCCAGCATACATCGGCCCCGAGAAGCGTTCTCGCGTAGAAAAACAGCCGAAAAATCCAATCGAACCGAGGAGACGACGCTACTCGCTCGATTCGGGGGTGAGCGCACCGGAGTCGACCATCTCGTGGATCGGGTTGTCGTCGATCTCGGGCGGCAGTTCCACACGACCGCGCTCGCGGACGGAGTGGAAGCCGCCGAAGATTATCTCCGTCGCCTTCATGGCGTTCTCGGCTCGCAACTCGCAGGGGCGCCCCTCGTCGAGGGCGGCGACCACGTCCGCGATGGCGCGAGCGATCCAGTCGTCACCGCGCTCGAACTCCTCGCGTTCCGTGCCCTCGCCGAAGCGGGTGACTTCGAGGGCGTGTGCGTCGGAGAGATCGATATCGATCCGGCCCTCGGTACCCTCGATACGCCAGTCGGCGGGGACCAGACCGGCGGATGGACCCGTGGCGGCGACGCCCTGCACGCCGTTCTCGTAGCGCCAGTGGGCGAACATCTGGTTCTCGTTGTGGGTGCCGAAGATGAGCCGTTCCTCGCTGTAGTCGAGGCCGCCCAGCACCCACTCGGCGGGCGTCTCGTCAACAAAGTAGTTGCACATGTCGACGGCGTGGGTGCCGTTGTCGTAGAAGTTGCCCCAGGTGTAGACGACCCGCTCGACGTCGCCGACCGCCCCCTCGTCGACGTGAGCTTTCGCCGCGCGGAACAGGTCGGCGAAACGGCGCTGGTGATTGAAGGTGAGTTGCGTGTCCGTCCCCTCGGCGGCGGCGGCCATCTCGCGGGCGCCGCCGAAGGTCAAGGCCATGGGCTTCTCGCAGTGGACCGCGTCGACGGCGTCGTGCTCGCAGCAGTCGATCGTGAGGTCGGCGTGGGCGACCGGCGGCACGCAGACGCTCACGATGTCGGGTTCGGCCTCGGCGAGCATCGCCTGGTGGTCCTCGTAGACGTGCTCGTTGGCGATGCCCTGCGCGTCGGCGAACGCCCGCGCGTTCTCGGGGACGATGTCGGCGCAGGCGACCAGTTCGCAGTCGTCGATGCGGCGGTACGCGTCGGCGTGAGCGTAGGCCATCGCGAACCCCGTGGCGGAGGGGTTGTCGGGGTCAGCGCCGGTGCCGATGAAACCGATCCGGTGGTCCGTCATGCTTTCCCACCCTCGCTCGGACGGGTGAAAGCGGTTCGGACCGCGGATCACCGCTCCGGGAGTAATACTGATACCACCCGAGCGTATATCGAGATATATGACGAAGACGATCCGCGTCTCGGACGAGTACCACCGGTGGGTGAAAGCCCACAAGGAGGACGACGAGACGATGGAGGAGGCGCTACGCCGACTCACCCGCGGGTCCCACCCCGCCGACGTGGGTGGACTGCTCACCGAAGACGAAGCCGAGGAGGCGAAAGACGCGGTGGAGCGATTGCGCGCCGGAGATGCCGACCGTCTGTCGCGCGCTCGGGAGACGTTCGAATCGAAATGATCGTCTGGTGGAGTCGGGGATGATCCTGGATTCGACGTTCGTGTTCGACCTGATGGCCGACGACCGTGACGCGTTCGCAAAGGGCGTCGAACTGGTCGAGGCGGGCGAGGTTCAGTGGCTCCCGACACCGGTCGTTCAGGAAGCGTACTACGGTGCGATGACGGTCCGCGGGGAGACGACGACAGCGGAGGTTCGGAACAGACTGATAGGCTACCCCCGAATCGACGTCGACGAGGAGATTGCGCGGACAGCCGGTCGACTCCTCGCCGCGGCCGACGACGCCGTCGGGGGAAGTTCCGGGGTCGGTGCGAACGACGCCTACATCGGGGCGATGGCGGATATCACGGACGACGCCGTACTCACCGAGAATCTGGCCGACTTCGAAGCGCTCGGCGTCGCGACCGAGAGCTACTGAGGGTCAGCGTTCCCGTTCCTCGACGGACTCGTCGCGAGCGCCGGCGCGGTCGAGGAAGGCGGCGAGAAACGCCTCCTGGTCGGGACAGTCTGTCGCGGCTTCGACGGCTTCGAGGTGCGCTTCGAGGTCGCCGCGGGGCTGGTGACAGCGGTCGCGGTCGCAGGGTTTGCAGAGGTATTCGAACTCCTTGTCCGAGCGGTCCCACCGGTCGCCGTACTTGTCGTACTCGCGGGCCTTCGAACGGGGGACGGAGTCACCGCAGGCGATGCAGGTGACTTCCCGCCCCCGACTCCCACGCGAGGAACGCCACATGGGAGGGCGTTCGGACGACGGGTACTTAGCACTTTTCGGCACCTCGTGAGGTGGGTTTTTGAGGGGGCGCTCGCGCGGCCCCGGCGCGCCGCGAAGTGGTCGGACGCCGCGTTCGCGACGCGGAGCGGGCGATTTATCCCCACCGGTGGCCGACGGACGGGTATGGAAGTCAAGTCCCGCCACCACCTCCGGGCCGACGCCGTGGCGGCCATCGAGGACGCCCTCGCCGAGCACCTGGGCGTCGAGATGGACGCCGACAGCTACGAAAAGGTCGAGTTCGACGACAGCGGCTGGAACGTCGTCCTCGTCGACGGCGAACCGCTCGTGCTGTACGTCGACGCCGCGGACGGCGGCGACCCGGAGCCGTTCCTCACCGTCCAGGGCGCCAACGCCTACCCGCCCGAACGCAACGTCGTCACCGTCGACGCCGGCGCGGTCTCCTTTGTCTCCGACGGCGCCGACGTGATGCGCCCCGGCATCGTCGAGGCCGACGACGCCATCGAGGCCGGCGACCTCGTCGCGATCAACGAGGAGAGCCACGGGAAGTTCCTTGCCATCGGCCGCGCGCAGGTCGCCGGCTCGGACATGGTCGGCGACTCCGGAAAGGTCGTCACCTCCATCCACCACGTCGGCGACGACCTCTTCAAGTTCACGGTGTGAGGTCGCGGCGGCCGCGAATAGTTCGACAGCGACGGACGGGGACAGCGATCAGGCGTCGGTGTCGCCGGCCTCGTCGTCGTCCGCGTAGGACTCCTCGTAGCGCTCCATCGCCTGCTCGTAGCCCTCGCGGGCGAGTTCGTAGGTTGCCCGCAGGTCCTCGATAGGTGTCTCCGTCGCGTCGACGCGCAGGTCGTCGTAGTAGGGACGCATCTCGCGGTCCTCGGTCGAACGCACGAGCAACGCGGCGCTCTGGACGTGCAGTTCCTCGCGCTTGTCGCCGCCCTCGGCGTGGCCCGCCGCGAGCGCGTCGACCAGTCGCTCCGCGAGCGGGGCGTCGGCGTCGTCACTCTCGGGGCCGTCCGGGTCGGCGGGCGCGCTCGCCTCGTAGGTCTCGGCGACAGCGTCGATGACTTCGGGGCCGGTGAGGAGATTGCCGGCGACGGTGAAGCTGTCGCCGACGGTGTCGCCGAACCAGGGCTTGCACTCCTCGCCAGAGAAGGCGAACTCCCCCTCGCTCCCGACGCCGTGGAGCTGGCGCCCGGGACTGCCGTCGTCGGCGTTGAGCAGGCTCTGCAGGGCGTCCTCGACCGCGAGCCCGTCGGCGAGGTACTCGATCCCCTTCCGACCCAGGTCGACGTTGACCAGGCTCTGGGTGGCGACCGCCCCGTGCTCGCTGGCGAACGGGCAGAGCGTCCCGACCCCCGCGAGTCGCGTCGTCACCGCGACGCCGTAGCGGGTCTGCTCGTCGCCCTCGTCGTCGACGTATCGCTCCCGCGCGCAGATGCTGAAGGTCATACTGGCCCATGCGGACTGGACCACCGTCAGTTTGGTCCCGGTTCTGGATCGGATACTCGGCGACAGTCAGGGAACGCGCCGCCGCGAGCGACGGGTTTTCGGTGGTCGGTGGCGATGACAGAACATGACTGCGACAGACGATGCCGCGGACCGCGGCGCGCACGTCCGAGTCGGCGTCCGGACGCGAAACCTCTCGGACGTGCGCCTGCGCTACGTCCGGCAGATGGGCGCGACCGACGTGTTCGTCGACCACGCCGACACCGACGAGGAACCCGACGAGTTCAACGACCGCGAGAGCGGCTTCACCGTCGCGGTCGGGCCCGGTGCGATCCCCTCCGTCGAGGAACTGGTCGCTGCCCGCGAACAGGTCGAATCCCACGGCCTCACCCTCCGAGGGATCCAGTCGCTGCCGTACTCGCTGTACGGCGACATCATGTTCGGCCGCGAGGGCAGCGACGCGGCCCTCGAACAGATCGAACGGCTCGTCCGCAATCTCGGCGAAGCAGACATCCCGATCCTCGGCTACCAGTGGAATCCGCGGGGTGTGGTCCCGATGCGGACTGACCCGGTCGAACTGCGCGGCGGCGCGGTCGGAACGGCCTTCGACCTCGCAGAGATCGACGACCCGGACGAACTCGCGCCCAGCCTGGACCGGCGCTACACCGAGGACGAGTTCTGGGACAATTACGAGGCGTTCCTCGAGCAGATCTTGCCGGTCGCCGAGGAGGCCGGCGTCGACCTCGCATTGCACCCCGTCGATCCGCCGGGCATCGAGTCGCTCGGCGGCGTGCCTCGCCTCTTTCGCAACGCCGAGGCCTTCGAGCGCGCGATGGACGCCGTCCCGAGCGACAATCACGGCCTGAAACTCTGTCTGGGCTGTTTCTCGCAGCTCGATGGCGAGGTCGAGGACACCATTTGTCGGTTCGGCGAGCGCGACGACATCGTCTTCGTCCACTTCCGGGACGTGGTCGGCACGGTCCCGAAGTTCCACGAGACGTTCGTCGACGAGGGCAACTTCGACACCGTCGGCGCGGTGCGGGCGCTGCACGACGTGGGCTTCGACGGCGTCGTCATCCCCGACCACGTCCCGCAGATGGAGGGCGACACGGACTGGCGCCACCGCGCCCGCGGGGTCACCGTCGGCTATCTGCGGGGCGTGATCGACACGGTTCGGGACGAGCGAGGGGAGTGAGGGGAACGGCGCGCGAGCGAAGTGGATCGAGGCGAGAGTGCAGTCCGGCAGTCCCGTCGTTCAGTATATCTGCGAACCCACTTTTTCCGGCGGAGAACTCCTCGCGGCCCTGCGGGCCGCTGCGGGGATCCTCCGCCGCAAAAACGTGGGGAAAAAGGCCGGACAGCGCGCTCGCTTCGCTCGCTTGCGGCCGGTGAACCGCGCCTGCGGCGCGAATGCTGGCGTGATACCTTCGCCACCTGTACTGAGCATCCGCGCGCCACTGGCGCGCGGTTCACCGCGAGCGCGCCGACGGCGCGACTCGCGGCCTTTTTTGATCCAGCTTTTTTGTCGGTGGGTGCCCGCAGCGCGCCTTCGGCGCGCGAGGACACCCGCCGACGAAAAAAGGTGGTCTAGTGATTTTTATCCCGCCGCCGCATCGGTGCAGGTGTGACAACGCTGGTCGTGTGCATCGACCGCGCGGGCGACCTTGCAGGCGACGCGGACCCTCCAGTGGTCGGCCGGGAGGCCGTCGAGTCCCTGGTCGTCGACGTGGGCGTCGACGACCCCGAGGACAGCGGCGTCAACTGCCTGCTGGAAGGGCTCCACGTCGCTCGTGACCTCGAAGCCGGCGGCGACGAGGCGCTCGTGGCCGTCTGCTCGGGCACCGGCGACGCCGTCGGCGCCGACAGAGCCATCGCTCGCCAGGTCGAGGCGCTCATCGACGAGCACGACCCGGACTCCGCAGTCGTGGTCGTCGACAGCGCCGAGGACGAGCGGCTGGTCCCCATCATCGAGTCGCGACTGACCGTCGACGCGGTGGACCGGGTCGTCGTCCGGCAGGCCCGCGACATCGAGTCGACGTACTACCTCCTCAAGCAGTTCCTCGGCGACGAGGAGTTGCGCAAGACCGTTCTCGTTCCGATGGGGGTGGCGCTGATCGCCTACCCCGTCCTGTGGGCCATCGCGAGTCCCGGGCTGGCGACGGGCGGGATCGTCGCCGTCGTCGGCCTCTTTCTCCTGTACAAGGGGCTGGGGGTCGACGAGTACCTCGAACGCCTGCCCGGCCAGATCCAGGAGGCGCTGTACTCGGGGCAGGTGTCGCTGGTCACCTACGTCGTCGCCGCGGGGTTGGCGCTGGTGGGCGTGTTCGCCGGCGCCATCGGCGTCTCCGCGACCGAGGCCGACAGCCCGTTCATCCTCGCGATGCGCTTTGCCTTCGACAGCGTGCCGTGGCTGACCGGCGCGGCGCTGGCGGCGAGTACCGGTCGCCTGCTCGACGAACTCATCCGCCGCGAACGGGTGCCGAGCGCGTACCTCAACCTCCCGTTCGGCGCCGTCGCGGTCGGCCTCGTCGTCCGGGGGTTCTCGGCCTTTTTCCTCGAACTCGCGGACGTGTTCGACCCGTTCCGGATCCGGCCCGTCGAGGTGGGCCCGATCGCCTTCGAGGGGCTGACGCTCGAACCGCCGGGCGCGCGCCTGGCCATCTTCATCGTCGCCGGCGTGTTCGTCAGCCTGCTCGGGGTTCGCTTCGCCACCTACGTCAGCGACCGCCCCATCGAGGAGGAACTCGTCGGCCCCGGCGAGCAGAGCTGAGCGAGAGGCCGACGGGAATGGGACCAGCGACGTCCCGACCCGAACGCAGGGCGTTTATTCGCTCGGCCGCGTACGTCGGGTATGACTGACGACGGCGATGCCGCGGGCGGGGCCGACGAGGGTGCGTGGGTGAGCCTCTTCTCCGGCGGGAAGGACTCCTCGTGGGCGCTGTATCAGGCGCTCGAACGCGGTCTGCCCGTCGAGCGCCTCGTGACCGTCCATCCCGAGGGCGACTCGTACATGTATCACGTCCCGGCGACGCGCCTGGCGAGTCTCGCCGCGGAGAGCGTCGGCATCCCGCTCGTCGAGGTCGAACCCGCGGATTTCGAGGCGAGCGAGACGGTCGATTCGGGCGCCCAGGGCGACGCCGAACTCGAGCCGCTCGAGGCGGCGCTGCGCCAACTCGATTCGACTCTCGAGGGCGGGGTGGCGGGCCTCACAGCCGGTGCGGTCGAAAGCGAGTACCAGACTTCGCGGATCGAGGCGATGGCCGGCCGACTCGAGGCCGAACTGTTCGCGCCGCTGTGGCAGCGCGACCCCCGCACCCTGGCGGACGAGATGCTCGAGGCGGGGTTCGAGATCAGGATCATCCGCGTCGCCGCCGCCGGACTGGACGAGTCCTGGCTCGGCCGCGAACTCGACGCCGACGCGCTCGCGGAACTCGAAGAACTCAACGACGAGTACGGCGTCCACATCCTCGGCGAGGGGGGCGAATTCGAGACGCTGGTGACCGACGGCCCGCACATGGAGCGAGCGATCCGGCTGGAGTACGAGACGGAATGGGACGGGACGCGGGGGACGGTTCGAGTCGAGGACGCCTGGCTGGAATGACCAACCGTGCGGTGCGGGACAGTGAGCATCCGCGCGCCACCGGCGCGCGGTTCGCGGCCCGAACGGAGTGAGCGGCCGCTTTTTGATCCAGCTTTTTCGAGGAGCCCTCCCGCAGCGAACGAAGTGAGCGAGGAAGGGCCCCCTCGAAAAAGGTGGTTGCCGTTAGTCATCATCAGCGCAGTTGGGCGCGGCCTCGGCCGGCGTTCGGGGTTCGACAGTGGCGTAGCGGGTGACCTCGCGGCCGAGTTCGCGGACGCGCTCGCGGAGGTCGTCGTCGACGAGTTCGTCGCCGTCGAACTCGCCGTAGGCGCCGCGGATGCCGACCTGGTGGGGGACGGTCCAGCCACGCACCGTCCGGACGACGACGCGGAGGTGGTCGAGCGTGCTGGCGTAGCTGCCCCCGCCCGCGGTGGCGAGCAGACCGACGGTGGTGTCCTCGAACTCGTCTTTGCCGCAGTAGTCGAGGGCGTCTTTCAGCGTGGCGGAGTAGGAGCCGTGGTAGACGGGGGTGCCGAGGACGACGGCGTCGGCCTCGCGGACGCGGCGTTTGAACGCGGTCACGGCCTCGCCCTCCTCGGCATCGGGGTCGAACGGGGGCAGGTCGATCTCGCGCAAGTCGAGCAGTTCGGTGCCGGCGCCCGCATCGCGGGCCGCGTCGAGAGCAATCCGGAGCGCCCGTCGCGTGTAACTGCCCTCGCGGCGACTGCCGCAAATCGCGACGACGTCGGGGCGATTCATACACACAGGTAGGCGGCCGAAGCGATAAACCCTCGCTGAACGTCGGTTTTGTAGCGGAATGGATACGTTCGCGGCGGAACCGTGAAGGTGTCGCTGACCGGTTCCCGTGCGTTCAGTCAGAGCAGCAACCGCCCTCTCGCTCGGCGACCCACTCGACGAGCGGCCGGAGTCGCTCGCCCAGTTGTTCGCCCTCGTCGGTGAGTTCGTACTCGACGCGGGGCGGGATTTCGGCGTAGCGCTCGCGCGCGACCAGTCCGGCGTCGACCAGGTCGTCCAGTCGCGTCGACAGCGTCGACGTGCTCGCGCCCGGCAGGTGGTCCTCGATGGTGCCGAACCGCACAGTGCCGTGATTGGCGACGACGCAGACGATGTCCATCACGTACTTCCGGCCGAGCAGACCCATCACGTCCGAGAGCAGACAGTGACACGGCGAATCCTCCAGAGTACACTCCATCTCCGCCATCGCTTCGGATCCTGACATTGCCTTCTACACTTTGGACTTGACAGCTTAATAACTTTGTTCTCCAAAGCATTGGTGTATGTCGAACGAGACAGACGCGAACGGTCGAATCGGGCCGCAGCTATCGCTGGCGGACGTGTCGATCCCGCCGGCAGTGGGCGAGGCGTTCGGCGCGCTGTACGGGACCGCGGCGCCGGCGACGGGTGCCGAGTGGGTGACGGCGATGGGCGAGACGGTCGAGCGCGTGGAGGGCCGACGCCCGACCGTCGCGGACCTGTGTACCGCACCCGACGGCGAGCACGTCTTCGTGCCGGACGATGCGGAGGACGATGGGACGGGCGAGCGAGCGTATCGCTGTCCGCTGGACCCGCTGGTCTACCCGTTCCTGACCGGAACCGCTGGGACAGTCCGGTCACCAGTGCCCGGCGGCGAGAGCGTGGTCACCGTGGAAATCGGGACCGACGGAGTCGAGTTGTCCCACGACGAGGCGGTCGTCTCGCTGGGGGTCGCTCGCGGACTCGACGACGCGGAACCGACGCTGGCGACGGTGTACCGGGACGTCTGTGGGTACGTCCGCGCGTTCCCCGACCGGGCGGCCTACGAGCGGTGGGCCGCCGACGTGGACGCGGCGACGATGGCGCTGCCGGTTCGTGAGGGCGTGGCGCTCGCGCGGGAACTGGCCGCCGCACTGTTCGCGGACGGGGAAGCAACCAGGGACGAAACCGCGGGTGCGACAGAATACGACGATTGCGGTCCGGAGTGTGGATGCGCGGAGGGGGGAGCAGACTGACAGCAGTCCGTGTCAGTCGCCAGAGCTGTCCGCGATCCGGGTGTGGGCGCCGATGAGCGCGCCGGACAGGTCGAGGTTCTCGACGAGCGTCTCGCGGTCGACGATGGAGTCCCGGACGTCACAGTCCCGGACGGTCGCGCCGTCGAAGACGATGGAGTTCCGGAGGCTGGAGTCGGTGACCGTGGCGCCGTCGAGGACGTGGACGTTGCCGTTCAGCTCGGAGTTCTCGACGGTGGCGTCGTCGGCGACGAGGTTCTCGCCGTCGAGGTAGTGGGCGACGGCTTCGAGGTAGCTCTCGGGCGTGCCGATGTCGTACCACGCCTCGTCGAACGAGAAGGCGGAGACGGTGTCGTTCTCGACGAGCCACTGGATGAACCAGCCGGGTTCGTCGGGGTTGTTGCCGTCGGAGAGGTACTCGGAAAAGCGCACCGAGTCGGCAGGGAACGCGTAGCAGGCGATGGAGACGAGCGTACTCTTGGGGTCGTCGGGTTTCTCCTGGAAGTCGACGACCCGGTCGCCGTCGAGGGTGACGATGCCGTAGGAGGAGGCCTTGTCCAGCGAGCCCACGTCGTAGGCGGCCAGCGTCGTTCCGCCGGACTCGGCGTGGAAATCGAGGAAATCAGAGATGTCGAAACTGATGAGGTTGTCGCCGGCGATGACCATCAGGTCCCGGCCGGCGATGCCCTCGCGCTCGACGAGCTGGGCGAGCGCGCCGACGACGCCGAACTTCTCGTCTTCGTCGCTGGTGTCTTCGACCGAGAGAGTGGCTTTCTCGTAGCCCTCGGCGTCGAGGTGGGCCCGGAAGTCCTCGGCGAAGGCCTCGTTCGTCGAGACGTAGACGTCGTCGATCCGGTCGTCGGACTCCATCTCGGAGAGGACGCGGTCGATGACGGTCGTCTCGGCCACCGGGAGCAACATCTTCGGTCGGTGACGCGTGATCGGCCAGAGTCGAGTCGCGTACCCACCCGCGAGTACAACTGCATCCATAGGGCTCACTGCGCCGCCTGCCGCCAAGTTCTTTTTCATTCCGCAAGTTTCTGGCAGTTCTCCGGCGTCGACAGGTCCCCTCGGCGGGGAACCGGTGGCCCCCGAAACGAACGTGTGTGGCGCCGGAACGGAGTTGTGAGCGCTCGAAAAGGATTTGTGAACGCTCGCCGTAGCCGACGCATGCGCGAGGCAGAGCGGACCACGCGCCAGCGGATCGCCGACCGACTCCGAGCGAACCCGGCCCGGGCCGGCGCGCTCGCCCGCGAATTCGACGTTCGCACCGACGACGCGCTCACACACGTCGAACACATCTCTCGCTCGCTCGACTCGACGGACGAAGACCTGCTGGTCGCGCCGCCGACCTGCCAGGACTGCGGGTTCGACGGTTTCGACGACCTGGTCAACCACCCCGCGCGCTGCCCCGACTGCAAGAGCGAGGCCGTCACCGAACCCACGTTCACGATCGAGTGAGGCGCGTCACGGGCCGCGAACGAGGCGTGAACGGGCCGCCGCTCACTCACAGAACGACGTTCGACGTCGAGGACAGATCGTCGTCGCCCTCGACCGGCCCCTCGCCGACGAACTCGTAGGCATCGTCGTCGAGGTAGACGCCGCCGTCGCGGACCGTCACCGCGATTTCGGTCAGGAACGCGCCCTCGCACGGACCGTAGGTACACTTCCCGGAGTCCGCCGCGAAGAGCGCCCCGTGGTTGGCACAGACCACTTCGCCGTCCCGCACCGGCGCGCCCGAGCCCTTGTCGAGTTTGATGTGGGTCATGTGCTGGCAGTAGTTGAGCCAGCAGACCACCTCGCCCGTAGCGTCGCCGGCGGTGGTCTCGCCGGCGGCGGTCTCGTCGGTGGTGGTCCCGTCCGACGCGCCGCCGTCGGTGGCGGCCTCGCCGTCGGCAGCGGCGGTCGTGTCCTCGTCTGTGGGTGCCAGCCGAAGGAGGATCGCCTCGCGAACGTCGTCGTCCGACCGCATGTCGTCGGGCATCGCGATGCCGTCGTCCGCGTCGGTACCTGTGTCGGCGTTCGCGGCCGCGGTCTGTTCGTCGGATTCGAGCGCGGCCGCGCCGCTGGCCACGGCGTCGTCGGCCGTCGCCCGCACGCGAAAGAGGAAGGTGTCGTCAGTCGCGAGTTCGTCTAGGTCGGCGATCCGCGTCCCGTCCATACCACCCGCTTTGCCGGTAGCCGCTTCAACGCCACGGTTCCGGCGGGTGTCGCACGATGATTTCGAGACGATGTTTTCGGTCGGACTGAGAGCCGGTCAGCGGCCGCGAGCGAACGCCGAACGCGGTCTCCCCGCTCGCCACGAGTCACAGCAACCGCAACCACACTCATCGGAGTGAGGTGAAAGCTCTCGACCCGCTCGCCACGAGTCACAGCAACCGCACTCGACCCCGAGAGTCGAAAGCCCTCGACCCGCTCGCGGTCGCTCTCACCGGAAATCGGAGATTTCCGAGATGACGAGAGAGCTTCGCTCTCTCGAACCACGGGACATATCCGCGCTCTCCGCACCGCCCGCTCACGGCGGAGCCGTTCGCTTCGAGGCGCAAGCGCCTCGCACCGCGCGGATAGGGGTCCCGGAGGCGACTACACGAGCGCGAGCGGGCCTCGCCCTTTCAGTCCACCAGGAGACTCACGTTTCACAGGCCGATTCGACGTGAAACGGTGGAGGGCTGCCTCTACATTGAGCCGGCGAGCGCTCGACGTCACAGACTGATCCCTGGCGGACTGGAAGGGCGAGACGTGCGAGGCGCTTGCGCCTCGATGCCGAACGGCTCTGCCGTGAGGCGCGCTCGCGTCCACTTCAGTCGCTGAGCGGGCAACTATCCGCGCGGGCGGTGCGGAGAGCGCGGATATCCCGCGCAGCGACCGCGAGCGCGTCGAGGGCTTCCATCTCACTATGTTGAGCGCGGGTGCGGTGGCGTCTGCGGATGCGGTGGCGTCTGCGGATGCGGTGGCGGTTCGGGTGCGGTCACGCTCACTCGTCGCTCGCGACCAGCTCGGCCTGGAAGCGAGTCTGGGCAGCGATCACGATGACCACGTCGCCGATCAGTAACTCGGCTGTTCCTCGCGGACGCCCTCGCGTTTGTTGACGACGCGGGCGAGCGTGAAGAGCAGATCCGAGAGGCGATTCAGATAGACGATGGCGGCCTCGTTGACGTCGGGCTGGCCCTCGTAGAGGGCGACCGCGCGGCGCTCGGCGCGGCGACAGACGGCACGGGCCTGGTGGATGCGCGCACCGGGCTCGGAGCCGCCGGGGAGAATGAAGTGCTCCAGCGGGTCTAACTCCTCGTCGAAGCCGTCGACGAACTCCTCCAGCGTGTCGACGTGCTCGTCGTCGATCTGGGGGTCGTCTTCGTCGGGGTCGGGGTTGGCGAAGTCGGCCTGGACGACGTGGAGGTGGTTCTGGACCGCCCGCAGGATGTCGTCGATGTCGTCGTAGCCGGTGGGACGGACCGACCCGACCAGGGCGTTGACCTCGTCGACGGTGCCGTAGGCCTCGATGCGCGGGCTGGTCTTCGAGACGCGGTCCATGTTGCGCAGGTCCGTCTGTCCCTCGTCGCCGCGGCCGGTGTAGATCTTCATACCCGCCGCTGGGGCGGCCAGCGACTTAACTCCGGACACCAACGGGCCGCGGTCGGGGGCCTCTGGCCGGTCGCGGTCGGAGACCCCACCGGCGCGGCGGTGACGAGAAACCAGCACGTTCAACTTGCGGCACCGAGAACGGCCGCGTATGAGCAAGACGCTGGCCAAAGAGTGTCCGGTCTGCGAGGCCGAACGGGACTTTTTCCGCGCGGCGAGCACGGAGGTCCACCTCGGCGAGAAAGTCAAATGGCACTGCCCGGAGTGTGACCACGGGTTCGTCCGTATCGACGGCGCCGTCGACACCAGCGCGGTCTGAGCGGGAACCGTTCGGCAGTCACCCGGCCACGGACTCACATTTATACCTGTCGACGGCGTAGCAAGACCGATGGCGACGCCAGTGAGGGTGCTTCTCGTCGACGAGGACGACGACGTGCTCGCCGTGACGCGGGAGTTTCTCGAACACGAGAACGACGGCTTCGAGGTCGAGACCGCCACCAGCGCCGCGGACGCGCTGGACCGACTCGATACACAACAGTTCGACGCCGTCGTCACCGACTACCGGATGCCTCGAACCGACGGCCTGACCCTCGCTGGCGAGATTCGCGACCGCCACCCCGACGTCCCCGTCGTGCTCTTTACTGCCCACCAGGACGAGGCGTTCGAACGCGAGATCGAAGCGATCGACCTGACGAGCTACGTCGCCAAACGCACCGGCACCGACCAGTACGACGAACTCGCGGCGACGATCCGCGAGTCCCTCGCCGACTGAACGACGCTCGTCCCGCCCAGGTTGCTCAGCTCTTCCCGGCCGGCGTCAGCGAGAGGACGACCGCGGTCCCGCCCAGGTCGCTCTCCTCGAAGTGCAGGCGGCCGCCACAGGAGTCACAGACCCACTTGACGATCCACAGCCCGAGACCGCTCCCGTGGTTGAGCTGAGTGATCTCGTCGGTTTCGGTGACGACGTCGCGTTCCTGTTCGGGAATGCCGGGACCGTCGTCGGCGACGCGGAGGGCGACGCGGCCGTCGTCACAGGTCGCCGCGACGCGGACGCGGGCGTGGCCGGGGACGTGTTCGGCGCTGTTCTCGAGCAGTTCCGACAGCGCGAGCGTGAGCCGACCATCCCCGACGACGTCGACCCCCGGCACGTCCGTCTCGACGGTCACGCCCTCGTAGTCGGCGCGGAACCCCTCGACCACGTCAGCGACCGCGGCGGCCACGTCGACCGTGTCGTCGCGCGAGGAGCCGCGGCGCATCTGCTGGTCGAGCGAGCGCACCCGGTCGCCCAGCGTCGCCACCTCGCTGGCCTTCTCGTGGAGCGTGCCCGCCCACTCGGCGACGGTGTCGTCCTCGACCCGGTTGGCGAGCATCTCCGCGTAGCCCAACACGACGTTGAGGTCGTTGCGGAGGTTGTGCCGCAGGACGCGGTTGAGCACCTCCAGACGGCGCTCGCGCTCTTTCTGGTCGGTGATGTCGGTGTAGATGCCGAACCCCCGAGTCCGCTCGCCGCTCGTGTCGTAGGGGATGCCCCGGAAGAGGAAATCGCGGTAGCCGTCGGCGGTGCGCCGGCGCACCTCCTGCTGGACCGTCTCGCCGGCGGCCGTCCGCCGGTCGAGTTCGGCCCCCTCCTCGCGCTCGTCGGGCGGGAGCACGTAGTCGTTGAGCGACTCGCCGATCACCGTCTCGGACTCGTAGCCGAACACGTCGACGAACGCGTCGTTGACGTCGGTGATGACCGGCTCGCGGTCGGGGCTGAGCCGCCCCTCGACGACGGCGTCCGGGAGGTTGTCGAAGAGGTAGCTAAAGCGGTCGCGCTGGGCCTGTAACTTCGCGCGGGCCTCCCGCAGGTCCGAGCGGTCGCGGACGACGCCGACGCTGCCCGCAAAGCCCTCCTCGGCCGGGAGCAAGGAGACGTTCACCGTCGCCTGCCTGGATTCGCCGTCGGCGGTGAACAGTTCCGTCTCGACGGTCCGGCTCTCGGCCGTTCCGTCGCCGGCCTCGTGCCAGATATCTGCGATGACCGACTCGAACGCCTCGGTTTCGGTCTCGTCGAGCACTTCCGAAGGGTGAGCACCGACGAGTTCCTCGCTGTCGTAGCCGAGCCACGCCGCCAGCGGGTCGGTCACCAGCGAGAACCGCTCGTCCTCGTCGACGACGTACACCATGTCCTGGACGTTCTCCAGCACGGTCCGGTACTGGACGAGTTCCGACTCGTAGGAGACCCGCTCCAGCGCGACGGCGGCGTTCGAGGCGAGGATCTCGACCATCGAGCGGTCGCGCTCGTCGAAGGCGCCGCGCTCGGTCGCGCCGATACTCAACACGCCCCGGTCGCCCAGCGGGACGTACAGCGCCTCGACGATCTCCGGTGGCAGGTCCACATCTGCATCCGCGCCGTCGGCCTCGAAGTCGGCAGGGTAGTGGCGGATCTCGCCGGCCGCGAACGCCGCACCGGGGCCGCCCTCGTCGGCGGCGTAGGTCGGGCGGTCGGTCTCGTCGCCGCCGTTGCCCGAACCGGAAACCGCCGTCAGTCGGTCCCCGTCGGGGTCGTAGAGTCGCACGAGCGTGTGGTCGAACCCGAGCGCGTCGGCGGCCGCGTTCGTGACCACCTCGGCGACGGCCTCGCGGCTGTGGGCGTCGAGCAGCGCCTCGGAGCTGTCGAGCAGGTCGGCGAGGCGCTCGCGGGCCCGCCGGAGCTGTCGCTCGCGTTCCTTCCGGTCGGTGATGTCCCGGATGACTCCCGCGGTCCCGTCGAAGTCGCCGTCGTCGGTCAGCATCGTCATGTGGTCCTCGCAGGTCACCGGCGACCCGGACTCGCGCTGGAGCTGTAGTTCGAAGGTCGTCTCGACGTCTCTCCCCCGCAGCAGTTCGCGGAGTTTGTCCTCGGCTTTCGCGACGGTCGCGTCGTCTTTGATCACCGCGGTGTGCTCGCCGAGCAGTTCCTCGCGGTCGTAGCCCGTGAGGTCGGTCAGCGCGTCGTTGATCACCTCGAAGCGGCCCTGGTCGTCGAGCGCGTAGACGGCGTCGTCGACGGCCTCGATGATCGACGCGTAGCGCTCGAGTTCGGCCTCGCGCTTGCGGCGGTCGCTCACGTCACGGACGACGCCCGCGAGCCCCGTGATCTCGCCCCTGTCGTCGGTCAGCAGCGTCAGGTGGTCCTCGGCCGCGAACGGGTCGCCGTCGGCGGGGTCGATCGTGGTCTCGAAGGTCGTCGCGGTCACGTCCGACTCGTGGAGCCGTTCGATCTCGGCGACCGCGCGCTCCGCGGTCGCCTCGTCGACGATCAGCGAGACGTGACTGCCGACCAGTCGTTCGACCGAGTAGCCGGTCAGCGCCGCCATCGCCTCGTTGACCGCCTCGAACCGCCCCTCCGCATCGAGGACGTACAGCCCGTCTTCGACTGCGTCGAGCAGCGCCGCCATCCGGGCCCCGTCGTCACTGCTGGCCGCCCCATCCGTCCCGGCGCCGACGGCGACCGAGAGCCCGCCGTCGGCTTCCGCGAGCGCGGCGTCGGCGTCCACAGCCCCGTCTTCTGTGATGCCACCCTCACCCGCTTCGGCGGCGTCCGGCAGATACGTCCGGACGCGGTCGGCGAGCGACGCGTCGCCCGTCTCGCGGTGAAAGTACTCGGACGCGCCGCGGCGGGTCGCGGCCGCGGCGAACTCGCCGTCCGGCGCCCCCGAACAGCAGACGACCGGCAGATCCGGTCGGCGCTCCCGGACGGCTTCGACGACCGCCAGGGCCGTCTCCTCGCCCAGTCGCCGCTCGACGACGACGCAGTCGACGCTTCCCGAGTCGTCCTCGAGCGCCGCGACGGCCGCCGCCACCGTCGTCGCCGTCCGGACCCGCACACGGCCGCCAGCCCACGCGCCGTCCGCGCTCTCGGACGGGCGGACGTGCAGTACCGTACCCATCTGTCGTACACGATTCAGATGGCGCCCCGACATATAGCCGCTTCCCCCGATTATCGGAAGTTGAATATCTGAACCGTGGATCGCGGCCGATATCGAACCCCACCGACCACAGCTGCTGGACTTCCGGCCGCGACCCGGCGGCCGGATTTCGGACGACTGAAGGCCCCCGACACCCGAGTTCGAGGCATGAGCAAGCGCACGCGGCGCCAGCTCGTCAGGGCGGTGGGCATCGGCGCAGTCGCCGGCCTCGCGGGTTGTTCGCTGGGTTCGGGAGACGTCCCCGACGGTGACATCGAGGTCGGGACGAACTACTTCGACCCCGGCAGCCTCACCGTCGAAGTCGGCGAGACGGTCACGTGGGCCTTTGCCGACCCCAGCCACAACGTCTGTGGCGACCCGGACGACCACTCCGACGTCTCCATCCCCGACGGCGCCGACTCCTTCACCAGTTACGACGGCGACAGCACCGGCGACACCGTCGACGCGGGCGAAACCTACGAACACACCTTCGAGACGCCCGGCGAGTACCACTACGTCTGTATCCCCCACGCCGCGGTCGGGATGCAGGGGGACGTCGTCGTCGAGGAGTCGAGCGGGTCGACCGAGAGCTGACGCGGTCTCCGAATTCGCCGAAGATCAGAGATACGCGACGAGCGTCTCGACAGCCCGGTCGAGCGGTTCGTCGCGGATCCGACAGACGTAGTCGGTCATGAGCGCCGGCGTGAGCGACGCTACCGCGTGCGGAACGATCGAACTCTCCCGCGGCGCCCGTCGGTGACGGTAGTCTCCTTCCTCCAGCGGGATCCGGCCGTCGTACCAGATCCGTGTCGTCAACCCCATCGTGACGTACTGCTGGCTGTCGAAGGGATGGTGTTCGTTGTTGACGACGACCCACGGCCGCGTCGCGTCCTCGCCCGGTTTGAACGGGTCCGGTGCGAGGACGACGTGTCCGCGTTCGAGACCGTCGAACGGGGGCGTCCGCTGGGTCACTCGTCGCTCTCCTCGTCCTGGTCCGCCGCAGCCAGCCACTCCTCTCGGCTCTCCGGTCCGAGCGTCTCGTCGAGAAAGTCCGCTGTGGAACTGAACGCCATCGCATCGCGGACCGCGTCGAAGTCGCCGACCGCCCAGTAGGGCTCCCTGTGACGGACCAGTCCGCGCTCTTCGAGTCGGTTCAGTACCGGGTGTATCGAGTTCTCGCTGACGCCGGTCGCCGCGGCGATCTCGACGGCCTTGTACGCCCTGTCGCGGTTCCGCGCCAGGAACCGCACGACCCGCTCCGCGTTCGTCTCCCGGCGTTCCGCGTCGCGCGATTCGAACTCGTCGATACTGATCGGCACAGCGGATCTCGGTCGCGATTGATTATAAATGTACGTCTGTATTCTCGTATGGTACTGCGCGGGAGGCTGGTCGTGGACGCGCCGCGGTCGCTGTGGAGGCGCTCGGTCGACGCCCGGCCGCGGAAACGCTCGGCGCCCGCCCGGGCGTGTTCCCGAGGTGAAGTCCGCCGACGCGTTCATATACGGCCCCGACCACGAGTCGGACGATGCGAACGACCGTCAACATCGACGACGACGACCTCGACGCGTTCGACCGGGTGTGGGAGGCCGAGGGGATCGAGTCGCGGTCGCGCGCGGTCCGGGAGGCGATCCGCGAGTACACCGAGTCCCACTCGACGCTCGAATCCCTCTCGGGGGAGGTGGTCGGGGTCGTCGCCTTCGACTACGACCACCACGAGGTCATCGAGGCCCTCCACACGGTCCAGCACGACTTCCAGGACGTCATCGACACGACGAGTCACACCCACCAGGGCGAGTGGTGCCTGGAGGCGCTGTTCTGTCACGGCCCCGCCGAGCGAGTGCGAGAACTGGTATACGCGCTCCGTGACTTCGACGGCGTCGGCCGCGTGAAGGTCATGCGACTGGACTCCGCCTGAGCGGGGCGCCCTCTCGCTGTCGCCCCTTCCCGTCAGTCCCGCGGTGTGTCACTGCCGCCCACGGACCGTCAACACTCATTACGCAGGGACGAAAAGCGGGGGGCATGTGTGGCGATATCGGCGGCGCGGGCCGGGCCGGACCGGAAACGTATAACTCGGCCGCGCCCCTCACCCGGAGGTACCACCAATGACCGAGCGACCGGAATTCTTCGAGGGCGTCGACGAGCTGTGGATGGACGGGGAGTTCGTCGACTTCGACGACGCACAGGTCCACGTGATGACCCACGGCCTGCACTACGGCACCGGCGTCTTCGAGGGCGTGCGCTGTTACGACACCGCCGACGGCCCCGCGATCTTCCGCTGGGAGGAACACCTGGAGCGCTTTTTCGACTCCGCGAAGGTCTACGACATGGAGATCCCCTTCGACCGCGCCGACATCGACGAGGCCACCGTCGAACTCATCCGCCGCGAGGGGCTCGAATCCTGCTACATCCGTCCCATCGCCTTCTACGGTTACGGCCCGCTCGGGCTCAACCCCGGCAAGTCGCCCGTCAAGACCGCTATCGGCGTCTGGCCGTGGGGCGCCTACCTCGGCGAGGAGGCCCTCGAAGACGGGATCGACGTGGCCGTCTCCTCCTGGCGCAAGCACTCCTCCAGCCAGATCCCGACCAACGCGAAGACGACCGGCCCCTACGTCAACAGCGTCCTCGCCAACCTCGAAGCGAAAGCCGGCGGCTACGGCGAGGCCATCGTCCTCAACAAGGAGGGCAACGTCGCCGAAGGCCCCGGCGAGAACCTCTTTCTGGTGCGAAACGGCGAGATCTTCACGCCCGGCCTCGCGGAGTCGATCCTCGACGGGATCACCCGCCAGACGGTCATCGAACTCGCCCGCGACCTGGGCTACACCGTCCACGACGGCGCGACCATCTCCCGTGGCGAACTGTACACCGCCGACGAACTCTTTTTCACCGGCACCGCCGCGGAGGTCACCCCCATCCGGACCGTCGACGACAACGAGATCGGCCCCGGCACGAAAGGTCCGATCACCGACGACGTCCAGACCCAGTTCTTCGACCTCGTCGAGGGGAAACTCGACGGCTACGACGACTGGTTCACCTACGTGTAGGCGGGTGCCCGGGAGGACGACGCCGACGGGCGGCACTTCGACACCGCCGCTCGACACTTCGACACCGCTCGAACGACCGGAGACCACCCGATGACTGACCCGCTGTTCGCCACCGTCGCCGTCTCGCTCGGCGGCGTGCTCGCGGTGCTTTTTGTCGCTCACCGGCGGGACAACACGGCCGCCGTCGCGAACGCGTTCGTGGGCCTGGTCGCCGTGGGCGCCCCGCTCGCCGTCGAACTCGCTCTCCGACTCACGGTCGACCCGCCGAGCACGCTCGGCCCGCCGCTGCTTGCGTGGGTCGCCGTCGCGACCTGCCTGCACTCGATCGGGATGCTCGGGCCGTACGACACGAACTGGTGGTGGGACCACCTGACACACACGGTCTCCGCGGGGCTGGTGGCGGCGCTGGTCTACGCCGGACTGCTCGGGCTGGGCGAGTCGCCGAGTGCGGCCGGCGTCCCGGGGGCCGCGGTGCTCGGCGTCGAGGGACTGGTCGTGGCGGTGACGCTCGTCCTCGGGGTCTTCTGGGAACTGATCGAACTGACCGCTCGCGTGGTCGGCGACCGGTACGACGTCGACCCGGTCCTCGTGCAGTACGGCTGGCGCGACACCGCCTGGGACCTCGTCTTCGACCTCGCGGGCGCGCTGGCGGTCCTCGCGCTCGACGTTCGCCTCTCCGTCCCGGCCGCCAGCCGGTTCCCCGACGCGACGGCAACGGTCGTCGCCGGGGCCGGCGTCGTGGCCGTCGTGAGTACGGTCGCGATGGTGCTGTTCGTCCTGGCCGCGGGTCGATAACTGTCGCCGGCGCGACCCGGTCCAGCACCGGCGCGGTCCAGACCCGGCTCGTCGACCCGGACTCCGACAGTCGCGGGCACCGGGGGTCACGAGTGAGAGTGAGTGGGGCGTCGCTCGAAGCCGCGTGGCGGTCGCTCGCGGGTTGTAGAGAGGCGGGGTAGGTGGGACAGCGATGGCCCACGCGCGGAGCGCGGGTCGAAAGGTGGCCGCCCCACCGTGCCACCTACCATCCCTCGTCGCCACCGGCACAAAACACCTCCGGTCGGCGGGCCGGACGGGGTCGCCCCGCCGACGGCTACGCGCCGTCGACAGTCCCGGAGGCCAGGTCGCCGAGCGCGCGCGTCACGGTGAACGCGGGCGTCGATAGCTGGACGGGCGTCTCGCCCGTCACGTCGGGGAAGCGCACGTGGATGGTGAAGGCGCCGTCGTCGCCGATCGGGGCGGCCTCCTGGCTGCCGTCGGTGCGCGCCCAGGCGTACTGGCCGACGTAGCGGGCGTCGACGCGGCCCTCGATGGTCCACTCGCGGAGGTCGGCGTTGCCGCCGCCAGTGAAGGCGGTACCGGCCATCGGGTAGTCCCGGTCGGACCACTCGACGTACCCCTCGTCGAGCGCGTAGACGTTCGTGTGGTCGCCCTTCTGGAGGCCGGCGGCGCGCATCGAGGAGAGGTGGTGCGGACAGCCACAGTAGGTGACGATCCGGGCGTCGCTCGGCCAGGGGTCGATGGCGCCGCCCGAGGAGCCCTGCTCGGCCGAGGAACTGACCGCGCCGTAGACGTGCGATTTCTCGTACTGGCCGAGGCCGCGTGCGTCGACGAACCGCGCCTCGCCGCGGCGGTACCACCGCTCGACCACGTCGATGGGCGCGAGTCGCACCGTCTCACCGTTGACAGAGAGCGAGTCGAACGTCGACGGGTCCGCGTTCGGGCTCGCGGGCGGGTTCGCGAACGCCGGCGGGCGCCCGTCGCCCGGGTCCCCGTCGCTCGGGTAGTCGCCGTTGGCCGCGAACGTCGCGTCGAGCGTGCCGGGGTGTTCGACGGCCGCGCTCCGGGAGTCCCGAAAGAGGAGGTACGCCCCCGCACTGCCGGCGGCCGCGATCCCCGTGGCCGCGAGAAAGTCGCGCCGTTTCATATCTGTGGACGTAGGCACGGAACGGTGAAAACGCTGACGTTACCCCCGAGACCCTCCGTTTCGGGTCGACACCGTCCGACCGCTACGATCCGAACAGGTTCGGGACCTTCGGCTCAGAGATCCAGTTCGCCGACCGCCACGGACACCGAGACGACGGTCCCGTCGTCGAGCGTCACCGTCCCGGCCAGTTGCGTCCGCTTGCCCCGCAGGTCCACCAGGTCCGCGCCGTCGAGCGACCCGCGCGAGACCGCGAGGGTCCGCTCGTCGGCGGCGCTCTCGTCGCTACCACCGCTCTCGTCGCTACCGCCACCCTCGCGCAGGCCGAGCGCGAGCGTCTCCCCGGCCGCGAGCGACTCGCTCAGCGTCACCCGATAGTTCCCGCCGTCGTGTGAGAGTCGGAGTTCCGCCCCCGCCGGGAGCGCCGAACCGCCGGTCAGTTCGAACACGAAGACGGTCCCGCCGGCGGTCTTGCGGGCCTCGCCGCGCGGGACCGCGTCGAGCCACGACGGCTCGGGCACCGTCTCGACCCCCCAGTCGTAGGCGAACTCGTAGGCGTCGGCGATGCTCTCGTTCTCGCCGACCTCGCCGCTGAGGCTGTGGATCCGCCCCCGCTCGTCGACGAGCATCGTCCCGGTGTAGTGGCCCAGGGCGTTCCCGAGGCTCTTCGTGTCGACCAGTTCGAGTTCGTGGAGGTCGGCGCCGTCGACGGTCCGGGTGCCGGCGTGTTCGTACTCCGCGGTGGCAAGCCGGACACCCAACCCGAACTGGATCGTGGTGGCGCCACCGCCGCCGCCGAGCGAGGAGTTACGCGCGAAGTCGAACTCGTAGTCGGCGTCCCCGAAGGTCGCGTTGCCGATGCTGACCGGGCCCGATGTCCAGGTGGCGCCGTCGTCGTCGCGGACGAACGCCGCGTCGGGCCCGCTGTAGGCGACCGTCCGGCGGTCGCCGTTCCGGTGGGTGACCTTCAGCGTCGTCCCGTTGCCGGCCGCGGCGTGTGTCTGTAGCAGTTTCGTCTCGTTGACCGAACCGTTGTCGGCCACGCCGGGCGGCGTCGGCCCGTCGGGTCCGCTCGACCCCCCGAACGCCGAACAGCCGGCCACCAGCGCGAGCGCTACGACCAGTATCGCCAGTCCCCCGCGTCGCATACGCGACCCTCTCCCCTCGCCCAAGAGTGTTTTTCGATCGGATCGTCGGCGCGGATCACGTACGTTTATACCCGAGTGCGTGACAACGCGGACACATGACTGGCACGGTGTGTGCGCTCGTGGGGACGGTCGGGGGAGCGGGAACGACGCGACTGAGCCTGGAGTTCGCGGCGACGCTGGCGCGGGCGGACAGAGAGGTCGCCGTCGTCGACGCCGCGTTCGGCACGCAGGGGCTGGCGACGGCGATTCCTGGCGACGTCGGGACGGACGTGACCGACGCGGTGACCGACGACCTGCCGCTGGCGGAGGCGACGATCCCGCTCGGGCTGGACCTGCCAGGCGAGGTCCACGTCGCGCCGGCGCGGGCTCCCTTCGAGCAACTCGCGCGGGCGAAGACGAGCGCCTGCGCGCGGCGGCTGGCCGAGCGGCTGTCGACGGCGGCCGACCGGTACGACCGGGTGTTCGTCGACGTGCCGCCGGTGGCCGCCAACCCCGCAGTCGCGGCCGTGACCGCCGCCGACCGGGTGGTCCTCGTCGCGCCGGACAGCGCCCACGGCAGGGCCTCGCTCCCCCGGACGCGGGACCTGCTGGCCGACGTGGACGCGCGGGTCGACGCCGTCGTCGCCAACTACGCCGACCCCGACGACCGCTACCTCCACGAGGCCGACGTCGCCGTCCCTGACGGCGAGACGACCGCGCTCCGGGAGGCGCCCGTCTCGGTGGCACCCGAAGGGTTCCCGACCGCCGTCGCCGTCGCCGTCGAGACGACCCTCGGCGTCGATCTCGACCTCGAGGAACCCGAGCAGTCCTCGCTGACCGACTCGCTCCCGCTCTGAACTGCGACACCGGTCGGCGGACCCCCGCCGACCGAGCCGAGACGGTCCCCCACCGAACAGAACCGACCGGATCGACCGGTCGATCAGCCCGGAATCCCCCCCTTCGACCGCCGCCGCTCGCCCGCCCCGAAGTCGATCGGCTGCTACAATCCGGACGGAAACTCCCTCTCAGCCGGAAATAGCGCGCGCCGACAGCGCCGACCGCGCTCCTGGAACGAGCGGTCGTCGGCGATACCGGGTCGAAAAAACCGGACGCCCGTCGGATTTTCGTCCCGCTGCGTCCGCATTTTACATCCTTATATCGAAGGGGGACGTCCTAATACTGATTGTTCGTCCACTGCACGAGCAGTTATTTTGAAACACCAAACGACTAGCGTTATATGTGGCCTACACATCACGCTGAATCGAGAACTGGTGGACGAATATAATGCGACCAAGAAAATTAGTGGACGAGCGGTCGGAAATGATAGTTGATGAGGGACCGGCGGGCGCGTGGGGCGCGTCCGTCGCCGGGGGGTCGACGGATGCCTGACTGGGTGTCGACGACCTGTATGCGCTGTGCGGTCGGCTGCGGACACGTCCAGCGCGGCGTCGACGTGGGGTACGGCCTCGACACCGTGCGGGGCGACGCTGCGCACCCGGTCAACCGGGGGTTGGCCTGCCAGCGCGGCGTCGAGGAGACCGCCGACCCGAGCGGCGAGTGGCTCACGCAACCGCTCGTGCGCCGCGGCGGCGAACTGAAGAAGACGACCTGGGACGTGGCGCTGGCCCGCATCGTCGAGGAGTTCGGGGAGACTCTCGAGCGCGACCGGGTCGGCGTCGCCGTCCTCGGGAGCGGGCAACAGACCAACGAGGCCGCCTACGCGCTGGGCAAGCTCGCCCGCGGCGGCTTCGGCACCCGCTACTACGACGCGAACACGACGCTGTGCATGGCCAGCGCCGTCAACGTCTACTACGACGCCTTCGGCAGCGACGCGCCGCCGTGTACCTACGACGACATCCCGGACGCCGAGAGCCACGTCGTCTGGGGCGCGAACCCGCGGGTCGCCCACCCGGTGATGTTCCGGTGGATCTCCGACAGCGCCGACGACCCCGACAGCGAACTGATCGTCGTCGACCCCGTCGAGAGCGAGACCGCAGAGACGGCCGACACCCACGTCAGCCCCGACCTGGGCGGTGACCTCGACCTGGCGCGGGCCGTCCTCGCGCACGTCGTCGAGACCGGCCGGGTCGACGAGGCCTTCGTCGCCGAGTCGACCAGCGGCTTCGACGATCTCGTCGCCGGCCTGCCCGACCCCGAGGCCGCCGCCGACCGCGCCGGCGTCCCCTTCGATGCGGTCGAGAAACTCGCCGACGCTCTCGACGACCCGACCCTGATCTACTGGGGGATGGGCGTCAACCAGTCCGTCCAGGGGACCGACACCGCGGGCGCGCTCGTCGACTGCTGTCTCGCCACCGGCAACGTGGGACCCGGCAGCGGTCCGTTCTCGCTGACCGGGCAGTCCAACTCGATGGGCACCAGAGTGTGCTCGTCGAAGGGCGGTTGGCCCGGCCAGCGCGACTTCGACGACCCCGAGAGCCGCGAACTCGTCGCCGAGGAGTGGGGCGTGCCGGTCGACCGACTCCCCGACGACACCGGACCCGGCCCGGTCGGGACGGTCGCGGCCATCGCTGACGGGCCGATCGAGGCGGTGTACGCGTCAGCGCGTGCCCGCAGACGAGGTGCCCGGCATGATCGCCAACCTCGTCGAGGCCTACGCCGCGCTGCGCGAGGAGGGCCAGACATTCCGCCAGTGGGTCGACGCCACCGGCCACGAGACCATCGTCGAACTCGCCGAACCGGAAGAGGTCGAGGGGTACGAGGACCCGTGTCTCGCCGACGGGAAGCAGTCGTGGTACCCCTTCGACGACGGCGAGAGCCCCGCCCCGACCGACGCCAGCGGCGAACCGATTTCGGCGGACGACTGACCATAGCCGGAGACACGCAGCGACACGAACGCATCGACGGCGAACGGCCACCGGCGAACGCGGTGTCCGACCGCGGTGAGAACGCGCGCCGCGGCGAGAGCTCGGGCCACGGCTCTCTGGCGGCGTTCGACGTCGCGTCCGAACTCTTCCCCACGGGAGACGCACGGTCGGCCTGACTCGGTCACCGCGTATCGGCAGTGAGGTAGTCCGCGCTCCGTTCGGCGACCGTTCTCGCGAACGTCTCTGTCACGCGACCCTGCGGGTTCACGACGGCGTCGTGTTTGATCGTCGCGAGTACCCACGGCGAGCAGTACGAAGTCACGTCCGGGTTTCGGCCGGCGACCCAGTCATCGCCGACTTCGAGGTTGTCGTCGAGGTCGCTCAGCGTGAGCGCGGCGCAGACGTACTCCTCGCCGTGGTAGGGCAGACAGTCCGCGGCGAGGACGAGCCACGGTCGCGGGTCGGCACCGTCGTTGTAGGGATCGGGCGCCCAGACGACGGCCCCGGCGTCGTAGCCGTCACGCATCGGTTCCGTCACCGGCGTCACCGTCGCGCGGGTCGACCGCGTGTGTCTGCCAGTCGTCGTACGACGGTGTCTCGCCGGCCGTTTCGCGCTCGGCAGCGGTCGCGGCGGCGTGGTCGGTCGCGGCGTCGACGCTCCGCTCGTGGTCGCTGAGTCGCCAGTACGTGCCGCGGTGGTCCACTCGCCCCCGCTCGCGCAACCGCACGAGCGTCGGCCCGACCGACCCCCGTTTCACGTCCGTCGCCGCCGCAATCTCGCTCTGGGTGTACGCCGTGTCGGGGTTCTCGGCGAGAAAGGAGAGGATCGCCGCGGCGTTCGTTCCCGGTCGAGGGCCGTCGTCCGAGGTCCGCAGTTCCTCGAACTCGTCGCTGCTGATCGGCATACCCGAGATTCTGTATCGAATGTATTGAATATATTGGCTGTATCAGCACGCGGTTACAGGCCGACCGAGCGCGGTCACCCCCATTCGCTGACGCCGAGGACCCCGCCGCATTCCGGGCACTCCCAGACGGTTGCGTCGCTGAACTTCGCGTCCGTGTCGCTCTCGACGACTTCCAGCAGTTCCTCGCCGCAGGCGATGCAGTGGCCCATGGCGGCGCGTGGGGTGGCCGTGGGAAAAGCATTGTGCCGGTCAGTCCGGCGTCTCGTCGTCCGGGGCCGTCACCGCGTACGTCTCGCCGTCGAACCGGAACCGTCGCACGCTCCGGGCCGCGGGGAGGACCCTTCTCCGGACCGTCTCGTCGGTGCGGACGACGACGCGCTCGATTTCGGGCCGGAAAAACGGTAGCGCGTTCCGCAGTCCCCTTGCTCGGCTGAGCCCGTGTCTGTCCATTACTTGCTCGGCGATCAGTCGCTCGGCGCCGTCGTCGGCCGCGCCGACACGCTCCACCGCGAACGAGGCGTCGGGCGCGAACCGATCGTCGCCGTACGGGGCGGTGGTCACCGTCACCACGTCGCCGTCGCGCGCTACGGTCGCGTCGTCGGTGGGCACGATTTCGGCGGGCGGCCCGACGAGTTCGACCAGGGCCGCGCTGACCCCGGTCGCGTGGCTGTAGCCGGAGACGATGCCGTAGCGACCGCCGCCGAGATGGCCGCGCGTGTACTCGCGCCCCCGTCGCTCGGGCGGTGGGTCCGCAGCCCCGGTGAACGCCCGGAGCGTCCACTCCGCACGCCCACCGGGCGCGAGCAGGCGACAGGACGTCGGACTGCTCCACGGTCCGAGGAGAAACCACTCGCCGTCGACGAGTTTGTAGAGGCTCCATTGCCCACAGCCCACCGCCTCGCGGCTGTGATTGACCGCTGTGACGGTCGCGCGGCCGTCGAGTTCGAGTCGCTCCGTCGACGGCCGGACGAACACCGGTGTCGTGCGGTCGGCCTCGTGATACCACGTGACTGACCGCTCGTCGCTGTCGGAGTCGTCGCGGTCCGGGGGCGCCACCGACTGGCCAGCGAATCGCGACTCGGTCGCCGGACCGGGACTGGTCGTGTTCCAGACCGCGATGCGACCGTCGCCCTCGCCGGGGAACTCGTAGATCCCGGTGGGCCGGTTCGGCGGGTCGGGGCCGACGACGACCGCGTAGGCGAGCCGGCGGCGTTCGCCGGCGGCCATCCGGACGGTTTCGGGTATCCAGAAGCCGAGCGACCGGACGACCCAGCGACCCTCGTCGTTCCGTTCGAGGCGCGGTACCGCTTCGGCGAGGTCGTGCTCGGGGGTCGGCGCGAGGTGGAGGTGCGCCGCGCCGTCGCGGTCGTCGGGACCGCGGGCGTGGACCCGGCCGACCGCGGGGATCCGGCCCAGTCGGACCGTACGCGCTTCGTCGGCACCGTTCCGGATCCACCCGACGAGACGGGCGGGGTCGTCGGCGGTCGCCGTCCGGCCGAACCACAGAGCCGCCGTCGTGTCGCCGACCTGCATCATCGTCGGCGCGAACGCGTAGGTGCGCCGACTCGTCCGCAGGTCCACGACGCTCGCCAGCGACTCCGGCCCCCGGGGCGTGCCCTCCGTCCGTCGGTCGCCCGACCGAGTCGTCCGGCCGTCGACGGGCGTGTCCCGGGTGGTCGGGACCGGTGCGGGGGTGAACGTTCCTGGGCCGGGGCTGGGAGACTGCCCTCGGTCGCCGTCGCTCGACTCGCCACCGATCAGCGAGCAACCGGCCAGCGAGGCGGTGCCGGCCACCAGCGACGCCAGGAATCCGCGTCGGCGCATAGGTGTCCGGATCGGCCCCGCAAATATACGCTTTCCGGCGACGGTGACGGCTCTGCGACCGACTCCCGCCGCGGCCGACCGTGAGGCCCTTCCCGCCGCCGCACCAACCTCGCACCGATGCCGACTGCGACCAATCGGGGCGTGGACCTGTACTACGAGGTGAGCGGCGACGTGCGACCGCTGGGCGAGGACGCGCCCGGACCTGCGGGCGCGAGCGACCGTGCCGCCGACACCGTCGTCTTCGTCAATTCTGTCGGGTTCGGCGCGTGGCTCTGGAGCTGGCAACACGACGCCGTCGCCGCGGGCTTCGAGACGGTCGTCTGGGATCTGCGCGGGACCGGTCGCTCCGACGTTCCTGATGGACCCTCCGACGCCCGCACGCTCGCCGCCGACCTCGAGGCGGTGCTCTCCGATGCCGAGATCGCCGACGCGAACCTCGTCGGCGCGGGACTCGGGGGCATGGTCGCCCTGGAGTACGCCGCCCGCTACGGCCGCGCGGCGACGCTGACGCTGTTCGGCACCGCCGCCAGCGGCGACCGCGTCGACGCCGACGCGCTCGCCTCCCTGTTCGCGCCGCGGGACGACCCCGCCGCGCTCCGGGCGTCGCTGCGCAACGCGTTCGCGGCGGATATCGCCGCGCACCCGGACGTCGCCGACGACATCGTCGGCTGGCGCCGCGAGGAGGACGCCGACCGCGCCGGCTTCGAGGGTCAGGCCGCGGCGATGACCGGCTTCGACCGGAGCGATTCGCTCTACGAGATTACGACGCCCGCGCGCGTGTTCCACGGCGAAGCCGACACCGTCGTCCCCGTCGACGCTGGCCGGGACCTGGCCGACGGCCTCCCGCGCGGCGCGTTCACCGCCGTCGAGGGCGGCCACCTGTGTTTCGTCGAGGAGAGCGCGGCCGTCACCGACGCGCTGCTGGGCTGGCTGGAAGCGCCGGAGTGAGCGGTCGACGGATCGGCGTCGCCAGCGCCCGTCACGGACCGCCGCGAGTACTGCCCGAGTTGAAACCCTTTTACTCGCCGAGTACCTGCCGTGTGACAATGAGTCGGCCGCGCATCGCGCTGTTGAACGGGGCACACGAGCCCGAGGGCAACCGCCGGAACTTCCGGCGCGAACTCGACGCGGACCTCGTGGAGTATCACCTGCCCGGCGGCGACCGCCCCGACACCTTCGACGTCGACGGCGCCGTCGTCACGGGCTCGCGGGCGTCGGTCTACTGGGACGAGGCGTGGATCGAGCCCACCAAGGAGTGGGTCGGCGAGGCCATCGACCGCGACATACCCTTCCTCGGCGTCTGTTACGGCCACCAGCTGCTCGCGGACGTGCTCGGCGGGACCGTCGAGCCGATGGACGACTACGAGATCGGCTATCGCACCGTCGAGCGGGTCGGCGACTCCGCGCTGCTCGACGGCATCGACGAGGAGTTCACCGTGTTCACGACCCACTCTGACCGAGTGACCGAACTCCCGCCGGGCGCGGAGTTGCTCGCCGAGAACGACTACGGCGTCCACGGCTTCCGCGACGGCCACGTCTTCGCCGTCCAGTTCCACCCCGAGTACGACATGGAGACCGCCGCCGACGTGACCACCGGCAAGGACGACCAGCTCAGCGACGAGCGCATCCAGTCGGTGCTCGACGGCGTCACGACCGAGAACTTCCAGGCGGCCTGCGAGGCCAAGCGACTGTTCGACAACTTCGTCGACTACGTCGCCGACCAGCGGCCGGCCGATTCGCCGGCCGCCGCCGACGACTGACCTCCGTATTTCCACTTCGCTCTCGATATTGCCCGCTCACGGCCGCTCGCCGAACAGAGTCCTATATAGCCGAACGTATCGCTCAGAGAACTCTGAGTAGAACTGTGAGACTATAGCGGTCAGAGCGGTCAGTACCCGTACGGGGTGCTATTATAAACGGGTTTTACCCGATACAGTCTGTCTCCGCGTGATGTCACACGACTCAGAGCGGACGAGTGGGCGACTCTCGCGTCGCAAGTTTCTGGTAGCGTCCGGGGCGGTCGGGGCCGCTGGTCTGGCGGGCTGTTCCAGCGGTGGCGGCAACGACACCGACACACCCGAGGATAGCGGCGGTGACGGCGGCGACGGCGGCGACGGTGGCGACGGCGGCGATGGCGGCGATGGAGGAATGGACACGAGCATCCTGACCGCCGAGGGGTCGTCGACGGTGTACCCCATCTCGAATCGCGGCAGTTCCTACTGGAGCGGGAACGCGCCGCCGAGCGACGGCGAGTACTGGGGATCGAACTCCGAAGAGGACGCGGAGGTCCCCGGCTGGGGCGAGATCGACACGGACATGCACCTCGCGGACTACTTCGCGAGCCTCTACGGCTACGAGCCGACGGGCGAGCGCTCGAACCCGCCGTTTCGGACGAGCGTCAGCCTGAGCCACTCCGGGACTGGCTGTGAGGCCGTCCGCGACGAACTCGTCGACATCGGCAACTCCTCCGGTCCGATCACGGCCGAACTCGACATCAGCGAGGAGGAGCGCGACCAGAACTTCGTCGACCACGTCGTCGGCCGCGACGGCCAGCCGGTCGTCGTCAGCAAGGACATCTACGACGCGGGCATCACCGAGCTCACCGGCGAGCAGGTCCGCCAGATCTACTTCGGCGAGATCACCAACTGGAGCGAGATCGGCGGTCCGGACCAGGAGATCTTCTGCATCGGTCGCGCGACCGGCTCCGGGACCGCGACGTCGTTCCGCATCAACATGCTGCAAGACGAGAACGCCGACACGCCCGGCGTCGACACCCGCGAGGGACAGAACCAGGGCGTCCGGCAGCTCGTCCAGAACAACAACGGCGCCATCGCGTACATGGCGCTGGCGTTCACGGGCGAGGAGGTCCAGCCGATCGCCATCAACTTCGACGGCACGGTCTACCGGCCCGACAAGGACGCCGAGAACACGATCTTCGACAGCGACTACCCGCTCAACCGGGACCTGCACATGTACACGAAGATCACCGACGACGCGCCCGACGGGACCTCGATCAAAGAGGCCGCGTTCCTCAACATGTTCCTGACGGAGTTCGGCCAGGTCCGCTTCGTCGAGGACAACAACTACATCCCGCTGCCGACGTCGGACATCGAGGCCGAGAGCGAGAAACTGCCGGACCAGGCCTGACGCGACGGGTCCCGCGGTCTCGTCCCCCGCTTCCGACCGACCACCCGCTTTCGACCGACTATATACACGACCCCAAGAGAGATGGCCACAACACACGACCCCGACGCGGACGGACCGACCGGACGGATCCAGCGAACCCTCGACACAGTCTCCGACATCGTCGACGAGACCGAAAACGGCGCGCTCGTCACCGTGGCGGTCGCCTGTCTCGCGCTCGTCGGGGCGTTCGTGGGATTCCTCCTGATATCACCCTACACGCCGGCGTTCCTGCTGGTGTTCGTCGCCGCGACCGGCTACGGCTGGCTGCGCCACCAGGAGGTGACCGCGAAGGTCGTCACGCTCGTGATGACCGTCGTCACGATCCTCATTCTCGGGCTCATCACCGTGTTCATCTTCCTCGAAGCCCGGGAGGTGGCCCGCTTCACCAGCGGCGAGGTGTTCGGTATCACCGTCCCCGCGCTGGAAGCGTTCACGAAAGAGGCGTGGCGGCCCGCGCGCACCCCGCGCACGTTCTCGATGATCCCGATGATCCACGGCACGGTCATGGTGACGATCATCTCCACGCTCGTCGCCGGGCCGCTGGGCGTCGCGGCCGCGCTGTTCATCAGTGAGATCGCACCGCCCCGCGTGCGCGAGTTCGTCAAGCCCGGCGTCGAGATCCTCGCCGGCATCCCCTCGATCGTCTACGGCTTCCTCGGCCTCGCGGTGTTGAGCCCGTGGGTGTCCGACCAGTTCAGCCTCTCCGGCCAGGGCACGTACCTGTTCGTCGGCATCGTCGTCGGCCTGATGGCCCTGCCGACGGTGGTCTCGGTCGCCGAGGACGCCATCAACAGCGTCCCCGAGTCGATGAAAAGCGGGTCGCTCGCGATGGGCACCACCGACTGGCAGACGATGACCTCGATCACCATCCCCGCGGCCTTCTCGGGCATCTCCGCCGCAGTCTTGCTCGGCGTCGGCCGCGCCATCGGCGAGACGATGGCCGCGACCGTCATGCTCCGGAACGCCCCGCGGCTGACCGAACCGCTGTACAACGTCTTCTACGGCTACGGGACGCTCACCTCCGCCATCGCCGCCAACTACGGCTCCTCGTTCAACGAGGCCCGGAGCGCGCTCTTCCTCGCCGGCGTCGTCCTGTTCATCACCGTCCTCACTATCAGCATCGGCGCCCAACTGATCGAGTCGCACATGCACCGGAAACTGGAGGGGATGGACTGATGGCCGGCGTCACCCGCGCGGACGTCGTCCAGGAGGACACCTCTGGCTTCGAGACGGTCGCCGGGCTGACCGTCGGCCTCTCGGCGCTGCTGTTCGTCCTGGCGCTCGCCGCGCTGTTCCAGATCGTCTCGATCTCCGACACGATCGCGGGTCTCGGGACGCCCGCGCTGCTGGGCGCCGTGCTCGTGCTGGCGGGGCTCACCGTCAGCGCGCTCGGGGTCGCCTCCTACACGGGGTCGTACCAGACCACCGCGCGAGCGAGCGCCGGCCTCGTCGCCGCGGGGCTGTTCGGCCTCATCTGGTTCGTCATCGGGGGGCTCGTCGCCTCCCAGACGCTCGGGCTCGGCTCGCCGGGCTGGCAGCTCGCGGCCCTGCTCGTCGGTGCGGGCGGGTTCGCCCTGGCGGCGTTCCCGCCGGAGGACGTCGGCTCGACGCTTCCCGCCGGCGCGCTCGCGGTCTTCCTCGGCGGCGTCCTCTTCGTCGGCGCCATCGGTCCCGACTGGTCGTGGGCGCCCGCGAACTTCCCCTCCTCCCAGCAGGTGACGTTCCTGCCGGGGATCGTCGTCCCGGTCGCCGTCCTGTTCAGCGGCCTCGTCGTCGGGTGGGCGGCCGCCAAGGCCTACGGCGGGTTCGGCGCGCGCGGCCGCCACCTCGGCGCGTACATGCTCATCTACCTGAACGCGGGCGCGATCATCGCGACGCTCTTTGGCCTCGTCGCCTTCGTCTTCATGAAGGGCTTTTCGCCGATGACTCGCGGCCTCGAGTTCGGCCTCGGCGTCGGGCCCGCGACCCATCTGGCCTTCGCGCTGGTGATCCCCTTCGCCGACATCCGGCTGTTCGAACTCGGCTACACCGTCGTCTGGCCGGTGTCGTGGCCGTTCGTGATGAACGGCGTGTCGCTGTTCAACGAGGTCAACGGCATCTGGCCGGCGATCATCGGCACGGTCTGGCTGGTCATCGGCGCGACGGTCATGGCCGTCCCGCTCGGTGTCGGCTCGGCCGTCTTCCTCACCGAGTACGCCGAGCGCGGCCGCTTCACGAAGGTCGTCGAGGTGGCGACCAACGCGCTGTGGTCGACACCGTCGATCGTCTTCGGCCTGTTCGGCGCGGCCTTCCTCGTGCCCCGGTTCACCCCGCAGCCGAGCCGGTCGCTGTTGGCCGGGATGCTCACGCTCGGGTTCATGCTCCTCCCGCTGGTGTTGATCACCGCCCGCGAGGCGATGCTCGCGGTCCCCGACGAGTACCGCGACGCCAGCGCGGCGCTGGGCGTGTCGAAGTGGAAGACCATCCGCAGCGTCGTGCTCCCGGCGGCGATGCCCGGTATCGTCACCGGCGTCATCCTCGGGGTCGGCCGCATCGCCGGCGAGACGGCGCCCCTGCTGCTCACGATGGCCGGCCCGACCCTGCCGCAGGCCGGCGACGCCGTCCAGGTGATCAACAACTTCCAGCTCTCGCTGTCGCCGCCGTTCGTCACCAACCCCGAACTGACGCGGGCGACGGCCTCGCTGCCCCTGCAGCTCTGGCAGATCATCCTGACCGGGACTGGCGAGAGTTCGGGCCTGGACGACGTCGACGCCTTCGGCTGGGGGACGGCGCTCGTACTCCTCATCGTCGTCCTCTCCTTCTACGCCATCGGCATCGCGACGCGACAGTACTTCCGCAGTAAACTCAAATACGAATGAGCGAAACAGAGACCGAACCACGGACGAGCGAGACCGACGCCCCGTCCACGACGACGGCGGGCGAGACCGACGAGGAGATCCGCGAGGAGTGGCGCAACTACGAGTTCGCGGGCCCGGCCAAGATCGCCGTCGAGGACCTGGACGTCTACTACGGCGACGACCACGCGCTGAAAGGCGTCTCGATGGACATTCCCGAAGAGAGCGTCACCGCGCTCATCGGCCCCTCGGGCTGTGGGAAGTCCACGTTCCTCCGCTGTCTCAACCGGATGAACGACCGGATCAAGGCCGCCGAGATCGACGGGTCGGTACAGTTCGACGGCGAGGAGATCTACCAGGACCGCGTCGACCTCGTGGAACTGCGCAAGCGCGTCGGCATGGTGTTCCAGGCGCCCAACCCCTTCCCCAAGTCCGTCCGCGAGAACATCACCTACGGCCCGCGCAAGCACGGCGACATCGACACCGGCCTGCTCGCCCGCCTCACCGGTCGGAGAGACGAAAAAGCGGCCGAGGACCTCGTCGAGCGCTCGCTCAAGCAGGCGGCGCTGTGGGACGAGGTCAGCGACCGCCTCGACGACAACGCCCTCGGCCTCTCGGGTGGGCAACAGCAGCGACTCTGCATCGCGCGCTGTCTCGCCGTCGACCCCGAGGTGATCCTGATGGACGAGCCAGCGAGCGCGCTCGACCCCATCGCCACCGCGAAGATCGAAGACCTCATCGAGGAACTCGCAGAGGAGTACACGGTCGTCGTCGTCACGCACAACATGCAACAGGCCGCGCGCATCTCAGACCAGACCGCCGTGTTCCTCACCGGCGGCGAACTCGTCGAGTACGACGACACCGAGAAGATCTTCGAGGACCCCCAGAGCCAGCGCGTCGAGGACTACGTCAGCGGCAAGTTCGGATAGGATGGCCCGGGAGCGCTACCGCGACGACCTCGACGCACTGCGGGCGGACGTCGTCGCGCTCGGCGAGGACGTGGTCGCCCAGCTCGAGCGCGCGCTCGACGCCCTCGAAGCCGGCGATGAGGACGCCGCCGAGGCGGTCGTCGCGGCCGACGCCGAGATCAACGAGCGGTACCTCGACCTCGAGCAGGCGTGTATCGACCTGTTCGCGCTCCAGCAACCGGTCGCCAGCGACCTGCGCTTCGTCGCCGCCTCGTTCAAGATCCTCACGGACCTGGAGCGGGTCGGCGACCTCGCGTCCAATCTCGGCCGCTACACCCGCGACACGCCCGAGAGCCGCCTCGACACGGTCGACGTCCGCGCCATCGGCGCCGAGACGGTCGCCCTCGTCGAGGCCGCGCTCGACGCCTACGAGCGCGAAGACGTCGCGGCCTGCCACCGGGTCGCCGAGCGCGACGACGAGATAGACGCGCTCTGTCGGACCGCCGGCGAGCGGGTCGTCCGCGACCTGCTCGGCGAGGCGGCCGCCGACGGCGACGCCTGGGGCGTCGAGGCGATCCTCGAAGACGTCTCCCGCGCCCTGCTGACCGTGCGGGACCTGGAGCGGGTCGGCGACCACGCGGTCAACGTCGCCGCGCGCACGCTCTATCTGGTCGACAACGACTCCGCGCTGCTGTACTGACGCGACGCGAGGCAACCACCACATCACGACCCACGACACATGGAAACACGCAAACTACAGCAAGTCGGCGGCGGCACGTTCACCGTTTCGATACCCAAAGAGTGGGCCACCGAACACGCCCTCGAAGCCGGCGCGGAGGTCCACCTCTACACCCACTCCGACGGCTCCGTCGTCGTCCGGTCCGCGGCACGCGACGGCGGCCACCTCGACGAGGCACGCGTCGATCTCGGCTCCGAGGACGGACCCGGGATCGGGACCGACGCGACGACCGCGGACGACGCGGACGACACCGCGCGGGTCACCCGCACCCTCCGGGCCGCCCAGACCGCGGGCTTCGAGACGGTGACGCTCACCCGCGACGAGGGGTTCGACGACGCCCAGCGGCGGGCGGCCCGCGCACTCGCCTCGGACCTCGTGGGGACGGACGTCGTCGCCGAGGACGACAGCGAACTCGCCGTCCGGAACCTCCTCGACGCCGGTGACGTCTCGGTCCGGCAGTCGGTCGTCCAGTTGCAGTTCGTCGCCTGTTCGGTCCATCGCGCGGCGACGACGGCGCTGGTCGAGGGGGACGGCGAGGCGGCCGACCGCCTGCGCGACCGCCGCGACGAGGCCGAGCGCCTGTTCGGCATGGTCGCGCGCCACTGCAACCGCGCGCTCACCTCGCTGGCCACCGTCGACCGCCTCGGCGTCTCCCGGCCCGAACTGTTCGACTACTGCGAGACCGCTCGCCACCTCCGCGACGTGGCCGACGCCGGCGTCCGGATCGCCGCGGTCGCCGAGCGCCTGTCGGACGCGCCCGCAGACCCCGTCGCCGAGACGGTCGCGCGCCTCGGCGCGCGCTCGCGGGCCGTCGTCGAGGACGCCGCCGGCGCGGTGCTGGAGGGAACTGACATCGGTGCCGCCCACGCCGCCCTCGACGACGCCGAACGCGTCGCCGCCGATGTCGACGCCGTCGAGGCGGCGCTGTTCGCGGGCGTCGACGGTGCCACCGACCCGACAGCAGACGCCGCAGTCGCGACCGACGGTGCCGGCGAAACGGAGGGGAGCCCCGCCGTGGGCGACCTCTCGGGCGTCTCGGCGACCGACCGTCTGGCGCTGGCGCGCGCGCTCGACCCGCTGGCTCGCACCGCCGACCACGGCGGGCGCGTCGCTCGCGTGGCGCTCCGGGCGGCGATCCGCGACGCGAACGGCGACGCCGGGGCTCCCGACGCGGCAGATACCTGAAAAGCGGTTCTCGCGACCGAGGTTCGTAGTTCGTTCTCGGCTCAGTTCGCGCCGATCCGCGAGCGATACGTCTCCAGCGTCTGCTGGACCTCGCCCCAGTCGACCGGCGGCTCGAACTCCGCGAGTTCGTCGTCGAACTCGGCGAGGTCGTCGCCGACGTCCTCGCGCCACGCGGGCTCGGCCAGCGCGTCCAGGCGGTCGGCCAGGCGGTCGCACTCGGCGGCCGCCTCGTCGATCCGCGCCTCGATCTCCCCTGCGGGCTCCGCGTCGGTCACGTCCTCTCGCTCGTCCCAGGTCCGCAGGTCCGCGAGTTCCCCGCGGACGTCGGTGAGAAAGAGGTCGAGCATCCGCACGCGCAGGGTCGTGTCCGCCCACGCGGTCGGGAGGTCGGCCGCGACCGCCTCCTCGTCGCCGTCGGCCGCGTCACCGATCCGCTCGACCGCATCGCCGAGGTCGGCGACCGACTGTTCGAGCGCGTCGAGGTCGTCGCCGAGTTCGCGGTAGCGCGTCCCGCGGTCGCCCAGCCACCGCTCGAACCCCTCGAGGTCGACCTGGAGTTCGTCGGCGGCGCCCTGGACCTGCGTCGCCGACTGGCGCACCTGCTTCGCTTCCTGTGCGACCTTGTAGATGCGACCCCAGTCGGCGCGGTCGGTGACGGCCTCGAGACGCGCCTGCAGCGTCCCCAGCGCCTGTTCGACGTTGTCGAAGCGCTCCTGGAACTCCGCGAGGTAGAAGTCGACGGCGCCAAGGTCGTCGACGTGGGCGGCGCTCTCGCGGGCGTCGGCGAGTTGTCCCTCGGCGAGTTCCGTGCGCGTCTCGGCGGTCGCGACGACTTTCGACACCTCGCCGAGCGTCGACGAGACGGTGTCGTGAGAGACGACGCCGTCCTCGGCGACGAACTCGAGGGTGGCGCGGGCTGTCTCGGCGTCCTGTTCTTGCCCCCCGGCGACGACGGCCTCGACGGCCTCGTCGATGTCCATACCGTCGATGTCGCCGGGTCGCTCGGCCCCGTCTCTGCTCATGTCCGACGGGTGGCCCGGCGGCCGGTTAACCCTTCCGTCACGGGCGTTGCCGCGCGCCGAGCGCGCTCGCGTCGACCGTCCGTGTCGGTCGTCCCGCGCCGCCAATACCCGCGCCGAGCGCGGGTACCACTTTTGCCGTTCGACCGCGTAGGTCCGGGTATGCTCCTGATCCGCGGGCGGGCCGGTGGGACGGCGCTGACGGGCACGCTCTACGAACCGGGCGACGAGGTTCCGACCTTCCGGGGCGCCCCCGACGACGAGGCGCCGTTCGTCTGGATCTGCGATTCGTTCTACGAGGTCGAATCCGGCGGGCAGGTCCAGCGGATAGACGGGCAAGAACGGCGGGTCGCCTTCGAGTCGCCGACGACGCGCGGGTTCGAGGACCGCGACGCCGCCGTCGCGGGCGCGAAAGAACACGTCCGCACGCAGTTCGTCCGCATCGGCGTCGACGGCGACGCCGTCGAATTCGAAGTGGTCGACGACCCCGATTCCGAGGCCGAGACGAGCCGCTGAGAACCCGAACGCGTTCAAACCATCTCGTCCACGTCGATGCCCCACCGCTTGTCGTTGTACTCGCGGTGGCGCTCGCTGTCGAACTCGCGTTCGATGCGCCGGCGGAGTTGCTCGTTGGCCTGCCGGTCGATGTGCGCGAGTTCGTCGGCCTTCGCGACGGCCAGCGGCGGCCCGCCCTCGGCGGCCACGTCGTGCAGTATCTGCAGGCGAAGCGCCTCGCGGGTGTCGGGGTCTCTGGTGAACGCGTAGGGCGCTTCGACCCGGTAGACCAGGTCGTCGCGCGGGTCGTAGACGACGAAGAAGGTGACCTCGTAGGCCTCGCGGTCGAGCGAGCGCTCGAGGCCGAGCGCCTCCCCCTCGGCGGCCAGGACGGCGTCGGTGCCGGCCCGCGAGCGGAACCAGTTGGTGGCGGTGAGCGCGTCGGTCAGGAGGTCGCCGTCGTCGTCGCGGCGGGCGAGCACCCGCCCGAAGAAGGCGTTGTCGTTGGCCCACGGCGCGTTCGTCGACTCCCGGACCACCTGCGTCACGGCCTTCGACGTCGAGTTCTTGATGAACCCGACCAGCGGGACGTCCCGCTCGACGAACTTCTCGACGAGCGAGAGGTAGTTGGCGACCACGTCGCGGGGGCGTTCGTCCTCGACGAGCAGGTCCGCGAGCGCGGTGTCGCGCTGGGTCCACTTGAGCAGCCCCGTCGGATACAGCGGCCCGTCGAGGATCAGCAGGTCCTCGACGATGTCGGCCTGGTCGAGGGCGTGGGCGCTCTCGGCGAGATAGAGCGCGAGCGCGTGGACGACGTTCTGTTCGTAGCGGTCGACGCGCGGGGCGTGTAGCGCCCGCTTGCGGACGTACCCCTCGTCCTGCATCGTCCAGTCGTCCTCGCCGAGGACGTAGGTGTCGTCGTTGGAGTGGACGGTCATCACGATGGTCCGCCCGCGGTGGAGTTCCAGGTCCGAGGGCACCGCCGCCATCGCCGCCTGCGAGACGTCCAGCACGAGGCCGTTCTTGAACGTCGTCGGGTTGATCGTGCCCGAGTCGAGGCCGTGCTGGGTGGGGAACGGAGGGTCGGTCAGCGCGACGTCGTCGACGGGGGCTTTCAGGCGTTCCTGGTCGCCCAGGGGTTCGAGGACGACCCGGCCGTCGTCGCGGAGCGGGTCGAGGAAGTTCGCCCAGACGGTGTCGGCGACGGCCTGCTGGTCGCGCTCGTCGACGCCGCGGCTGACGCGGCCGGCGAGGCGGGCGATGCCGTCGACGTGGATGGGGTCGAGCGTCATACGGGCTGAGAATCCGGTGGAGTTCGGGGGGTCCCGCGGTCAGTTCCGCGTGGGGTCTTCGCCGAGCATCTTCTCGATGGCGTCGGCGATCTCCTCGTAGGACTGCATCTGGAGGCCGTCGGTGGTGATGAGCACGCCGGAGCGCTCGCCGGTCACGCGCAGGAGGTAGCCGTTCGTGAACGCGCGGACGGTGAACTTGTACTCGCCGAGTTCGGAGGTCTGGTAGGCGTTGCTGGTGTCTCGGAAGCCGCGCCACTCGTGGCCGACGAAGGTGTTGAGGTCCGCGTCGCGTTCGAGGTCCTCGCGGAGATACAGCTGTTCGAAGTCCGACCGCGTGAAGTACGTCACCGAGCGGAGGCTGTCGCCCGTCGCCGTCCGCGCTGTCGTCACGATCTGGTCTGCGAGGTCGTCGGACAGTAGCTGCGCCATACCTCCGGAGAGACGTGCCACTCACATAACTCCGATGCCTGCCGCGTCGAGGAGTGCGAGGTGATTGGGTGGGTGTCGTCTCCGGAAACCGCGTGAGTGCAGTTGATCGCATTGCCACTGCAACCGCTGCGAACGGCGTGACAGCCTTAACTGACGCATCTACCGAGACAGCCACCGCACACAGCGTGAAAGCCCTGAACGGAGTGACTGGGACTGCCACCGCAAACAGCGTGAAAGCCCCGACGCGTTCGACCGTCCGGGCCTCGCTGCGCTCCTCACTCGCTCCGCTCGTTGCGGTGCTTACGTCGTCCGGGACGGGTCGAACGCGTCGCCCCTTTCATTCCCACCCGCACAGACTGTTCGACCAGCCGATACGGGCGGGAATGAAAGGGGCCGTCGTCTGCGCGAACCCCGGACCCGTAAGCACCACAGCGAGCAGAGCGAGCGAGGAGCGCAGCGCGGTCCGCGGGAGCGCAGACGGCGGGGGCTTTCACGCTGTTGGCGGTGGCGGTCACGATCACTCTTGTAGGGGCTTTCACGCTGTCTGCGGTCGCGGTGGTTGTCGCAGAAGCTTTCACGCTGTTGGCAGTGGCGGTGCTCTCAATCACACGGGACCCACCGACGCACACGCAGCCTACACCCACGACCGATACCGACTTGGGCGGGCCGGACGACCGCTGATCCATGCAAGCGGCACTCGTGATCCTGGACGGCTGGGCGCTCAATCCCGACCCCGACGCGCGGGACGCGGTGGCGGCCGCTGACACCCCGAACTTCGACCGCTTCCGCGAGGCGGGGGCGTTCGGCACGCTCGTCACCTCCGGACGCCGGGTCGGCCTCCCCGAGGGGCAGATGGGCAACTCCGAAGTGGGACACCTCAACATCGGCGCCGGCCGCGTCGTCAAACAGGAGTCGGCGCGGGTCTCCGACGCGATCGCCCGCTGGCGGGCGAGCAGCGGCGACGCCGACGCGGCGGACATCCCCGACGACCTCGTCGGCGACGGGGCCATCGACGAGAACGAGGCCATCCGCTCGGCGTTCGACCACGCCGACGACCACGGCGGCCGCGTCCACTTCATGGGACTCGTCTCCGACGGCGGCGTCCACTCCTACCAGTCCCACCTCCACGCGCTGATCGAACTCGCGGCCGGCCACGGGGTCGACGCCGTCACGCACGCCTTCACCGACGGCCGCGACACCTCGCCGACGGGCGGCGAGGAGTATCTCGCCGACCTGGAGTCCCACGCCGACGAGCAGGGAACCGGCCAGGTCGCCACCGTCTCCGGGCGGTACTACGCGATGGACCGCGACCAGAACTGGGAGCGCACCCGCCGCGCCTACGACGCCATCGTGAACCGGGCGGCCGAGCACTCGGCGGCGACAGCCGTCGACGCGGTCACCGAGTCGTACGACCGCGGCGACACCGACGAATTCGTCGAGCCGACGCTCGTCGAGGGCGGGCCCGCGCTCACGGGCGACGACGCCGTCGTCTTCGTCAACTTCCGGTCGGACCGGGCTCGCCAACTCACGCGGCTGCTCGCGGACATCCGCCCCGACGCCTGGGGCGCGGACACCGCACCGCCCGACTGTCGCGTGGTCACGATGACCCAGTACGACGAGACGTTCGACCTCCCCGTCGCGTTCCCGCCGATCCGCCCCGAGGACACGCTCGGCGAGGTGCTCTCGGAGACGGGCCACACCCAGCTCAGACTGGCCGAGACCGAGAAGTACGCCCACGTCACCTACTTCCTCAACGGCGGCCGCGAAGTGGAGTTCGACGGCGAGATCCGCGAGATCGTCGAGAGCCCGGACGTGCCGACCTACGACCTCCGGCCGGAGATGAGCGCCGCCGCGGTGACCGACACCGCAATCGCGACCATCGAGGAGCGCGACCCGGACGTGCTCGTCTGCAACTACGCCAACCCGGACATGGTGGGCCACACCGGCGACTTCGACGCGGCCGTCGCGGCGGTCGAGACCGTCGACGAGCAACTGGGGCGACTCGTCGCGGCCGTGCAGGGCGCGGGCGGGCACGTCCTCGTCACCGCCGACCACGGCAATGCTGACGACATGGGCACCGCGGAGCATCCCCACACCGCTCACACCACGAATCCCGTGCCGCTGATCTACCTGAGTCCCGACGGGAGCAGTGGCGGGCACACCATCCGAGAAGGCGGCGCGCTGGCGGACCTGGCGCCGACGCTGCTGGCGCTCGTGGGGATTGAAAAACCGGCGGCGATGACCGGCGAGAGCCTGCTGGAGTGAGCGCGGTCGGCGTCGAACTGGTGAGCGGCGCCGACGCCGACCGGTTTTAGTGGCGGCGCGCGCGACGTGGGGTATGCGCAGGGCGCTCCGGGAGCGGGTCCGTACCGCGGTAGCGCGAGCGCGGCGGGTCGAGCGCCGGGAGTGGCGCGCGCTCCGGCGGTGGGCCGAGCGCACCAGCACCCTGGTCCACCTCTCCATTCTCCTCGTCGTCCCGCTGCTCATCGCGCTGGTGACGGCGCTGTCGAACGCCGTCGAGTCGCTGTCCTTCCTCCTCTTCCCACCGCTGGCCGCAGGTTCCTACACGCTCTTTGCCGACCCCGAAGGGAAGTACGCCTCGCCGGTCCAGTTCGTCGCCGGTCTCACCGTCGGGGCCCTGTGTGGCTGGGGCGCGCTCGCGGCGAGTCACGCCTTCGGACTGACCGACCCGACGGGAAGCCTGCAGGTCGGCGCCGTCTCCGCCGCGCTCGCGGTGTTCTCGGCGGGCGTGGCGACGTGGGCGCTGAACATCGAGGAGCCGTCGGCCTACTCGACGGCGCTGCTCGGCTTGCTCGTCCCGCGCGGCCAGGAAGTCGCGTTCGTCGCCAGCGTCTTCGTCGCGAGCGCGCTCGTCGCCACGGTCTTTTTCGTCTGGCGCGAGCGGGTGTACGACCGCCGCGCGCAGTTCCTCTACGAGTCGGTGCGGGGCGACGACCACGTCCTCGTCCCGATGCGCGGCGACGACCCCGACGCGACCGCCACCCTCGGCGCGCGCCTCGCCGCCGCTCACGACGCCGGGAAGGTCGTCCTCCTCGACCTGGTCGACGACGAGTACGTCGCTCGCGCCGAGCGCGACCTCATCGGCGACGGCCGCCAGCCGGACGGTCGCGTGAGTGCCGCGAACCGCCGCTCGGACGGCGGTCCGGACGCCGCGACCGCGAGCGCGGAGACGAGTGCGGCGGGAGCGACGGACGACAGCGCGACAGTCCATCGCGGCGACTCCGACGCCGAAGACCGCGGCGACTCCGACGCCGACCGGACCGACGCGGCCGACTCCTCTCCGGAGTCGTCGGTCGACCGCGCGGTCGCCGAGTCGGCCTCCCACCTCGAAGAGCGCGCCGCCGAAATCGAGCGTCGGGTGGGCGTCCCCTGCGAGGTGGTCGTCGCGGTAAACGGCGGGTCGGCGGCCGCGACGGTGCGAAAGACCGCAAGCGAGGTCAACTGCGACCTGATCGCCGCGTCCTACGAACAGCGCCACGGCGCGCTCTCGCCGTATCTGCGGGACCTCTTTCGCGGTCAGACGGACGTGGTCGTCCACCGCTCGCGCGCCGGCCGCACCCGCTGGAAGGAAGTGCTCGTCCCCGTCCGCAGCGCCAGCGACGTCGCCCACGGCATGCTCGATTTCGCCACGCGTCTCGTCGGCCGGACCGGCAGCGTCAGCGTCGTCACCTGCGTCACCAGCGACCGCGAGCGCCGCCGCGCTGAGGACACCCTCGCCGACCTGGTCGACCCGTTCGACGGCGAGTTCGAGACGCGCACCTCGACCCGCCCCATCGAGCGATACCTCGCCGAGAGCGGCAGCGAGTTCGACCTCATCATCATGGGTGCGAGTCGGAATCGCAGTGCTGCGTCTCGCCTCGTCGCCCCGCCCACCTTCGAGCGCATCCAGGACGTCGACGCCGACGTCGCTATCGTCGACCGGAGTTGAGAGAGTTCCTGTGTTGTCGGCCTGTGAGTCGCCGGTCCCGTGAATCGAAGGCTCTCGACCCGATCGCTAGCTGCTCTCGCGACCGCAGACGACACCGCGACCGTGGACGACACCACACTCGAACCTGAGAGTCGAAAGCCCTCGACCCGCTCACGGTCGGTGAACGGGATATTCTCGCTCTCCGCACCGCCCGCGAGAATAGGGCCCGTTCGCCGACTAGATGAACGCGAGCGCGCCTCGCCCTTTCAGTCCGCCAGGGAAATTCTGTCGAGATGGTTTAGAAACGGCGGCTGTGGGGCAGTCGTGAGCCTCACACCTCCCCAGCCTCCTCGCGTCTCGTCGCTCGCGCCGCTCGCTCCTCGGTGCTCGTCCCTCGCACGGAACGTCGCGCCACAGGGGCGCGACGGCGCGCGCCGCCGCAACGGTGGCTCCGTGAGTGGCGCGGTTCTTCCCTGGTCAGTCCAGACTCGACTCGCTGTCGTCGTCGAGGAGACGCTCGGCGAGGCCTTCCATGTCGCCGGTACCGAGGGCGGACTCGACGAGGAGGTGGCCGCCGATGACGGCGGGGCTGATGACGGCGTCGGCGCCGGCGCGGCGGAGCTTCTCGGTGTTCTCGCGGTCGGTGGCGGCGGCGACGATGCGCACGTCGGTACCGAGTTGCCGGGCGGTGAGGATGGCCAGCGCGTCCTGTGCGTCGTCGTTGGTGGCGACGACGACGGCGCGGGCGTGTTCGATCCCGGCGCTGTGCTGGGGCTCTTCGTCGCTGGGGTCGCCGACGACGACGTGGACGTCGCGGGTCCGCAGTCGCGCCGCCGCGTCGCTGTCGGGCGTAATGACGACGAAGTCGACGACGGCGTTGAGTTCTTCGAGGAGCGGTTCCGTCAGGTCGCCGTAGCCGAGCACGACGACGTGGTCGTCCAGGAGTTCGATGTCTGCGTCTGTCATGGTACCGAGTGCTTGCGAGAGGCGGGCTTCGATGGCGGGGCCGAGCAGCGACCCGAGCGCGAGCGCGAAACTGGTCGTCCCGAGGAGGATGACCGAGAGGGTGAACAGTCGCGCGGACTGGCCGGCGGGGTTTATCGGCGTAATTTCGCCGTAGCCGACGGTGCTCGCGGTGACGACGGTGAAGTAGAACGCGTCGAGCACCGTGGCGACGCCGTTGAACTGTTCGCGAAGCGCGTAGGTTCCGGCGGTGCCGTAGACGAGCGTCCCGACGAGCGCCGCGGCGGCGGCCAACTGCGTCGTCGAGAGTTCGAGTCGGCGGTCGAACCGGCGGAAGTTGACCAGGACGGTCGGTATCGAGAGGACCGAGAGCAGGATCAGGGGGGCGGCGAATTCGCTACTCTGGACGGCGCCCTGGACGGCCGTGACGGGCAACAGGACGAGCGTGCCGACCCAGGCCACCCGGAGGCGGCGGCGCATCCCCGCGGCGAACAGCAGCATCAGGAAGCCGGTGAGCGCGCCGGTGAAGCCGGCCGCGCGCTGGAGGACTTCGGGGATGTACGGGGAGAGCGGGCCGGCCACGTTCGTCATGCTGATGTTGACGACGCCGGTGGCGAAGGAGAGCAGCGCCACAAGCGTCGGCAGCCAGATGGCCGCGCGGGTCTGCAGGATGACCGCACGCGGGTCGCGCAGGGCTCGCCCCGGATCCATACCGTCTCAGGGTGGTTCCGGCGTAAAAACACTGCCGTCCCGCGGCGGCGCGTGGGCCGCGTTCACGTCCCGTCCGGGCCACAGCGCCGTGCGCTGGCGGTACACGTTTATGAGTGGCTTCCGTCGTGGCGGACATGGCATCGTTTCCGGTCCAGGTGCTCTTCGGCATCTATCTGGGCATTCTGACGGGGATCATCCCCGGCCTCGTCGCGTGGGCGCTGGGCTTTCTCTTCAAGTACTTCACCGGGGTCACCATCCCCGGTTTCGGTGTGGTCGTCCTCGGCGTCGCGCTGGCGGGAGTCAACGGCGGGCTGCTCGCGCTCGCGGACCCGACGATCACCGAGTCTGCCAACGCCGTCACGATCACCACGGGCATCATCGTTGTGTTGATGATTTCGCTGTACGCGCACAGCCGCGGTGACACCATGGGCGCGACCTTCCCCAAGCGCCTCTCGCTCAAGCAGTTGCGCGAGCGGACCCTCGCCGCGGACGTTCGCGGCGCGCTGGCGGGCCGCGACGAGGTCCGTATCCGCGTCGTCGGCGACGTGGCCGACATGGAGGGGTACCCGCCGCTCCCGGACGAATTGCGCGCGACCATCCGCGACAGCGAGTGGACCTTCCCGGCGGACCTGCGGGTCTCCGAACTCGAAGCGCGCCTCGCCGAGCGGCTGAAGACCGAACACGACCTGGGCGACGTGTCGGTCGCCATCGACGACCGTGGCCGCGCGTCTGTCGTCGCCGCGCCGCCGTTTTCGGGGCTCTCGAAGCGCATCCCGAGCGGGAAACGCGCCGTCTCTGTCGACGCGCTGGTCCCGACGGGGTTGGCCCGCGGCGACGAGGTGACGCTCATCACCGCCGACGCGCAGGTCCGCGGGACCGTCGTCAGCGCGAAGACCCGTGGCGCGAGCGCCGACACCGGACCGGACCCCGACGCGGGCGGCGACGGTGACACCGGCGAGGACAGCGAGGGCGACGACGAGGGCGTCCCCCAGCCGGTGCGGGCGCCGACGACGGCCGGCGGCGAGGGCCGGATCACCGTCGCGGTCACGCGGACCGACGCCGACCCCCTCCTCCGGGCCGACCACGCCCGCGTCGTCGTCGAGTCCCGCGGCGTCCGCCGCGAGTACGAACTCGTCTCCCTGCTCCGGCGCACCGGCCGCCGATTCGCCCGCGTCACCGTCGGCGCGGACGGCCCGCTCGACGGGCGGACCGTCGGCGCGGCGACCCTGAGAGAGACCTACGGCGTCGCGCCGATGGCCGTCCGCGGGGCGAGCGGGTGGTCGCTGGTCCCCCGCGGCGAGACGACCCTGACTGCGGGCGACGAGGTGTTCGCCGTCGGGACCCGCGAACAACTCGACGCCTTCGCGGAGGCGGTACGGTGACCGAATCGGCGAGCGAGGGCGTTACCGGACTCGCTACCGCCGCCCTCCAGAGCGAGTCGCTCGTCTCGGACTTGCCGACAGCCGCGGCGCAGGTGTTCGGCCTGTCGCTGGTGGCCGGCGGCCTCGCGGCCGTCGTCGCGGTCGCGTACCGCTGGTACGTCAACGAGCGCGTCCCCTCGGGGTTGCCGATCCTCGTCGGCCTCTCCGGCGTCGCGCTGTATCTGGGGACGAGTCGCGCGCTCAGCCAGGTCATCGGCAACACCGGTGACCCGCTGGACGCGACGGCGGCGCTGGCGAACATCGTCACCTTCCTCGTCGCGCTGGCGGCCGCCCGCGCCGGGATGGACGTGGGTGACCGGGTCGGGGTCGACGTCTTCGTCGCCGCGGGGGCCACCGAAGTCGAGTCGGAGGTGAGCCGCGTCGTCCAGGCGGTCGGGCGGGTCATCACCGTCGAACTCCCCGACGAGATAGACGACATCGTCGGCTACGACCCCGTTCCCGACGAGACCAAGTCGAAACTCGGCGGCAAGACGTTCGTCTTCCCGCGTCGGCTCACCGTCGCGGAGTTACGCGACCGACTCGTCACGCGACTCAAGGCCGACTACGCCGTCGGCCACGTCGACATCGAACTCGGCGCGGACGGCACCGTCGACTTCCTCGCGCTCGGCGCGCGCGCCGCGGGGATCGGCCCGACGCTCCCGCCCGAGACGTCGGCGGTCGCGGTGCGGGCCGACCCCGCCTTCGCCGCGAGCGCCGGCGACCTCGTGCAGGTGTGGCGCCGCGACCCCTTCGAGCGCGTGCTCACCGCGGAGGTGCGCGCGACGTCCGACGACGTCGTCACGCTCGCGGTCGACGCCGCCGACACTCGCAAGCTCGACGACGGCGAGCGCTACAAACTCGTGACGCTGCCGGTCGAGACGCGGCCAGACCGGGAGTTCGTCTCCCTGTTGCGTGCGGCCGAGGAGACGATGGCGGCGGTGACCGTCGGCGAGCGGAGCGCTCTCGACGGCCAGCCCGCGGGCGCGCTCGACGTCTCCGTCGTCGCGATTCGGCCGGCGACCGGGCCGGTCGAACCGCTCCCCGGTCGCGACCGACGGCTGCGCGCCGGCGACAGCCTCTACCTCGTCGCCACGCCCGAGGCCATCCGGAAGGTCGAGGCCGCGGCGACGGCGCCGACCGACCGACCGGCCGCGCCCGCGGGCGGCGCCGAACTCGCGCCGGAGGAGCGCCTCCACGCCGACCGCGCGGTGGCGGGAGACTCCCCGACCGCGGCGTCGGGGGGTCCAGAGTCAGCCGTCGACGAGTCCGCGGGCGACGCGAGCGGGAACGGCTCACGCGGCGCGGCCGACCAGTCGCCGACGACGCGGACGACCGCTGCCCCCCGGACAGAGAGCGGCCGCTCCTCGACGCCGGCCGGGGATGACGGTGACGCGACGGCCGGTGACCGCGAGGAACCCGGTTCGAGCGCCAGCACGGCGAGCCACGCGACCGAGAACGAGGCCGTGACCGCCGACGAGAACAAAGGCTCGACCGACGGCGAGAGCGAAAGCGAGGCGACGACCGGAACGCTCGACGGTGGGGACGACACCGGGAGCGACGACGCGACGGCGACGCTCGGCGACCCGGACCTGGTCGACCTCGACGATAGCGACGGTTCCGACGGGGAGAGCGACGCGGATGGCTCCGACGAAGCGGCCGATGCGGAAAATAACGCTGACGACGGCGAGGCGGCCGACGGCGAGGCGGCCGACGGCGACGACCCGGGCGCCGACGACGCTCGCCGGGGCGAGCGCGACTGAGCGGTCCGGGTGAGTGCGGAACGCTCTTTTCGGCGGCGCGCCCTCCTGTGGGTATGCACTGGAGGCTCTTCGCCACGCTCGCCGAGACGGCCGGCGAGACGGAGGTAGCGGTCGACCCGGACGAGGCGACCACCGTCGGCGACGCGCTCGACGCGTTGCTGGCCGCCCATCCCGACCTCGAGAACGAGGTGTTCGACGACGACGGCGCCCTCTACGGCCACGTCCGTCTGCTGCACGAGGGACGGGACCCCTTCGCCGAGGCCGACGGGCTCGACACGCCGGTCGACGAGGGCGACGAACTCGCGCTCTTTCCGCCGGTCAGCGGCGGCTAGTGGGAGAGAAGCCGGCGACCGAACACCGGGCTCAGGCTCGCGGGAGTTCGACGACGAAGCGGGCGCCGTCGCTCCCGTTCCGGCGGTCCTCGACGCGGACGTCGCCGCCGAAGCCGTCGACCAGCGTGTTGACGAGATAGAGCCCGATCCCGGTGCCGTCGCTGGCGAGTCCGTACTCGCCCTTGCCGAAAATCTCGGCCTTCTGGTCGTCGGGGACGCCGGGGCCGTCGTCGCGGATCGTGACGCAGACCGTCTCCTCGCGGACGGTGAGTTCGATCTCGACGGTCGGATCGTTCCCGCCGTGCTGGGCGGCGTTGTTGAGCAGGTTGCGAAACACCGACGAGAGCAGTTCGTTGGCCTGTGCCGTGGCCGGCGAGAGCTCCTCCGGAGTCTCGAACGTCGCCTCGGTGTAGGTCGTGTCGGCCTTCTCGAGTTCCTCGTGGAGGACGCGGTCGACGCGGACCCGCTCGGTCTCGGGGTCGTCCTCGCCGGTGAACACGTCGAGGAACTTGCCGGTGTTCTCGGTCAGCTCGCGGATGTGGCCGCTGGTCTCGATGATCTTGCGCAGGTCCGACCGGTGTTCGGGCCCGACCTCGGTCGCGAGCTTCTCGCTCCATCCCTGGACGACCTGCACGTCGTTGCGGATGTCGTGGCGGAGGATCCGGGTGAGCACTTCGAGCTGTTCGGTCGTCTGCCGGAGTTCGCGCTTCTGGCGCTGGCGTTCGAGCGCGTAGCGGACCGACTTGACCAGTTCCGTCTCGCTCAGGTCGCCCTTGTTGAGGTAGTCCTGTGCGCCCCGCTGGAGCAGTTCGACCGCCGTCTCGTCGTCGCGGAGGTTCGTCAGTACCACGACCGGCACGTCGGTCGTCCGGTCCCGGACTCGCTCGAACGTCTCCGCGCCCTCGGATTCGGGCAGGCCGAGATCCAGCAAGAGCAGGTCGACCGGTTCGGTGTCGAGGCGGTCGATACCGTCAGTCAGCGTCTCCTCGTGGTGGAGGTCGATCTCGTCGGGGAGGAAGGCCGAATCGGCGCTCTCGAGGTGGCGACGGATGAGCATCGCGTCGTTGGGGTTGTCCTCGACGACGAGGACGGACAGGGGGGGTTCGGCCACTGCCACGGGTTACTCCTCCGACGGGAGTTTCACCACGTCGAACCAGAACTCCTCGATCTGGCGGACGATCTCCTGGAACTCCCGGTAGCCGACGGGCTTTGTCAGGTAGGCGTTCGCGTTGTGCCTGTACGATTCGACGACGTCGCGTTCGGCCTCCGAACTCGTGAGGACGACAACCGGGATTTTCGAGAGGTCCTCGTCGGCGTCGAGTTCCTCGAGGACCTCCAGCCCGTCCAGTCGCGGCATCTCCAGGTCCAGCAGGATGATGTTCGGCCGCGGCGCGTCGGCGTACTCCCCCTCCTGCCGGAGGAAGGCCAGCGCCTCGACGCCGTCGCCGACGACGTACAGTTCGTTCAGGAACTTCCCCTTCTCGAAGGCCCGCCGGGTCATCTCCGCGTCGTTGGGGTTGTCCTCGGCGAGCAGGATGTCCGCGCTGGCCGCCTCGCTCCCGCCGTCGGCCCGGCGGGGTGGCTCGTCTGGCCAGTCGTCGGGCCAGCCCGCGGGACTGTCGCCCGCTCGGTCGTCTGGTCGGTTCGGCGCGTCGCGTCGGTCTGTTGGGGTGTCGTCAGTCATCGGTCGTCCTCGGGTTTCGGGATCGTGAAGTGAAACGTCGCGCCCTCGTCGGGTTCGGACTCGACCCAGATCTCCCCGCCGTGGCGCTGGACGATGTTGTCACACACCGCGAGGCCGATCCCCTTGGCCTGGCTGGAGGTCTGGTACTGCGTGCCGCTTTTGAAGATCCGGAAGATCTTCTCCTGTCTGTTCTCGGCGATGCCCGCGCCGTCGTCGGCGACAGCGAAGCGGTAGGCGTCGCCGGCGTCGGTGGCGCTGATCTCGACGTCGATCCGGCCGTCGCCGCCGTGTTCGAAGGCGTTGGTCACGAGGTTCTGAAACAACCGCCGGAACTGGTCGCGGTCGGCGTCGACCGCCGGCAGGTCGCCCCACTCGACACCGCCCTCGCGCTCCTCGAGCATGACGCCGATGTCGTCCATCGCGTCGTCGACCACCGCCTCGCTGTCGACGGGTTCGAACGCCTCGCCGCGGGTCGTGACTCGCGAGTAGTCGAGCAGCCCGTTTATCATCGACTGCATCCGCTGGCTGCCGGTGACGGCGACGTCGACGAACCGCTGGCCCTCCTCGTCGAGGGCGTCGGCGTACTCGTCGGCGAGCAGTTCGACGTAGTTCGAGACGGTGCGCAGCGGCTCCTGCAAGTCGTGGGAAGCGACGTAGGCGAACTTCTCCAGGCGCTCGTTGGACTCGGCGAGTTGCCGCTCGCGTTCGACACGCTCGGTCACATCCCGCGAGGAGGCGATCAGCGACGTCACCGTCCCGTCGGCGTCGGTCACCGGCCGGATGGTCCCCTCGACGGCAACCTCGCCGCCGCCGGGACGGGGGTGGGTGGCCTCGAACTCGACGTACTCGCCGTCGGCCGCGCGGTCGACCCACTCGCGCACGTCCGCCCTGAGGTCCGGGTCGTGGCTCCACCATCCCGTCTCGGCGAACTCGGTGCCCTCGATGTCCGCGCGGTCGGCCGGCGCGTACTCGAGGGCGGTGTCGTTGACTCGCTGGATGCGTCCCTCGGTGTCGAGCAGGCCGACGAGCAGTTGCGGGTCGTTGAAGACGGCCTCGAACTGCCGCTCGCTGCGCTCGAGGTCGCGCTCGCGGCGCTTGCGCCCGGTGATATCGCGGGAGATGCCCGCCACCCGGACGACCTCGCCGTCCTCGAAGACGGGTTCGGCGCTGACCGACACCCAGCGCCCGAACTCCTCGTCTGGATTGACGCGGAACTCCAGACTGACCGACTCCCCCGCACTGACGCGCGCCATGGCCGCCTGCACCTCCTCGCGGTCGTCGGGGTGGACGCCCTTCATGAACTCCATCGGGTCCGTGCGCAGGGCCTCGACCGGCTGGGCCCAGATGTCCTCGTAGGCGTCGTTGACGAACAGCAGTTCCTGAAAGTCCCCGTCGAACAGCCAGAAGGCGTCGTCGGTGGTCTCGGTCAACTGCGAGAGGATGGCGTCGTTCTCCTCGAGGCGGCGCTCGTACTCGACGCGGTCGGTGATATCGCGCGAGACGCCGACGACGGCGTAGACGTCGCCCGCAGTCGTCGAGACCGGTGAGACGACCGTCCGGATCGTGCGCTCGCCGTCGGGTGTCTCGGCGACGTACTCGCGTTCGACCGGGCCGCCCTGCTCGACCGCCGCGTCGTGGTGGTCCTCGATGTCGGGGAGTTGCTCGGCCGGGAGTACGTCTCCGAGAGGGCGTCCGGCGGGGTCCTCCTCGACGGCCAGCGACGCCTGCATGTGGTCGTTCATGAACTCTATTTCGCCGTCGAGGCGGGTCATGAACACGCCGGCCGGGATGGCGTCCAGCAGCGTCTCGAGGCGGCGCTCGTTCTCGACCTGGTCGGTCACGTCCAGCGAGACGCCGATGACCTGTTCGAGGTCGCCGTCGTTGTCGACGATCGGTCGGTACTGCGTGTCGAACACCCTGCCGGCGGCCTCCTGTGTCGTCCGGACCGTCTCGCCGTCGAGCGCCCGCTCGCAGGCGTCGACGATGCTCGGATTGTCGGCGTAGACGTCGAAGACGGACTCGCCTTCGAGGTCGCCGGGTTCGAGCCCGAGTCGTTCGAGGCCTCGCCCCTCGGAGAAGGTGAATCGTCCTTCCGGGTCGAGCGAGAACAGCACGACTGGGAGGTGTTCGACGAGCGTCTCCAGTCGGTCGCGCTGTCGGCGGACCCGCGTCCGGTTCGCGAACTCCGGCGTCACGTCCTCGATGGCCATGACCGCGCCGTCGAACGCGCCCGCGTCGTCCCACAGCGGCGCGCCGCTGACCGAGAGGACGCGCTCGTCGCCCGGCGTCTCGACCATGAGGTGGTCGACGGCGACCGCCTCACCGGTCCGCTCGATCCGCGCGAACGGGTAGTCCGCGGGCGCCACGGGCTCGCCGTCGACGGTTCGCAGGTCGAACGCCGGGTCGTCGTAGCGACGCCCGGAGAGGTCGCTCGTCTCCAGTGCCAGCGCCGTCTCGGCCTGCTCGTTGGCCATCGTGATCTCGCCGTCGGCGTCATGGACGACGATACCCGTCGGGACGGTGTCGAGAACGCGCTCGGTCACGCCGCGCTCGTGGTGTAACTCGAGTTCGAGTTCGTGCCGTCCGGTCAGGTCCCGCACGAACGCGAACACCTCGCCGGCGTCCGGAGCCGGTTCGAGCACGACCTCGACCCAGCGCCGCTCGGCCCCGTCGTCCGCCGGGAGCTCCGCCTCGACGGTCGTGCGTGCGCCGTCCGCCGCCCGGTCGAAGACGGCCGTGGCCGAGCTGTCGTCCGCCGTCGACCACAGTTCCGTCGGGGTCGCCTCGCGCAGTCGCTCGCGCGAGCGGCCGAACAGGTCGACCGCCGCGTCGTTCGCGTCTGTGACCGCACCGCTCCGGTCGTCGAGGACGAGTATCGGATCCGGCGCGACGGTGAACGCTCCGCCGCGACCGCCGCCCTCTCCCCCCACGGAGTCACTGTCCGTTGCCATATCTCGCGATTCGTGGACCGGTACTTATGTTCGATCCAGCGGTTATCAGCCGAGAGAATCGAGGTGTCGTCGCCGCCGACCGAGACGTTCAAACGGTCGTTACAACCTTCTGAAGGCACTTATCCGGACGGAACGATCTGTCGGGTATGAACCGACGAGCGTTCATCGGCGTGCTGGCGGTCGGCGCCGCCGGACTGGGCGGGTGTCTCGCCGAGAGCGACGACAGTGCAGACGGTCCGGCAGACGGAGCGCGGACCTCGCCGGCACCCGCCGAACCGACCGAGACCGACGGGAACGCGACGCCGACCGAGACCGACGGGAACGCGACGCCGACCGACCCCTCCGACCGGTCGGGCACGACCGAGCCGGGGACGGACGAGCCATCGAACGAGGGCGGAACTGTGACCGGCGAGTTCGTGCAGGAGCTGTTCGCCGTCCCGGAACTGGTCGCGCCGGACTCGCCGGATTCGTTCGGCGTCTTCGGCGACCGCGACGAGCAGTTCGTCGTCGCCCGCCTGGACGCTCGGGGCGGGGCGGCACCCGCGGTCGAGGACCTGGCGCTGTCGGTCGACGGCGAGACCTACACGGCCGAGACCGGGACCGACACGGGCTACGGCGGGTGGGCGCTGTTCGACTACGAGGCGGCCTACGATCCCGGCGACGACCCTCGCGGCTGGCTCTATTTCACGCTCGCGAATCCCATCGACGCCGACGAGACCGCGCTCACCTGGCCCGGCGGCGAGTCGTCGCTCGGCGAGAGCGAGCGCGCGGAACTGGCGCGGTCGCCGACCGACTTCGAAGTACAGTCGTTCGAGGCGCCCGAGGTCGTCGACGTGGGCGAGCGGGCCGAGGCGACGCTCACCGTCGCGAACACCGGCGACGCGGACGGCGTGTTCGTGGCCGCGGTCAACCGCTCGGGCCCCCGCGTCGCCCACGCCCCCGACGGCGCGGTTCGGCTCTCGGTTCCCGCGGGCGAGACGCGCACCTGGACCTACGAGCACACCGTCGAGTGGGAGGACATGAGCACGGAGCGACCGATGCGGGTCTTCGTTCACTGGCGCGACGACTCGGTCGACCGGGAGATAACCGTCCGACCCGAGCAAACTGCGACCCCGACCGAGTGACGGTCTCGCCCGGGCGGAGCGCGACTACTCGACAGGCCGGTCGAGGCCGATGTCGAACGCGAAGCGAGCGCCGCCCTCGTCGCTGCCCTCGACGGTGACGGTCCAGCCGTGCGCCTCGGCGATCCGTTCGACGATTTCGAGGCCGAAGCCGGTCCCCTCACGCTTGCTCGTAAAGCCGGAGTCGAGGACGCGGTCGCGGTCGTCGGCCGGGATGCCGAGGCCGTCGTCCTCGACGGCGAAGCCGCCGTCGGTGTCGACGACGCGCACGGTGAGCGGGTCGGTGTCGACCGGTCTGTCGCGGTCGGCGGTCCCGTGTTCTATCGCGTTCCGGAAGAGGTTCGCGAACAGTCGGTCGAGGCGGTCGGGGTCGCCCTCGACGATAGTCTGAGTGTCGACCGCGAGTTCCGCGTCGCCGGTGTCGACGGTGTCCCAGGCCTCCCGGGCGACGGTCGCGAGCGAGACGGGGTGCGGGTCCTCGATCTCGCCGCCGCCGCGGGCCGTCGCGAGGACGTCTTCGACGATGCGGCCCATCCGGTCGAGCGCGTCCGCGACGCGCTCGAGTCTGTCCTCGGCGTCGCTGTCGCGGCCGTCGTCGCTATCGCGGCCGTCGTCGCTATCGCGGCCGTCGTCGCTATCGCGGCCGTCGCGCTCGCGTTCCCGTCCGAGCAGTTCGAGTTCGAGCAGGCCGGTGGCGACCTGGAGCGGGTTGCGCAGGTCGTGGCTGACGAGGTTGGCGAACTCCTCCAGGCGCTCGTTCTGCAGGGCGAGCTGGACTTCCCGCTCGCGGCGCTCGGTCACGTCGCGGCCGATACCGCTGAAGCCGACGACGTCGTCGCCGTCGTGGAGCCGGCGGCCGGTCAGCTGGAAGCGGACGACGCCCTCCGGCGTGTCGGCCCGCGCCTCGACTGTCGTCTCGCCGTCCTCGATGACTTCGCGGACCGCCGCCTCGACGCGGTCGCGGTCCTCGGGGAGGAAAAACGAGGCCGGGTCGCTGCCGGCGAGCTCCTCGTCGGTGGCCGCGAACACCTCGTTGAGACGCTCGTTCCAGTAGACGAGCCGGCGGTCCGCGTCGTAGACGTAGAAGACGTCGTCGAGCACGTCCAGCCCGCGCGCGACGAGCGTGGGGTCCGAGAGCGCGTCGGCGTTCCCGTCGCGAGTCACGGCCCCCTCCCGCCGACGGTCGCCGCGCACGTCGGCCCGACCGCGAGAGCGCGGCAACCGCTCGGGCGGCGTGCGAACGGACGGACAGCTCCCGTCTTGCTGTGCATGATGTCTCGACGCCGAGCGTCCCATCGTCAGGGGGGTCCCACACGCGGCGCTGGCGTACAGGCGTACGTAAGTCGCACACGAGTATAACTGTATCTCGCGTTCTCTCGCGGTGATTCTACCCCGATTCAGAGACAGGTCCGCGGCCAGTCAGGTCCGCCTCGAGCACGAAGTCCGGGTCGTCGCTCACTGCCGTTCCCGCGTAGGCAACGTCCGAGACGTGGCGCGCGGTTTCGGGGATCAGCACGCGCACCCGGTCGGCGTCGCAGTCGGCGGCGTCTCGGGCGACCGCGGCGAACAGCGCCCGCGCCGCGGGGAGGTCCGTCCACGCCGCGAGGCCGTACTCCGCCCACCGGTCGGTGGCCGGGTCCGTTCCGTCGTCGCTCGCCGCGCTCTCGGCGTCCGTCGCCTCGGTCTCTGAGCCGTCGTCGCACTCGCTGTCGTCGCCGCTCTCACGCTCGAAGACGCGCGAGCGGTAGGTCGCGGCGCGAGTGCCCGCGGGTCCGCACACGGCCAGCACGCTCGACTCGTCGGCGGCCGAGTGGAAGCGCTCGCGGGTCACCTCGGAGAGCGCCCACGACTCCTCGGGGTCGAGGCCGAGTCCCGAGAGATGCGCACGGGCGTCGCTGCGGCGCCAGGCGCTCCAGGCGGCGTCGGGGTCGCCGACCACGTCGAGCGAGTCGTCTGCGGCGTCGCTCCCCACAGCGGCGTTCGGGTCAGGCTCCGGGTGGGCCCAGCGGAACTCGGTCGCGGGGGCGAAGCCGACGCCGCGGGCGGTGCCGAGGCCGGCGCGATTCCACGAGAACACCATCGCTCGACAGACGGTGGCGCTCCGCTCGCGCGCCCAGTCGAAACAGGCCCCGTTCAGCGCGCTCGCGACCCCCGACCCGCGGTGGGCCGGCGCAACGCGCAGCCCCTGGCTCCAGGTCTCGTGGGCCGAGAGGGCGACACACTGGCAGACGCCGATGACCGCGCCGTCGAGTTCGGCGACGACGGTCCGCTGGTCGTCGCCGTCGCCGGCCACCCACTCCGGGAACACGTCGGGGATGTAGTCGCCGCCGTCGAAGCGGTCCCACGTGTCGCTGGCGAAGGCCGCGACCGCCTCCGCGTCGTCGGGTCGCGCCTGCCTGACGGTCACGTCGCTCATCGACCGATACGACCGGTTCTCGGACAATAGGCGTGGTGGTCGCCGGGACGGTCGGTTCCGGGCCGGCCGGGCCGCCCCGGTCTCAGGTCCAGGGAACCGAGCGTTCGGTGAGTTCGCCCGCGAGCGAGGTCGCCATCGCCTCGCGGACGTTCTCGCTGTTCTCGAGCGCCCACATCAGTTTGACTTTGGCCGTCCCGGGGAGGGTGTCGCCGGCCTCGACGACGCCCGCGTCGAGGAGGTCCCGACCGGTGTCGTAGACGCGGTCGCAGACCCGCCCCTCGATGCACTGGCTGGTCATCACGACCGTCGTGCCGTTGTCGACCAGGTCGGCGATCCCGGGGATCCAGTCGGTGTTGACGTGGCCCAGCCCCGTGCCCTCGAGGACGACCCCCGAGTTCCCCTCGGCGGCGTCGAGGAAGGCGGTGTCCGCGCCGGGGGTGAACTTCACGAGGTCCACGTCGGTCGCCAGGTCGGGGTGGATGGCGAGGTCGGTCTCGCCGCGCTCGGCGTACTCGCGGCGGAAAGAGACTGTACAGTCCTCGGGGTCGGTGTGGTAGTCGATCTCGCCGAGCGGTTTCGCGCCGACGGTCTCGAAGGCGTCCCGTCGCGAGGTGTGGTTCTTGCGGGCGCGCACCCCGCGGTGGAGCGCACAGCGGTCGTCGGACTCGTCGGCGTGCATGCAGATGAGCACCTCGGCGCAGTCGGACTTGGCGGCCTGGACCGCCGAGACGGCGTTCATCACGTTGTCCGAGGAGGGGCGGTCGGCCGAGCGCTGGCTCCCCGTGAAGACGATCGGAACCGGGGTGTCGAGCATGAACGCGAGCGCGGCGGCGGAGAACTGCATGGTGTCGGTGCCGTGCATGACGACGACGCCGTCGGCGCCGGCCTCGATCTCCTCGTGGACGGCGCGGGCGAGGTCCTGCCAGACCGCGGGCATCATGTTCTCCGAGAGGATGTTGGTGACGACGCGGCCGCGGTAGTTGGCGAGGCCCGCCAGGTCGGGGACGGCGCGCAGCACGTCCTCGGCGTCGAACTGCGAGGTGACGGCGCCGGTGCGATAGTCGATGGTCGAGGCGATGGTCCCGCCCGTGGAGATGAGCGAGATCGTGGGCAGGTCGTCGTCGAACTCGATGCGCGATTCGCCGTCCTCGGACTGGGCCGCTTCGACGTCGTGGACGTCGGCTTCGAGGACTTCGACGGCGGCGGCGTCGCGGTCGACGCCGACGTTGTAGCCCCCGTCGAGTTTGACGACCAGGTGTTCGTCGGTCGTCGAGGGCAAGAGGACGCCCTCGTAGGTCTGGTCCGCGCGGTCGACGCGGACGCGGTCTCCGGCGTTCATGTCCCGGACTTTTCCCGCGGCGGACTTGAATCCACCAGATCGGACCTCCCGACGGGCCTCTCGTGGCTGGTCCGTCCCACGCGCTGGCCGAACGTTTATCCGCGATTCCGGCCTATCCCCTCGTATGAGCACTGGGCGGGAGATCCGACTCGTCGAGGAGTACGACGGCTGGTGGTCGGCTATCGACGAGGGCGCGGGCGTCGCAAGCCAGGGGCCGACCCGGAGCGAAGCGCTCGCGAACCTCGACGAGGCGGTCGCGGCGACCGAGGCCGCTCGCGACGACGAGACGGCGGCACCCGAACCCGACGCGCCGTGGTTCGAACGGAACTGATGGTCTCGCGGGACTTTTCCGGCGAGGAAATCGTGAACGTCCTCCGGAAGTTCGGCTACCGACACGATCGGACCCGCGGAGACCACGCGGTGCTGAAGTACACGCATCCGGAAACCGGCGAATCACGGACAGTCACTGTCCCGCTCCACGACCGGGTTCGGATCGGGACGCTACAGAACATCGCCGAGCAGTGCGGCGCGAACGACTTCCGAGCGTGGTGTCGATGGATCGACGAACATCGGTGACGCCGCGCGCGCCTCTTATACCTCGTCCAGAAACGCCCGCAGTTCTCGCGTCGCGGTCTCGCGGCGGTCGCGGAAGACGCAGTGGCCGGCGCCGTCCACGTGGACGAGCCGAGCGTCGTCGATCAGGTCGACGCGCTCGCGGTCGAGGTCACGCGCTCGTTCGTCCACGTCGGCACGAAGGATCAGCGTCGGCGCTGTGATCTCGGGGAACCGTTCGGCGGGGTCGAGCCACCCCTCTTCGAACACCGCGGCGATGTTCGGGCTGACGCGGAGTCGCGCGTCGGCCAGTAGCGAGGCCAGGTCGCGGTCGCCGGCGGCGGCGTGACCGGCGATCCCCTCGTCGGCCTCGAACAGTTCCGCCTTGGAGTGGTCGTGCCACCACAGGATCTGGTCGCGGACGCCCGCGGCAGGGTCGTCGCCGTCTCCGTCTTCATCCACGCCGCTCTCGTCGTTCTCGTCGCGGCGCTCTTCGTTGTGCGCCAGCAGACAGGCCGGATCGACGGCGACGACGGCGCGGGGGAGGTCGGGGTGGGCGGCGGCGGTCGCGAGGACGGTGTCGCCGCCCATCGAGTGGCCGAGGAGGATCGCGTCGGTCAGGTCGAGCGCGTCGATCAGTCCAGTGAGGTCGGCGACGCGATCGGCGACGCCGTAGCCGGCGTCGGGGGCGTCGGAGCGGCCGTGGCCGCGGGCGTCGAAGGCGATCACGTCGTAGTCGCCTTCGAGGGTACGGACCAGCGGCGTGCGGCAGGGGCCGTCGTCGAAGACGCCGTGGGCGACGACCAGCGGCGGCCCGTCGCCGCCGGTGCGGGTGTAGTGGAGGCGGACGCCGTCGACGTCGACACTGCCCTCCTCCCAGCGGTCGGGCACAGGCGATTCGAGCGGGACTTCCGTGTTTGACATGAACTCGCGTACGGCGATTTCTCGCAAAAAGCTGTGGGTACCCGAGAATCTGTCGCGGTCGGAGCGCAGCGGACCAGCCTGCGACGACGGCCCGCGCCGCGAACAAGCGTTTATCTGTCGGGGAAATGAAACGCAGGTAATGGCTCCAGACTCGTTCAAGCCTCCATCGCAACTGCGGTTTTTCGGCTTCTGTCTGCTCGCGGCGACGGTCGCGTTGCTCGTCGTCGTCCAGTTTCCGGTCGATGCCTGGCTCATGTTCCCGATCGCGATTCTCGCGCTCGCGGTCCTGACTGGGGTCGACGGATACTGGCGGGACCGAGGATAGTGCGTAACTGGATCGGGAACCTCTCAAGCGGAGCGGTGGCGGTGCGGAAGGCGGGGCGGTGGCGGGGCGGAAGGCGGGGCGGTGGCGGGGCGGAAGGCGGGGCGGTGGCGGGGCGGACCGAGCATCCGGCGGCTGTGGCGCCGGTTCACCGCGAGCGCGCCGGAGGCGCGACTCGCGGCCTTTTTTGGTCCAGCTTTTTTCGAGCGGGGGTACCCGCAGCGCGCCCCCGGCGCGCGAGGATACCCCCCGACGAAAAAAGGTGGTCGCGAAAAAGGCTTCAAGCCGCGGCCCGGAGGTGTCAGCATGTCCGAACGCACGGACGAGCGCAGCGAGGATGCCAGCGTCGAGGACGTCCTCGACGACTTCGGCGGCGACGTCGGCAGCGGGGCGGACGACCTCGACGACGGCGACGTGGGCTTCAGCGACGACGAACTCGGCGTCGACGTCGAGTCGCTCACCGGCGAGCCCGACGCGTCCTCGGGGGGGTCAGCCGGTGGCGCGACCGCCTCGGAGTCGGAGTCGAGCCTGTTGAGTCGCCTGACGCCCTCGCTGCCCAGCCTCCCGAACCCGCTCGCAGCCCTCCCCTCCGGTCGATCCGTCCTGTTGACGTTCGCCGTCGTGCTTGTGATGTGGGGCGTGGCCAGTTCGATTCCGATTATCGGATTCATCCCGCTGCTGTGGGCCGGCGCCATCTTCGCCGGCGCGTTCACACTGGGTGCGGCCAGCGGCAAGGGCCGGTACGTCGAGTTCCTCCTCGCCGGCGCCGTCTTCGGTGCCGGATCGGTCATGACTGATTTCTTCCGACTGGCCGTCCTGGCCGATATCGGTCTGTTCCCGCTCGCTGCGATCGGTGGGGGGATCGGCGCGGTTGCCGGTCTGCTCGGACACTACTTCGGCCGCGACTTCCGCGACGGCCTGACCCGCGATATCGAGTGACCGGTGAGAGTCGCAACGAACGACGGCTGTCGATCGCTCGTTGTGACCGCGACCGCAACTGATCTATTCTCGACCGCAGACGACACCGCAACCGCAGTCGATCCTGAGCGTTGAAGACCTTCGCCGCGCTCGCTACGAGACAGAGCAACCGAAACAGTAGACAGCACCACAACCGCGAGTGATCCTGTGCGTTGAAAGCCCTCGTCGCGCTCGCGGTCGCTGAGCGGGATATTCTCGCTCTCCGCACCGCCCGCGAGAATAGGGCCCGCTCAGCCGACTGAACTGAACGCGAGCGCACCTCGCCCTTTCAGTCCGCCAGGAGAATCTCGTTGCGCCGGGCTGTGAACGGCGGCTGTCCGGGCAGGCGCGAGCCTCACGCCTCCCCAGCCTCCTGCGCGCCTCGTCGTGCCTCCTCGGTGCTCGTCCCTCGCGCGGCTCCGTCGCGCCACGGAGGGCGCGACGGCGCGCGCCGACGTGGAAAATCCGGGTGTTACGGTCGGCGGCGGTCACTCGGGGAGGCGCCACTCGTCGCCATCGCGGACGACGACGTCCTCCTCGGCCAGTCGCTGGAGGGTCTCCTCGACGACGGCGGGTGGGGCCTCGACGCGGCGGCTGACGTCCTCGACGGATCCCGAGCGGTCGGCGAGCGTCGAGAGCACGTCGCTGAACAGGCGTGCGTCCGCGTCGTCGAACGACTCGGTGAGTTCGTCCATGACCTCCGAGAGGCGGCCGTGGACCCACCGCTGGGCCATCGAGAGCTCCCTGTCGAGGTCGTAGAGCGCGTCGAGTTCCCGCGCGAGGCGGCGCGCCTCCGCGCCGTCGGCCGAATCGACGTCGTCGCTCCCGTCCGCGTCGGCGCTGTCGTCGCTCTCGTCGCTGGTATCGAGGTCGATGGAGAGGCGCCGACAGGTCGTCACGTCGACGGTGCTGGCGGGGTAGGCGCTCTTGGTGCCGAACTGATAGGGCGAGACGTTGACCTCCAGGCGGAGGTTGCGGGCGATGTGGAAGTACTTCCGGCGCTTGTCGTCGACGCGGCTCTCGACGAGGCCGGCCTGCTCCAGTTTCTCGAGGTGGTCGATGACGGCCTTCGGGCTCACGCCGATGTACTCGCTTATCTCCGTGACGTAACACGGCTTGTGCGCGAGCAGGCGCAGGATCCGCCGCCGATTGGCGTTGCCCAGCAGGTCCAGCAGTTCGGCGGAGTCCATTCACCTGAGGTTTGGCCTCCCCGTATTTAAGCGTGCCCCACAGACCCGGCGGGCGCGGACGACCGTCCCGCCGGCGTCGCTCGATCCGTCTCAGAGCCGGTCGAACCCGCGTGCGGCGAGGGCGACGGCCGCGAGCGAGGTGAGCACGCTCCCGGCGACGAGGACGATCCCGACGGTTTCCTCGAGTTCGTAGCGCAGCGGCGGGTGGTAGCCGAAGCCGTAGTCGACGATGTCGTTGGCGAGGACGAGGACGAGCGCCGTCGCGAGCGCGCCGCGTGTCGTCTTGCCGTAGTGGGGGATGAGGTACGCCTCGGGGATGAAGAGGAGATGGGTCGAGAGGACGCCGAAGTAGTTCCAGGCGTCGGGGAAGTACGCGCCGACGTCGAGATTGAGCGCGAGCGCCGTCCAGAGACCGGTCTCGACGAGCCAGACGAAGGTGATGGTGTGGAGATAGGCGAGCACGCGGTTGGTCGGGACGCTATCGAGTCTACGTCCGAGGTTCGGCAAGAGCGTCGCGAGCGACAGGGCCATCAGGAGGACGGCCACCGGCGAGTCCATGTACAGCGGCCAGAGGAACGTATCGACGTCGGGCAGGGTGGGGAGATAGAAGTGGACGCCGACGAAGATAGCGGCGACGTTGGCGAAGATCAGCCAGGTGAGACTCGGCGCGTTCTCCAGGTAGTACCGGGCCCACTGCCGCCGCACGAGTTCGCTTCGACTCCCGCCGGAAGAACCGCTCGTCGGCGACAGGTCCATGTCCGGACTCCGGGCCGGCGCGGGCAAAACCGTATCGGAGGGGCGACGCCGCCGTCGCCGCCGGCGCACTGTTATAATAATAGTGACTATTTCGACCCCAGATCGTCGTGCAGGCCGGCGCTATCCCGCGGTCGGATTGCGCGCCGACATAACACTGTCGGCCAACACTTATGTACGAGTATGTGTGACACACACATGCATAGCAATGTTCGAACGGTTCTCCAGCGGCTACTACCTGGGGCGGTTGTACGTCACCCCAGGCCGGCGCGAGGGCGAGACCGCGGCCATCGCCCGCTCGCAACACGAGCAGGTCAACGAACAGCTGTACGCGGACGAGGAAGTCGTCCGCACCGACAGTCCGCTCGTCATGAAACTGGAGAACACACATTTCACCGTCGCGGGCGACGAGAGCGTCCCCGAGGGGACCCTCGCCGTCCCGCCGGAACTCGTCGAAGAGACGCGACTCAGGAACCCGCCGGACCTGCGTGAGGTGTTCCTCGCGAAGGCCGAACGCGCCCGCCAGTTGCTCTCCCTTGCCTCGGGACTCCCGGGCGCCGGCGACCACACCGGAGACGCCGACGACGCGAACGGCCCCGCGGACGACCCGCTCGGCTTCGACGGCGGTCCGACCGGTATCTGAGCGCCGACTGACCGGCCCACCGCGTCGGCCCGCTCGCGGCCGTCGCCCGAGGGAGTACGCTTAAGCCGCCGGCTCTCGGCACTCCCCGTGATGCTCGACCAGTTGCTCGGCCGGGCCGAACTCAAAGACCGCATCGCGGACCTCGAAGAGGAACTCCACCACCGCGAGCGCGAACTCGAGGCCGAGCGCGAGCGCCGCGCCGACGCCGTCAGCGACCGACAGGACGCCGAGGAGCGCGTCAACCGCCTCGAAGACCGGATCGCCGACCTCGAAGGGACCGTCGAACGCCTCCGCGACGACGACGGCGCCGACCGCTCGTTCGCCCGCACCGAAACCCTCCGCGGCGAGCGCCTCGCGGCCGTCCTCGACCGCCTCGAATCGGTCGAGACCGACGCCGAGGGCGCCTTCACCGCCTACGTCGCCAACGGCCACGACCTGCCCGACACGGTCCGGGATGCCTTCGGCGACCGCGCCGCGCTCGTGGGGCGGGCCGCGCCGTGTCTGGCGGTCACCGACGACGCCGGCGTCGTCGCCGCCTGTCTCTCTGTCCCCGACCCGCCCGAGCCGTATACGCAGTGGGACAGCGCATTCGCCCTCGACAGGGCGCGGTTCGAACCGACGGGCGAGTTCACCGTCGCGCTCGTGCGTTCGGATCTGTTCGCGATGGGCCAGTACGAGGGCCGGGAGCGGGTCGCGTTCCAGGGGTTCGACTCCGAACTGAAGAGCCAGCACTCGAAGGGCGGGTTCTCGCAGGCCCGCTTCGAGCGCCTGCGCGACGCCCAGATCGACGACCACCTCGACCGGTGTCGTGCGGCGCTCGAAGACCGGGACACCGATCGGTGTTACGTCGTCGGCGAGCGAACAGTGCTCGACGAGTTCGCCGACCTCGCCGACGCCACCGCGACGGTCGACGCCTCCGGCGAGCCCGAACCCGCGCTCGACTCCGCCGTCCGCGACTTCTGGACCGTCCGCCTGCGCGTGCCCTGATACGGTTTATTGTAGCGATGTACCGGTACGCGCCGACCCAGGGGCCAGTGCTATCCGGAAATAATCTACAATAAACCGTATGAGCGGCGCCACGCGGGCGCTTCGAGAGTCGGGCGCGACTCGCGGCTTTTTTGGCCTCACTGCTCTATCTCGGTGCAATGACCGACCACGTCGCACTGGTCCGGCGCTCGCTGGCCGGCTCGGCGGAGTTCGACCGGCGGGTCCGCGAGCAGGGCGAGCGGATCGCCGACGCGCTCGACCACGGGACCTTCGACAACGACGCCGCCACGCTCGGCCTCGAACTGGAGGTCTACGCGGCCGACGCCGACGACCTGACGCTCGCGCCGATCCCCGAAGACGTCTTCGACGGCCCGGCCGACAAGGAACTGGGACTGCACAACGCCGAGTGCAACGCCGCGCCGAGTCGCTTCGACGAGGGCGGTATCGAAGCACAGGCGGAGGTGATCGCGGCGGATCTCGCGGCGACCCGCGAGCGAGCGCGCGAGCACGACCTGGAGATCGTTCTCGACGCGATGCCGGCCGTCGCGCCGGCCGGCGGGACCGTCGCCTACCTCGACGACGTGGAGGTGCGCGGCGGTGACGGTGCGGCCACGGAGCGCGGGGCCGGAGCGGCGGCCGAGTCACCTGTCCCGGGCCCCGACCCCGACGACCCCGTCTTCATCGCGCGGAACATGCGCCGTGACCCGCGCTACGGCGCACTCGACAACGAGGCCGTCCGGCGCGCGGGGGGGTCGATCCCCTTTTCGGTGCCCGGCGCCGACCTGTCGTTCCGCACGATCCTCTTCGAGTCGCTGGCCACGTCGATCCAGCCCCACGTCCTCGTGCCCGACGTGACCGAGTTCCCCCGCTATCACAACCTCGCGACGCGGACGCTCGGGCCGCTGGTCGCGCTGTCGGCGAACTCCCCCTTCCTCCCCGGCGACTGCTACGACCTCGACGCGGCCGGCCTGACGCCCGACGAACTGGTCGCGGAGACCCACCACGAACTCCGGATCGCCGCCTTCGAGGAGTCGATGAACCAGGCCTGCCGCAAAGTCAGGGTGCCCGACGACCTCGACGACCCGCGCGATGCCGTCGACCACGTGGTGGCCGACGACACGTACGCGCCCTTCCTCCGCGAGTGGGTCGAGGGTGAGCAGTCGTCGCCGGAAGACGCCGCCGACGCGACCGCCGAGCCCTGGGAGTACGACTACAAGCGGGGCACCTTCTGGCGGTGGGTGCGCGGGGTGCCGGGCGGCGACGCGGTCGACGGCGCCTGCGACGAGCAGTCGCTGCGCATCGAGTACCGCCCGCTCCCGACCCAGCCGACGGTGCGCGACGTCGTCGGCCTGCAGGCGCTGACCGCCGGCCTGCTGCACGGGCTGGTCGCCGCCGACCACCCGCTCGCAGAGTTGCCGTGGGACGCCGCCGAGGCGAGCTTCTACGCCGCCGTCGAGGACGGGCCCGACGCCGAGTTAGCCTGGGTCGACGCCGACGGCGAGCGGACGAGCGATGCCGAGACGATATTCGACGAGGTGTTCGCGCACGCCCGTCGGGGCCTCGAAGCGCGGGGCGTCTCTCCCGCGGCGCGCGACCGCTATCTCGCTCCGCTGGAGGCTCGCTGGGAGGCCGGTGTGACCCCGAGCGTCTGGAAGAAAGACAGGGTGCGAGCGCATCTCGACGACGGCCTGGACCTGGAAGCGGCGCTCGCCGCGATGCAACGCGAGTACGTCGACCTGAGTCGCGAGCGCGACACCTTTGCCGACTGGCTATGAACCGATAGCGGTCGCGGTCAGTCGAGGTAGGGTCGTTCGATGTGCGACTCACCGTCGATCCAGTCGGTGATCCGGCCGGTCACCCAGTCGAAGACGGTGATCACCGGCGAGAGCGCGCGCTCGACGCCGCGGACGACCGGCGCGACCCGCAGCGCCCACCGCTGGGCGTTCGCCAGTCCGTAGGACTTGGGCACGATCTCGCCGAAGACCAGGACGACGGTGCTCGTGAAAAGCGTCGCCGCGACGACGGCGACCCCCGTGGGGAGGTAGCTCACCACGACGACCGTGAGGACGCTCGAGATCGCGATGTTGACCACGTTGTTCCCCACGAGGAGCGTGACGAGCAACCGGTGCGGGTCCGCGAACAGTTCCTTGAGGTCCCGCGACCCGCCCCCCGTCGTCGCCTCGACGGCCTCGGACGACAGCGAGAAGATCGCCGTCTCCGAACTGGAGAAGAAAGCGCTACACACGAGCAAGACCGCGGTCACCGCGAGTCCGGTCACCGCCAGCGTCGGGTCGGCCATAGGTCGGGTTCGGCGGCCCGGACCATGAAAGCGCCGCGACCGGTCTCCCGAACCGTCGCGCGACGCGGTCGACTTTCTACGCGACGCGGTCGACTTTCTACGCGACGCGGTCGTCACTCCACTACGACTGTCACTCCACCGCGACCGCACCGGTCCCGCCTTCGACGCTCGCGAGGTCGAAGTGTCCGTTCTCGACTGGGATTCCCTCGAAGGTATCGCGGCCGAGAAGGAGCGCGCCGTCCAGATCCGCGTAGTCGAACAGCGGCGCGAGGTGGCAACTGGCGGCGATGGCGGCGTTCGAGGCGACCATACAGCCGAGCATCGCCTCGCAGCCGTGAGCGCGGGCGACCGCCGCGACCCGCGCCGTCTCGCGCAGACTCCCGCACTTCATCGGCTTCGCGACGACGATATCGACCGCTTCGGCGACCTCCGGGACTGTCACGGCGGTCGTAACCGACTCGTCGGCGGCGACCGGGAGTACCCCCGCCTCGCGGACGGACCGCAGGCCCGCGAGGTCGTCGGCAGGAACGGGCTGTTCGACGAACTCGACGCCGTGGTCGGCGAGCGTCCGCGTGTGCTCGACTGCCGCCCGCGGCGTCCACGCGCCGTTGGCGTCGACGCGGAGGCCGGCGTCGGGCGCGCCCGCCCGCACCGCCGCGATCCGTTCGCCGACCCGCTCGCCGGCGAGTTTGACCTTCAGGACCCCGAATCCGCGGTCGACCGCCGCTGCAGCCTTCGAGCGCATCGCCTCCGGATCGGCCAGTCCCACGGTGAACGAGGTGGGCGGCGCCGCCTCGGGGTCGAGGCCCCACTGGCGATAGCAGGGCACGCCGAGGCGCTTGGCGGCCAGGTCCGCGAGCGCTATATCGACGGCGGATCGCGCTGCGGGGTCGCCGTCGGTGACGGCGCGGCACTCGCGCTCGACCCGCTGGCGGGCGTGGGGGTCCCCGACGTCTTCGACGACGGCGAGCAGGTCCGGCAGGACGGCGGCGACAGTGTCGGCCGTCTCGCCGTAGAACGTCGAGGGCGCCGCAGCGCCGACCCCCGCTGTGCCCGATTCGTCCTCGATCCGGACGACGACGTTCTCGGTCCTCTCGGTCGTCCCCCGCGAGATCGTGAAGGGGTCGTCGAGCGGGAACGAGACCCGCTCGAACCTCGTCGCGAGGGTCACGGTTCGTCCTCCGGAGGCCCGGCCGCGGTCACAGGTGCCCCTCCAGCACCGCGTCGAGTATCGGGTCGACGCCGAATCGGACGGGATCGGTCGCGGGTGCGTCGATAGTCGCGCCGAACTCCTCGACTGCCGCGCGAGCCGTCGCCTCGGCCGCCGTCCCGTCCGCCTCGGCCACCGTCCCGTCCGCCCCGGCCGCCCTCTCGCCGGTCTCGCGACCGCCGAGCGCGGCGGTGTTGACCGCGCCTGCGACCACCTCGGCCGGCGAGACGGGCGCGGCGACGCGCTCGTAGAGGGCGACGTACTCCTCGAGGGGCGGGATGGGGACGTGCTCGTAGCCGTGGACGGCCTCGCGGCCGGCGGCGTGACAGCAGACGAGGCGGTCGGGCGCGGCGCCGTGGAGGATGCTCGTCGTCACGCCGGAGTAGGCGGGGTGTGCGAGCGCGCCCTGGCCCTCGACGACGAGGAGATCGTGGTCCGCGGCCCGCTTCTCGACCATGCGCTCGACGGCGCCGGCGGCGAAGTCGGAGACGACGCGGTCGACCGCGATACCCCACCCCTCGATCATGATCGCGGTCTGGCCGGTCGGAACGATCGCGGCGTCGACGCCGCGCTCGCGGGCCGCGCGGACGAGTTCGTAGCTGGTGGTCATCTTCCCCGACGAGCAGTCGGTGCCGACGGTGAGCACGACCGTCGCGTCGACGTCGCCGGCGGTGCCGTCGGCGACGGTCAGGTCGTCGGGCGGCCGGCGGACGTCCCGGATGTCGCAGCCGTGCTCGCTCGCGAGGCGGGCGAACTCGTCGTCGTCGGCGAGGAAGGAGTGCAGGCCGGCGACGACGTCGCAGCCGCGTTCGAGCGCGGCCCGGATGTCGGGGCGCCAGGTCTCGTCGAAGTCGCCGCCGATGGGCGCGACGCCGACGACCAGGGCGTCGACCGGCTCGGACACGTCGGCCATCGAGGCGACGATGGGGGCGTCGGGAGCGTCGGGGACGTGGTCGCGGACGCGCTCGCCGGCAGTCGTGCGGTCGAGCACCGCGACCACCTCGTCGTCGCCGTAGCGAAGGAGGCCGACGGCCGTCTTGGCCCGCTCGGGAAACGTCTCGTGGACGAGCAGCGCGACGCGCATAGCGGCCGTTCGCCCGGCGGGCAGTTAACGCCACTGTCGGGATGGCTGTGTCCCCCGCTGGTGGCGTGGATACGCGACCGACACGCCGGCGCACGAACGCTTATCCCCGTGCCGGACGCCCTTCCGGTATGGCCATCGGAGACGTCTACGAGGCGACGGCGGGCGACTGCACGGACCTCTCCTACGTCGACACCGGGATGTACGACGTGGCGGAGTACGGCGCCGTCTACGTCATCGACGCCGAGCGGCCCGCGCTGGTCGACACCGGCATCGGCACGAACCACGAGCGCGTCCTCGCCGCGATCGAGAAGGTCGGCCTCGCACCCGAAGACATCGAGGTCATCGCGGTGACGCACGTCCACCTCGACCACGCCGGCGGCGCCGGCTTCCTCGTCGACGAGTGCCCCAACGCCACCGTCTCCGTCCACGGCATCGGCGCGCCGCATCTCGCCGACCCGGAACGGCTCTGGGCCGGGACGAAGCAGGCCGTCGGCGACCAGATCTCCTTCTACACCGAGCCGAAACCGGTCCCGGAATCGCGGATCGGCGAAATCGAGGCCGGCGACACGATCGACCTCGGTGACCACGCGCTGGAGGTGTACCACGCGCCGGGCCACGCCCCCCACCAGGTCGTCTTCCACGACCCCGCGAACGACACCGTCTTCACCGCCGACGCCGCGGGCATCTACGCCCCCTCGCGCGACGAACTGTTCCCGACGAGTCCGCCGCCCAACTTCGATCCCCGACAGTGCCAGTCCGACGTGGACACCCTCAAAGAGATCCAGCCCGACGTGCTGTGTTACGCCCACTTCGGCCCCGTCGAGACGGGCGACAAACTCGCCCGCTACGCCGACGTCCTCGCCGAGTGGGTCGCCGACGTGCGCGAGGCGCGAGCGGACCTCGACGACGACGCGGCCGTCGTCGAACACCTCGTCGAGCGGGCCGACGCCGAGCGGGCGGTGTGGGGCCGGGAGAAGGCCGACGCCGAGGTGGCGATGAACGTCCGCGGCGTCCTGGCCGCGCTGGACCGGGAGTGACCGACGAGTACGCCGGCGCGCACTGGCTGTCGTCGTTCGTCTGGTATCTGCCGACCCGCGCCGAGGGCGGGGTCGCGCCGGGCGCGGCGTAGTCCATGCCCGAGGTTCTATCCGATGACTCACGCCCGAGATCCGGAGCACGCGCGGCGGCGAGTGAGTGGTCTTATGTATTGTGCTGCCGTTCTCCTGCCCGTATGGAGGGACACGCGTGGCAGGCGGCGGCGAGTTACTGATCCCGCTCGTCGCGGGGATAATCGGCCTCGGAGTGCTCGCGCAAGTGTTAGCCGCGCGGCTCCGGGTCCCGAGCATCATCTTCTATCTCCTCGTCGGTGTCGTCATCGGCCGGCCGGGGCTGGGACTGGTCACCGGCGACACCTTCGGCGACGCGCTCCCGGCCATCGTCGGCCTCGCCGTGGCGATCATCGTCTTCGAGGGGGCCTTCCACCTCCACCTCGACCGCATCCGCGAGGCGCCGAAAGAGGCCTTCCGGATGGTCACGCTCGGCGCGGTCATCGCCCTGCTCGGCACCGCCCTCGCGGTCAACCTCGCCTTCGAGGAGGCCACCTGGGAGCTGTCCTTCCTCGTCGGCGCGTTGCTGGTCGCGACGGGGCCGACCGTCATCACGCCGATCCTGAACGTCGTGCCCGTCCGGGACCGCGTCGCGGCGGTCCTCGAGACGGAGGGGATCGTCAACGACGTCACGGCGGCGATCATCGCGGTCGTCGTCTTCGAGGCGGTCAACCCCGACGCCTCGAGCGCCGGGTTCGTCCAGTCCTTCGCCTCGCGGCTGGGCATCGGCATCGCGGTCGGTCTCGGCGTCGCGGCCGTCGTCTACTACCTCCTGCGGTACATCGACCTCTCGCCGGGGGACGCGCCGCGCAACGCCCGCCTGCTCGTCCTCGCCGGCGCGCTCGTGGCGTTCGCGAGCGCGAACACGCTGGCCAGCGAGGCGGGCGTCGCCGCCGTCGCCACCGCCGGGATGGTCCTCGGGAACCTCGATTTACCCTACGAGGCGGACATCACCGAGTTCAAAGGCGACGTGACGCTGCTGGTGCTCGCCTTCGTCTTCATCGCGCTGGCGGCGCAGCTCAACCCGGAGACGCTGGTCGAGGTCGGCGTGGGCGGACTGCTCGTGGTCGTCGCGGTTGCGCTGGTCATCCGCCCGCTGCTCGTGTTCGTCTCGACGGTCGGCGAGCGCCTGACCACGAACGAGAAGCTGTTCATCAGCGCGGTCGGGCCGCGCGGGATCATCCCGGCGTCGGTCGCGACGCTGTTCGCCGTCGAACTGTCGAACGTCGTCGACGAGCGCCGCGCCGAGGCCGCCGAACTCGTCGGTGGCGACACGACCGCCGCCGAGGTCTGTGGCCAGTCGGGTCTCTCCGGCGAGGCGGCCGCGGCGTGTGCCGAAGCGGGCACGCTCGCGACGCAGGCGGACATCCTGCTGGGAACGGTCTTTCTGGTCATCTTCACGACGGCCCTCCTCGAAGGGGGGCTGGCGCGACACGTCGCACAGCGATTGGACGTCATACCCATGAGAGTCATCATCGTCGGGGGCGGCACGGTCGGCCGGTCGCTCGCCGAACGCCTCGAGAACCGCGGAGAGAACGTCGTCATCATTGAGGAAGACGACGAGATAGCCGAGAAGGTGCGGAACAACGGCTTCACGGCCGTCATCGGCGACGGGACGGACACGGACGTCCTCCGGGAGGCCGGTGCGAACAACGCGAAGACGGTCGTCGCCGCGACCGGCGACGACGACGCGAACCTGCTGGTGGCCCAACTCGCCAGTTCGAAGTTCGGCGTCGAGCACGTCATCGCGCGGGTCAACAACCCCGACAACGTCGAGGCCTTCGAGGAGCTCGGCGTGCGAACCATCTCCTCGGCCATCGCGACGGCGTGGGCCATCGACAACCAGATCGAACGCCCCGCCATCGCCCACTGGATGACCGACATCGGCCGGACCGGGGACGTCCAGGAGGTCGAACTCACCAACGACGACCTCGTCGGCGAGTCGATCCGCGAGGTCGGCCCGATGCTCCCGGACGCCTGTCTCATCGCCCTGGTCAGCGACGGCGACCACAAGTCCGCGAAGGTCCCCTCCGCCGACTACGAACTCCAGCGCGGTGACCACCTGACGCTGCTGGGCCAGACCAGTTCGGTCAAGGAAGGCATGGCGCTGATCGATTCCGACAACAACTGACGAGACTCTGCCGGTCGCGCGCCGGTCGTCCTCGTCGCCGCGCTCGCGCCGGTCGATGTTTTTCCGGCCGGGCGTCCAACCCGAGGGTATGGAACCGCGTCACTACCTCCGGGTCGAGGGTCTGGCCGTCCTCGTCGGCGCGCTGGCCGTCTACGCCGACCTGGGCGAGCCGCTGTGGCTGCTGGCCGCCCTCGCGCTCGCGCCCGACCTCTCGATGCTCGGCTATCTCGCCGGCCCGCGAATCGGGAGCTACAGCTACAACGTCGTCCACACCTACACCGCGCCGCTCGCGCTCGCCGGCGTCGGCGTCTGGACCGACAGCGCGCTCGCGGTGGCCGTCGCCGCGGTGTGGGTCGGCCACATCGGTGCCGACCGGTTGCTGGGCTACGGACTCAAGTTCGAGTCGGGCTTCCGGGACACCCACCTGGGCAGGCAACCCGCGCCCGCCGCCGCAGTGACGGACTCGAAGTAGCCCTCGCCCGGTGCCCTCGCCGCAGTTACACGCTCGCGCCCTGCATGAACACCAGGTGGTCCGCGGCGTCCTCGGCGGCGTCGACAGCGGCGTCCAGCGACGCCGCGAGATCGCGCACGAGCAGCGCGTCGGCGGTGGCGTTCGACTCGAAGGCCGTCTCGACGACCGCCGCCTTGTGCCCGTCGCAGTCACTCTCGAGCGCCGCGATCCGCTCGATATCGGTGGTGTAGTCGTCCGCTTCGTCCTCGCTGACGAGGTCGGCGACGCAGTCCTCGGTCACGGCCGCGAGCAGGTCGGTCGCCTCGACTGTCGCGGCGGCCATCGCGCCGAACTCCGTCCGAACCGACGGGGAGAGATGCGGGTCGATGACGTCGAGTTGGCGGACGAACCGCTCGGCAGCGTTGGGGACGTCGTCGACCGCCGCGTACAGGCGCATCACTTCGCCGGTTCGCAGATACACTTCGGTGTAGTTCGGCGGCGCCACGTCACCGAGGAGGCGTCTGAGTTCGCGCAGCGAGGCGTCGCAGTCCGACTCGCGCTCGCAGAGTCGGTCGACTGTCGGCGCGAACTCGGCGGTGCCGTAGTGTTCGAGGGCGGTCGGGAGCAGCGATACGCAGTCGCGCACGTCCGCCAGGTACGCGACCGTCGCGTCCAGCACGTCGTCGCCGTACTCGTCGGTGACAGTAGCCATCACACGCAGGTCGTCGGTGAGTGCGTGTAACTCCTGCTAGGAGGGGTACTGTGGCGTACCGAGACGTGGGGAGCGGGGCGGTCGGTGTCGGAGCCGGTCTCATACTGATTACTGTACCGGATCGCTACAGTAATCAGTATGAGGTCCCGGGAGTCGACCGCTGATGGCGACCGGGGGGTCGGGCCTTCGAGCCACGTCCGGCGACCACCGCCACGTCCGACGCGGCAGCTTCGGCCCACTCCGCAGTTTCGTCCGGCAACCTCGCAGCCTCGAGGCGACGGTTACGCTTCCTTGCCGTGGACGTAGCCGGCGTTGAGGCTGTAGGCCAGTTCGTACTCGTTGCTCGCGTCGCCTTCGCCGTCGCCGTTCCAGTCGCGCCACTCGAAGTGTTCGTAGTCGCCGACGTAGTGGTCTTTCCAGCTGAACGTCACCATGTCGGGCAGCCAGAAGTTCCACCACCACGAGAGCGTCCGGGCCGCCTCGGTGACGGCTTCACGCGTCGAGTCCGGATCGGTCAGGGTGGTCTGGAGGTCGGCGACGTTGACCGTCCGGGTCTCACCTGACAGATCGGTCGCCCCGACCTCGGTCGGGATCTCGTACTCCAGTCGGCGGTTGCCCACCGGGACCCGATTCCCGCTCTCGTCGGTCGTCCACATCTTGATGCCCCATCGTTCCTCGTTCCGATAGGAAGCCGCCGGGTGGTAGGACGGCCGGGGCTTCGGCCCGCGGGAGTGGAAGCCGAAGAGCACGTCCCAGTCCTCGTCGTAACTCTTCCACTTGTTTGCAACTGACCCGATCTGCTGGAACTCGAAGTCGATCCCGACGCCCGTGAGCCAGTTGGTGACTGGCGCCTCGAAGTCGAAAATGTGGTCCCCGTACAGCGTGAGAGACAGCACCTCCCCGTCCGGGCCGACCCACATGTCGTCCCCGTTGCGTTCGTATCCCGCACCCCGCAGTTCCGCTTCGGCTTTCTCCATCACTGCGGTTCGCCCGTAATCGATGTAGTCCGCCGTCCGCTCCTCGTAGTCGGGGATCCAGTAGTTGGCCATCACAGGAGTCGTGCCGTCCTGAACGGTCGCGTAGTGACTGATGTGGCCGTCGATCTCGTATCCCCAGTTCTGAAGATACAAGAGGGCGCGACGGACCCCGCGACGCGCGAGATGCGGATTGGTGTGATTCAACCGGAAGACGTACTGTTTCGTGGACGGTTTCTCGGGCGTTCGATAGGTGTCGGGCTTTTCCCCGTCCGCCTGGAGCGCGCTCACGTTGTGCTTGCGCCAGTCGGTGCGGTCGGCGACGATGAGGTCGTCTTTGACCTGTCCGTCCGAGAGGATCGGGACCCTGAGCGTCTCGATGTTCTGCCGACGCCGGTATTTCTCCGGGTAGTCCTCGTACCGCTCGTAGAGGATCCGGTCGGCGGTGACGTCGCTGACCTGGAAGAGTCCGTGCCCGACCCAGTCCTCGGGCGGTATCGACGAATTCGTCAGCTCCCTGTGGACGAGGAACGCTTCGCGTTTCGTCGTGGTGTCCTCCATCGATTCGAGGTGGGGCTCAAACAACGACGCTTTGTGAGTAACGGCCGGTTCGTGCTCGGAGAGGAACATCGCCGACACGCGCGGGCGCACCAGCTCCAGTTCGACGGTCCTGTCGTCGACGCGTTCGACCCGTTCGAACGCGTAGTCCTTGTCGAGTTTCTTCTTGCGGAGGTTGTCGTATTTCGCGCGGTAGTAGCGGTCGTCGATGGTCACTGGAGTGCTGTCGTGCCAGGTGAACCCCTCCGCGATCGTGTTGCGCCAGGTCGTCCCGTCGACGAGTTCGTTCTCCGCCATCAGCAGCGGCTGATAGTCGAGTTCCGGGTGGCTGGCGTTGGCGCCGAACGGCGCGAGCGTCGGGCGGATCGCGTAGCTCCGCGCGGACACGTTACTCGAATACGGACTCAGATCCCAGTTTTCCGGCGGGAGCGAATGCGGCGTGAGGTCGAACACGGGTTCGACCGCCGTGCCGGGGGCCGCGGGTTGGGCCGAGGGCGTCTCCGTGGCGACCCTGGTCGGTGCCGTGGTCGACGCGCTGGTCGGCGTCCCCGAATCCGACGCGTCATCTGGCGTCTCCGCGGCCGACGGCGTTTCCGACCCGGAATCGCCAGCGGGGCATCCGGCCACGGTCGCGCTTCCCGCGACCACGGCGCCGAGAAGCTGCCGCCGAGTCAGCGCGACCGCCGGCGCCCCGTCAGTATCGCTGCCCGTGTCCTTCATACACTCCGTGACTCGTCTAGCGGTATTAGTATTCGGATTCAAAGCAATTCGCGCCGGAGAGGCGCTGAGAGTGCACGGAACGCTCGGACGTTCACCGAACGCGGAACTCGATGGCCGCCCCCTGCCCGAACCCGACGCACTCGGTCGCGAGGCCGAGGTCGTCGCCGCGCTTGTTCATCTCGTGGATGAGGGTGACGGGGAGGCGCGCGCCGGAGGCCCCGAGCGGGTGGCCGATGGCGATGGCGCCGCCGTTGACGTTGTACATCTCGTCGTCGAAGCCGAGTTCGCGCTGACAGTAGAGCGTCTGGCTGGCGAAGGCCTCGTTGAGTTCGACCAGGTCGTAGTCGGCGGGGTCGCGGCCGGTCCGCTCGCAGAGTTTGCGCACCGCGGGGACGGGACCGATGCCCATCACGGTCGGGTCGACGCCGGCGACCATGTGGTCGCCCACCTCGGCGAGCACGTCCAGGCCGTGCTCGTCGGCGAACGCTCGCGAGGTGATCATGGTCCCCGCGGCGCCGTCGGAGATCTGCGAGGCGTTGCCCGGCGTGATCGTCCCGTCGCTCTTGAAGACGGTGGGCAGGCCGGCCAGCGTCTCCATGTCCGTGTCCCGGCGGATCCCCTCGTCTTCCTCGACGGTGCCGTCGTCGGTCTCGACGGGGACGAGTTCGTCGTCGAAGCGGCCCGAATCGGTGGCCTCGGCGGCGCGCTGGTGGCTCCGCAGCGCGTACTCGTCCTGCGCTTCGCGGGAGACGCCGTACTCCTCGGCGACTTTCTCGGCGGTCATCCCCATCTGGAGGTCGCCGATGTTGTACAGTTCGGCCATCCGCGGGTGGACCCTGTGGGTGTTCTGCCCGAGTTCGACGCGGGTCATCGACTCGACGCCGCCGGCGATGACGCAGTCCCGTTGCCCGGCCCTGATCGCGTCGGCGCCGCGCATGATCGCCTCCGCCGAGGAGGCACACCAGCGGTTGATCGTCGCCGCGGGGACGTCCTCGCCCAGTTCCGAGAGGAGCGCGATGACGCGGGCCATGTTGTTGCCCTGCTCGTCGCGCTGCTGGGCACAACCCCACAGCAGGTCGTCGACCTGGTCGCTCGCGAGGCCCGTCTCGGCGAGCATCTCGTTGATCAGGGGGATCGACATATCCTCGCTGCGGACGTCGGCGAAGGCGCCGTCCTCTTTCCCCTGCGGTGTGCGATACGCCTGTACGACGACCGGCGTGGTGTCTGCCATACCCCCGCTATCGCGTCGTATCGTGTTAAACCCTCACAAACAACAAACACCGCGCGGAAAGTTGATCCGTCGAAGCGACCCGGACCGACTGTATCAGGCGAACTCGGCGAGGAGCAACAGCACGCTCGGCGCGACGAGCAACACGAACCCGACGACGACCAGCACCAGGGGCACGAGTACGGTCACGTCGGTGAACAGCCAGACTCCGACGCCGGCCAGGAGCACGACCAGGCCGACGACCCGGAGTATCCATGCGAACGCGTCCTCTAACCCGAGATCCGCCGCCAGGTCGACGACTTCGAGGACTTCGTCCATTGCACCCTCATAGTCGCCCCGTCACCAACATAAATGTGGCGAGACATATCGGAGTACGATAAATTCGACGGGAGCGCCCCGTTCACGACGGATCCGTCGCCACGCGGGTGAACCGGAGGCGGACGCCGGGGGCGTCTCCGGTGAGGACGCCGAACTCGCCGCGGGACTGCTCGGTGGCCCAGCGCACCAGCCACAGTTCGAGGCCGAGCGTGTGTTCGAGCGGTGTCTCGGTGCCGTGAGCGACCACGTGCAGGTCCGCCGGCGTGAGCGCACCGCCGCGGTCGCGTATCTCGACCACGAAGTCCTCCTCGTCACGGAGGCGGACCGAGACGGCGGAGCCCTCGGTGTCGGCCAGCAGTTCGAGGAGCGATTCGACGGCGGGCTCGAAGGTGCCGTGGACGGACACGCGCACGGTGGCCGGTGCGTCCACGTCGACGGTCGCGTCGGGGTGGCGCTCGCGAACGGTCGCCGCGAGGTTCCCGAAAAGTGCGGCCAGGTCGACCCCGTGGCAGTCCCGCTCGTCGTCGAGGCCGGTGTCGAACGCCCGGATCTGGTCGGCGATGGTCAGCAGTTCGTCGCTGGCGTCACGGATTGCCTGCCCCGCCTCGGTGGCCTCGGCGGTACCAGCGGTCCCGGTGGCGGAGTCGTCGGCCGCGTCCGCCGGGTCGCCGGCCGCGTCCGTCGGGTCACCGGCCGCGTCCGCCGGGTCACCGGTCGCGTCCGCCGGGCGGTGTCCCGCTGACCCGGTCACCGCCCGTTCGGTCCGCTCGGAGGGGAGCCGGTTCGCGGCTTCCAGTTGCTCCGTGCGCCCGCGGATGACGTTCAGCTTGTTGCGCACGTTGTGCCGGAGTACGCGGTTGAGGACGGCGAGTCGCTGTTTGCGCTCCTTGCTCGCGGTCACGTCGCGCTGGAGGCCGAGATAGTGCGTGACCCGTCCCGACCGGTCGGCGACGGGGACGACACTGAGGCGGTTCCAGAACGGCGTCCCGTCCGCGCGGTAGTTGCGCACGTCGACCTCGACGGACCGGTCGTCCTCGACGGCCGCGCGTATCCGTTCGACCGTCTCGCGGTCGGTGTTTTCCCCCTGGAGAAACCGCATATTACGACCCAGACACTCCCCCTCGTCGTAGCCGGTGATCGATTCGAAGCCGGCGTTGGCGTAGACGAGCGGGTTGTCCGCGCGACGGGCGTCGGCGATGGTGATGCCGATGGGCGCCTCGTCCATCGCCCGGTCTTTGAGCCGGAGCTGGCGCTGTGCGGCGGCGACGAGGACGTAGATGAGGACGGCACTGGCGACGACTTCGACGAGTCCCTTGAACCCCTGGATCTCCCGGAGCGTCGGGCCAGAGAGCCACAGCGGCAAGAGCAGGTCGGAGACGACGAGCATGGAGAGGCCAAAGAGGAGATACAGTCCGGCGATCTGCCGAGGCGTGAGGGGCGCCCCCTCTGCACGGCCGACGAGTCTGTCAAGGATACCGGGTGTCATGCGAATCTGAGGCCGCCGAGTCTCTCACTGTTCACTCCGTGGGGACATAAGCCTCGCCGTTCCGGGCGGCGTCGCGGCCCGAGAGGGGAGTCACGGCGCCGACGATCGGGAGAGGTGCCACGGCGTCGACGATCGTGAGGAGAGGATACGGCGTCGACGATCGTGAGGAGAGGATACGGCGTCGCCGACCGCCGGAGTTCGCGGCACTTATACGCCGCCGAACCGTACTCAGGTGGGAATGAGCGATCCGGAGCTTGCGGTCGTCGAGTTCGTGCTGACGGCGCAGGTCTACAGCGAGAACCGCGGTCTCGACGCCGACGATCTGCCGCCCGACTACCGCGCCGTGTTCTACGCCGACGGGGAGATCGAGCGCCCGCTCTCGGCCACGTCGACCACCGCGCGCGAGGCCACCGGCGTCGACCAGCCCTGGCAGGCCGTCTCGGGACTCATGTTCACCGACCGCGACGACTTCTCGGGCACCCTCACCTTCACCGACGAGGAGATGGCCGAGGAGTGGTTCCTCGACCGCGTCGACGCCGAGCGCCTCGGCGCGAACCCCGTCCTCGCCGCCGAGTTCGGCGACGCGTTCGACGGCGTCGATTACGAGGAGGCGCGCGAGGAAAACCGCCCCGTCCGCGCCGACCGCGTGTGGATCGACAACCTGCTCGAGGAGTACTTCGACGAGGACGACGAGGACGACGAGGAGATGCTCGACCTCGTCGACATCCGCGCCCCCGAGGAGGTCGAGATGACCATGGACGATCTCGTGCTCACGCCCGACCAGGAAGGCGAGATCCACAAGATCGTCAAGGCCATCGAACACCGCGACTACCTCGCCCAGATCGGCCTCCGGGAGATCGGCAAGCTCCTGTTCGTCGGCCCGCCCGGCACCGGCAAGACCTCCGTGGCGCGCGCGCTCGCCAGCCAGCTCGACCTCCCCTTCGTCGAGGTCAAACTGTCGATGATCACCTCCCAGTACCTCGGCGAAACGGCGAAAAACGTCGAGAAGGTGTTCGAGGTGGCGACGCGGCTCTCGCCGTGTATCCTCTTCATGGACGAGTTCGACTTCGTCGCGAAAACGCGCGCCAGCGACGAGCACGCGGCGATCAAACGCGCGGTCAACACCCTGCTGAAGAGCATCGACGAGATCTCCCTCATCGACCACGAGGTGTTGCTCATCGGCGCGACCAACCACCCCGACCAGCTCGACGCGGCGGCGTGGCGCCGCTTCGACGAGATCGTCAACTTCCCCAAGCCCGACGACCAGATGCGCGCCGACATCCTCAAGGTAGTCACCAGGGAGATGGACATCGTCGACTTCGATCCCATGGAAGTGGCCCGCGAGACCGAGGGCCTCACGGGGAGCGACCTGCGACTCGTCCTCCGGGAGGCCGTCCTCGACGCGCTCACCGAGGAGCGCACGACGCTCACCCAGCAGGACCTGCTCGACGCCGTCAAGGACTTCGAGGAGCGGGACAACCTCAAGGACCTCGACATGATCGAGGGCGACCACGACGCGCTCGTCGCCGGCGGCGACATCTCCGGGACCGACAGCGGATCGAGCGCGTCGTCCGACGGCGGTCACGACCACGGACACGACCACAGTCACGACTGAGCGTCGTCGGCCGCGTTTCTCCGTTCGCCCTCCTTCTCAGTCGCTGATGATGGACGTCGTCCGCCGGACGTCCCGCGCGAGTCGCTCCGCGTAGTCGAGTCGGATCCCGCGCGCTTCGGCGGGGGAGACGGTGGCTCGGCCGGCGAGGTCGTGCGTGATCGGTTCGTAGCTCTCGACCGCGAAGCCCATCCGGTCGAGATACGCCCGGACCGCCTCGGAGCCGAGGCCGTCGCGGATTGCGGCGTTGACGTAGCCGATCACCGCGTCGAACTCCGGGAGGACGACCCGGTCGTCCGTGACTTCGCCGGCCTGACCCTCGATCGTGACCTCGGCGTCGACGACCCGCGAGACCACGTCGACGAGGCTGTCGGCGAGCCCGAGCACCTGGCTGGGCAGCGCGGTGTCGGGCGAGCGCCACTCGACGGTGCCGAACTCCTCGCGGAGCTGGACGGGCGTCCAGATCGCGCTCTCGGGGTCGAAGTGCGTCTCGATGGCCCGTCGCTCGACGCCGGCGTCCATCGCGGCGGTGACGAACTCCTCGTGGCGCCGCTCCAGGCGACGGGTCCACTCCTCGGTGTCGTCCACGTAGCGCCAGAGCCGCCCCTGGTGGGGGACGTCGTCGTAGGCCATCCAGCGGTAGAGCTTCGAGCGCGCGCCGGCCGCCAGGGAGTTGCCCCTGAAATAGGGTGAGGAGTTGACCAGCGCCAGCGCCGGGTCCAGCGCGACGAGCGCGTTCAGCTGGTCGATCGCCCGGCCGGGCGCCTGCTCGACGTGGACGTGCGTCCCGGCGCAGTGGCGCACGTACGCGAAGTTCTCGCCGACGACCTCGTTCTGGACCCGGGTCCGGTCGCTGGACAACTCCTCGATCTCCGCGTCGCAGACCGGCGTCGCAAGCGGCACCAGTCCCATGTCCAGCTCCGCTGCGCGGTCGAGGACTCGCCCCAGTCGGTCGAACAGCTCCGCGCGCAACTCCGCTGTCGTCTCGCAGGGCGTCGTCTTGATCTCCAGCAGCGGCTCGACGAACTCCCGCTCGACGCCGGGTGCGACGCTGACCAGTTCGTCGGGCGCTGTCAGCCGCCCCTCGCCGTCTATCACCCAGTACTCGACCTCGATGCTCCGCCGTACCGGCTCTGACTCGTGTGCTGACACGCTTTCTCACGTGGTCCCGTGGCTCCGCACCGCCTCCGCCCGACCGATACCGACCCGCGCGTCCGACTCGCCCGACGGCACTGTCAACCGTTCACATACGCACGTGTCGCGGCTCGATACAAGAGTGTTTCGCGAGTGGAAATATTTTCGGCGCCGGTCGAGACGTTCGATCCGTTTCATCCCAAATTTGTTTACAGAAGCACACTATTCCGGTGCGCGGCGAGCGTCTCGCGCCGAGCCAATCTTCTTGGATCGCGGGGTACACCGACCGGACATGCCCTACCGCGTCGTCGGCGCGAACTTCGACCAGATGCACCTGAACACGAACCTCCGATGGGCTCGCGACCACCCCGACACCGAGGTGGTCGGCGTTTGCGACGAGGACCCCGCCACCTCCACGGGTTCAATCGACGAGGCCGTCGCGGATCTGGACCTCCCCAGCGAGGCGGTCTTCGACGACCTCGACGCCTGTCTCGACGCGACCGACCCCGACATCGTGGTCGGTGCGCCCCGGAACTCGCTGCACGCGACCTTCGTCGAGCGCGTCACCGCCCACGGCGTCGACGCCCTCACCATCGAGAAACCCATGGCAGCCAGCCTGGGCGACGCCGACCGGATGCTCGATGCCGTCGCCGACGAACTGTTCGTCGTCAACTGGCCCGCGACGTGGGACCCCGTGATGCACACCGTCGAGCGACTCGTCCGCGAGGGGACCATCGGCGACGTCCTCGAAGTCCAGTACTACGGCGGTAACGCCGGCGCACCGCCCGAGGGGAGCTGGTTCTATCAGGACAGCGAGGGCGGCGGGTCGATGCTCGACTACCTGGGCTACGGCGCGACGTTCTCGACGTGGTTCCGCGGCGGCGAACTCCCCGAGCGGGTCACCGCCGAGCGGTTCGTCCCCGAAGGGCGAGACACAGACTTCCAGAGCGCGACCGTCTGTCGCTACGACGAGGGGCTCTCGACGTTCCAGACGACCTGGCGGCTGCTGACCAACCCCTGGGAGACCGAGCCCCAGCCAACGCGCGGCTACGAGATCGTCGGCACCGAGGGCGCTATCAGCACCCGCGAACGCGACGTTCCGATCCGCGTCACCACCGAGGAACGCACCGAGGGCTTCGTCGTCGACGCCGACGCGCTCCCCGACCGCTACCGGAATCTCGTCGCCTATCTCGTCCACTGTCTCGACACCGACAGCGAGCCCGAAGGACCGAGCGACCCCGAATTCTGTCGCGAGGTCCAGCGGATCATCGAAACCGCCAGACGGAGCGCCGAGCAGGGGGAGGAGCTGGATCTCGTGAAGTGACCGTCGCCGGTTACGATCGGAAATCGGCTGCCGTCACCGAGTTGGACCACGCTTCGCTGACGTATCGATACTCGAGACGCGACCCGAATCCCCGGTTCCCGAGGAGCGCTTCCGCAGCGCTCCCCGCCGGTTTGTCGGTCGTGAGGAGAACGACTCGCTCCCTCTCGTCGGCGGCCAGAAACTGCGCCGCGAGCGCGACCAGAGCAGTGTCGGCCTTCTCGACGGTGTCCTCGTCGCGACCGGTTTCGTTCGCGATGAACCGACGAGCATCGTCCATCACCGTCGCGACGAGCGGGTCGGCGTAGTCGAGGTCAGCGGCGACGACGAGCCAGCCCTCCTCGAAACCGCTCTCGTACGGGACTGAGCCGGATGGGTACGCGTCGGCGGCCGGGTCGCCGCCGAGTTCCTCGTAGACGCGCTGGGGAACTGTCAGGACGACGCCGGCACCGCGGACCGCGCGGCGGAGCCGCTCGAATTTCTCGCTGTCCGGGCCGCCACACCGAACGAACACCCCGGTATCGACGACGTAGACCGTCATTCCGCGGTCGGGTACGCTTCGACGACCGGTTCGAGCGCCTGCAGGACGACCTCCGCCTCGAGCGGCGAGACGTCGAGTTCGCGAGCTGCGATGCGTGCGTTCGCCGTCCCCTCGACGTACTCCGCGGCGTACTCGAGTGCGAGCGCGAGCCCGTCGAGTCCGTGGCGGTCGACGTAGACGTCGATGTCCTCGTCTTCTTCTCGACGGGCGACCGCGGCGATCAGCGCGGGCGTGATCGTCCGCGTGTGGCCGTCCGTCGAGAGCGTGAGCGAGACCGGCTCGGCGTCGTACTCGTACGGTCGCTCGTCGCGAACTCTCGTCACGAGCCCCGCCGCTTCGAGCCTGCCGACGTAGTCGTAGGCCGTCCCCTGGGGAACGTCGAGGTCGTCTACGAGCGCCCCGACCGTCAGCGGCCCGTCGCGCAGAACCCGTGCGTAAATCCGTGCGAGCGCGGGCGTCTCCAGGAGGCCGACGATCGCCTGGAGCTGTCGGATCGGATCCGCTCCCGACTCAGCGGGTGACTTCGCCATCGTAGTTACGAATTATCCGTAATTCGTGATAAGGGTGACGGCGGCCGCTATCGGCCGGGTTCGCGACAGCGGTGAGACTCTCCGGGACGCGAGCGTTGATTCGCTCGGGGCTGACAGGGGAAGTATGCCAGTCGAGATCGGGATCGTCGGCGCGGGCAACCGCGGCCAGACCCACACACGAGCGTACAGCGAGGTCGACGGCGCGGACGTCGTCGCCGTCGCGGACATCGACCAGGACGCGGCGAACGTCCTCGCCGGCGAGCACGGCGTCCCTGCCGTCTACGAGGACTTCCGCGAGATGTTCGCGGACGCGGGTCTGGACGCCATCAGCGTCTGCGTCCACAACAATCTCCACCGCCCCGTCGCGGAGGCCGCAGCGGAGGCGGGCCTCCACGTCTTCTGCGAGAAACCGCTCGCGGCGACCTACACGGACGCGAAGGCCATCGCCGACGCCTGCGACGAGGCGGGCGTCTACCTCGGCGTCCAGAACAACGACCTGTTCTCGAAGGAGACCCGCGCGGCGCGCACCCTCGCCGACGCGGGCGAACTCGGCGACCCCTACTACGCCCGCGGCGTCTACTCGCGCCGCCGGGGCCGCCCCTACATCGACGGCTACGGCACCCCCGGTTTCGTCTCGAAGGAGTCGGCGGGCGGCGGCCCGATCATCGACATCGGCACCTACGTCGTCGGGCAGCTGCTCGACCTGCTCGGCAACGCGCAGGTCGAACGGGTCGGCGGGTCGACCTTCGAGCACACCGACGAGACCTACGACGAATCGCTGATCGGCGACAACCGCGAGGTGTACGCCGAGCGCCTCGACGACTCGGGCTACGACGTCGAGGACGCGGGCGTCGGCACCGCGCACCTCGCCGACGGCTCCGTCCTCGAACTCCGCGCGGCGTGGCACATGTTCCTGCCGAGCGAGCCCAGCGTCGTCGCGGGCACGCAGGGCGGCGTGCAACTCGACCCCTTCGAGTTCTACACCACGACCGAGGACTACGAGGCGACGGTGTCGCTCGACCTGGACGGATTCGACCGCCGACACGGACTCATCGCCGGCGACGGCTACGACCCCGAACCCGTCGGCGACCAGTTCGCCCACTGGGTCGAGACCGTCGACGGCAGCGCCGACGACCCCGTTCCGACCGGCGAGATTGCCCTGAACTCCATGCTCGTCATGGAGGGGATCTACCTCGCGAGCGAGGCCGGCCGCGAACTCACCCGCGAGGAGATCGCCGAACGGTCCGAGTCGACCGCCGCCGATATCTGAAGCCCGCACGGGCCCCGCCTCCGTGAGATCGGTCGTTTCTCGCGCCCGAGCCCAACTGTTTCTCGCGCCCGAGCCCAACCGTTAACCCTCGCAGTTCCCGAGATTCGGTATGGACCTCTCGCTCGTCGATCTCTCGCCGATTCCCGACGGTGCGACCGCCACCGAAGCATTCGCGAACACCGTCGAGACCGCCAGGCAGGCCGAACGGCTGGGCTACGCGCGGGTCTGGGTGGCCGAACACCACGGCATGAGCGACGCCGTCGCCGGCGTCGCGCCCGAGGTGTTGCTCGGCCACCTCGCCGCCGAGACCGACGCGATCCGGATCGGCTCCGGCGCCGTGTTGCTCAACCACTACAGCCCGTTCAAGGTCGCCGAGCAGTTCGGCGCGCTCGACGCGCTCGCGCCCGGTCGCGTCGATGCCGGGCTGGGCCGGGCGAACAACTCCCCGGCCACAGACCGCGCGCTCGGGACCGAGCGCCACGTCCGCAACCCCGACGAGGACCACCGTGAGAAAGTCGAGGCCGTCGCCACCCATCTCTACGACGAGTACCCCGACGACCACGCCTACGGCGACCTCGGGATCCCGCGGTCGTGCGCCGCTCCACCGGTCCCGTGGGTGCTCGGGTCGAGCCCGTCCAGCGCCGAAATCGCGGGCGAACTCGGCCTGCGCTACTGTTTCGCGGCGTTCATCCGGCCGCAGTTCGCCGCTCACTCCTTCGAGGCCTACCGCGAGGCGTTCGAACCATCCGATCTGGCCGGCGGTATCGACGAACCGGAGGCGATAGTCGCCGTGAACGCGCTCTGTGCCGAGACCGACGAGAAGGCCGCGCGGCGGCGCGCGGTCGCCGAGGCGTCGTACAAACGGATGGAGCGCGGCGAGACCGGCGCCGCCCCGTCGGTCGAGACCGCGATCGACGAACTCGGCGGCGTCCCCGACCCGACGCCCGCGACGCTCGACGCCGATGAGTGGCCACGCGCCCTCTCCGGGAGTCCGGAGACGCTGGCCGGGCTCCTCGACCAGCTCGCCGACCGCGTCGGCGTCGACGAGGTGATGGTCCAGCAGGTCGTCGCGGACCACGACCACGCCCTCCGCTCGCACGAACTGCTGGCCGACGGCGTCGGGATCGACGCTCGCTGAGGCAGACGACTTGCGTCCCTTGCTCGCCTCGGTCTCGGTCGCGGTCGACACAGTTTCAATTCCCGCGGGCGAACCCTTGATCGATGTACGTCTCTCCGGCGGTCCGGACGATCCGCGACGACCCCATCGAGGGCGAACCGGTCGAACTGCTCGTCGAGGCGGCCGACGGCACCGATCTCGCTTCGCTCGCCGAGCGGCTGGAATCGGCGGGCGCCACCGTCGAGGCGGAACTGGAGTTCGAGACGCTCCGCGTGTCCATCGGGCAGGAAGAGGTCGGGGCGGTCTGTGACTGTGCGGGGATCGCGTCCGTCGAGACGGCCAACACGCTCGGCATCGATCCCACCGGCGCCGGAGAGGACTTCTGAACGAGGTCGGGGTGTTGCTTCCCCTGTCTGGAATGGGGTGAAAGTCGCTTCCGGAACAACCGAGAGAACGACTGCAAACAGCCCGAAAGCCCCTCGGAGACTGACTGAAACAGCAACCGCAAACAGCCTGAAAGCCTCTGAAAGAACGACTTGCACAGCCACCGCACACAGCCTGAAAGCCCCGACGCGTTCGACCGTCCGGGCCTCGCTGCGCGCCTCGGCCTCGTCATCGTTCGCTTCGCTCACGAGGACTTCGGCCTGCGGTGCTTACATCGTCCGGGACGGGTCGAACGCGTCGCCCCTTTCATTCCCACCCGCACAGACTGTCGAATCAGCCGACACGGGCGGGAATGAAAGGGGCCGGTCGCTCGTCGCCGCCCCGACGACGCAAGCACTGCGGCGAACGCAGTGAGCGAAGCGCGCAGCGAGGCGCGGCGGTACGAGCGACCGGGGGCTTTCAGGCTGTTGGCGGTGGTGATCCAGGTCGTTGTTGTGGGGGCTTTCACGCCGTTTGCGGTGGTGGTCCAGGTCGTTGCTGCGGGGGCTTTCAGGCCGTTTGCGGTCGCTGTCCCAGTTGTTCCGTCGGACGGATTTTTCAATCTGTCAGCGGTCGCTGTTCCGTTCGGGTTCACGCTCGCTCCATCTCCGCCACGAATACCCCCGATCGCGGATACTGACACTCATCGCCGCCGAACCGCTCGGGCCCCGACCCCGAGGATCACGAGAATCGCGAGCAGTGCTGCGAGTCCGGTCGGGCCGGACCCCGGCGTGGGCGTCGGCGTGGCCAGCGGGTCCGAACCCGACTCCACCTCGGCGCCGTCGTCGACGCCGTCCCCGTCCGTGTCGGCCACGGTCGGGTCCGTCTCGTACTCGGTGACCTCGGGGCCGTCTTCGAGGCCGTCGTCGTCCGTGTCGGCGACGGTGGGGTCCGAGCCGGCGTCAACCTCGGCCCCGTCGACCAGGCCGTCGCCGTCCGTGTCCGCGACGGTCGGATCCGTGCCGTGCTTGTTCACTTCGGTGACGTCGTCGAGGTCGTCGCCGTCCGTGTCCGGGGCGGTCGGATCGGTCCCGTACTCGGTCACTTCCGCGCCATCGGCGAGTCCGTCGCCGTCCGTGTCCGCGGCGAGCGGGTCCGTCCCGTGTTCGGTCACCTCGGCACCATCATCGAGGCCATCCTCGTCCGTGTCGGCGACGGTCGGATCCGTGCCGTTGTCGCGCTCGGCGCCGTCGGCCAGTCCGTCCTCGTCGGTGTCGGCCACGGTCGGGTCCGTCTCTCCCTCGAGTTCCGTCGCGTCGGCGAGGCCGTCCCCGTCGGTATCGGCGACGGTCGGATCAGTGCCGTACTCGGTGACCTCGGGGCCGTCTTCGAGCCCGTCGCCGTCCGTGTCCGCGACGGCGGGATCCGTTCCATTCTCGAGTTCGGCGCCGTCGGCCAGTCCGTCCTCGTCCGTGTCGGCCGCGGTCGGGTCCGTGCCGTGGTCGCTCCGCTCGATCCCGTCTTCCAGTCCGTCACCGTCGGTGTCGGCGACGGTCGGGTCGGTCGGCAACGCCGTCGCCTCGCGGCCGTCCGCGAGGCCGTCGCCGTCCGTGTCCACGACGGTCGGATCCGTGCCGTACAGGTCGCGCTCTTCTCCGTCGTCGAGCCCGTCACCGTCCGTGTCTGCGAGGACCGGGTTCGTCTCGCCCGACACCTCGACGTCGTCGCGGAGGCCGTCGCCGTCCGTGTCCGCGGCCAGCGGGTCGGTGCCGTACTCGTGGACTTCCGTGCCGTCGGCGAGCGTGTCGCCGTCCGTGTCCGCGGCCAGCGGGTCGGTGCCGTACTCGTGGACTTCCGTGCCGTCGGCGAGCGTGTCACCGTCGGTGTCGAGGACGGTCGGATCCGTCCCGTTTGCCACCTCCGCGCCGTCGGCGAGACCGTCGTCGTCCGTGTCCGCCACGGTCGGGTCGGTCCCGTCGTCGAGTTCCGTCCCGTCGTCGAGGCCGTCCCCGTCCGTATCGGCGACGGTGGCGTTCGTCGCGAGTTCGACGACTTCGCGGTAGTCGCCGACGCCGTCGCCGTCCGTGTCGGTAGCGGTCGGGTCCGTCCCGAGTTCGACGACTTCGCGGTAGTCGTCGAGACCATCACCGTCGGTGTCGGCGACGAGTGGGTCGGTGCCGTTGCGGTTCTCGGCGCGGTCGGTGAGCCCGTCGCCGTCCGCGTCGGCGGTCGGGTCGGTGTCGTACAGCGACGGGTCCTCGGGGATCGAGGTGTTGCCGGCCCGCGGGACGACGCTGTCGATGTAGGGGCCCAGCTCCGTGCCCGCGACGGTCGACACGGTGGCTTTGAACGCGTCGTAGGTGAGCGAGTCGGTGCGGTCGTTCAGGCGCGCGATGACCTGCTCGAAGGACTTGGCGCCCGCGGTGGCCCGGCGGATGCGAGCGTCGAGCGCGGCGACGACGCGACTGCCCTTGTCGTACTCGACGCTGGGGCTCTGCCACGTCTCCGTGTATCGCAGGTCCGCCGCGCTGTAGCGGTCGTCCGTGAGCACGCGGTGGAAGTCGACGAACGCCGCGGTCCCGCGCTGGAGCGGGTAGAGGTACTCGTAGTACTCCGCCGACCCCTCGTCGAGCCAGGCCATCGGCGACCGCTTGGACCACTCCTGGCGCGTGTGGACGTACTCGTGGACCCAGGTGTTGGCGTAGCCAGTCGCCGGGATGGACTCGGCGACGAAAAACTCCGGCTCGCCCAGGTCGGGCGTGTAGCCGCTGTTGACCAGGTCGGGCATGACGAAAACGGTCAACTCGTCGTTTCGCGCACCGACGGCCATGTTGTCCGCGGCGTAGGCGAGCGTGCCGAGTATCTCCTCGGTGGTCGAAAACAGGTCCGCGTGGTCCGAGACGACGAGGCGCTGGGTCTCCATCGCCGTCTCGTTGGTCACGAGGCTGTAGTCGCCGAGATAAGTCAGCTCCGTGGCAGCGTAGCCCGTCGCGCCGTCGGCGAGCGCGAAGGCGTCCTCCCAGCCGGGGTCGCTCGCCACCGGGTCCCACCAGTAGTGAAATCGTGTATCGACGTCCTCGTTGTGGACGATGCTCCAGCGGGTCGTGTCGACGGCCTTCGCGGTGCCGAAGCCGGTCGACTGGTTGACCGCCGCGCGGTAGGTGACCGCCGGCATCTCGGTCTCCTGGTCCCAGGCGTACTGCTCGTTTTGCCCGCCGCGCTCGAACCCATGCAGTTCGACCATCGTCCCCGCGTCCGGGAGACTCAGCTCGAAGCGGGCGATCTCTGACGGGAGATGCGCGACCGCCCGGACCCCGACCTCGCCCGGCCGCTCGGGCAACCGCTCGAACTCGTGGACGACGCGGATCTTGTCGGTGTCGGCCGGGGTCGCGTCAGCGTCCGCCGCCGCGCCGCCGGCCGCCGCTACGTCGGCCGCGGTCGCACCGGCGGCAGCGCTCGTCGCGCCCTCTCCGCGCGCGGCCGCCAGCGCGATCCCGCGCGTGCCCAGGTGAAGCGCGGTCGGCCCCGCCGCGACGCCGTCGGGGCGCTCCCGGTCGGTTTCGCCGTCGGCGACCGGGCGCCATCGCGCGGTGGTCGCGAGCCCGGAGGTGGTTGCGGTCTCCGCGTCTGTCGCGGCCCCTGCTACGGCCGGCCGCGAAGCAATCGCCGGTCGGTCACTCCTCGGCCGTTCCTCGGCGGTTGCGCGCGCCGCGTCGCTCTCGGCGACGGCGCCCGTCCGGTCCGCATCGCCGCCGCCCAGAGCGGCGGCGCCGACCCCCGCGAACGCCGCCGACGCGACGAGCACGAGACAGAGTGCCAGCGCGAGCGCGCTCGCGGACCGGCTTGTCATTGACGGGACCGAACCGCGCCCGCAACTAAACCGTTGTCCCCGGGCTATCAGCTGGAATATACCCCCCGCCTCGGCGGGGGATTTTTCTCCGCCGGTGTGAACGTACGGGTAGATGGACATCGAGACGATCCCCGGCGTCGGCGAGAAGACGGCCGACGCGCTGTCGGAACTCGACGACCCCGAGCGCGCCCTGCAGGCGGGCGACGTCGCCGCGCTGGCGCGGGCACCGGGTGTCAGCGACGGCCGCGCCGCGCGGATCGCCAGGGCGGCCATCCGACAGCGCCACGACGACCCCGGCGGTTTCGCCGCCACCCCCCGCGCCTCGGAGATCTACGGCGAAGCGCTCGATCTGGTGACCGAGCGGACCGTCACCGCCTACGCCGAGCGCCGCCTCGAGACGTTCTACCCCAGCGGCGTCCGGTCCAGAGTCGAGGAGGCCCGCGAGTTCGCCCGCGCCGCGATGGAACGCGACCCCGACCCCGACGTGCGCGGCGCGCTCGCCGGCGTCGAACCGCTGGAAGCGCCCGCCGACGTCCGGGTCCGGGACCGCTGTCTCGCCACGACCGACGCCGAGACCTACGCCCGCGCCCAGGAAGCCGTCCCCGAACTGAGCGTCGAGATCGTCGACGACGCGCGCGGGCTCGCGGACCTCGCCAGGGGCTACTCGACCGTCGTCGCCCTCGACGAGGCCTTCGCCGGCGTCGACGTCGAGGGCGACGTCCGCGTCGAACCCGCCGCCCTGGACGACCCCGCGAGCGTCGTCCCCGAGCGCACGCTGGCCTTCTTCTCGGGGAACCGCACCCGCCTCCGCGCCGCGGCGGCGGTCCACCGCGTCTCCGATCTCGACCCGCCCTGCGATCTGGACGCGCTCGACAACGCGCTCGAACGTCTGGACGACGACGGCCGGGTCGCCGGCGACGAGACACTCGACAGCCTCCAGACCGCCGTGGACGACCTCGACGCGGCCGTTTCCACCGCGGAGAGCGTCGCCAACGACCGCCTTCGCGAGGCCATCGAGGAGCGAGACGTGACCATCGAGGGCGCGGATCTCCTCTCGCTGGTCGAGCAGGGCGCTGGCGTCGACTCGCTGCTCCAGCGCGAACTCGAAGACGAGTACGCCGAAGCCGTCGCTGCAGCGCGCGAGCACCTCCTCGACGCGCTCGGGGTCGACGACTACGCCGATATCGCGAAGCAGACCTTCCCCGACCAGCCCACGTTTCCCGTGGAGCGCGACGAGGCGGTCGTCACCCGACTGCGCGAGGAACTCACTGCCGCGCGCGACCGCCGGGCGACGCGACTCAAGCGCGAACTCGCCGCGGATCTCGCCGACCTGCGCGGCGACGTCGACGCGCTCGTCGAGGCGGCGCTCGAACTCGACGTCGAACTCGCCATCGCCCGGTTCGCTCGCGACTTCGACTGTACGATGCCCGAACTCGGCGGCGAGGGGTTCGCCATCGAGGGCGGGCGCTCGCCGCTGCTGGACGTCGATTTCGCAGACGTGGACCCCGTCGACTACGAGGTGTCGGGCGTCGCCCTGCTCACAGGGGTCAACAGCGGGGGGAAGACCTCCGTGCTGGATCTGGTCGCGCTGTCGGTGACGCTGGCGCACATGGGCCTGCCCGTTCCCGCCGAACGCGCCCGCTTCGAGCACGTCGAGGCCCTGCACTACCACGCCAAGACCCAGGGCACGCTCGACGCTGGGGCCTTCGAGTCCACCCTCAGAGAGTTCGGCGCGCTCGTGGAGGACATCCGCACCGGCGACGCCGGACGGGTGCTCGTCCTGGTGGACGAACTGGAGAGCATCACCGAACCCGGCGCGAGCGCGAAGATCATGGCCGGGATCCTCGAAGCGTTCGACGAGCGCGAGGCGAACGCGGTGTTCGTCACCCACCTCGCCAGGGAAATCCGCGAGTCCGCCAGGGCGGACCTGGCCGTCGACGGCATCGAGGCCGCGGGGCTGGTCGACGGCGAACTCGAGGTGGACCGCACGCCGGTCAAGGGGCAACTCGCCCGCTCGACGCCCGAGCTCATCGTCGAGAAACTCGCCGACGAGCGCGACGGCTTCTACGTGGAACTGTTAGAGAAGTTCGAGTGAGATGGGGTGGTGGATCCGTTCGTCGTGTCTCGCCTTCGACTGATCCGCTCCCGTTTTTTATCCGGGGTGGTGTCTGTGGCACAACGTTAATGCTATGCGTCCGTAATGAACTGATACGATGGCCCGCTACGTCACCCCGGACGTCGAGGCGGTCCGGGACGACCCCGTCCCTGGCGAGTCCATCGCGCTCGCTGCGGTTCCCTGCGAGAGCGTGGACACCGCGACCGTCGAATCGCGGGTCGGTTCTCTGGGGGGCGATGTCGTCCGCACTCTCCCATCCGGCGTTGTCCTGATCGAAGTTTCGCAGCCAGACGTGCGAGAACTCTGTGAAATGGACCTGTTCGAATCGGTCTCGGGCACGGACAGATTGGAAGTCCAGACGTAGCCACACGTGTTACCAAAGTGGGCCGAAGGTATCGAGGACGTAGTCGACCAGGTTATCAGGTCACACGGTGAGACGGTAAACATCCCGAGACAGGGAGCAGCAGGGACCGGCGTCCACGTCGGAATCGTCGACTCCGCCTGCGAACTACCGCCGGATATGACCGAGAGCTATCGGGTTCGACAGGGGCCAGACCATTCGTTCGTCGAGACCGATGAGAGCATGACGACCGACCACTGTGGGAGCGTCTTCGATTGGCTATCGACGTTCTGTCCGAAAGCGACGTTCTCACTGTATCAGGCAGTCGACGAAGACGGAACACTGCCGCTCGACTCGTTTTCCGACGCGATCACTCGAGCCATCGAAGATGGTGTGGATATCCTGAATATTTCTGTGGGGGATCCGTGGCGAGGACCGGTCCACGTGAACCCGGCAGTCCGGGAAGTCGAACGAGCAGTCGACCAAGAGATCACCGTTGTCGCAGCCGCTGGAAACTACAATCCGAGGGCACAGGGGGATCGGCCACCGGTCCACTGCCCCGCGGCGTTCGATCCGGTGATCGCCGTGGGTGGGATGGAAGTGCTGTGTCCGGTCGCTCCGGGGTCCGAACCGGACGGCGAACCGGCGGGGCCCTACTACTGTATTCCTCCGGAAGACGGCGCCGACCTGTTGTTACAGGACACTGACCGATCTTTCTGTAGCCAGAACGGTTGTGTCGGTGGCGAGAGCTGCATTTCGAACAGCACAGCGGTCGAGTGGGAGTTCAACCTCCAGCCGACTGGTGGCAAGCCGGATATACTCGCACCAATGCATCGGCCAACGGGAAGTACGGACGGTCCCCACTTTTTGAAGTCCGGAACGAGTTTCGCGACACCGATCGTCGCGGCTTCCATCGGCTGCATCTACAGCGAACTGCTTGAGATGGAGCGTGAACTTCCCCGACCCAGAACGGTTCGGGGCGCGGTAGTCGAAGGCGGATTTCCGGTCGATGATAGCCCCCACAAAAAGTACGACGCGATGGGAACGCGTGAAGCGCTGGGGATCGTATAGCTTCGACGCGCGTCGACCATCGGTTCGACGCGGACGGGAGACCGACGTCAAGAGTTTTGGGTGGGGCTGCCGACACGGCGGATATGGACAGTCGCGAGTACGAGTTCGAGGGTGCGAGCCCGGACGTCCACGGGTACGCGCACGTCAGCCGAGAGGCGACGGTGGTGGGCGACGTGACCATCGAGGCCAACGCGAACGTGTGGCCGGGCGTCGTTCTCCGGGGCGACGTGGGCCCGGTCCGCGTCGGGCGCGAGTCGGCCATCGGTGACAACGCCACCCTCCACGCCTCCGAGGTCGGCGAGAAGGTGATGGTCGGCCACGGGGCGGTGCTCAACGACGCCACCGTCGCCGACGGCGCGCTGGTCGGGTTCAACTCCACGGTCAGCGACGCGACCATCGGCGAGGGGAGCATCGTCGCGATGGGCACGGTCGTCCCGCCCGGCTACGAGGTGCCCCCGGAGTCGTTCGTCCGCGGGATGCCCGCCTCCGTCACGCCGCTGTCCGAGACCGCGATCGACCCCGAGAGCGTCTTCGAGGCCTTCTCTTCGGGCGACTACGCCAACCTCGCCCAGCGTCACAGCGAACTGTTCGAGTAGGCGTTCGTGGGAGTTCGGCGGGCGAAAACCGCTCGCGCCGCTCGTGGGGACTATCGAAATATTTCAGTATCCGTATCAGGTCTATTCAGCAGTCCGCAGAAGACCCGTGCCGATGGAAGTCGCGTACGCAGCAACAGGGGAAAGGTGCATATACCTATACGGGTCGGAGTAGACATGCGGCCGAAGAATGACGGCCAATTCGAAACTACGGCAGGGGGCCACCCTGATAGCGGCCACCGGTGTCGGCCTCGTCGGGTACAGTCTGACGTTCCTGTACGTGGCGTATTTCGGGACGGGGTTCGAACTGGGAGTCGACACCCTCGGCGGGACGACCCGGACCGAACTCGCCGCGAGCAATCCCGAAGTGCTCCATTACATCGACCATTTTCACGTCGGGTTCGGGGCCGTTCTGGGCGCCCTCGGGATCACGATCGGCGCGCTCGCCTGGTACGGGATCAGGGACGGCCAGCGATGGGCGTTTCATACGACACTCGTCGTCGCGACGATCGCTCTCGTCGCGAACTTCGTCGTTCACTACGACGCCGGCTTCGGCTACGATTTCATGATACACATCGCGCCGAGTCTTCTCATAACGGGCCTCGTCATCGTCGGACTGGGGCGGGCGTATCAGGGCCTCGAACCGCCCACGAGACGATCCGGCGTTCGAACCTGACCGAACGTACGGGGTTCTGTGCTGGCCCCGGTCAGAAGATCCCTTTCTCGGCCATGCGCTCGCACCACTCGACGCAGCTTTCGGCGCCCTCGCGGAACGAGATGTCGGGGTCGTAGCCCAGTTCCGCGCGCGCTTTCGAGATGTCGGCGTGGGTGTGGTCGGCGTCGCCCGGCGGCTGTTCGACGTGCTCGGCGTCGACGCCGCCGAGGATGTCGTCCAGCGTGTCGACCATATCGTTGACCGTCACGCGGCGACCGCTGCCGAGGTTGTAGGTCCCTTCGCCGTGTTCGGCCGCCGCGACCGCGCCGTCGACCACGTCGGAGACGTGCGTGAAGTCGCGGCTCTGCTCGCCGTCGCCGTAGATGGGGATCGTGTCGCCGGCCAGCGACTTCGAGATGAACTTCGTGAAGGCCTCGTCGGGGCGCTGGCGCGGGCCGTAAACGCTGAAGAATCGCAGGAGCACGTGCGGGATGTCGGCGTTCCCGCAGAGCATCCGCGTGACCTCCTCGGTCTGGACTTTCGAGAGGGGGTACGGCGCGATGGGACCCAGTTCGCGCTCCTCGCTGACCGGCAACTCGTCGAGGGGGACGTTGCCGTACACCGACGAGGAGGAGGCGACCACCACTTTGGCGGCGTCGTCGAGCGAGTCGATCAGTTTCGCGGTGCCGAGGACGTTGATCTCGGTGTAGGGGACCGGGTGCTCGACGGAGTAGCGGACGCCCGCGATGGCCGCGAGATGGAAGACGAACTCGGGGTCGCTCGGCAGTTCGGCCAGCGCCGCGTCGTCGGTGATCGAGCCCTCGACGAGGCGGAAGCTCCCCTCGGAGTCGGCGGCGGTCGCCTCGATCTGGTCGACGTTGTCGCGCTTAATCTGCGTGTCGTAGTAGTCGTGGAAGTCGTCGATCCCGACCACGTCGGCGCCGTCGGCGAGGAGTCGCTCCGTCACGTGCGAGCCGATGAAGCCCGCGGCGCCGGTGACGATGTGAGTCATTATCGGATGGGGACAGGGAGGCGTCAAATAGCTGTGGAAACGAGACGGACCGCGTCGGACGAGCGCGCCGGCGCGGGCCGCACAGCCGACGTCTGGCCCGGGTGGTCTGTCTCAGGTCGCAGCGGCGCCGTCGAGGACCGCACCGAGGTTGTTCACGAGCGTCGAGTAGTGGGCGTCGTCGGTGATATAGAGGTCGGGGTCGGGCAGGCTGTCGGCGAAGGCCTGCGCGAGCGCGAGGCCGACCGTCTCGTCGGCGCGGCCGTGCCAGAGTCGGACCGGCGGTTCGACCGCGCTCGCGTCGAAGCCCCAGTCGTTGCCGACCATCGGGAGGTCGTGGGCGGGTCCCTGCGAGCCCTGGCTGAACGCCTCGGCGCCGTCGGCGAAGAGCACGTCGCCGTTCGGCCCCTCGAACAGTTCCTGATCGGCGGCCGGCGACCCGCCGACGAGCGCTCGCTCGAACGCCGGCCAGTTGTTCGCCGCCAGCCACGACGACGAGGCAAAGGCCGCCCGCGAGAAGCCGGGGACGAACCGCGTCGCCGACAGGATGGCCTCGTTGAACGGGTCAGCGCGGTCCCGGGTCCACGGCGGCGTGACCGTGCTCGCCAGCGCCACCTGCCGAACGCGCTGGGGAACCTCGTGTGCGCAGGCCAGCGCGTGCGGGCCACCGCCCGAAAAGCCCGCGACACCGAAGCGGTCGATCCCCAGTCGATCGGCCAGCGCGCAGACGTCCGCCGGCCAGTCGAGCAGGCGTCGCCCGCGCTGGAACGCCGAGGCGCCGAAGCCCGGTCGGTCCGGCGCGACGACGCGGATGCCCTGCTCCGCGGCGGGCTCGTCGGCCAGCGACCACATGAGTCGCGAACCGATGACGCCGTGGAAACAGAACACCGGGATACCGTCTGGGTCGCCGTATTCGGCGTACGAGAGGGTTCGTCCGTCCGAGAGCTCCATCGTCTCCGGCTCGTCCATTGCTGGATGTGCGTTCGACTGCGCGCACAAACGGGTATCGCTTCGATGTGATGCTGTGTGGAGTGTTCCGATCAGGAAACTGTCCACTGAAGACCGCGTGAAAGCCTCCGCAGGAGTGACCCCGACCGCCACCGCCAACAGCCTGAAAGCCCCGACGTGTTCGACCGTCCGGGTCTCGCTGCGCTCCTCGCTCGTTTCACTCTCTGCGGTGCTTACGTCGTCCGGGACGGGTCGAACGCGTCGCCCCTTTCATTCCCACCCGCACAGACTGTCCAACCAGCCGTCACGGGCGGGAATGAAAGGGGCCGTGCGCTCGTCGCCGCCCCGGCGACACAAGCACTGCAGCGAACGCAGTGAGCGAAGCGCGCAGCGAGCCGCGGCGGTACGAGCGTGCGGGGGCTTTCAGGCTGTTCGCGGTGGCGGTTCCAGTCTTTGCCGCGGGGGCTTTCAGGCTGTTCGCGGTAGCGTTCCGATTCGTTGCTGCAGGGGACTTCCACGCGGTTTGCGGTCGCTGTCACACTCACTTACAGGCTGATTACAGTGACTGTCCGAGTCGCTTTCGCGGTGGCGTTTGATGGCGCCCCTCCGACTCCGATACCGCCAGCCGAGACCGTCTCACAAGGGACCGACACGCCTACTTCCCTCCGTCGAGAACCGCCGCGTATGCTCAGCAGGCAGTTCGTCCGGGAGAACCCGGAGACGGTCCGCGACGCCATCGAGCGCAAGGGCGTCACGGGCGTCGACCTGGACGAGATCCTCGAGATCGACGAAGAGTGGCGCGATCTGAAGGCCGAAGGCGACGGCCTCCGACACGAGCGCAACGAGGTCTCCAGCGAGATCGGCGAGCTCAAACAGGCCGGCAAGGAGTCGGAGGCCCAGGAAGCCATCGAGCGCTCGCAGGAACTCAAGGAGGAACTCCAGGAGATCGAGGAGCGCGCCGACGAACTCGAAGCCGAACTCGAAGACCGACTGCTCGAACTCCCCAACGTCCCCCACGAGTCGGTGCCCACCGGCGAGGACGAGAGCGACAACGTCGAGCGCTACCGCGAGGGGTTCGACGAGTTGCGAGTCGACCCCGACGACGTCGTGCCCCACTACGACCTGGGCGAGGAGCTCGACATCCTCGACTTCGAGCGCGGTGCGAAAGTCTCGGGCGGGGGCTACCAGTTCGTCAAGGGCGACGGCGCGAAACTGGAGCGGGCGCTCATCCAGTTCTTCCTCGACGTCCACGAAGAACAGGAGTACGTCGAGGTCATGCCGCCCATCCCCGTCAACTCCGCGTCGATGCGGGGGACGGGGCAACTCCCCAAATTCGCCGAGGACGCCTACCGCGTGGGAGCGCGGCAGGAAGACGACTACGACGACGACGACCTGTGGCTGCTCCCGACGGCGGAGGTCCCGGTGACCAACATGTACCGCGACGAAATCTTGCTGGACGACGACCTCCCCGTCAAACACCAGGCGTTCTCGCCGAACTTCCGTCGCGAGGCCGGCGAGCACGGCACCGAGACCCGTGGCTACGTCCGCGTCCACCAGTTCCACAAGGTCGAACTCGTCAACTTCGTCCGCCCGGAGGACAGCTACGACCGCCTCGAGGGCCTGCTCGGCGAGGCCGAGGCAGTCCTCCAGCGACTCGGCCTCCCCTACCGCGTGCTCGACATGTGTACCGGCGACATGGGCTTCACGCAGGCCAAGAAGTACGACATCGAGGTGTGGGCGCCCGGCGACGACATGGAAGAGGGTCCGGACGTGGGCGGGCGCTGGCTGGAGGTTTCGTCGGTGTCCAACTTCGAGGACTTCCAGGCCCGCCGCGCCGGACTCCGGTATCGGCCCGAGCGCCACGAGAGCGCGGAGTACCTCCACACGCTCAACGGGAGCGGCGTGGCCGTCCCGCGCGTGATGGTGGCCATCCTCGAGTACTACCAGAACGACGACGGCACCGTCACCGTGCCCGAGGCGCTGCGGCCGTACATGGGCGGCCAGGAGGTCATCGAGGGACACGACCCCGTCGGCGAGAGCGCGCTCGGCGCCGGCGAGCGGGAGTAGCTCTCAGGGCTCTCGACGACTTCGCGAGTCACACTAATGAGCCACAACCACGGAAACCCGGAATACAGCGGGCACCTCCATCACGTGGAGTTCTGTACGGCCGACTTCGAAGCGTCGACCGACTTCTGGGGATGGTTACTGGACGAACTCGGCTACGAGCCGAAAAACGAGTGGGGCGATGGGCGCTCTTGGATCAACGGCCCGACGTACATCGTCCTCAAGCGAGCATCGAACTCCGACCGTCCCTTCGACCGACAGGCGTCGGGACTGAACCACCTCGCTTTCCACGCGGACTCGCGCGAACAGGTCGACGAACTGACCGACGGTGTCCGGAGACGGGGGGATTCAGCGGTTCTGTACGAAGACCAGCATCCGTACGCCGGCGGCTATTACGCCCTCTACTGCGAAGACCCCGAAGGAATCAAAGTCGAAGTCGTCGGCCCCGAGTAGCGACGGTGAGTCCACCACCTGCTCGCGGGTCGTCTGCTCAGGTCACGCTCTATCTGGCGACGGGTACACGGCCCATCCTGCAGAAATTGCGCTCCCAACTACCGCTCTTGTCTCGTCAGCGCGTGAACGTGTCGATCCGCGCTACGTCCGCGCCCTCGAAGGTGAACACGTCGACGAACGCGGCAATAGGTTCGTCGTCGGCGGCGAGCAGGCGCCCGCGGACGGCCACGCCACCACCGGCGTCGTCGCCGTCCCGCCCGCTCGCGGCCATCGATTCGAAGATATCGTCGATCGGGTGACTCGTGTCCTTCTGCGGGCGCTCCTCGCGCATGAACCGGACGAACCTGTCGCGCCCCTCCAGGGTCGTGTCGGGGCGGTCGTGGACGAAGTCGGGCGCGAGGAGGGCGGCGAGCGCCTCGTAGTCGTGGTCGTCGAGCGCGCGGTAGTACTCCTGTGCGCGGTCGACGCGGTCCTCGGACATGACCGCTGCTACGCGGCGCCGTGGCAAGAACGCGGTGGTCGATCCGCCCCGTCGTTCGGTCCGCCGCCGACGCTACTGACCGGGAATGTCCCAGTCCGCCCGCTCGTCCTCGTCGTCCGTCTCGTCCTCGCTTTCCGTCGGGTCCGCCAGGTCGAGTTGCTCGACTTCGTCGTCCCCGTCGGCGTCCGCGCCGCCCGCGTCTGGGTCTGCCTTCTCCGCCCCGTCCGGTTCCGCGTCCGACGGGTCGTGGTCGCCGCTCGCCCCGCCGCTCTCTCCTGGCTGTGGCGCGCCGTCTGGTCCTCCCTCGGAGGCCGCCGCATCCGGGTCCGTCGGACCGTCGTCGCGCTCGCCGGCGCCGCCGCGCATCAACGGCGCGCTCTCGCTATCGGCCGCTCCGGTCGTCCCGGTGGCCGACGCTCCCTCGCCCCCGTCTGTCCCGGCGGCCTCGTCCTCGGCGGCCTCGATGGCGTCCATGTCCATCTCCAGGTCGCCCTCGACGGTGTCGCCCTCGATCGACGATTCGCTCTCGGTCGGCCCGCCCGACTCCCCGGCGGCGTCCGCGGCCGGGGTCGCCTCGCTGTCCGCCCCGGCCTCGGCATCGGCCGCCTCGACCGCCGCCATGTCCATCTCCAGGTCGCCGCCCTCGACGGTGTCGCCGTCCGCGGGCTCGGCCGTCGTCGCGTCAGTGTCTGCGTCCCCGCTCTCGACAGCCGCGTCGAGGTCGGCGTCGTCGAGCCCCAGGTCCGCGTCGACGGCGTCGGGGTCGTTCGCCCGCCAGGCGTAGGCCTCCGCCTCGTCGGGGTCGACTTCGATCGAGTCGGCGAGTTCGATCCCGTCGTCGGTGAGCGTGAACGCCGCCGGATCGGGCGGTTCGGGCAGGTCGGAGGCGGCCTCGAGCAGGCGGTCGGCGTCCGCGCGGAACTCCTTGCCCTGCTTGCCGCGGCCGCTGGCGAGCGCGTCGGCCGAGTCGGCCAGCCAGTCCGCCGCGTGCTGGAGCGTGTCCGCCTTCTCCTCGCCGCGGTCGACCACCGTCTCGAAGTCGTCGGTCTCGGCGAACCTGACCGCCGTGTCGAAGTGGTCCGCCGCGGCGGTGAAGGCGGGCTCGGCGTCTTCGAACTCGTTGAACGCGACCATCCACTCGCGGTCCTCGTACTCGCTCATCGCCGTCGTGAACGCCTCGCGACCCTCGACGTAGTGCTCGTAGCCGACCCGATACCGCTTGAGGGCGGTGTCGTCGCCGCCGATGTCGCCGACGGCCCGCTTGACCGGCGCGACGTCGATCTCGCTCGCGATGTCCTCGCCCGACCAGGCGTACTGGACGACCCCACGGTGGTCGATGACGAACACCGCCCGCTCGACCAGGCGTTCGCCGACGTCGTTCTCGGTGGCGACACCGTAGGCCGCCGCGGCCTCGCCGTCCGGGTCGCTCAAAAGCGGGATGTGCAGACTGTACCGGTCGGCGAAGGCCGCGTGGCTGTAGGTGCTGTCCGGCGACACCGCGAACACCGACACGTCCTTCTGCATCGTAAAGAGGTCGAGGTTGTCCAGGTCCGACGACTGCATCGTACACGCCGGATTGAAATCCGCCGGATAGAAGGCCAAGACGACGATTCCCTCACCCACATACTCGCCCAGGTCCACCCGCCTGCGCTCGCCGTCGACGTACGCGGGGAGGGTGACCGCCGGCGCCCGCCCACCCTCTGTAATCATTGTCCCACACATTCTACTCGTCACATATAGGTGTTCGGGGAAATTCGGCCGTTTTCGGGTCCCTCGGGCGGTTTCACGGTCTGAAAAAGCCCTCGTCGGTCCGCGGTCGTCGCCGCCCTCGCACGGTCGCACCGGGTCCCGAGCGGCTTTTGTCCGCCGGCCGGGTACGGTGGGTGTGGACCTGCACGTGCGATACGAGGGCGACGACGACCCCGAGAAGTGCTCCGCGCGAAAGCTCGCGCGGTTCGACCTCGCCGAACTGCACCGCTCGGCGCGAGCGACGCCGCCCGGCATCGTCCTCAACCCCTTCGCCGACCAGGCGCTCTCGCCCGCCGACCTGGAAGGCTCCGGTCGCAGACGCGACCGCCTCGTCGCCCTCGACTGCTCCTGGGAGACCGCCGAGCGCGAAGCGTTCGATCTCGAAGGAGTCCATCGCTCCCTGCCCTTTCTCGTCGCCGGCAACCCCGTCAACTACGGCACTGCCTTCCAGCTGAACACCGTCGAAGCGTTCGCCGGCGCGCTCGTCATCCTGGGTGAGCGTGCGCAGGCCGAGGAGATTCTCTCGAAGTTCTCGTGGGGCCACACGTTTCTGGAACTCAACGACGAGCCGTTGCGGCGATACGCCGACTGTGCCGACTCGGCCGAGGTTGTCGCCGTCCAGGACGACTACCTCGCCGACGAATGAGTCTGTACTGGCGGTATACGACCGCCCTCGGCCCGCTCGCTAGCTGAAACGAAGACCGCAGACGGCACCGCAACCGCAGACAGCCCTGTGAGTTGAGAGCCCTCGCCCCGCTCGCTTCGAATTGTTTCGACTGGAAACGCTACCGCAACCGCAGTCGATCAGGTGAGCTGAAAGCCCTCACCCCGCTCGCCCCGAGTCACAGCTACCGCGACCGCAGACAGCCCTGTGAGCTGAAAGCCCTCACCCCGCTCGCGGTCGCTGAGCGGGATATTCTCGCTCTCCGCACCGCCCGCTCACGGCAGAGCCGTTCGCTTCGAGGCGCAAGCGCCTCGCACCGCGAGA
>Ga0207850_100070_pt1 | contig 109855 bp, 95 predicted proteins | sample 23E2SouthBayCA_FD_187746 | JGI IMG/M metagenome (GOLD analysis project Ga0207850, IMG submission 187746) | Aerobic enrichment media microbial communities from Eden Landing Ponds, California, USA - A23 E3 (3) (SPAdes) | ecosystem: Environmental > Aquatic > Marine > Unclassified | place...
GGCAGGCAGAATTTGAGTCGGCTTGTGAGCGGTTGAGGGTCGCGGTCTCAAAATCGGCGTTGCTTCCTTCGACCTCAGAGTTCGCTATTCAACAGAGCATCCGCAGCAACGACTGGAACCGCCACCGCCAACAGCCTGAAAACCCCCGCCCGCTCCGGTCGCGCGCCTCGCTGTCGACCGAGAGAGCAGAGCTCTCTCGTGATGACGAGAGACGCCCGCGGGCGTCTCTCGAACCACGCGCTTCGCTCACTGCGTTCGCTGCAGTGCTTGCTTCGTCGGGCTTCCCGGAGCGGGCGGCCCCTTTCATTCCCACCCGATTCGGCTGGTTCGACAGTCTGAGCGGGTGGGAATGAAAGGGGCGACGCGTTCGACCCGTCCCGGACGACGTAAGCACCGCAACGAGCGAAGCGAGTGAGGAGCGCAGCGAGGCCCGGACGGTCGGACGCGTCGGGGCTTTCAACCTGTTTGTGGTTGCTGTTTCGATCGCTCCGTTGACGGGGGCTTTCACGCTGTTTGCGGTGGTTGTGTCGTTGGATCCTGCAGGCGCTTTCACGCTGTCCGCTCGCTACTCACCGTCGACCTGCCGTTCGGTGGCGCGGACGACGTTGTCGAGGAGGGCGGCGATGGTGACCGGACCGACACCGCCGGGAACGGGCGTCAGCGCGCCGGCCGTCCCCTCGGCGCTCTCGGCGTCGACGTCGCCGACGACCTCGTAGCCCCGCTCGGTGTCGGCCTCGACGCGGGTGGCGCTCACGTCGACGACCGTCGCGCCTTCGGCGATCATGTCGCCGTCCACGAGCCCCGGCACGCCGGCGGCGGTCACGACGACGTCCGCCCCGCGGGTCTTCGCGGCGAGGTCGTCGGTGCGGGAGTGACAGACCGTCACGGTGGCGTTTCCGCGATCGGCCTTCTGAGCGAGACGGTTCGCGAGCGGCAGGCCGATGACCGGCGAGCGACCGACGACGGTCACGTCCGCGCCGGCGGTCGGCACGTCGTAGGCGTCGAGGAGGCGAGAGACCGCGGCGGTCGTCGCAGGCGTGAACCGCGGGTCGCCAGCGACGAGTCGGCCGAGGGTCGCGGGGTGGAAACAGTCGACGTCTTTCGTGAGGGCGACGCGCTCTCGCACGGTCATCGCGTCGACGCCGTCGGGAAGCGGGGCCTGGACGAAAATCGCGTCGATCTCGGGGTCGGCCGAGAGGCTGGCCACGGCGCGCGCGAGGTGGTCGGTCGTCGACTCGGGGGCGAACCGCCGGTCGCGAGTGGCGATCCCGACCGCGTCGCAAGCCTCGTGTTTCAGGTCGAGAAACCGCTCGTCTGCGGGGTCGTCGCTCGCGAGAACGGTCCCGAGCGTCGGGACGACGCCGCGCTCGCGGAGCGCGTCGACGCGGTCGGCCACGTCGGCTCGCATCCGGTCTGCGACCGGCGCGCCGCGGAGGCGAGTGGTCTGCATGGGTCGAAAAGCGCTGTCGATGGCGGTCGCGACAGCGGCTGACCGCCACCGCGGCGGCTCACTCGGCGTCTTTCTCGGCGTTGAGCTTGGCCTGTTCGCGGGCGCTGGGGTTGACGGAGGGCTTGAACGGCACCTCCGAAACCTTGGCGTAGACGGGTTCGCCGGGTTCCTCGGCGTACTCGTCGGGCAGGTGGACCTGGAACTCCGTCTCGATGTCGCCGTCGTAGACGTCCATCGGGTCGCCGTCGAGCTTGTCGGCGGGGACGAACCCGAGCGCGAGGTTCGTCTCCAGTTCGGGGTTGTGCCACGGCGAGGTGACGTAGCCGCATTCCTCGCCGGTGTCGGGGTCGGAGATGAGCCAGAAATCGGGCGCGTAGTCCCGGACCGGCTCGCCGGCGAACTTCAGCCCGACCATCTTGTGGACGAACGGGTAGTTCCCGGCCTCGATCTCCTCGCGCTGGCTCTCGAGGGCCTCCTTCCCGACGTAGTCGGCTTCCTTGTCGTCGGGCACCTGGTAGCTGAGGTTGACCTGGAACGGCGACGTCTCGTGGTCCATGTCCTGGCCCCACGAGAGGATGCCGGCGGCGATCCGGCGGTGGTGGGCCGGCGCGACCTGCATCCCGCCGTGGTCGGTCACGCTCTCGTAGACCGGGTCCCACACCCGCTCGGCGTACTTCGAGGCCTCCTTGACGTAGATCTCGAAGCCCTTCTCGCCGGAGAAGCCCGTCTGACTGACGAGTACGTCCACGCCGTCGACCTCGGCTTCCATCAGCCCGTAGTAGGGGATGTCTGTCACTTCCTCGCCGACGACGTCGACCATCACGTCGACCGAGCGGGGGCCCTGGATCTGCATCGGCGCGACGTCGATCTCGTCGATCTCGACGTCGAAGTCGGCCTCCGTGTTGATCCCCTGGAGCCACAGCATGAGCGTCGAGTCGGAGATGGAAAACCAGAACTCGTCCTCGCCGGGGCGCAAGAGTACAGGATCGTTGAGGATGCCGCCGTCCTCGTTGCAGAGGATGACGTACTTGCCGTTCATCACGTCGATTTCGGTGGCGTCGCGGGTGATGACGTAGTTCGTGAGCGCCTCGGCGTCGGGGCCTTTGACGCGGATCTGGCGTTCGACGGCCACGTCCCAGATGGTCACGCGGTTGACCAGCGCGTCGTACTCCTCCATCATCCCGCCCTCCTCGGGCGTCAGCATCCCCCGCGGGTGATAGAGGCGGTTGTACACCGTCGCGCGCCACGCCTCGTTCTCGACGAACGACTTGTGGAAGAAGGGGGATTTCCGCACGCGCGTCGAGACGAGCATCTCGATGCCGGGGTCGCCCGACTGGCGCAGGTTCCGCGGCAACACGCGGTCGGACTGGTCGACGCTCGGATAGTTCGGGTGGTCCTCCCCGCGCTCGCGGGGCGGTTCGTTCTCGGACATCGCCTACCACGTCTCACCCGACCCTCATAAAAGAGAGGCGTCACTTTTCTCTGCCCCGATACGTCGTGATTTGCGTACGTGAAATACCCGAATATAATTGGTCTTAGAGCGCTTTAGAATCGATTTTCTCCGAGTGATGATTCGCCACGTCACGCTCGTTTCGAACCACTAATTAACAGATTCAGTATGTCTTGTGGTTGGTGCGGTCGAGCGACGAGACGGGACCGCAGACGACCGCTCGGTCGCACGCAGTTTTCCGAACTCGACCCCGTTCGACCCGAAACGATCCCCCCCTCGCGTCGTGAGAACACCCCTCGAACAAGACTCAAATTCCCACAGTTCTGAGCGCGCACATGCTCACAAACCTCTCCATCTACGGGGTCTCGCTCCGCGAGCGCGAGCGAACCGGCGAGTGCTCGAACTGCGGGACCGAAAACGACGCGTCCTTCGCCTTCTGTCGCAGTTGTGCGACCGACCTTCGCGAGGACTGACGCGCCGAGACCGCTCTACTGGCCGAGTCGCCCGAGTCGCCACTCCTCGGTGTCGGGGACCTGGTTGAACGTGTAGACGTGCAACCCGCGGATGCCGTAGTCAGGGTCGTCGGCGTAGGGCGCGAGGCCATCGACGAGGGCGTCGGGGGTGTACTTCCCGCGCGAGCCGACGAGCTGGCGGACGAACCCCAGGACGCCGCTGGTCTTCTTGAGGAAGTCGATCGAGTCGCCAACACCGACTTTCCGGGAGATGCCCAGCAGGCGCTGGTACTTCATCACGCCGGGGATGCCGACCTCGACGGGCAGGTCGACGCCGCGGTCGTCGCGGACCCGCTCGAGCCACGCGAGGATTGCCTCGGGGTCGTAGCAGAGCTGTGTGGTGAGATAGGTCGCGTGGGGCGCTTTCTCGACCATCGCCTCGGCGAGGGTCTCCTCGGAGAGGAAGTCGTGACCCTCGGGGTAGCCGGTGATGCCGACCTCGTCGAAGTCGTGGCCGAGGCGCTCGAGCGCGCGGAGCAGTTCGAGCGCGGACTCGAACTCGCCGACGGGGTCCTCGCGGTCGCCGCCGGGGACGAACACGTCAGTGACGCCCGCCTCCTGGAGACGGGTGGCGATCTCGTCCAGGTGCTCGTCGTCGCGCACGTATCGCGCGGCGACGTGAGGGATCAGGTCGTAGCCGCGGCCGGCGGCCCACTCGGTCCACTCGATGGTGGCCTCGAGTCCCTGCGTGGGCGAGGCGGTGATCGTGATCTCGGCGCCGTCGGGGAGGTGAGTGACCTGCTCCTCGAAGCTGTCGAACGGCATGAGCTCGTAGCGCGGGTCGGCGAGCAGCGCCGCCGCGCCGTCGATCGTGGTGGTGGATCTACCGAGTGCCATAGCTGAGCCGGCGTGACCGTGTCTCCGGCGGTCTCCGTTGCTCGTCGGAAGGCGCCACTGCGTGGTAAGGGTGTCCCTGCACCCCGAAATCGGGCCGGCTCGACAACACCTGACAGCGCGCGGAGACGCTGTGGAACGAACGCGCGTCCGGGAGCCATCCCGCGACGCTCGCGACGCCTCCACCCGTCCGACCAGCCGCTCGACAGGTCGTGTTCTCCTCCCACTCGAACCGACTCCGGCCAGCGATCGACGGCCGGAACCACCGGATCGCGACGGGGCCGAAGCCCGGACCCGCGGGAGCGGGCGAGCACTTATCAGCAGTGTACGTGGATACCTAGCACACTTTCGAGGTGCGCCCATGAGTCAGGAATCCTCTCTCCCGGTGACGTTCGCGGACGTCGAGGCGGCGGTCGAACGGATCGACGACCCGTCGGTCGTCAAGCGGACGCCGGTCGAGCGCTCGACCACGCTGGAGTCGATGACCGGCGCGCGCGAGGTGGTGCTGAAGTGTGAACACCTCCAGTGGACGGGGTCGTTCAAGACCCGCGGCGCGTACAACAAGATCACGACGCTGCTGGAGGAGGACGGCGATATCTCGGCGGTCGTCGCGGCGAGCGCCGGCAACCACGCCCAGGGCGTCGCGCTCGCGGCCTCCACGCTCGGCGTCGACGCGACCATCGTGATGCCGAAAACTGCCCCGCAGACGAAGGTCGAAGCCACGCGGGGCTACGGCGCGTCGGTCGAACTCGTCGGCAAGGACTTCCGGGAGGCGACGAGCCACGCCCGCGATCTCGTCGACGGGACCGACACCGCGTTCGTCCACGCCTACGACGACCCCGCTATCGTCGCCGGTCAGGGCACCCTCGGCGTCGAGATGTACGAAGACGCCCCAGAGGTCGACACCGTGGTCGTCCCCATCGGCGGCGGCGGACTCATCAGCGGCATCGCGACCGCCTTCGCCGAGTTACGCCCGGAAACGCGGATCGTCGGCGTCCAGGCCGAGGGCGCCGCGACGGTCGCGGACAGTCTCGACAAGGGGTCGCCCCAGACGCTCGACTCGGTCGATACGATCGCCGACGGCATCGCGACCGGCGGTATCTCGGAGCTGACGCTGTCGATCATCGACCGCCACGTCGACGAGGTGGTGACGGTGACCAACGGCCAGATCGCCGACGCGGTCTTGCTGTTGCTGGAGCGGGCGAAGCAGTTCGTCGAGGGGGCGGGCGCGGCCTCGGTCGCGGCGGTCCGGGGGACTGACCTCGACGTGACCGGCGAGCGCGTGGTGCCACTGCTCTGTGGCGGCAACCTCGATATGACGATGCTGCGGGCTATCCTCGTCCACGCGCTGACCCACCGCCAGCAACTGCTCGAACTGCGGGTCCACATCGACGACCGCCCGGGGAAGATGGCCGAACTCTCGGGGATCATCGCCGACCACGGCGCGAACATCCACACCGTCCACCACGACCGGGCCATCGCCGACCTGGACGTCGGCGAGGCGTATCTCACCTTCGAGGTCGAGACCAGCGGGGCCGCCCACGCCCGCAGCATCGTCGAGTCCATCGCCGACCACGGCTACCCCGTCGAGGTAATCAACCGCGGCGGGACCGCCTGACCACAGGCGACGCCGCCCCACGCGACCCTAACCGACGCCGCCCCACGCGACCCCGGTCGACGACTCCGTTTCCGGTCCCGGATCGCCGCAGAGGACGCGTTTCGACCGCGAATTCCGCGCGCTCGGGCCGGATCGGTTCACCTGGACTGTTATAAAAGCACGCATTATTCCAGACGAACGTTTATGAAGGATCCTCGGGTCGTTTCTGTCAGACACTGCAGTATGTTAGCTGGTGGCACGACCGTCGTCGTCGAGCGGATCGACCGGCCGGCCGCGGGTGCGAGCGCCGGCGCCAGCGGCGGGAACCGGCGACTGCAGTGTGCTACGACACGAGTCACCAGAGACGTCATCGAGAGGGACGGGGTCCGACGGACCGGACGACGCGCCGACCCGGACGGGAACAGGCTTCACAGCGACCGAGCGGTCACACGACACGAACTATGACACACACGAGTCACAGCGGACGGTATCGGGGTGGGAACGCATGACGGACGGCGAGGAGGAGACGGTCGGTGAGACCTCCGAGGGGTTGCAGGTCGAACTGTTTCACCCGGACTCCGAACGGGAGCCGGGCGATACGAACATCGAGCGCTTCGGGTTCGACGTCCATCCGGTCGTCTTCCCGGTCGCGCTGGTACTGATCGTCCTGTTCGTCGCGCTCACGCTGTCGTTCGAGACGATTGCCGACGCGCTCGGCTGGACGATGGCCGCCGCCGACGGCGGGACGACGACGATGGACGCCCAGAACGCGTTCAACGTCATCTTCGACGAGATCAACGCCAACTTCGGCTGGTTCTACATCCTCGTCGTGAACGTCTTCATCGCCGCCTTGCTGTTTTTCGCGTTCAGCAAGTACGGCAAGATCCGGCTGGGCGGCGTCGAGGCCGAACCCGAGTTCAGCACGTTCGCCTGGATGGCGATGCTGTTCAGCGCCGGGATGGGGATCGGCCTCATGTTCTGGAGCGTCGCCGAACCGATGTGGCACCTCGGCACCGGCGGGGGCAACCTCTTCGACGTCGCCCCCAACTCCGGGGCCGGCGCCCAGGCGGCGATGGGCGTCACCTTCTTCCACTGGGGGTTCCACCCCTGGGCCATCTACGGCCTCGTCGCGCTCGGGCTCGGCTTCTTCTCGTTCAATCGCGGGCTCCCGCTGACCTTCCGGTCGGTGTTCTACCCGCTGCTGGGTGACCGCATCTACGGCTGGCCGGGCCACGTCATCGACCTCGTGACCGTCTTCGCGACCATCTTCGGCCTCGGCACGTCGCTCGGCCTCGGCGCCCAGCAGATAAACGCCGGGCTCGAGGTCGTCAGCGAGGACGTCACCGGCTCGGCGATGGTCGACGTCGCTACCACGCCGCAGATCGCCATAATCGCGGTGATCACCGCCATCGCGACGATATCGGTCGCGGCCGGGCTCGAAGGGGGTGTCAAGCGCCTCTCGACTATCAACGTCTACATCATGTTCGTCTTCCTCGGGTTCCTGCTGGCGGTCGGGCCGACGCTGTATCTGTTCGACAGCATCGTCCAGAACGTCGGCTTCTACCTGCAGAACCTGCCGTACATGGCCTTCTTCACGGAGAGCTTCATGGGCCAGGGCGTTCAGGGCGGCTACGCCAACTGGGCGCACTTCTGGACGGTGTTCTACTGGGGCTGGTGGATCGCGTGGTCGCCGTTCGTCGGCCTGTTCATCGCCCGCATCTCGCGCGGGCGGACGGTCCGACAGATGGTCTTCGGCGTCCTGTTGATCCCGACCGCCTTCTCGTTCGTGTGGCTCGGCGCCTTCGGCGGCGCGGGCATCTACGTCCAGCAGGTGCTGGGCGACGCGAACCTCCAGACCATCGTCACGACCCAGGGCGACATCGGCAACGCCTACGCCATGTTCGCCATGCTGGAGTCGTTCCCGCTGACGACGGTCACCTCGGTCGTCGCTATCTTGCTGGTGACGACGTTCTTCGTCACCTCCTCGGACTCGGGGTCGCTGGTCATCGACCACCTGACCTCCGGCGGGAAACACGACGTCCCGCGCACCCAGCGCATCTTCTGGGCCATCTCGGAGGGCGCCGTCGCCGCCACGCTCCTGTGGGGCGGCGGCCTCGACGCGCTCCAGACCGCCTCGATCACCACCGGCCTGCCCTTCGCCGCCATCCTGCTGTTGATGGTGTACACGGTGTATCTCGGGCTCCGCTCGGAGTACGAGATCCTCCAGTCCGAGGAGTTCCGCGAACGCATCGGCGAGATCAGCGGCGAGGGCGAAGTCGAAGTCGACCGCTCCGGCGGCGACGTCGTCACCGGCGTCAGGGAGGGCACCGAAGGGTCGAGCGACTGACCAGGCAGTCTCGCAGCGATCAGTCTCTTTTCCTCGTTTTCGACCCGACAGCTGCCGCCGACTTCAGCGTCGGCGACGACGCAGTCCCCGCGACGACGGCGTCGCGACCGCTCATAGTGAGTAGTGGAGATTATTTCCGGATCGCGCCGACAACAGGGTCGGCGCGTACCGGTAGATCGCTACACTACTGACTATCAGTAGTAGTCCCACTCGTCGTCGGACTGGCCCTGTGTGAGTCCCTCTTCCTCGTCGCGCTCGTCCTCGTCGGGCCACTCGACGCCGCCGGTCAGCGACTTGTACACGAACGCCCCCATCGCGACGACGATGAGCAGGAGGACCACCGTACCGGCGATCCCCACGAGGTTCCCGATGATGTCCGGGATCCCCTGCTGTCCGGGCGCGAAAGCCGCGGGCGCGAAAACGGTGTGTGACATACAGTACGTACGGTCGCGAACCCGTTGAGTCTTATCGTCAGTTACTCACCTCGGCGGCTCGCGGCGACGGGTACCGGCGGTCGCGGGGTGGTCGCGCGGCGACTCACGACGCCTCTTCGGCGCGTATCTCCTCGACAGCGGAGGCATGGAGCCACTCGCGGACGGCGCCGCCGATACCGACGGAGACGAAAGCGAACCAGGCGACAGCGCCGAGAGACGGCGCGACGACGGCGGTGCTGGCGGCGGCGACGGCGCCCGCGAGCAGGCCGGACCACGGGCCGTCCTCGCCGAGGAGGTCCAGGGCGGTGACGCCGACGACGGTGAAGCCGACGGCGGCGGCGACGGCGACCAGCGAGAGGCCGAACCACAGGCCGACGACGCCCGACCCCTCGCCGAAGGGGGCGAAGCGTGAGAGCTTGTTGGCGAGGTAGACGCCGCCGAAGGCGATGACGGCGTGGGTCGCGAGGCCGTAGCCGAGCGCGGAGAGCGGGCGGTCGAGCGACGCCGCGCGGGCGTGGTCGACGAACGGTTCGGCGCGCCAGCACAGCGCCCCGCCGACGACGGCGACGAGCGCGAACACGCCCGCGGCCCGCGCCGGGCGGGACGCCCCTTCGACCGCCGAGACGGCCTGGAGCGGCGCCACCGTGACGGAGACGGTCGTCGCCGTCGCGAAGGGATCCATACCGTGACCTACCGGATCGGCCGGTGAATAACTATCGGCGACCGGGACAGTTCGGCGATCGAACCACAACGTGGCGCTGGCGCGACGTTTATAGTTGTCCTCACCTAAGCTCGGTCGAATGGGCACCTCAGCGACGATAGTCAGGGTCGGCAAACAGGTCTTCGAGCGGCTGGCGGCGCCGCTGCGGAAGGACGAATCGATGGAGAACTTCTCGCTCGGCATCCCCGACGCGCAGACGACGACCGTCGACAGCGTCCAGGGCTGGCAGCGGCGGCCGCCCGCCGTCGTCCGGTGTCCCGGCTGTGACTCGCAGGTGCTCCAGTCCGAGTCGTTCGACGACATCGACTGCCCCGACTGCTATCGTGACTTTCCGCCCGAGGAGTTCGCCGAACACGACCTCCTCGGGATGGTCTGTCCCCGCTGTGCGACCGAGATGGACCACGGCCGACGTCACCCCCAGACCTACGACGTCCCCGAGTGGGCGACCTGTCCCGACTGCCAGTACCACTGGGACCTGGACCACTGGTACTGAGACCGCGACGGCCACAGGCCCGCTCCGGATCCCGCGGCGCGAACCTATTTGACGCCGCGTCGAGAACTCCGCGTGTGACAATGACTGGCGGACTCTCGCAGGAACGGCTCCTGACCGCGTTCCCCGTGATGCTGTTCGTCGGGGGGCTGCTGGCGTTTTTCGCCGGCCAGTTGCTCGTGGCCGGCGTCTGCTTTCTCGGCCTGAGCCTGTCGATCTACTTGCGCGAAAAGCGGCTGTGACCGCGCCGTTCTCGCGGCCGGAAACCGGGCGCAGTCGGGCACGGCGACTCGAACACGGTCGCAATCAGCTCTTGCCGTCCCGCCGGATCGTCGTGACGGGGACCTCGGCCTCCCGGAGCACCTTCTCGGCGGTGCTGCCGAGGAGGCCGCCGAGGCGCCCGCGGTAGCCCGACCCCATGACGATGAGGTCGACGTCGTGTTCCTCGACGTACTCGTTTATCTCCTCGTAGACGCGCGGGCCGACTTCGACGGCGGTTTCGCACTCGACGCCTGCCGCGGCGGCCGCCGTCGCCACGTCGTCGAGGATATCCTCGCCGTACTCGCGAGCGCGCTGTTGCTGGTCCTCCATGGGTTCGGACAGCCAGGGGTTGCCCCCCTCCTCGATGACGTACAGCGCCGAGACTTTCGCGCCGACCGCCGCCGCGAGTTCGACCCCGTGGTCCTCCCCTTTCTCCGCGTCTGTGCTCCCGTCCGTCGGGATCAGAATGTGGTCGTACATCCTCGAACCTCGGCTAGGTTTGTTCGGAACTCGACAGGAAATAGCTTTTCACGAGGATAGCGGTGAAACACGAGATGACAGATTTCGTCTGTTTCGAGGTTCCGTCGCGTCGTCGGTGTGGTCGGCGTGGTCGGCGTGGTCGATCTGGTCGGCGTGGTTGATGTGGTCGGCGTGGTCGGTTCAGGTCTCGTCGCCGTTCTCGCTGTCGCCGCTGTCGCCGTCGTCGAACAGCGAGGTGTCTTCGCCGAGCACCGAGCGGCCGAGCATGCGGCCGCCGATGACGGTGGGGCTGACGACGCGGTCGGCGCCGACGCCCTCGAGTTTGTCGAGGTGTCGCTGGTCGTTGGCGGCGGCGACGATGCGCACGTCGGGGTTGGCCTGGCGGGCGGCGATGATGGCGAGGACGTCCTGTGCGTCGTCTTCGGTGGCGACGACGACGCCACGGGCGGTGTCGATGCGGGCGTCGAGCAGCGGCTCCTCGTCGGTCGGGTCGGCGGTGAGGACCGTCACGCCGTCCTCGCGGAGTTTCGCTGCGGCGTCGGTGTCGGGTGTGACGACGACCACGTCGGCCGAGGCCCGGAGTTCGTCCAGTAGCGGTGCGGTGATGGCGCCGTAGCCGAGGACCAGCACGTGGTCCTCGAGCAGTGTGAGTTCCGATGCGGTCATGGTTCCGAAGGCGCGGGAGACCCGCGACTCGATGGCGGGGATGATGAGCGACCCCGAGGCGATGGTGAAGGATCCGGTGCCGAGGACGATCACCGAGAGCGTGAACAGTTTGGTGAGCTGGGTCGTGGGGGTCGCGTCGCCGTAGCCCACCGTCGTCCCCGTGACGACGATGTAGTAGAACGCGTCCGTGACCGACGTGACCCCGGTGTACTGCTCGCGCATGACGTACGCGCCCAGCGTCCCGTAGATCTGGACGCCGACGAACGCGGCGATGGCCGCGGTCTGAAACGGCGTGAGGTCGACCGCCCGGTCGAAACTCGCCCGGTTGGCGACCACAAGCGGGGCGGCGACGAGCGCGGACAACAGGAGCGGCACGTCGGTCGGGTCAGCGGTCAGAAGCGGCAGCAGGGCCACCAGCGGCAGCGCGACGAGCGTGAGGTACCACGCCACCTTGACCCGGCGCTGGAGGCCGACGGCGAGTGCGCCCAGCAGGAAGGCGAAGAAGACACCGTAGAGGCGAACGAGGGCGCTCGTCGCCGGGAAGAGCCCGCCGAGCGGGCCGTCGAGCGAGACCGACGCCTGACTCAGGTCCGAGAGGCCGGTGACAAAGGCGAGGACGGCGACGGCCGCGACCAGCAGGACCGTCGACTTCGCGCCCGAAAACGCCGCCCAGTCGACGAAGCGCACGCGCTCGCCGTGGTCGAACAGTTCCCGGAGCGCCGCGTCGCGCTCGTCGGGCGCCTCGCCGGCCATGCTACCGGACTTCGCCCGCACGGCACAAAAACCCCGCCCGGCCCCGCGACGCGCGCGCTGCCCCGAGAGGATGCGGGCTGACAGGCCCCCGCGTCCGCGGACCGAGTGCCCCGATTCGTCCGCGAACTGACAGAGTCTGTTTCGCCCGCCGGAGGTACGCATTTGGGCGGCCATCGCGACGTGTGAACTATGGGCACAGATGGCGATCGTCCCGCCGAGCGACTCCTCCGCCGAGCGCTGTTGCCGGTGTGTGTCCTCGCGGGAGCGGTCGTCGTCTCCGGGTTTTTCTTCCCGCAGTTCGTCGGGAACGCCGTCACCGGCACCGGGTGGCTCGTCGTCGCGCTCGCTTTCTTCGGCGCCGGGCTCGCCTATCTCGCCTTGCTCCCGGTCGGCGGCCAGGTCAACGCTGCCGATGCCGCCGAGGGTAGCCAGCGTCGCACCGCGCCGCTGTGGCTCCGCCTCCGGCATCACGGCCTGCGCGGCGTGCTCGGTCCGTTCCTTCGAGGGCAAAATCCGGTGACGTTCGGCGTCCCGGTGGTCGGACTGGCGGGGTTCCTGCTGGTGCGATGGCTGGCGCCGGGGGCGACGATGGACGTGGTCGACGGGGCACAGCGAGTGTTGCTCCGGGACCTGCACTGGCTCTTTTTCGGCGCGGTGCTGGTGGCGGTCGGCTACGCCCTGTTCTTGCTCGTCGGGCCGTGGGGCGACGTGCGACTCGGCGGGGAGGCGGCCGAGCCGACCTACACCTACCCGACGTACGCCGCGCTCGTGTTCACGGCGGGGATCGCCGCGGGCATCGTCTTCTGGGGACCGGCGGAGTCGCTGTTCCACTACCGGACGCCGCCGCCGGGGGTCGGCGCCGCGCCGGCGTCGTCCGGGGCGGTGGTTCCGGCGCTGAGCTACACGCTCTTTCACTGGGGGGTGTCGGCGTGGGCGGCGTATCTCGCCGTCGGCCTCCCCATCGCCTACTTCGTCCACCAGCGCGGCGCGCCGCTGCGGGTGTCGACCATCCTCGCGCCATTCCTCGGCGTCGACGGCCTGGACTCGCGGTGGGCCACGCTGGTCGACGTCCTCGCCGTGTTCGCGACCATCGGCGGCGTCGGCACCTCCGTGGGGCTGGTGAGCCAGCAGTTCCTCGTCGGCATCGACTACCAGTGGGACGTGACCGCCGGCGTCGCCGGCCCGCTCGTCTTCGCGGCGGGGCTGACGGGCATCTACGTCGTCGTCGCCGAGTCGGGCGTCCACCGGGGCGTCCGTCGGATCGCCGGCGTCACCGTCGTCCTGTTCGCGCTCGTGACCGCGCTCGTCCTCGCGGTCGGCCCGCGCGGGTTCGTCGTCGACCGCGGCGCCGCGGCGCTCGGGCGCTACGCAGTCGACTTCCTCCCGATGAGCCTCGCCGGCGCCAGCGAGTGGACGGCCGCCTGGACCGGCTACTACTGGTCGTGGTGGTTCTCGTGGGCGCCCTTTGCCGGCCTCTTCCTTGCCGCGCTCTCGAAGGGCCGTCGGGTCCGGACGGTCGTCCTCACCGCCGTCGGCGCGACCTCTGCGGCGACGGTCGTCTGGTTCCTCGTCGTCGGCGGGACGGCGCTGCAGCTCCAGGAGTCGGGCGCCGCCGACATCCTGGGGACGATGGCCGGCGCCGAGACGCCGGAGGCCGTCGCCGGCTTCGCCGCCTTCGGCGCGCTCCCGCTCGGCGAGCTCCTGATGTTCCTCTTTCTCGCGCTCATCCTCGTGTTCATCACCTCCTCGGCGGCCGTCTCGACGCTCGTCGTCGCCGTACTGGGCACTCGTCGGGACGTGGCGCCCTCGACCGGCACCATCGTCTTCTGGGGCGTCTTTCAGGGCGGGGTCGCCGTCGCCGCGCTCCTCGTCGGCGGCGCCGAGTCGCTGCAGACGATGGCTGTCCTCACCGGCGGCCCGTTCGCCGTCCTCTCGCTGGTCGCGCTGGCCGGGCTCACGCTCACTCTCGCGCGCCACGAGAAGGGCCACGCCTCCCTCCCCGGCCGCGCCCGCGACCACCTCGCCGACCGCGATATTACCTTGCTCCCCGAACGCCCCGACATCCGCGACGACCCCGACAAGCAGGAGTGAGTGTCTGTATACGTTGTCTGTCAACGTATACGGCCCGAACAACAACCGCAGTGGCGCGCGCCGTCGCGACCTCCGTGTCGCGACGAAGCCGCGCGAGGGATGAGTAACGCAGGACGAAGGACGAGTAACGCAATCGGCTGGGGAGGCTCGTGGCTGTCTGCTGTGCGGTTGCGGTCCTGGTGGACTGAAAGGGCGAGGCCCGCTCGCGTTCATGTAGTCGTCTGAGCGGGCAACTATCCGCGCGGGCGGTGTGGAGAACGCGGATATCCTGCTCAGCGACCGCGAGCGGGTCGAGGGCTTTCAACTCTCGCGATCGAATGCGGTCGTGGTGCTGTCTGCGGTCGCGGCCACAGTTCCAGTTCGCGAGCGGGTCGAGGGCTTTCAACTCTCGCGATCAGGTGCGGCGGCGGTGCTGTCTGCGGTCGCAGTTCCGACAGCTAGCGAGCGCGTCGAGGGCTTTCAACTCACTACGGAAGGTGCGGTCGCGGTGGCGGCTGCGGTCGAGAATAGACCTGAGTGTGAATCCTCTCCACCTCACACAGGCGTATCGGACTGAACGGTGTACGCGTGGGCCTTCTCGTAGCGTTTGTAGAAGTAGACGAGCGGGAAGGGGAGCAACAGAAGCGTGAGCAGGAACTCGCCGCGGGCGAACGTGAAGCCGACGAGGGCGGTCGCGAGCAAGATCATGGCGTGGCCGTAGATCCACAGCGGGCGAGTCACCGACTCCCACTCGCCGTACATGTACTCGTAGAAAAACGACTCGATGGCGTCGCGCATGCCGGACGCGTCGTGGCCGGATCTCTTGAAGCCACCTCACGCTTCGACGGTAGGAACGACGTGGACGGGCACATCGGCGTGGGTGACGACGTAGTCGGTGGTGCTGCCCAGCAGCCGTCGCGGGAGGCCGCCGCGGCCGGTCGCGCCCATCACGACCAGGTCGATGTCGTTGGCGCCGACGTAGTCGAGGACGTCCCGTCCCGGCCGGCCGAGTTCGACGACAGTGGTCACGGGGACGTCGGTCTCGCGGGCCAGGTCGGCCATTTCGGCGACGTACGCCTCGCCCTCGTCACGGAGCGGTGCGACCGCGCTGTCGATCGAGGTGTCGTAGTGCCAGTCGTCGATGACGTGCAGGACGTGGATCGCCGCGTCGTGTATCTGCGCCAGCGCGACCGCCTCGGTCATCGCCGCCCGCGCCCCCTCGCTCCCGTCCGTCGGCACCAGGATGTGGTCGTACATCTCTTCGAGTTGGGCGTGGGTGCCCCGTGAGTATTGTTCGAGTATTGCTGTTGTTCGGATCGCTGTTTGTTGCGTCGAAATACCCGTTTTAGTTCTTTTCGCTGTATTTGCCTTCGACGGTATGACCACTCTCTCGGAGTGTCGGTCCGTCTCGGTCGCCGTGGCTGCGACCGAAGCCGACAGCGTAGACGACACCACGACCGCACTCGATTCCGAGCGCTGAAAGCCCTCGACGCGCTCGCTAGCTGGAACTGTGACCGCGACCGCAGACGCTACTGCGACCGCAGCCGCACTCGACCCTGAGCGCTGAAAGCCCTCGACGCGCTCGCGGTCGCTGAGCGGGATATCCGCGCTCTCCGCACCGCCCGCGCGGATAGAGCCACGCTCAGCGACTGAACTGAACGCGAGCGCGCCTCGCCCTTTCAGTCCACCAGGAGAAGTCTGCCGGGACGTGCTGTGAACGGTGGATCGTCAAGGAGGCGTGTGCCTCACACCTCCCCAACCTCCTGCGGTGCTCGTTCCTGCGCTCCTCGTCCCTCGCACGGTACGTCGCGACACAGAGGTCGCGACGGCGCGCGCCAGAGTGGACGGAAAGGGAAGCGCGAAAAACGGCGGGATAGTCGCTCAGAACAGGCCGTGGACGGTGCCGTCGTCGTCGACGTCCATGTTGGCGGCGGCGGGCTCTTCGGGGAGGCCGGGGAGCGTGAGCACGTCGCCGGTGAGCGCGACGAGGAAGCCCGCGCCGGCGGAGGGGTACACCTCCTTGACTTCGAGCGTCCAGTCCTCGGGCGCGCCCTTGAGACTGGGGTCGTCACTGAGCGAGTGGAAGGTCTTGGACATGCAGACGGGCACGTCGTCGAAGCCCAGCTTCTCCATGCGTTCGATGTCGTCGGTGGCGTCGCCGTGGTACTTCACGCCGTCGGCGCCGTAGATCTCGGTCGCGATGGTCTCGATCTTCGCCTTGATCGACGCGTCGAGGTCGTAGAGCGGTGCGAACTCCGAGGGCGATTCCGCGGCGTCGGTGAGCTGCTCGGCCAGGTCCACGCCGCCCGACCCGCCGTCGCTGAAGACGTTTGACTCGGCGGCCCGTACGTCCAGGTCGGATTCGCAGTGGTCGAGCACCGCCTGTACCTCGGCGTCGGTGTCGCCGGGGAAGCGGTTGACGGCGACGACGACGGGCACGCCGAACTGCTGGAGGTTCGAGACGTGACGGTCGAGGTTCTCGAAGCCGCGCTCGACCGCGTCGACGTCCTCGGCCTCGAGTTCGTCCAGGTCGGGCGGCCACATGTCCTGGCCGTGGTATTTGAGCGCCCGCACCGAGGCGACGAGCGTGACCGCGTCGGGCGCCATATCACCGAACCGGCAGACGATGTTCATGAACTTCTCGGCGCCCAGATCGGAGCCGAAGCCGGCCTCGGTGACGAGGTAGTCCGAGAGGCGCGCCGCGACCTCGTCGGCCATCAGGGAGTTGGTGCCGTGGGCGATGTTGGCGAAGGGGCCGCCGTGGACGAACGCGGGCGTGCCCTCGATGGTCTGGACGACGTTGGGTTTCAGCGCCTCCTTGAGGAGGATGGAGACGGCGCCGGTGGCGTCGATGTCGTCGACGGTGACGGGGTCGCCCTCGGCGTCGTAGGCGACGATGATGCGCGCGACCCGCTCTTTGAGGTCGGCGATGGAGTCGGCGAGACAGAGGACGGCCATCATCTCCGAGGCCGCGGTGAGGATGAAGCCGTCCTCGCGGGGGACGCCGGTGACGTCGCCGCCGAGGCCGACGACCGTCTCGCGGAGCACGCGGTCGTTCATGTCGATGGCGCGGGGCCAGTTCACCCAGTTGACCGCGATGTCGAGCTCGTTGCCCTGCTTGATGTGATTGTCCAGCATCGTCGAGACGAGGTTGTGCGCCGAGGTCAGGGCGTGCAGGTCACCCGTGAAGTGGAGGTTGATGTCCTCCATCGGGAGCACCTGCGAGTAGCCGCCGCCGGCCGCGCCCCCCTTGACGCCGAACACCGGCCCCAGTGACGGCTCGCGCACCGCCACGAGCGCGTCCTTGCCGATGCGGTTGAACGCCTGTCCCAGGCCCACGGTCGTCACGGTCTTGCCCTCACCCATCGGCGTCGGCGTCATCCCCGTCACGAGGACGAGCTTCGCCGACTTCTCGCGCTCGGCCTTGATGCGCTCGATGGCGGGCAGTTTCACCTTCGCCTTGTGCTCGCCGAACAGTTCCAGGTCTTCCCGTCCCAGCCCGAACGGCGCGACTACGTCCGCGATGGGCTCTTTCTCCGCGTCCTGTGCGATCTCGTAATCGGTGGGGATCGACTCTTCCTCCTGTAGTGACATCGTATGCGAGACCTTCCCACGACCCGCCCATCAATGTTCGCGGACGTATACGTCCGCGGAGAGGACGTGTTTGGCCGGTCGGGCCACCGGGGAAGCCCCGTGTCTCGACGTGTCGTCCGAGCGACGCGACGTGGTTGGTCTCCCGCGGCGACGGGACTTTTCGCCCTCCGAGCGGATCGGTGTGCCATGGAGTACCACGAGGCGATCCACCGGCTCGAACGGCTGCGCCGCCTCCGCCCGAAACTCGGCACGGAGACGACGGCGGGCCTGCTCGCGCACCTGGGCGACCCCCACGAGGGGCTGACCTGCGTGCAGGTCGCGGGGTCGAACGGGAAGGGCTCGACCGCGAGCGTCCTCGCGCGGATCCTCCGGGAAGCGGGCCTCTCGGTCGGGCTGTACACCTCCCCCGACCTCAACGACCGCCGCGAGCGCGTCCGCGTCGACGGCGAGAAGATCACGAAGCGCGCGGTCTGTCGGTTCGTCGAAGATATCTGGCCCCACGTCGTCGACCGCTCGGTCGCGGGGGACGCCCCCACGTTCTTCGAGGCCTGTACCGCGCTCGCGCTCTGGGAGTTCGGCCGCGAAGACGTCGACGTGGCCGTTCTGGAGGTGGGGATCGGCGGCCGCTACGACGCCACCAGCGTCGTCGACCCCGTCGCGAGCGCGGTCACCAGCGTCAGCCTCGAACACACCGACATCATCGGCGACACAGTCGAGGAGATTGCCCGCGACAAGGCCACCGTGGCACCCGCCGAGCGCCCGCTCGTCACCGGCGCGACCGGTGAGGCGCTCGCGGTCGTCCGCGAGGAGACCGACGTGGTCACCATCGGTGGGCCCGAGAGCGGGGACGATGCGGACGGTGACGAGGAAGCCCCCAACGTGCGCGCCGCCGAACTGGAGATGGTCGGCCCCGCGGAGTCGTCGGTGTCGCTCGTCGGCCCGGACTGGGAAGTGACCGCCGAGACGCCGCTGCTCGGCCAGCATCAGGCGATAAACGTCGGGATCGCCGCGGCGCTGGCCCGGCAGGTCGGCGACGCGCTCGGGACCGGAGTCGAGAGCGAGGCGATCGCCGCGGGGATCCGGAACGTCACCTGGCCCGGGCGCTTCGAGGTCATGGGACAGGAGCCGCTCACGGTCCTCGACGGCGCGCACAACCCCGACGCCTGTGCGAAACTCGCCGCCCTCCTCGACCGCTACGACTACGACGCCCTCCACCTGGTCGTCGGCGCGATGCGCGACAAGGATCATGGAGGGATGGTCCGCGCGCTCCCGGCCGCCGACCGCGTCCTCGTGGCCGAACCCGCCGTCGAGCGCGCGCAGGCGAGCGAGGTGCTCGCGGCCGTGTTCGAGTCGGAGAGTGATGGAGCCATCCAGCAGTGCGACAGCGTCCTCGATGCCGTGGGCCGTGCCTGCCGAACCGCCGGCGAAGACGACTGCGTGCTCGTGACGGGGTCGCTCCACACCGTCGCCGAAGCCCGCGACCGCTGGACGCGCACGCCCACAGCCGTCGAAACGGACAGCGTGGCACGGGCCCGCTCGGTGATGGAGAGCGCCGACGTGCCCGCCGACGAGCAGGCGGAACTCGCGGACCGGATGGTCTCGCGGACGATCAGACTGTGCGTCCGCCCCGCGAGCGCCGAGCGCCTGCGCGAGACGATGGGCTCGGTCGGCGGGACCTGCGCCGTCTCGGGGATCGAGGCCACCGACCAGCACGTCGCGTGCGTGCTCTCGGGCACCCGCGCGCAGTTCCTCGCGCTCGTCCGCGACCTGCGCGGCCGGTCGGGCGAGTGTCGCCACCTCGCCTCGCAGGTGCGGGGCGCGCTCGCGGACCGTCAGCGCCCGGCGGCCACCGGCGGCGACTACCCCTGGAGCGACGGCACCGCGGTCATGGGCATCCTGAACGTCACGCCCGACTCATTCCACGACGGCGGCGAGTACGACGCCGTCGACGACGCGGTCGCCCGCGCCGAGGCGATGGTCGCCGACGGCGCCGACATCGTCGACGTGGGCGGCGAGTCCACCCGCCCGGGCGCCGAGCCGGTCCCCGCCGAAATCGAGCGCGAGCGCGTTCTCCCCGTCCTCGAACGGCTCGACGGGCTGGACGCGACGATCTCGATCGACACGCGCAAGCCCGCCGTCGCGGCCGCGGCCCTCGATGCGGGCGCGGACCTGGTCAACGACGTGACCGGCCTCGCGGACGCGTCGATGCGCCGCGTCGTCGCCGAGCGCGACGCGCCCGCGGTCGTGATGCACAGCCGCTCGGTCCCCGTCGACCCCGACCGCACGCGCACCTACGACGACGTGGTCTCCGACGTGCTCGGTTCCCTCTCCGAGCGTCTGTTGTTGGCCGAGCGCGCCGGGATCGACCGGTCGAAGCTGATCGTCGACCCCGGACTGGGGTTCGGGAAGACCGCCGCCGAGAGCTTCGCGCTCCTCGACAGACTCGGGGAGTTCCGCGCGCTCGGGACGCCCGTGATGGTCGGCCACTCCCACAAGTCGATGTTCGAGCGCGTCTCCGGTTCGTCGGACGACCGCTTCGCTCCGACTGTGGCCGCCACCGCCATGGCCGCCGAGCGCGGTGCAAGTGTGATCCGCGTCCACGACGTGGCCCCCAACGCCGCCGCTGTCTCTACTGCCGCCCACACCGCGGGATCGGAGTGAGTTCGTGGAGTGAGCGTCGGAAGACTGCTCGAGAGTTCTGGGCGAACAACTGCCGCAACCGCCAACAGCGTGAAAGCACCCACAGGAGTGACTGGAACCGCGACCGCAGACAGCGTGAAAGCCCCCGGTCGCTCGTACCGCCGCGCCTCGCTGCGCGCCTCGTCGCTCGTTACACTCGCTCCTGCGGTGCTTGCTTCGTCGGGGCGGCGACGAGCGATCGGCCCCTTTCATTCCCACCCGTACCGGCTGATTCGACAGTCTACGCGGGCGGGAATGGAAGGGGCGACGTGCTCGGCGAAGGCGGACGACGCAAGCACTGGAGCGAGGGGTGCGAGGCGCGGAGCGCCTCGAATGCGAGCGGCTCTGCCGCGAGCACGAGCGAAGCGCGCAGCGAGACCCCCGAGCCGAGCACGTCGGGGCTTTCACACTGTTCGCGGTCGCTGTGGTGGCCGTTCGGTTCGACACTTTCAGACTGGCCGTAACAACTTCTCGTCCCGGCGAGAAACCACAAAGTAGCACTCGAATTATGTTTTGTGGGACGGTCGCGGAACAGCCAGAACCGTCGCGGTGGATCCCTCCACCACGAACGCGAAGCCAGCGACGCGGACGGTAAAATTTCGCCCTTACGAACCCTCAGAAAGACATTCTCGCTCTATCAACCAAGTCGAGTCACGCGCTCAGTCGCACACGGCGCCCGAGTGTGGTACCTCGTCGCATAACGGAACTGTCGGGTTGGCCTTCATTTAATATCTGTCGCGGCCTCCCCACGAAAACGACCATGGAACCCACAGAGAGACGGTCGACCGCGACGCGAACGGCGGTCCGAGCGGGCCGGCGGACGGCCCGAGTCGCCCGGACGACGCTCCGAGCAGCCACAGCGGAGGGGCGCCGATGAGCGACCTCCCCGACTCGGCGCGGACGGTCATCCTCGGCGCCGGCATCGTCGGCAACAGCCTCACCTACCACCTCGCCGAGCAGGGCCGCGAGGACATCCTCCTGCTCGACAAGGGGCCGCTACCGGATCCGGGGGGATCGACGGGCCACGCCTCGAACTTCCTCATGCCCGTCGAGCACTCCAAGGAGATGACCCACCTCACCAGGGAGAGCATCGAGCAGTACAGGGACATGGACACGTTCACCGAGAGCGGCGGGATCGAGGTGGCCCGCACCGACGAGCGCATGGCCGAACTCGAGCGGCGCGTCCAGTCCGCGAAAGCCTGGGGCGAGGAGGCCGAACTGCTCACCCCCGAGGAAGTCGAGGAGTTGGTCCCCTACATCGAGACGGACGTGATCAAGGGCGGCTTTCACGCGACGGGCGCGGGGACCTGCGACCCGCTCCGGGCCGGCGAGGTGATGCGCGCCCGCGCCGACGCTGCGACCGACGGCGGCCTCACCGTCTCGCCCAACACCGAAGTCCTCGACATCCACACCGAGGGCGGGGAAGTGCAGGCCGTCGAAACCGACCGCGGGACCGTCTCCTGCGAGGAGTGTGTCATCGCCGCGGGGCTGTGGAGCCCGAAACTGGCGGAGATGGCCGGCGTCGAGATCCCGCTGACGCCGGCGGTCCACCAGATGATCAGCGTCGGGCCCATCTCCTTTTTCGAGGAGTTCGAGGGGGAGATCAACCACCCCGTAGTCCGGGACATGGACACCCAGATGTACGAGCGCCCGAGCGGCAACGACATGGAGGTCGGCTCCTACCAGCACCGGCCGATCCTCTGGGACGTCGACGACGTCCCCTCCATCGACGAGGCACCGCTGTCGCCCACCCAGCCGCCGCTGACCGACGACGCCTTCGAGCAGTCGATGATGGACGCGCTCGAACTCATGCCGGAGGTGCTCGACGACCCCGAGGCCGGCGTCCGCTACGAGATCGACGGCCTGCTCTCCGTCACGCCCGACGGCGGCCCGCTGCTGGGTCCGCTCCAGGACGTCGAGGGCCTCTGGTCCTGCGCGGCGGTCTGGATCAAGGAAGCGCCGGCCATCGGCGAGGCCGTCGCCCAGTGGATGACCCGTGGCTGGTCCGACATCGACATCCACCAGTCCAACGTCAACCGCTTCTACGAGTACGGCACCTCCCGCGAGTTCGTCAAGAACCGCGGCCACGAGGGGTACAAGAAGATCTACGGCATCGTTCACCCGAGCGAGCAGTGGCAGTCTTCCCGACCGCTCCGAACCAGCGCGTTCTACGACCGCCAGGACGACCTCGACGCGCGCTTCTTCGAGGCCGCTGGCTGGGAGCGACCCCAGTGGTTCGAGTCGAACGAGGACCTCGTCCGCGAGTACAACGAGGAACTCGACGGACTCCTTAGAGCCAGCGAGTGGGACTCGCGCTGGTGGTCGCCCATCATCCTCGGCGAGCACCTCCACATGCGCGACAACGTCGCGCTGGTCGGCGACATGGGCTTCACCGTCTTCGACCTCGTCGGCCCCGGCGCCACGGAGTTCGCCGAGCGGATGGCCGTCGGGCGGATGGACGTGCCCGTCGGCAAGTCGGTGTACACGCCGATACTCGCCGAAAATGGCGGGTTCGTCTCCGATCTCTCCATCGTCCGGGCCGCCGAGGACCGCTACCGCGTCATCACCGGCGGCGGCATGGGCGGCGCCGACAAGTCGTGGTTCCGCTCCCACCTCCCGGACGACGGCTCCGTCCACATCCAGGACCAGACCTCCGCGCTCTGCACGTTGGGGCTGTGGGGCCCTGAGGCCCGCAACGTCCTGAGCGAGGTCGCCGAGGAGGACGTCTCCCACGAGGCGTTCCCACCGTACACCGCCCAGGAGATCACGATCGGCGAGGTAGACGCCTGGGCGCTCAGAATTTCCTACGTGGGCGAGCGCGGCTGGGAGATCTACGCGCCCACCGAGCAGGGCGGCCGACTGTGGGACATCCTCTGGGACGCCGGGCAAGAGTACGACATCAGGCCCGTCGGGATGGGCGTCTACGGCACGACCGCCCGGATGGAGAAGGGCTACCGCCTCTACGGGCACGAACTCGAACTCGACTACAACCCCGCCGAGGCGGGCCTCACGTTCCACGGCGTCAAGGAGGCCGACTTCGTCGGAAAGGAGGCCTACGCGGCGGCCATCGAGGAGGAGAACGCGGCGACGCTGTGTACCCTCTCGGTGACCGACCACCGCTCCGAGGACGGCGACCGGCGCTTCATGCTCGGGAACGAACCGATCCTCGACCAGGAGGGGAACGTCCTCGTCGACGACGAGGGCCGGCGGTCGTACGTCACCAGCGCCGGCACCGGCCCGACCGTCGGCAAGCACCTCCTGATGGCCTACCTGCCCCAGGAGTACGCCGAGGAGGGGACCGAGTTGCAGGTCGAATACATGGGCGAACACTACCCCGTGACGGTCGAGGTGGCCGGGGGTCGGCCGCTGTTCGACCCCGAGAACGAACGGATCCGGAGCTGAGCGCCATGCAGGAACTCGCAGCGAGTGCAACCGCGAGCGCGAACCCGACGGAGGCAGGGCGATGAACGTCCTCGCCTGCGTCAAGCGCGTCCCGGACACGGGCGCGAAGATCGTCCTGACCGACGACGGACAGGCCATCGACACGTCGAATCTCGGCTTCACGATGAGTCCGCACGAGGAGTGCGCCGTCGAGGAGTCTATCCAGATCGTCGAGGACCACGGCGGGACGGCGACGGTCATGACCCTCGGACCCGAGGCGGCGACCGAGCAACTCAGAACGGGGCTCGCGATGACCGCCGACGAGGCCACGCTGCTGGAGACCGACGGGAGCGAGTGGGGCCCGCGCGCCACCGCCAGCGCCATCGCCGACGCCGTCCGCGCCCTCGAAGAAGAGGGCGAGTCGCTGGACCTCCTCCTGTTCGGTAACGAGTCCGCCGACGCCGCCAACTATCAGGTCGGCGCCCGCGTCGCGACCGAACTCGGCCTGCCCTGCGTCGCGGGAATCAAGACCCTCGACATCGAGAACGGAACCGCCATCGCCAAGCGCGAGATCTCCGGCGGCGAGGAGGTCTACGAAGTGGATCTGCCCGCCGTGGTCACGGTCAAAGAGGGGATCAACGAGCCCCGCTACGCCTCGATGCGCGCGAAGATGCAGGCGCGCAACACCGAGGTCGACCGCCGCGACCCCGACACCGGCGAGCACGCCGGGACGCTCGAAATGGTCAGACTGGAGGCGCCCGCCGAGGACGACACCGAGGCCGAACTGCTGGGCGAGGGCGCCGAGGCCGTCCCGCGGATCGTCGAGGTGCTGCGCGACGACCTGGAGGTGCTCGGATGATCCTCTCGTTCGTCGAACACGAGCACGGGACGCCTGCCGAAACCTCGCTGGAGGCGCTGACGCTCGCGCGGCGACTGGCGGACGGGGCCGGCGGTCCGGTCGAAGCCGTCGCGGTCGGCGACGAGGCCAGCGCGGTCGCCGACGCGCTCGGCGAGTACGGCGTCGAGAGGGTCCACGCGGTCGCGGGCGAGCGTCTCGACACCTACGCGCCCGAGGCGTGGGGGGCGAGCGCCGCACAACTGGTCGACGACCTCGCCCCCGAAGCGGTCGTCGCGCCGGGGACCGACCGCGGTCACGAGGTCTGCGCCCACGTCGGCGCGAAGCGCGACCTCCCGATGGCCGCAAACTGCATCGCGGTCGAGTCGGCAGCGACCGGCGAGGCCTGGGAACTGACCCGCAACCGCTGGGGCGGGAGCCTGATCGAACACGCCCGCATCGACGCCGACACGAAGCTCGTAACCGCCGCGGAACACGAGTTCCCCGTCGAGGCCGCCGGTGAGGGTGCCGATCCCGCGGTCGAGGAGTTCGCTCCCGACCTCGACGACGACCACTTCAGGGTGCGCGTCGACCGCGTCGAGGAGTCGGACGTCGAGGGCGTGCCGCTGGGCGAGGCGCGCGTCGTCGTCGGCGGCGGCCGCGGCGTCGGCGGTCCCGAGGACTACGACCAGCTCGAAGAACTGGCGGACCTGCTCGGCGGCGCCGTCGGCGCCTCCCGTGCGGCCGTCAACGAGGGGTGGCGCCCCCACGACGACCAGATCGGACTCACCGGCGCGAAGATCAGCCCGGACGTCTACATCGCCTGTGGGATCAGCGGCGCCGTCCAGCACATGGTCGGCTGCAAGGGCGCCGAGGCCATCCTCGCGATCAACACCGACCCCGAAGCCGCGATCATGCAGAAGGGCGACTACGCTGTCGTCGGCGACCTCCACGAGGTCATCCCGGCGCTGAACGACGCTATCCGCGACACGAAGTGATCTGTTGTGCGCTCTTTCCGCGTCTCTTCCCGAGTAATGGCCGCTTACGAGGTGATTTCGGTGGGTGATCGCGGCGCTCGACTTCCAGCGATAGCCGCCGCAGACAGCGCGAACGTTTCGAGTCGAGCCGCCAGTACAGCGGCCGCAAACAGCCTGAAAGCCCCGACGCGTTCGACCGTCCGGGCCTCGCTGCGCGCTTCCCTCGTTACACTCGGTCCAGTGCTTACGTCGTCCGGGACGGGTCGAACGCGTCGCCCCTTTCATTCCCACCCGTATCGACTGGTTCGACAGTCTATGCGGGTGGGAATGAAAGGGGCTGCTCGTTCGTCGCCGCCCCGGCGAAGTAAGCACCGCAGGAGCGAGTATAACGAGCGACGAGGCGCGCAGCGAGCCGCGGCGGTACGAGCGAGCAGGGGCTTTCAGGCTGTTTGCGGCGGCAGTCCCAGTCACTCCGGTCGGGGCTTTCAGGCTGGCGGCGGTCCCGGTCGTTGCTGCGGGGGCTTTCACGCTGTTTGCGGTTGCGGTGACGGCGGTTCACCGAACGGCTCGCACGGATCGCGAACAGACGGTTCGAACGACGGTCACACTTTATTGTGCCACGGAGACTCATGCTAGAGAACCACATGCAAAACCGAACGACGAGAGCGGGGCGTCGAGAGACAGCCCCGGCACGACGGGAGCAGAGGCGATGAGCGACACGGACGAACGCGTGATACGCGTTCCGCGGAGTCACGACGCGCTCCGTGACGCGGCGACCGGGGACGGCATCACAGTCCACGAGGTCGGCCCGACGGGCGTCGGCGCGGTGGACCCGCTGGTCACCGCCTCCGCCGACGGCGAAACGGCGTTCTACGTCGACCCCGGCCCGGATCGCGTCCGATCGGCGGCGGCCGCGCTCGCGGACGGCGAGAGCGCCGGGAGCGCCGGCAGTCCGGACGCAGTCGTGGAAGACGACGGCTGGACCGACGCGCTCCCGCGGGCCGACCTTCAGGGACTCGACCGCGAGCGACACCTGCTGGGGGGTTGTGGCTGGCGCCGCCCTGACTCGCCCGAGGACCACGAGTCGGCGGGTGGATTCGTGGATGCCGACCCGGACACAGTCCTCGACGCCGCGGCCGACCTGCGCGGCCGCGGCTGGGGCGACTGGCGACGCGAGGAGCCCGTCGGGCCCCTCTGGGAGCGCGTCGCCGACTCGGACGCCGAGACCGGTCCCGCGCTTGTCGTGAACGCCCACGGAACCGACCGAGGAACGACCGCCGACGCGCTCCTGCTGGCGAGCGCCCCCTTCGAGGTGCTCGAAGGCGCGAACGCGATGGGCCGCGTTGTCGACGCCAGCGAAGTGGTCGTCTACGCCTCCGAGACCGACGAGCAAGCCGTCGAGACGGTCCGCGAGGCGGTCGAAGCCTACCCCGATCCCGCCGCGCCGATGTCGGTAGTTACCGGCCCGCCGGTCTACCGCGCGGCCGAACCGACGATGGCGCTCGAAGCGATCGAGGGCGCCGACCGGCTGGAAGCGCGCCTTCGCCGACCCGACGCGCTCCCGGCGCTCGGCGGAGGGCGGGCGAGCGACGGTCGACCGGCGCTCGTCCACACCGCGCGGACGCTCGGCCAGCTGGCCACCTCGCTCCGCCAGAACGGGGATCATACTCGCCTCGTCACCGTCGCGGGCGACGTGGACGCGCCGGCGACGGTCGAACTCGCCGGAGACGAACCGCTCTCGGCAGCGGTCGACGCCGTCGAACCCGCGGGAGAGGTCGACGCGGCCTGCGTCGGCGGCCGTTTCGGCGGCCTGACCGACTCGCTGGACGTGGTCGCCGACCCCGACGCGCTGGCTGACGCGGACCTGGGCACCGACGGCCGCGTCGAACTGCTCGCCGCCGACCGCTGCGTCCTGGAGTTCGTCGGCCGCCGCGCCCAGTTCGCGGCCGACGCCAACTGCGGGCGCTGTGTCCCCTGCCGCGAGGGCGCGACGCAGCTCGCGGACCTCCTCCGGGGCGTCTACGACGGCGACTACGACCCCGCCGGGATCGAAGAGCTGACCCGCGTGATGGACGGGACGAGCGCCTGCGACTTCGGCGTCGACGCCGCGCGGCCGGCGCGGACCGCCGTCGCGCGCTTCGACGATATCCTCGCGGCCCACGCCGAGGGCCGGTGTCCGGCGGGAAGCTGTTTCGAGGACGGAAACGTAGCCGGTGACAGCACGACGGCGGCCGCCGCCACCGACGGCGGCACCCCGGAGGTGCCGCGATGAGTTCCGACCGACAGGGCGACGTCCCGGCGCTGACCGAGGACATCCGTCCGGGGACGGCGACCGATCCGGACCCGGGAAGCGACGCCGAGGCGACGGTGACCGTCGACGGGACCGAGGTGTCGGTCCCGGCCGGGAGCACCCTGCTCGACGCCGTCGAGGCCGCGGAAGCGGCCGGCAAGGGCGCGCCCGAGGGCGTCGGCGGCACCGCCGCCGAGGTACCCGCGCTCTGTCACTACGGCCGCGAGGGAATCGGCCCGCGCAGCACCTGCCGGACCTGCGTCGTCGAGACCGAAAGCGAGGGGATCGTCGCGGCGTGTAGCCACCCCGCGATGGACGGCGCAACAGTCCAGACGGACGCCGAGCGAGCCGCCGAGGCGCGCTCGGTCAACCTCGATCTGGTGCTCTCGAACCACAACCTCCGGTGTACGACCTGCGGGAAGAACGGCCGCTGCGAACTGCAGGACGCGGCCATCGACGCCGACGTGGAGGAACCGCGCTACGGCGTCCTCGACGACCGCGCGTCCTACGAACCCATCGACGACTCCTCGTCGTTCATCCAGATCGACCGCAACAAGTGCATCCTCTGTAACCGCTGCGTCGAGGCCTGCAACGACGTGCAGGTCGAGGGCGTCCTCCGCGTCGAGGGCTCGGGCGCCGACACCCGCATCGGTTTTCAGAGTGGTGTCGAGACGATGGAGGACTCGACCTGCGTCTCCTGTGGCCACTGCGCGACGGTCTGTCCCACCGGCTCGCTCGTCGAGAAGGGCATCGAGGACGCGACGACCATCCCCATCCCCGGCTTCACCCAGAAGAACAGCGTCGGGAAAGTGAGGGAGGGGACCGGGGAGACGAAAGGGCCGATGACCCCGAAGAAAGGCGACGGAGCCACCGAGCGCCAGCGCGCGAGCGAGGCCGAACGGGAGGCCGCGACGGCGCGCGAGGAGGCCGCTGCGGACGAGGAACGGAGGGACTGGCCATGAGCGGGGACAGCGACGAGCGACCGACCGCGAGCGGCCGAGAGAGCGAGAAATCCGGCGTCGCCGGCTACATGCAGCGGGCCAAACAGCAGGCGCTGCAGAACGTCGAACAGTTCGCGGAGGGGACGACCGCCGAGACCCTGCCCGAGGGGAAACTCTTCGAGATCGCCCAGGCCGTCGGCGACCGACGACTCGAGGACCTGACCGTCGAAGACACCACCTGCGGGTACTGCGCGGTGGGCTGTCGGTTCGACCTGTACTCCGACGGCGAGGAGGTCCTCGCGGCGCGACCCACCGACACGGAGGACGCGCCGATAAACGGCATCTCGACGTGTGTGAAAGGCAAGTTCGGCTACGACTTCGTCAACTCCGACGAGCGACTCACGTCGCCGCTGGTCCGGGACGACGACGGCGAGTTCCGCGTGGCGACGTGGGCGGAGGCCCTCGACCGGGTCGCGGAGGGGCTGGACGCCATCAAGGAGGAACACGGCGGCGAGGCGCTGTCGGTCATCGCCTCCTCGAAGGCGACCAACGAGGAGAACTACCTGATGGGCAAGTTCGCCCGGCAGGTCCTGGGCACGAACAGCGTCGACAACTGCAACCGGCTCTGTCACTCCTCGACGGTCGCGGGGCTGGCGTCGACATACGGCTACGGCGCCGCCTCGGTGAACACGGAAGACCTCGAACTCGCCGACTGCATCCTGCTGACGGGATCGAACACGACGGAGGCCCACCCCGTCCTCGCCACGCGAATCAAACAGAACGTCCGCGACGGCGCCGACCTGCTCGTCTTCGACCCACGCGAGGTCCAGATCGCCGAGTACGCCACCCAGTACTCGCGGGTCCAGCCTGGCTACGACGCCGTCTGGATCAACGGGATCACCCGCTATCTTATCGAGAACGATCTCTACGATGAGGACTTCGTCGCCGAGCGGACGACCGGCTTCGAGGACGTCAGAGAGTCGGTCCAGGAGTTCACGCCCGAGCGCGTGGAGGAGGTGACCGGCGTTCCCCCGGCCGAGATCGAGTCTGCCGCCGAAACGATCGCCGCCGCCGAAACCTGCGTGTTCGGCTGGACGCTCGGGCTCACCGAGCACTCCCACGGCACCGAGAACGTCATCGCGATGGCGAACCTCGCGGCGATCACCGGAAATCTCGGGAAGCCCGGCACGGGCGTCTCGCCGTTCCGCGGGCAGAACAACGTCCAGGGCGGCGGCGGCGACATGGGCCCGCTCCCCGACAACTTCCCCGGCTATCAGGACGTGGCCGACGACGAGATCAGGCAAAAATTCGAGGAGGCGTGGGACTGCGACATCTCGCCGGAGTACGGCTACTACACCACCCAGATGTTCCTCGCGGCCGACGACGACGACCTGCGCGGGATGTACGTCATCGGCGAGAACGCGGCGCTCTCGGAGCCGGGGGTCAACCACGCCGAGCAGGTCCTCGAAGACCTGGACTTTCTCGTCGTGCAGGATCTGTTCGTCACCGAGACCGCGAAGTACGCCGACGTGGTGCTGCCGGCCTGCTCGTTCGTCGAGAAGACCGGCACGTTCACCAACACCGACCGGACTGTGCAGATGGTCAAGCAGGTCATGGAACCGAAGGGCGACTCCAAGCCCGACTGGGAGATCCTGCAGGCGCTCGCGAACCGGATGGGCCGCGAGTGGGACTACGACGACACCGCGGAGATCATGCGCGAGGTGAACTCGCTGACCCCGCTCTACGGCGGCGTCTCCCACGAGCGAATCGAAGCGGAGGGCGGCCTGCAGTGGCCCTGCCCCGACGAGGACCATCCCGGCACGCCCCGCCTCTATTCGGAGGAGTTCAACACCGACGACGGGAAGGCCCACCTCCAGGGGATCGGCTTCAGCGAACCCGCCGAGACGCCCGACGAGGAGTACCCGTTCACCCTGACGACGGGGCGGGTGCTCTACCAGTACCACACCGGCACGATGTCCAACCGCGAGGACGGGATCACCCAGTACACCCCGAGCGACTTCGTCGAGATCCACCCCCAGACTGCCGCCAACTACGGCATCGAGGACGGCGACATGGTGGACGTGACCTCCCGGCGCGGGGAGATCACAGTCCCCGCGCAGGTGACCGACCGCGTCGGCCCCGAGACGGTGTTCGCGCCCATCCACTTCGCCGAGACGGCCGTCAACAGGTTGACCGACGAGGAACACCTCGACCCCGCCGCGGCCACGCCCGAGTACAAGGTCTCGGCCGTGCGGATCGCACCCGCCGAGGGCGAGTCGGCGCCCATCGTGGCCGCCGAGGGCGAGGACGGCCCGAGCGGTGACGACGGCGAGACCACCACGGGGGACGACTGAGATGGCCGAACCCACCGACGCCTACCCCGAGGAAGCGACGAAGGGCGGCCGACCGAGCGAGAACGGCGAGGGGGCGGCCGCGCTCGACGAAATCCTCGACGCACACGGCGGCGACCTGGCGGCAGCGCTGGACCGGACCGACGAGGCCGCGGACCTGGTCGAGACGGCGGTCATCGTCCTCGCGAGCGCCGACGAGGAGGAGGTCGAGGCGCTCACCGAGTCGACGGGCAACCTCGTCGAGGCCGCCGACGGGCTGACCACCGAGGGCGCCGCCCGACTCGCGACCGACGTGGGCGAGAACGGCGACGACCTCCGCGACGCGCTTCACACTGTGCTCGCGCTCCAGCGCGAGGGCCACCTCGACGACCTCGCGACCGTCGCGCGGGCGTTCTCGGAGTCGCTCTCGCCCGACGAGGTCGAGGAGCTGGCGACGCTGCTGGAAGAGAACGGGGCGGAGACCGTCGAAGCGCTCGACGTCGTCCTCGACCTCCAGCGGGAGGGCCAGCTCGAGGACCTCGTCGCGCTGGCGGGGACGCTCTCGGCGCTGGAGATAGACGCCGACACCGCGGCGGGGCTGAACACCGTCCTCGCCTCGGTCGGCGAGGCCCAGCGCGAGTCCGAACCGGTCGGCCTGATCGGGTTCGTCCGCGGCCTGGCCTCGCGGGACGCCCGCGCCGGGCTGGGGTATCTCCTCGCACTGCTGCGCGGGCAGGGCCGGCGGCTGCGGGAGCGATGAGCCGCGAGGCCGGCGCGGACGAAGACAGCGAGGGAGTCCGGGGCACGGTCTGCCCCTTCTGCGCCGTGGGTTGCCGGCTCGACCGGGCCGAAGAGAGCGACGACGACGCGACCGCCGACGATAGCGCCCGGCGAATCCGCGGCCGTGCGGGTCCGGCGAACCCGGACGGGCGCCTCTGCGCGCAGGGCCTCCGGGCGTTCGACCCCATCACCGACGACGACCGGCTCACCGAACCGCTGGTCCGCGAGGGCGGGGACCTGGTCGCGACCGACTGGGAGACGGCCCTCAACCGGGCCGCAGCGGGCTTCGAGCGCGTCCGCGAGGCGCGCGGCCCGGACGCGCTGGCGTTTCTCGGCGCCCCACAGTGTACCAACGAGGAGAACTACCTCCTCCAGAAGCTCGCCCGGTCACTCGGGACGAACAACGTCGACAACCGGGCGCGGCGCTGCCACGCGGCGACGGCCCGCGCCGTCGAGGAGCGACTGGGGTTCCCAGCGATGACCAACGGCCTCGCGGACCTGAGCGAGACCGATGTCTTCCTCGTCGTCGGCGCGAACCCCGCCGCACGACAGCCGGTCGCGTTCGACTCGGTCGTCCGGCCGGCGGTCAACGGCGGCGCGACGCTCGTCCACGTCGACCCCCACGCCAACGAGACGACCCGCCTCGCCGACCGCCACCTCGCGCCTCGGCCCGGCACCGACGGGCTCGTCGCCACCCTGCTGTGCGCGCTGCTCGTCGCCCGCGGCGCCGTCGACGAGGAATTCGTCGCCGAGCGGACCACCGGCTTCGAGGCCTTTCACGACTCACTCGCCACCGTCGGAGATCCCGGATCGGCGGCCTTCGAGGCGCGGGCCGCGGCCGCCGACGTGCCCGTCGCGGCCCTCGAAGCCGTCGCTGACGCCATCGCCCACGCCGACCGGACGGCGGTGCTGACCGGCACCGGCGTCTCCGAGCGGGCGACCGCGGACGCCCTGTTGAATCTCTGTCTCCTGACCGGCAACGTCGGGCGCCCGGGAACGGGGCTGAACCTCCTGCGCGGACTCGCCAACGAGCAGGGCGCCAGCGACGCGGGCTGTGCGCCCGACCGACTGCCCGGCCATCGCTCCGTCGACGACCCCGCGGCGCGGACCGCTATCGCGGCGGCGTGGGGCCGCTCGGTCCCGGCGACGCCCGGCCGGGGCGAACGCGAACTGGTCGATTCGTTCGGCGAGGGCGTCGGCGCCGCGCTCGTGGTCGGCGAGAACCCCGCCGTCTCGAAACGCGAGACCGACCGCGTGGCGCGCGCCCTCGACGCCCTCGACACGCTCGTCGTCACCGAACTCGCGCCGACCGAGACGACCGCTCGCGCCGACGTGGTCCTCCCCGCGGCCGCCGGCGCCGAGAAAGGCGGCACCGTCACCAATCTCGACCGGCAGGTCCAGCGGCGCCGCCCGCTCGTCGACCCGCCCGCCGGCGTCAGGTCGGATTTCCGGATCCTCCGCGACCTCGGCCGGCGGCTCGTCGGTCCCGGCTTCGCACCGCCGACGCTCCGGGCGACGTTCGCCGAACTGACCCGCGTCGCACCGGTGTACACCGGCCTCTCCTACGACGACCTGGGACGACGGAGCCGGCGCTGGCCCGCCGACGGGGCGACAGTCGACGGCGACGAGGGGGGCGTCGGCGGCGGCGAGGCGGCTGTCGACGGTGCCAGCGGCGACAGCGTCCTCTACCGCGAGACGTTCCGTACCGAGAGCGGACTGGCGCCGTTCGCGCCGGTCGACTCCTCGCTGGCGGGTCCGGCAGTCGACCGCGACGCGGACGGTCTGGACCTGGTCGTCACGGACCGCGTCGGAGGATTCGGAGCGGGCGATGGGTCCAGCGCGGGCGACGGCCGCGCCGAATCTGACGGGAGCCGGAACGAGGTGCGACTCGTCGTCCATCCGGCGGACGCGGCGGCGCGCGGACTCGGCGACGGTGACGGCGTGGTCGTCGCCACCGGCTCGGCGACCGTCGAAACGACCGTCGGGGTCAGTGACGGGATCCGCCGCGGGACCGTGGCGCTGCACGCGAGCGTCGCCGACCCGCTCGTCCGCGGCCCGACCGGTGACCGCCCGGTCGTCGCCCTCTCTCCGAGCGAGTCGAGTGAGTGAGCCAGCGCGTCGGCCCGCTGTCTCGACTCTCTGTCCGGACCTCCCGGCGCCGCTCGACGGGGCGTGCGACCGGGAGAACCCACGACCGACCGCCCCTACCGCTAAATGACTGGCGTGAGAACTATCGTGAGATGACATCGGGTGAGGCAGAGAGCCGGCTGCAGGCGTGTTCCTGCAAGGTCGGCCGGGTCGCCGCCGAGTACGGGATCGAACGCGTCGGCGAGCGACTCGCCTACCGCCGGCGCGACGGGGCCAGCCTGCGCGACCTCGAACGGGTGCTCAACGAGGCCGTCCTGACGGCCGCGCTCGAACGGGCCGACGCGGATCTCTTCGGCGACGTGAGCGAGGTCTACGCCGCGCTCGTCGACGACGACGCCGACCCCGGCGCCCGCGCGGCGGTCCGCGAGCGGCTCTCGGGCGCCGGGATCGACGTCGACGCGGTCCGGGACGACTTCGTCTCCTACCAGACGATCCGGACCCACCTCCGGGACTGCGCCGGCGTCGACAGCGACACCGACCGGGCGATCTCCGTCGAGAACGCCCGCGGCACCATCGAGTGGGCCCGCGCGCGCAACGAGGAGGTCATCGACGGGACCATCGAGCGCCTCGTCGAGAGCGAGACGGTCGCCGCCGGCGACGTCGAAGTGACCCACGAGGTGCGCGTCGCCTGTGCCGACTGCGGCGAGTGTCGCCCCGCCGTCGAGTTCGTCGCCGAGGGCGGCTGTGACTGCGACGGCTGACCCGAGCGGGGATCACCGACTGACCGGATCGGGGACCACTGGCTGACCGGATCGGGGATCGCTCTCCGATCGGCCCCGAGCGACCGCGAGCGCGGAACGCGAGGCTTTTGCCGCTCGACCGGAAACCATGGTGTAATGATCTCCGAGGGCTGCGAGCAGTGCGCGAAGGGCGGCAAGCTCGTCCTGTTCGTCTACGGCTACTGCGACCAGCGGGACTGTTTCTACTGCCCCCTCGGCGAGAACCGGAAGAACGTCGACCAGGTCTACGCCAACGAACGCCCCGTCGAGTCCGATTCGGACGTCCTCGAAGAGGCCGAACGCATGGACGCGCTGGGCGCCTCGGTCACCGGTGGCGAACCCCAGGAGGCGATGGGCCGCACCACGCGCTATCTCTCCCTCCTGAAAGACGAGTACGGCGAGGACTTCCACACGCACCTCTACACCGGGATCACCGGTGGTCGCGAGAACATGCGCCGCCTCTCCGAGGCCGGCCTCGACGAGATCCGATTCCACCCGCCCTACGAGCAGTGGGGCGACCTCCACGGCACCGAGTGGGAGGACATCCTCTACATCGCCCGTGAAGAAGGGCTCACCCCCGCCTTCGAGATCCCCGGCATCCGTCCCGAGACCGAGTTCCTCGACTTCCTCGACGAGGGCGCCGCCGACTTCTGCAACATCAACGAGTTCGAGATGAGCCACGGGAACTTCCGGCGGATGCAAGAGCAGGGCTACGAGCTCCGCGAGGGACACATGAGCGCCGTCGAGGGCGTCGACGACGAGCGCAGCACGCGCGAGGCTATCCTCGACGCGATGGGCGACCACGAGCGGGTGTACTTTTGTACGAGCGTGTTCAAAGACGCCGCCCAGCACCGCCGTCGGCTCAAGCGGATGGCTCGCACCCTGCAGCGCCCGTTCGACGACATCACCGACGACGGCACGCTCGTCTACGGGAAGACGTGGGCCGAACCCGAACGCTTCGAGGAACTGGGCGTCCCCGAGGAGTTCTACACCGTCAAGACCGACCACGTCGAGGTGGCGTGGTGGCTCCTCGAAGAGATGATCGACGAGGGCGACCTCGACGAGGGCGAAATCGTCGAACAGGAGCCGACCTACGACGGAACGGTCGTCGAGCGGACGCCCGTGGTGTAGCGTCCGGCGCATTCGGCGTCAGTTCATCGCGAGCGATCGACCGAAGCGAGCGCCTTTTTCGTCCAGCTTTTTTGAGGAGCGGTTCCCGCAGTGAACGGAGTGAGCGAGGAAACCCGACGAGGAAAAAGGTGGTCGCAGCAGGAACCGACCGACGACGGCACCGTCGTCGAGCGGACGCCTGTGGTGTAGGTCGAGCGGACCGAACGGGCGCACGCGGTGGGATCCTGAGTGTCGCAGAGCGACCACTCGGTTTACAGGATCGGGGGGAGTACCGCGGCGACATGGATGGCCGACAGTCGGGAACGGGTGAGCACGGATGAGCGAGGAGCTCGACCGCGAGACGGCGCTGCGGGGGCTGGCGTGGGTCGGCGGCGGCGTGGCGGCGCTGGCCGGAATCGCGCTGTACGTCCAGTTCGTCTTCTTGGACCTGTCGGTCACGGGGCGAGCGGTGACGTTCGCCGCGGCGACGGTCGTGGCGCTCGTGCTCGCGGCGACGCTCCCGGTCCGGGAGGAGGCCGGCCTGCTCGCCGCGCTCGGGCTGGTCCTGTTCACCGGCTTCACCGGCATCGCCTTCGAACTCAGCCCGCAGGTCACGGCGGTGCTGGTCGTCGTCGCGCTCGCCGTGCTGTTCACGCTCGTCGTCGCGATCCAGAACAATCGGCTCGTGATGCGACCGCGGACCGGCGCGGTGGCGCTTCTGGTCGTCCTGGCGGCCCTCGGCGGCGTCGCGGCCGCGGACATGCAACCGAACGAGCTCCGGTATTCGGCGTCGGTCGCCGACGCGGTGACGAACGTGTCCGCCGACGCCGAGAGCACCCAGGAGGTGACGGTGGGCGCGGTGACGGCCCGGAACCCGGGCGAGTACTTCCGCGAGCGCGCCGAGTATCCCGACGCCCGGGCCTGCGTCTACACCGGGAGCGGCGACCCGTTCGAACGCGGTATCGACTACAGGTACGACAGCGGCTTCTCTTACGACACCGTCGGCCCCGGGTCCACGACCACCGCCGAGATGACGCTCCTGCTCGGCCCGGCCGAGGTCGCGTCCGTCGATGGCCCGATCCCGGTCGAACGTGCCACGTCCTGCCCCGACAGCGCGTCGTCGCCCCGGATCGTCGTGGTCGTCGGCAACGCGACGGGGTGACAGGAGCGCGGACCCCAGAGCCGATCGACGCGTCCGCCAGCACGAGAGGCAGTCGGCGCTTCCGCCAGCCCAGAGCCGGTCGCGCCTTCCGCGGGCGCAACGCCTTTGTCCGCGCCCGCGAACCGTGGGTCATGACACGGGCCGCGATCCAGCTCTACACGCTCCGGAACGTCGACCAGCCCTTTACCGACGTCCTCGAACGCGTCGCCGACGCCGGCTTCGACGGCGTCGAGTTCGCCTACCGGGTCACCGAGGCCGACCCCGACGACGTCGTCGCCACGCTCGAAGAGACCGGCCTCGACGCCGCCGGTGCCCACGTCGGCATCGACGCCCTCGAAGACGACTTCGACGAGACAGTCGCGCTCTACGAGCGGCTGGGCGTCGAGAACATCGTGATCCCGTGGCTCGACGCCGAGCACTTCGAATCGCGCGAGGGCGTCGCCGCGGCGGCGGACCGACTCGCCGCGCTCGACGAGAAACTCGCCGGTCAGGGGATGGACCTGCACTACCACAACCACGACCACGAGTACACTGATCTCGGTGACGGAAGCGACGAGACGGGCTTCGACGCGTTCGTCGACGCGACCGACTGCGGGATCGAACTCGACCTCGGACTCGCTCTGCACGCCGGCGACGACGTGGTCGCGCGCCTGCGCTCGCTCGGCGACCGCTCCGAACTCGTCCACCTGAAGGACTACGACACCGACGCCGGCGAGTCCGTCCCCGTCGGCGAGGGCGACCTCGATCTGGAGGGGATCGCGGCGGCCGTCGACGAGAACGACAGCGACTGGCTCATCTACGAGTACGAGGGCGCCGACCCCCTCGCCTCGCTCGACGACGCCGCCGAGCGGACGCAGGATCTCTGTCGGTGATCGCTCGGCGGAGACTGGGGCTGTTCAGGCAGTATCGCGACCGCACTCGATCCTGAGTGTTGAAAGCCTCGCCCGGCTCGCTACGAGACAGAGCAACCGAAACCGTAGACGCCACCGCGACCGCACTCGATCCTGGGTGTTGAAAGCCCTCGGCCCGCTCGCGGTCGCTCCGGGACATATCCGCGCGTCGGACAACCGCACCGCGCCGCACTCGCGCGGATAGGGGTCCCGGAGACGACTACACGAGCGCGAGCGGTCCTCGCCCTTTCAGTCCACCAGGGAAACAACGTCGCACAGGCTGATTCGACGTGGAAGGTTGCACAGGCTGATTCGACGTGGAACGTTTCACAGCCTGTCTCAACATGGAACGTCGAATCCGCTACCCCACAGACTGATCCCTGGCGGACTGGAAGGGCGAGACGGGCTCGCGTTCACTTCAGTCGCCTGAGCGGGCACTATTCTCGCGGGCGGTGCCGAGAGCGAGAATATCCCGCTCAGCGACCGCGAGCGCGTCGAGGGCTTCCATCTCTCAGGATCACTCGCGGTCGCGGTGCTGTCTGCGGTTTCGGTCACTGCGAGTGTGGCCTCAACAACTCAAAACGATCGCATCGAAAGCGCCCCTTTCACTCGTTCCAGGGCGCCCAGTCGGGGTCGATAACCCTGTACCGACGGTCGATAGCGTCGATCGCCGCCACGTCGTCGTCGGTCAGTTCGAGGTCGGGAGCGGCGAGGTTGTCGCGCAGGTGGTCGGCGCTGCTGGCTTTCGGGACGCTCGCGACGCCCTTGGCGTCGAGCCACGCGAGCGACACCTGCGCGGGCGTGGCGTCGCGGCGCTCGGCCACCTCGCTGATCGCGGGCACCTCGAACACCTCGCCTTTCGCCAGCGGGGAGTAGGCGACCAGTTGGTGACCGTGGTCGTCGGCGTACGCGCGGAGTTCCTCCTGCGGGCAGAGCGGGTGACACTCGACCTGGTGAGCGGCGACGGGCGCGTCGAGGTGGTCGCGGGCCTCGTCGAGCAGCGCGGGGGTGAAATTCGAGAGGCCGACGCGGTCGACCAGCCCGCGGTCGACGAGTTCGTCGAACCCGGCGAGCGTCTCGGCGGGGTCGTAGGTGTCGGCGGGCCAGTGGACGTACAGCAGGTCGATCCGGTCGAGACCGAGCCGGTCGAGGCTGGCCTCGGTCGAGGCGACCACGTCCTCGCGGGCGAGGTTGTCGGTGCTGACCTTCGTGGCGACGAGGACGTCCTCGTGGGGGACGTCGGCGTCGGCCAGGCCCTGCCCGACGTAGGTCTCGTTGTCGTAGTCCTGCGCGCTGTCGACGTGGCGATAGCCGGCCTCGACGGCGACGCGGACGTTCTCGCGCCACTGCTCGCGGCGGTCGTCGGAGTAGGTCCCGAGTCCGATCGGCGGCAGGTCGTCAGTGGCCATGGCAGGTCGTTGGGTCGCCCCGTCCTTCGAGGTAGCGGTCGCGGAACCCGGGACGAATCCGTTCGATCGTCCGACCCCCGAACGACCGACCTCCGAACGGCCGACCCTCCGAGCATCGACCGCCCGCCGGCCGACACCGGTCAGTCAAACGGACCCTATATCCATCTGAAAGCACTTTGTATCGGGCGGTCAGAACTCGGGTATGGACGACGACCGACGGCGGGTTCTCCGGGCGCTGGCGGGGTCAGCCGCCGGGGCAACCGCGCTTGCCGGCTGTCTCGGAGGTGGATCGGGGGGCGACGGAGACGGTGACGGGAGCGACCGACCGGCGGACGGCGACACCGGGCCGACCGGATCGAAAGCGAAGCGCGCGGGGACGCGGACGACAGAGCGCAGGTCACCGACGCGCACGCCGGGCGAGACGCCGACCGTCGCGAGCGGTCCGACGCGAACGGACACACGAACCGACACACGAGCCCGCGAGTCGACGGCGAGCGACTCCGAAACCGCCGAGACCGACGGCCGCGAGACCGGGCGGGTCGTCCTCGAACGGGTCGACGGGCGACCGACTGGGACGGTCACCGTCTATCAGCGGAGCCTGCGGGAGACGCTCCGCGAGGCCGCGACGACGGACGGCGTCGTCCGGACCGTCGCCGAGGCGACGGTCGACAACCCGCAGCCGGTGCTCCCGAGCTTCGGGTCCGTCGAACTGGTCGACGAGTCCGGAGCGGCGAGCGGCGTCTACGACCTCGTCGCCGAGGGCGGGACGAACTACCGGATGGCCCTCGAGGCCCGAGAAGTCACCGACCCCGACGGCCCGGTCACGTCGCTCTCGGCGCTCCCCTCGGCCCGCCGCGAGTTCCTGCGGTCGGCGATCCGCGACGAGTTCGTCAGCGTCACCCCCCAGACCGAGCGCGGCGAGTGGGTCCGCCACGAGGTGTTCGGCCACGCCTTCGAGGCCGACGGAACGGTGTATCGCTTCCGCGAGTGGTCGGCCACCGACGCCGCGTTTTTCAGCGACGAGGTGTGGTACACGCTCGCACTCGAACCGACCGACCAGCCCGCGGAGACGCCGGTCAGGCTGCGACTGGCCGAGGCCGCTGACGACGTCCGGGCGACGCTCGACCCGCTCGTCGAGTCGGGGACCTACCGCCGCGCGCCCGAGCGAGTCGCGAGCGACCCCGGTCCACTCCCCGAGGCGGTCACGGTCTTCGCCGACCGCACCGACGGCCTCCTGATCCACGTCGGTGCGCTCGCACTCGCCATCGAGTGAGCGGCGTCGGGTCCGGCGACGTCCACGCGGGCCCCGACCACACCCTTTAGGCGGGCCGCTCCCCTCGTACCGGGCGATGGAAGTGACGCTTTTGGGCACGGGCGACACGACGGGGACGCCCACGCCGGGGTGTGACTGCGGGACCTGCGAGCGAGCGACAGAGCTGGGCGTCGAGCGCTCGCGCTTCTCGGTCCACGTCCGCAACGAGCGCACCGGGGAGTCGCTCCTCGTGGACGCGAGCCCGGACTTTCGCCACCAGTTTCTCACGCAGGACGTGCCCCTGCCCGACGCGGCCGTCATCACGCACATTCACTTCGACCATCTCGACGGCCTCGGTCACGCCTACCGCCTGTTCGACCACCTGCCCGTCCACGCCGGCGACGAGACCGACCCCGAGACCGGCGAGAGCGTCGCCGGCACCGTCCGCCGGCGCTACGACTACCTCGACACCGTCTCCGTCCACCCCCAGACACCCTTCGAACCGTTCGAGACCTGCGGGTTCGAGGTGACGCTCGTCCCCGTCGACCACCCGCCGCTGCTGTGTTACGGCCTCGCCGTCGAGGACCCGGAAACCGGCTCGAAACTCTCGATTTCGGGCGATACGACCTACGGCATCGGCGACGAATCGCGGGCGGTCCTGGCGGACCCGGACCTGCTGCTGGCCGACGGCATCGTCACCGCGGACCTGTGCGAGCACCACCCCGCGGGTGGCGACCACTTCGACGACGCGGGCGTCCCCCGGACTTTCGGCACCAAGCACATGACCGTCGAGGGCGCGCGGGTGCTCGGCGACGACCTCGCGGCCGACGAGACCCGCGTGGTCCACGTCTCCCACTTCCTCGACCCCGACCGCGCGTTCGAGGAACCGCTGGCCGTCGACGGCGAGCAGTACCGGATCTGATTCTCCGACTGGCACGCCAGGACAGCGCGGGGTCCGCTCGTCGGGAGCGCGGGGCGGCGGTCACCGGCGATCCGGGCGGGGGTTTAACTGCCGCGACGGCCTGCAGTCGGTATGGACGTGCGGGACGCAGTCGAGGCGGACGCGGAACGGCTGGCAGCGTTGACCGACTCGCCGCAGGACGTGATGCGCAACCTGGTCCACGACCGGACCGTGCGCGTCGCCGAGCGCGAGGAGGAGATCGTGGGATTCGTCAGCTACGACGCCCAGGCGGGGACAGTCCACGTGACACAGATCGAGGGTGACGCCGCGGTCTGTGACCGCCTGCTCGAAGAGCCGGTCCGCTTCGCCGAGAGCGAGGGCATGACCGTCGAACTGCTCGCCCCCGAGAGCGAGACCGACACCCGCGACGCCGCCGAGGCCGCGGGCTTCGAGGAGACCGGCGCGGGCCCGCGATTCGAGGGCGAACCCACAGTCCGGTATCGCCTCAGGACCCCCTGACAGAGCGGCAGCGACGACTTCCTCCCCGAGCGCCCAAGCTCACGCCCCGACCGCGCCGACCTGGACCTTCCAGAGGTCGGCGTACCGGCCGTCCCGTTCCAGCAGTTCCTCGTGCGTGCCCTGCTCGACGATCTCCCCGTCGTCGAGGACGACGATGCGGTCGGCGTTCCTGACGGTGGAGAGCCGGTGGGCGACGACGAACGTCGTGCGCTCTTCGGTCACCTCGGCGAGCGAGCGCTGGATGAGCACCTCGGTCCGGTTGTCGACGTGGCTGGTCGCCTCGTCGAAGACGAGCATCGGCGGGTCCGCCAGGAGGACCCGCGCGATGGCGATGCGCTGGCGCTGGCCGCCCGAGAGCATCACCCCGCGCTCGCCCACCTCGGAGTCGTACCCGTCGTCGAGGTCCGCGATGAACTCGTGAGCGCCGGCGTCCCTCGCCGCGGCCGCGATCTCCTCGTCGGTCACGTCGTCGACGCCATACGCGATGTTGTCGCGGATCGTCCCCGTGAAGAGGAACGGGTCCTGGGCGACGTAGCCGATCGACCGCCTGAGCGACTGCCGGGAGAGGTCGCGCACGTCGTGACCGTCCACCCGAACCGCGCCCTCGTCGGGGTCGTAGTACGCCTGCAGGAGTTTCAACAGGGTCGACTTCCCCGCGCCGGTCTCGCCGACGAGTCCGACGGACTCGCCGGGTTCGACGTCCAGCGAGACGTTCCGGATCACCTGCTCGTCGGTGCCCGGGTAGGTGAAACTCACGTCGTCGTACTCGACGCGGCCCGCGGGGTCGTCGAGGTCGGTCGTCCCCTCGTCGCGGGGCGGTTCCATGCGCTGGACGCCGAGGACTCGCTTCGCGGAGGAGGTGGCGCTCTTGTAGAGGCCGGTGACCCACGCGGCAAAGCGCACCGGGAGCACGAGGTTCTGCGTGTAGTACATGAAGGGGACGAGTTCACCGGCGGTGATCGTGCCCGAGATCCCGAAGAAGGCGCCGTCGAGCGCCCACTCGGTGCCGACAAAGAGGGTCAGGACGAACGCGGCGCCGGCGAGCAGGCGCAGCGAGGGCTGGTGGGCGACGCCGACGAGGTGGGCGCGCCAGCTCACACTCCGATGGACGGCCGACTGGGTGCCGACGCGGTCGGTCTCGTGGCGCTCGCCGCCGAAGGCCTTGACCGTCTGGATCCCGCTGATGTTGGTCTCCAGCAGGGCGTTGAGGACGCCGGTCTCCTCGCGGACGTCGTCGTTGCGCGCCTCGTGGCGCCGACCGAACCAGACGTTGACAGCGAGCAACAGGGGCAAAACGGCGACGGAGACGAGCGCGAGCCGCCAGTTCAGAAGCGCCATGTAGACGATGGAACTGGCGAACATCGCGACGGAGACGACCGAGAGGTTCGGCGCGACCTGGAGGAACTGGTCCAGGGAGTTGACGTCGTTGTTGAGGACGCTCATGACCTCGCCGGTCTGCTGGGTGTCGAAGAATCCCATGTCCATGCGCTGGACGGTGTCGTAGGCGTCGACGCGGATCCGATGCAGCGTCCGCTGACTGAAGAGGAAAAACGACCACTCCGCGACGATGCCCAGGGTCATGTCGACGAGTTTGATGCCGACGAGCAGCGCCACCGTGAATCCCAGCTGTGCGGTCGGGTCCGACGGGATCCAGCCCGCGGGCACCAGCGGCAGGGCGTAGGCCCTGTCGTTGAACATCGCGTCGAAGGCCAGCCCGATGATCAGCATGTCGAGATTGCTCAGAAACTGGGCACACAGCGACGATATCGCGCCGACGCCGACGAGCTTGTGATTCCCGCGCCCGCCAGAGCGCAACAGCGTCAGGAGCGGAAAGCGCACGTCCTCGGCGGCGTCGGCGATTCGCTCGCGGGAACTCATCGCGACACCCCGTCGATCCGTTCGGAGGGGCGCTCCGGGGCGCCGGCCTCGTCGGGGTCGCGCCCCGCGGCGCGAGCGAGGAACGCCTCCGAGACGGCGTCGATGTCGCCGACCTGGACGCGCCAGAGGTCGGCGTAGAGGCCGTCGCGGTCGACGAGGTCCTCGTGGGTGCCTCGTTCGACGATTTCCCCGTCGTCGACGACGAGGATCCGGTCGGCGTTTCTGACGGTGGAGAGCCGGTGGGCGATGGCGAGCGTCGTGCGCTCGCCCGAGAGCGAAGCGATGCTCTCCTGGATCTGCCGTTCGGTCTCGTTGTCGACGTGGCTGGTCGCCTCGTCGAGGACCAGAATAGCGGGATCGCGGAGCAAGGCGCGGGCGATGGCGATGCGCTGGCGCTGCCCGCCCGAAAGGCTCTCGCCGCGCTCGCCGACCTGCGTGTCGTACCCCTCCTCCAGGTCGGTGACGAACTCGTGGGCGCCAGCGAGTCGCGCGGCGCGCTCGATGTCCGACTGGTCGATATCCGCCGCGTCAAGCGCTTTCTCGTCGATCTCGGCGACCGCGCTGTCCTCGCGTGAGTCGGCGGTGTCGTTCGAGCGCGAGCGGTCGACCTCGCGGGCCCCGTAGGCGATGTTCTGCCTGACCGTCCCGTAGAACAGGAACGGGTCCTGCGAGACGTAGCCGAGGTGTTCGCGGAGACTCCGGCGAGACACTTCGGAGATATCAGTGCCGTCGATCCGGACCGTCCCGTCGTCGGGGTCGTAGAAGCGAAAGAGCAGCTTCGTGATCGTCGACTTCCCCGCGCCGGTCGGGCCGACGATCCCGACGAGTTCGCCCGGTTCCGCGGTGAAAGTGACATCAGTCAGGATCCGCTCGTCGCTTTCCGCGTAGTCGAAGTCGACGCCGTCGTACTGTATCCGACTCTCGGGTACGGCGAGGTCGGGACCGGCGCTGGCGTCGAGCCGTTCGCCTTCGAGGACGCCGACGATGCGCTTGCTGGAGGCTTTCGCGTTCTCGTAGCTGTCGAGGACGTCGAGCATCAGCTGTCGGATCGGGCCGTAGAAGGACTTGCTGTAGAGCAGGAACGTCAGCAGGGTCCCCGCAGTCAGGCTCTGTCCCAGGACCGGGGGCGCACCGTTGAGCGCGATATACGCGCCGAGGGCGAACAGGCCGATGAAGGAGTAGGAGGCGACCGACCAGCTGGCGTAGTTGAACAGCAGTCGCAGGCGGATGGCCGACCAGTTGCGGTCGCGGTACTCGCGAGAGGCCGCGGCGACGGCGTCGCGCTCGCGGTCCTCGCGGGCGAAGCTCTTGACCGTCGCGATGCCGTCGATGCTGTCCTCCAGCCGCGAGTTGATCCGACCGACGCTCTCGCGCACGTCGTCGTAGATGGGCTCGACGCGGGTGGTGTACCAGCGGCCGAGGACGGCGAGCGCGACAGGGAGGACAAGCAGCAGCGCCGCCAATCTGAGATGCAGCGTCGCCATGAACGCGAAGGCGACGACGATCTGCGTGACGAATCGCAGCCCCTGGACGGCGTTGTTGCCGAAGCCGTTGAGGTTGCTCACGTCGTTGTTGAGGACGCTCATCACGTCACCAGTCTGGCGCCGGTCGAAGAAGACGAGGTCGTGACTCACGAGCGCGTCGAAGGTGTCGACGCGGATGTCGTGGAGCGTGCGCAGGCGGGCGGTCCCGCCGACGCGGCCGGCGATCCAGCTCAGTCCGCCGTCGATCAGGTACGCGGCCGCCAGCAGTCCGGCGGTGAAGACGACCTGCTCCTCGGTTCCGGTCGGAATCGCGCTCCGGGGGACCAGCGGGAGGGTGTAGGGCGTGTCGGCGAGGAGGATGGCGTCGAGGGCGACGCCGACAACCAGCGCCGGCACGCGTCCGGGGATCTGTGCGAGGAGGGTTCCGAGCGCGGCGACGAGAAAGCGGAGGCTGTGCGGGCGGGCGTAGCGGTCGACCAGATGCCAGAGCGGGTTGCCGACGCGCTCGGGCACCTCGACGTCGAGCGAGTTCGAATCCGTCACGTGTGGGGACCCTCCGGGCGGGCATTGCGCCGCGAGGCCGCGTGTCGAGAGGTCGCGGGCCGCGAGACCGGACGTCGCGAGGCCGCGCGCCGCTGACCGTCCCTGCGTCGTCTACACCACGCTGTGTCGGGGTGACCTATCGGTCTGACGGTGGGACGAGACGAGGTGACACACCGCACGGCGCGGCCGGTCACGGGCCGTCCTCCGCGACGAGGTAGCCGTCGACGACCGCCTCGAGACCGGTGAGGACCGGGTCGACCCTGTCGTCGCTGGCGAAGATGGCGCGGAGGTTCCGGCCCGAGCGCATCGCGCCGAGGTAGACGGCAGCGAACGGTTCGGGGTCGACCGGGCGGAACTGGCCGGACTCGATCCCCTCCTCGACGGCGTCGACGACGTAGTCGCGCAGGAAGCCGGTGTTGTACGCGACGGTCTCACGGAGCCGTTCGTCGTAGGGCGCCTGGGCCTCGACCTCCAGGAGCATCCGGGAGAACTCCACGACCTCGGCGGACTCCTCGCTGGACTCGTCGTTGAGGGTGTAGCGAGCGAGTGCGAGCAGGCGCTCGCGCGGGTCGTCGGCGTCGGCACGCGCCTCGATCTCGCCGGCGAGGTGGTCCAGGCCGTGCGAGAACATCGAGAAGACGAGGTCGGCCTTCGTGTCGTAGTAGTAGTGGACCAGCGACTGGCTCACGTCCGCCCGGTCCGCGACCGCCTGCGTCGTGAACGAGTCGAACCCCTCCTCGACCAGCACCTCGAACGCCGCCCACCGGATCTCGTCTTCCGTCGACGGCTCGCTCCCGGTCGGTAGTTCGCCCGCACCGTCGCCGTCGCACTCGTCGCCCTCGGTGTGGTCGACCCCGTCCGTCCCCGCGTCGGCGCCGCTGCCACCGTCTCCAGACCCTCGACCGATATCGCTCATTGGCACTGATTGAGTACTCACTCAACTAAACACCTCCCGTTTCCCGGTAGAGAGTGCGGCACGAAGGGAAAACAGTGGCGCCGCAACGCACGAGGTCGAGGCCGTGGAGCGGAACCGGTCGGCGCGTCGGTCGGCCGGTTTTCAGGCCGAGCCGCCGGCAGGGAGGCGGCCGGCACGGGCGAGGAAGGTCATCGCGATGGCGACGAGCGCGACGGCGACCGCGTAACCGCGGAAGACGCCGGTGTAGGAGAGGCCGCCCTCCGCGAGCGCGCCGACGGCAACGCTGCCGGGCGCCTGAATGAGCATCATCACCGCCGAAAAGCCCGAGTAGGCGCTCGCGCGGTTCTCGTCGGGGAGCGTCTCCAGCATGTAGGCGTCGGCGACCGGAAAGAGACCGTGGATGACCAGTCCCATCGCGACGGAGACGACCGCCACCGCGACGACCGACGAAACGAGGGTAAAGGCGAGCAGGCAGGCCGCGAAGCTGACGAGGATCGCGAGCAGCAGCGGCAGATACGAGAAGCGGTCGGCGAGGCGGCCGGCGACGAGGAAGGAGGGCACGCCCGCCGCGAAGACGACGGTCAGGAGGGTGTTCGCGGTCCCCGAGCCGATGCCCTTGGCGCCGACGGCGGTGACGTAGAAGTTGAACACGCCCTGCCAGACGAAGCCCGTGATCCCGACGAAGAGGATGCCGGCGACGATCAGCCGCCACTGCGCGCGGATCGCGCCGAGCAGGTCGCGGTCGTCGACGCCGGCTTCGGGCAGTTCGGCGCGGCGGACCGCCAGCGCGAACACCCCCGTGCCGACCAGAGCGAGCCCGGCCAGCGCGCCGAAGGCGATCCGCCAGGTGCCAAACCCGATCGCGAGCGCGACGAGCGCCGGCGCGACGACGGCGGCGACCTGCGAGGACATCCCGCGCAGGCCGACCGCGAGGCCCACCCGCTCGGGGTAGAGTTCGCTCACCAGCGGGTTCGCGGCGATGAAGAAGACGCCGGAGGCAAGCCCCACGAAGAAGGCGCCGGCCACCGTGAACGCGATGCCGGGCGAGAACGCGGTGAACGCGGCCGCCGCCGAGAGGAACAACCCCATCCCGAGCAGGACGCGGTGTCGGCGGACGATTGTCAGCAAGTAGCCCGTGGGGAGTCGGAGGAGAGCGCTGCCGACCCAGACGGCCGTCGCGGCCAGCCCCGCCATCGACGGGTCGACCCCCGACTCGATGAAGTAGTCGACCAGCGGCGCGAAGGCGATCCGGCCGAAGTTCACCAGAAAGGAGAAGACGCAGATCGAGACGAACACGCCCGCGCGGCCCCGCGGCTTCCCGGTCGCGGCGCTCATCGACGGGTGACGCGGCGGTCTGGGGCGCTTCGACCGATGGCGCTTCCGCGGCGGTTCGACGCGACGACGCGCTGGCGACGGCTCACGTCAGTCCGTCTCGACTGCGCGCGTTTCAAGCCCGCGTTTCCGGTGCGGCCTTCCCGTTCGGCTCGGGATGGGCGGGGCAGAGAGGCGCCCGTCGGTCACTCCAGCATCTCGGCGGTTTCCTCGCGAGTGAGGTCGCCGCGTTCGAACGCCGCGAGGACGTCCAGCGTCGCCTGGTCGGGCCCCGACTCGCCGACTTCGTCCAGCGTGACCTTCTCGGAGTGGCCGACGAGTTCGTCGAAGTCCGTGCCGTGGGCGAGGGCGGTCTCTTTCTTGACGCGGTAGTTCCCGCCGTCGGTGACGTGGACGGCCTCGTCGCCCGGATGGAAGAAGTACCAGTCCTCGCGGTCGTAGCGGACGCCGATGCGGGGTTTCGCGCCGAAGTTCCGCGAGAAGAAAAGCAGTGCCTCGACCTCCTCGCCGTCGAGGTAGATGGGGTCGCCGGCGGAGGATTTCGCCTCGATGGCGTAGAAGTCCTCGCCGTCGCCCGCGAGCACGTCCGGGAGTTCGCGCTCGGTGGCGCTCCCGCTGGCCGGCGCGCGCATCACGGCGAAGCCCGCCGCGTCGAGTTCGTTCACCAGTTCCCGCTCGCGCCGGTCCCCCTTCTCGTTCGAGACGACCATCGCCCGTCGGTTGGTCACTCCCCGGCTAAAACCCTCCGACAGTCCGGGCGTGTCGAGGGAGAGGCCGTCGCCGTGCTGACGATCTCGACTGACCTGTTCACGCCGTCTCCGGTCGCTGTCGTGGGATCACGGCGAGAGTGTCACAGAACTATTCACAAGCTGGTTGTTTTCGCCGCAGAACTGTCCGAATACACTGCTCAGTTGTATGCGGAGAGACTACTCGATTTCTAACTGACCACTTTTGCTGCCCTCCTCACCGTCGTTTTCGTCCCATTCGAGTTCGAACTCGATACTGCGTTCAGTCATGTTGCCAGTCGGACCTTCGCGTTCAGCTTTGACCTCGAAGGTCGGCCGGGCAGGGGGGTTCAGTGTTACAGACTCGGAGCCTGCTTTCAGGTTGATGGGGTCTCCGTTTTCGAGATTGTCCGCGACTTTCCGGAGGTACGATGCAATCTCTTCTCGACTCTGATCGCTCTCTGATTTGAACAGGACTTCTTCAGGCATGCACGAGAACGTACACAGCCTGCACCCATAAATGCGCCCGCTGTACTGAGCGATTTGACGGGTCAGATGATGGCCATGCCTACCGTTCTATGACACCCTATCACGGCGGATGGGCCACGTCGTCAATCTCACTCACAGCACGGCCTCGCGGACGGTGGTCACCGCGATGTCGCGCTCGCGAGCGGCGTCGACGACGGCGGCGACGCGCTCTGGCGGGACGGTGTCCCAGGCGCTGTGGCCCGCCAAGATTCCGACGCCGCCGCGCTCGGCGACGCAGTCGAGATACGTCGCTATCTCGGCCGTACGCATCTTGTCCGTCTCCAGGTAGTACCGCTGCAGATCCAGCGGCGACGGATCCGACGGATTGGGGAGCGAGCGCACCGCGGCGTCTGCCAGCGCGTCGAACCCCTCGGCGACCACGCGCCAGGCCCGCGCGTCCCCCGCGTCGTACGGCAGCGCGAACGTCGTCGGCTCGAACCCCAGTGTTTCGAGGGCGCGTTTCGACCCCAGGATCTCGTCGCGCAGTTGCCCCTCGGTCGGTCGCAGGACGGTCTCGTCGGCGGCGAACTCGCCAGCGAGCGGCTCCTCGAAACGCACGAACGGCGCGTCGGCGGCGGCGGCGTCGCCGTCGGTCGTCCCCTTCCCTGCGAGGGTCACTTCCTCAGTCCGGTCGCCGTCGGTCACCTCGAAGGCGTCGCCGGGGTAGACACCGTGGTCCTCCTCGGGGAAGACGTGCGCGGAATCGAGGACGAGGCGGTCGTCGCCGGCGCTCGCGTCCGCGGCGAGCGCGTGGGCCTGCAGGTAGCGGTGTCGCCGCCCGTGTGCCATCACCTCCCAGCCCGCGGCGGCGAGGTCGCGCAACTGCTCGGTCGAGAGCGAATCGGGGCCGTCGAGCCAGTCCGGAACGATCGCGAGCGATGCCGGGACGTCACGCTCACGGAGAACGGGGAATATCCGGTCGTAGTCCTCGACGGAGCCGTCGTCGAACGTCAGCGCGAGGGTGCCGTCGCTCATTGGACAATCGTCCCCCGGCGCGTCGATAAGTCTTGGGCGCCGCCGCAGGTCAGGGCAGCGACCGGTCGGCGGGCGCGGACCCTCCCCCACGCAACGACCGCCCGGTCAGCGACCGGTCGACGACCGCGGCGTCGTCCACGCGAACGAGTCGCGAGAGCGGGAACGAGTACCGCCGCAGCGACTCGCGGCCGAGGTCGCTCAGGTATATCGCTTCGACCACGAGGTCGTCGCGGGGGTAGCCGGCGTTGGTGTCGTAGTCGGCGACCGTCTCGCCGACGCCCTCGATGACGGCCTCGTGGGCGCGCTGATCGGTGACGCGGGCGACGACGAGGCGGTCGTCGGTCTCGCGGTCGCGGACGACGTCGCCGGGTTCGAGCCGGCAGGCGGGACAGAGATGCGGCGCGGGGGCGTCCTCGGGGACGAAGGTCGCGACGCCGCAGGCGGCACACGCGGCCCGGCGGTAGCCGGGCGGGGGCACGCGACGGGTGGTTATCTCGATACCGACGCGGCGCAGGTGCTTGCAGCGCTCGCCCCGGATGACGTGGTCCGGACACGTGCAGGTCCCGGCGGCGACGTCGACGACGTAGGTCGCGCCGCTCTGGCTGTCGACGGCGTAGCGACTCCCCCCGAACGGGCGGACGGCCATCCGCTCGGTCCAGGCCCGCGCGGCCCGCTCGTCGAGCCGCCGGACGTCCGGTGCGAGTGCGGTCTTCCCGGTCGGCGCTGGATGCTGTGAATCGACCATGTGAACACGGACGCGGCTGTTTTCCCGATTGCGTCCAGGTGAAACGTAGGTTCCGAACGAACGTAAATCCCTCGGCGAAGGGGAGCTGTGGCGACTCGCCGAGGGGAGATCTGCCGACTCGCCGAGGGGGCGATCAGCCGACCCGGGGGCAAGCGGGCCGAGCCGTGGTGTCAGGGGGGCTTCGAAGCCCTTTTGCCGGGGCCGAGGGTACGCCTGCCCATGGAGATCGACCGGGAACTGGCCGCACAACTGGGCGTGTCGGTGGTGGCCGTGGTCGCGTTCATCGCGGCGGCCATCCTCGTCAGTCAGAGCTTCGCGGCGCCGGCGACCGTCACCGGGGACGTGGACGGCAACGTCACCGGGACGGTTACGAACGAGACCACCGGCGAGTTCACCGGGCAGTTCGAGGGGGCGCTCTCGGGCAACCTCGACGGGACGGTCTCGGGCCAGGTCTCGGGCACCCTCGACAACGACACCGCCGGCGAGTTCACCGCCCCGGTCGACGGGACGGTCACCGGACAGCTCCCCGACGACGACGAGACCTTCGAGGGGACGCTGGACGGCCTCGTGAACGGGAGCGTCACCGGCGACGTTTCCGGCAACGTCACCGGCGCGGTCACGAAAAACGCGACGACCGCACCCGCAATCGCGGCCAGCGGCGGCCTGGCGCTCATCGGCGTCCTCGTCCTGTTCGTCGTCCTCATGGCCGTCGCCGGGATCGTTATCTACCGCCTCGACTTCGGCGAGGAGTGACTGCGGTCGGCCCGCGTCAGGCCTCGGAATCCGCTTCGCCGTCGCCCTGTCGCTCGCGCCAGTCCTCCAGGTCGTCCTCGTCGGTGTCGTCGATCGTCTTCTCGTAGTAGGCCATCGGATGTGAGATCCGCTCACAGAGGTCGTCCATGTTGACGCAGTCGCCGTAGGACTGCATCGTGGCACACGACGGCGCCGAGTAGTCGGTCGGCCCCGTCGCACCGCGGATGTGGTCGACCTGATAGCGCGTGGCCTCCTCGCCGAAGCCCGGGTTCACCTGGAACAGGTCGACGATCTCGTCGGTGTTCATGCCGATACTCGTCAGGAAGGAGGCGATGGCAAAGCGGGAGTGATGTTCGAGGTGTTCGCCCTTCTGGACCTGGTCGAGGAGGTGTTTCATACACGGCGGGAACAGCTCCGGGACGACGGTATCTATCTCGCGGGTGAGTTCGAGTTCCGAAAGCGTCTCCTCGACGCTCGCGACTTCCGCGTCGAGTTCGTCGGCGATGACGTCGGGCACCGACAGTGGGAGACCGTCTGCGACGCGGTGGCGCACCGCCTGCCGGAGCAGGGCGAGCAGTTCGGCGTGGTCGACGGGGACCTCGCCGCGGTCGAGCGCGCGGTTGACCAGCCGCCACTCGTCGCCGCGCTGGTCGGCCGCCAGGTCGAGGTAGGCGCCCACGTCGATCCGGTAGGCCTCGGCCACGCCGTCGGCGTCGGCGGCCCCGGCCGCGGCGGCCGACGCGGCAGTGCCGCCCGTCCCGGTTCCCGCGCCGCCGGCGTCGGCGACCGGGCGCACGTCGCCGGTGAGGTCGAACTCGGCGAGCAGCGACCGCATGGAGAGGCGGTCGCCGCCGGCGCTTTTGAACTCCGTCGTCGCTTCGAGCTCCTCGGCGAAGCGCTCGTAAGCGGTCTTGGCCTCCGCCGCAGCGTACTTGCGCGTGAGGACGTGCTGGTCGACCAGCGAGACGATCACGCGCGCGACCGGGTAGGAGAGCAGTTCGACGCGGGTCCGCCGGTGGGGTTCGCCGACGGTCCCCTCGGTGATAGCCCACTCCACGCGCTCGACGCCGCGGGCGACGACCGTCTCGTCCTCGGCGATCAGCGCCGCGAGGTCGACGTCGGCCGCCTCGACGGCCTGCCGCGACTCGGCGAGGAAGGGATACCGCGCGTGGATCGGTTGCATCGTGACTGGACCGTGGTTCCGCACGGACGAGAATAAAGCCAGTGGTCGGGCGACAGCGGGACCGGTATCAGCCGCCTGGCGGGCATATCGTCGTCTTCTCCCGTGCCGATTCGATCGCCGCCGCTCGCTGGCGTTCGACCGTCCGCATCTCTTCGGGGTGGTCGTGGTAGTAGGCGAGCGCGTGGTACACGTCGGCGATGTCGAGGTCCTGGCGTTCGGCGACGGTCTCCGGGCGCAGTCCTCGGCCGTGGACCCGTTCGTAGACGTGCCGGACAGTGATTCGACTACCCGCGATATGGGGCTCGTCGTGGACGTCACGAACGATCCGGGCCGACTGCTGGGACATCTGTGATACGATACGGTCCCGATCGTATTTGAATGTCGGGGCGTCTCGAAAAAACCGCGCAGCCGTCGCGCCGCCGCCGTCAGCTCTCGAACCGCTCGCGGAGTTCGGCGGCGACGCCGTCGGCGTCGCCCTCGCTCCGGATGGCCTGTTCGTAGCGACGGTACTCGCTGCGGCTGACGTGGACTTCCCTCGTCTCGCCCTGGCGAGTCAGCTCGAGCGTGACCGTGCCCTGCGGGTTGTTCCGGAGCTTGAACGTCGCGACGGCCGAGAGGACGAACCACAGCGCGACACAACCGCCGACGAAGTACAGCATGGCGGTCGGGAAGGCCAGCGAGTCGCTCGCCCCGACCCAGCGGTCGGGGTATGCCTGCCGGAACAGCCAGACGCCGGCGACGGTCAGGAGCGCGCCGGAGATGACGCCCAGGCGCTCGCGCCGACTCGACGGGAGCACCGCGACGACGCCGACGAACATCGCCGGGACGCCGAGGCCGGCGAGGGTACCGGCGAGTCTGCGAGTGGGGTTCTCGCCGCTGGCGCCCAGCAGGCCGGCGACGTCACCGCTGGCGAGGACGGCGATCGCTGCGACGACCGCGAGCGCGCCGGCCGCGAACAGGCTCCCCCCGGCGGACACCCGCCGCGGGTCCCGCCCGCTCCACTCGCTGCCGTCGTACGCCTCCGAAAGGCTCGGCATATGCCGCGATAGGCTCTCATCCCACAAAACTCCACGTCAGACGCACGCAAGACGACCCGCGACCGACGGGCCAACGAGCACGACAGCGCGTGACACACCGCCCCCGACAGTTACGGCCCCGCCGCCCGCCCGTCCGGCATGGTCGAGGCCACAGTCCGCGGCGTCCACCGTGGGACCATCCTGAGCGACCCGAACTTCCACGTCGAAGCGCACACGACAGCGAGCGCAAGCGACCCGACCGTCGAAATCGAACGCACCGAAGAACCGGTCTACTCGTTCGTGATCGACCACCCCGAAGGGACGATTCTCGTCGACACCGGCTCCCACTCCGCGGCCGGGTCGGGCCACTGGCCCGCCCCGCTGTACGACGCTTTCGAGCACGTCGACGCCGACGAGCACCCGCTCGACGCGGACCTGGAACGGATCGGCTACGCCGTCTCCGACATCGACTACGTGGTCCAGACGCACCTCCACGTCGACCACGCGGGCGGCCTGCACCACTTCGCCGGGACCGACGTGCCCGTCTTCGTCCACGAGGAAGAGCTGAAGTTCGCCTACTACAGCGCCGCGACCGACGCGGGGAGTTCGGGGTACGTCCAGGCCGACTTCGACCACGACCTGAACTGGCGCGTCGTCTCCCATCACCGCACCGAATACTTCGACGGCGTCGAGTTCCTGCATCTCCCCGGCCACGCCCCCGGCCTGCTCGGCCTGCTGGTCCACCTCGAGGACGAAACCCTGCTCTTCGCCAGCGACGTGGCCGAGTTCCCGGTTCACCTGGAGGGCGTCCCGCAGGGCGCGGGGCTGTTGCACGACCGGCAGGCCTGGCAGGACAGCGTGGCCCTGCTGCGGGACCTGCGGCGGCGCCACGACGCGGCCGTGATATACGGCCACGACCCGGACCAGCGCGAGGCGATCGAGGAGGGGTGGGGATGAGTCGGCTCGCGGCGGTCGCCGAGGAGAGCCGAATCCGTTCGTACGCGGGCGTTTCCGGCCGCGCGGCGTTGGAAAAGCGTAAGGCTGGCGGCCCCGATTTTCGACCATGAGCAAGCAGGAGCCCAAACCGGACGACGCAGCCGACACCGCGGACGCCGACCGCGAACCGGCGTCGTCGGCCGTCGACAAGCCCGACGACTTCCCGAGTTCGGAGGTCACCGAAGGCACCGAGCGCGCCCCCCACCGCGCGATGTTCCGCGCGATGGGCTACGACGACGCGGATCTCTCCTCCCCGATGGTCGGCATCGCCAACCCCGCCGCCGACATCACCCCCTGTAACGTCCACCTCGACGACGTGGCCGACGCGGCCTACGAGGCCGTCGACGACAGCGAGGGGATGCCAATCGAGTTCGGCACGATCACCATCTCCGACGCCATCTCGATGGGTACGGAAGGAATGAAGGCCTCGCTCATCTCGCGGGAGGTCATCGCCGACTCGGTCGAACTCGTGAGCTTCGGCGAGCGCATGGACGGCCTCGTCACCATCGGCGGCTGCGACAAGAACATGCCCGGCATGATGATGGCGGCCATCCGGACCGACCTCCCGAGCGTCTTCCTCTACGGCGGGTCGATCATGCCCGGCGAGCACGACGGCCGCGAGGTCACCATCCAGAACGTCTTCGAGGGCGTCGGGTCGGTCGCCGACGGCGACATGACCGAGGAGGAACTCGACGACCTGGAACGCCACGCCTGCCCAGGCGCCGGCTCCTGCGGCGGGATGTTCACCGCCAACACGATGGCCTCCATCTCCGAGGCGCTCGGGTTCGCGCCGCTGGGCTCGGCCTCGGCCCCCGCCGAGGACGACGAGCGCTACGCGGAGGCCCGCCGCGCCGGCGAACTCGCCGTCGACGTCGTCGAGGCGCGCCGCCGTCCCTCTGATTTCCTCACGAAGGAGTCCTTCGAGAACGCCATCGCGCTGCAGGTCGCCGTGGGCGGTTCCACCAACGCCGTCCTCCACCTGCTCGCGATGGCCGCCGAAGCGGACGTGGACCTCGAGATCCAGGACTTCAACCGCATCAGCGAGCGCACGCCGAAGATCGCGGACCTCCAGCCCGGCGGCGAGCGCGTCATGAACGACCTCCACGAGGTCGGGGGCGTCCCGGTCGTCCTGAACGCCCTCTACCAGGCCGACCTGCTCCACGGCGACGCGCTCACGGTGACGGGCAACACCATCGGCGAGGAACTCAAGCGGATCGACCCGCCGGCCATCGCGGACCTGGACGTCGACTACCTCTACACGGTCGAGGAGCCGAAAAACGACCAGGGCGCGATCCGCATCCTGACGGGGAACCTCGCGCCGGACGGCGCGGTCATCAAGATCACCGGCGAGGACCACCTCCGCCACGAGGGGCCGGTCCGGGTTTTCGACGAGGAAAGCAACGCGATGGAGTACGTCCAGGAGGGGCGCGTCGAGAGCGGCGACGTCATCGGCATCCGCAACGAGGGCCCCCGCGGTGGCCCCGGGATGCGGGAGATGCTCGGCGTCACCAGCGCCGTCGCCGGCCAGGGCCACGCCGAGGACGTCGCCCTCTTTACCGACGGCCGCTTCTCCGGCGCGACGCGGGGCTTCTCCATCGGCCACGTCGCCCCCGAGGCGTTCGTCGGCGGGCCCATCGCGGCCCTGGAGGACGGCGACGTCGTCACCATCGACATCGACGATCTCGAACTCTCCGTCGACCTGACCGACGAAGAGATCGAGTCGCGCCTCGAAGACCACGACCCCGAACCCAACTACGAGAGCGGCGTGCTCGCCAAGTATCACCGGGACTTCGGCTCCGCGGCCAATGGCGCGGTGACGAACCCCGGCGCGAAGTGGGACTGAGACCGACCTGTACCGCGCCGCAGGCGCGGTTTCCCGATACGAGCGAACGGAGTGAGCGAGTATCGCTTTTTGGTCCAGCTTTTTCGAGGAGCGGTGCCCGCAGACCGCCGCGGGCGGTCGAGGACACCCGACGACGAAAAAGGTGGGCGCAGGTACCACCGGGACTTCGGATCCGCCGCGAACGGCGCGGTGACGAATCCCGGCGCGAAGTGGGACTGAGCAGTCGGGACACGTCTGAACACTCTTACTTTCGGACAGCCACGAACCGCAACCGCCGGTAGTCCGCTGTCCACGTCTCGCGCTCGGGGTCGAAATAATCCGGGCGCAAGCGGTCCTCGACGGCCGAGACCACGGCCTCGCGCTCGCGCTCGTCCAGCCCCGCGAACAGCGAGTCGCCGAAGACCCCCAGCCAGTCGCGCAGGCCGTCGCTCTCCGCCAGATCGGTCGGCCGGTCGAAGGTGCGGGCGAGGCGGACCTCGAAGCCCGCCGCTTCGAGCGTGATGGCGTGCTCGCCCAGCGTCGGGAAGTACCACGGGTGTTCGACCTCGTGGCCGCGCTCGCGGCATTCCGCGAGCGTCGCCGCGACGACGGCGTCGACGTTCCCGTTCGCGCCCAGTTCCGCGACGAACCGCCCGCCGGGGGCGAGCGCGTCGGCCACCCGCTCGGCGACCGCGGGCTGGTCCGCGCGGGGGATCCAGTGGAGGGCGGCGTTCGAGAAGACGGCGTCGAACCGGGCCGGTCCCGGCATGGCGTTCGGGTCGAACTCGCGGGCGTCGACACAGTCGAACCGGAGGTCGGGGTAGCTCTCGCGGGCGGCGGCGACCATGTCGGGCGCGCTGTCGATGCCGACGACCGGGCCCGAAGGACCGCCGTCGGCGGTATCACCGTCCCCGCCGACCGCCGCGGCGATCTCGGCGGTCAGGTGGCCGGTGCCACAGCCCAGGTCGAGGACGCGCTCGCCCGGTCGCGGGTCGAGCAAGTCCACGAGCGACTCGCCGTAGTCGGTGACGAAGCCGGTGTCGGCGTCGTAGTCGGCGGCGTCCCAGTCGTTCCCCTCGGCGGCGTTCCCGTCCCCGTCGACTCCGCGCTCGGTCATGCCCGGTAGTCGCCGGGGACGGGGCTCAACGTTTCGGTGGGGTGAGAGCGAGTCACGCGGTGGAGCAAATCACGCTGGTGGGACCGCCGCGGCGTTCGCGAGGGGCGTCAGCCGTCGAGACCGACCTGATACGCGTCGACGAGTTTCGCGGCGGTCGCCGCGGGGTCGCGGTCGGCGAGGAAGTCGGAGAAGGCAGTCTTGACCTCGACGAACGCGCCGGGCGTGATCTGCAGCGCGTGGCCGGCGGGGAAGTGGTCGGCGCGCTCGAAGTCGGCGAACTGCTCCTGGAGGAACTGGGGGTAGCTGTCGAGCGAGATGTCCCGGCGGGGCGGGATCGACCCTTTGATCCGGTTGAGGATTTCGAGCGCCTCGGGCGAGCCGACGAACTCGAGGAACGTGCGGGTGTCGGGGCCGAAGCCGGCGTTCTCGGCGGCGACGACCGAGTCGACACCCATCACGTAGACGCCGTCGGTGCCGGGGAAGTTCACCCGGCCCCAGTCGCGGCCGTAGTCGTAGTCGGCCACGTCGGCGTACTCGCCGGCCATCCAGTCGCCCTGGTGGAAAAAGACCGATTCCCGGGCGACGAAGCGGTCGCTCGCGTCGACCATGTCGAGGAAGGCCGCGTCCTCGCTGGCCAGCTCGGAGTAGGCGTCGACGAGTTCGAGCGCCTCCCGGAGTTCGCTCTCGAGTCCGGCCGGGTCCTCGCGGGTGAGTTCCGCGAACGCCGATGCGCCGAACTGACCGATGAAGATGTTCGTAAAGAGCTGGACGAGCGTCGATGGGTTTTTCTTGGGCTGTTCCATCCCGACCAGCCCGCCGGCGTCGCAGGCTTCGAGCACCTCGAGGAACTCGCGGGGGTCGTCGACACGGGCCGGGTCGACGCCCATCTCCTCGGCGAGTTCGACGTTGTAGAAGACGTTGTTCATCCGGTGGATGTCGACCGGGACGGCGACGTACTCACCGCCCATCCGGGAGCGCTCGCGCGCCCCCTCGATGAAGGCGTCCGCCCAGCCGTTGTCCTCCCAGACGTCGGTGATGTTCCGGATCGCCCCCGCGCGGTGGTACGGTTCGAGGTTCCGGTCGGGCCACTCGACGAACACCGAGGGCGGGTCCTGTTTCAGGATCCGACTCTTGATCTCCAGTCCGTGGTTGTCGTAGGCGGTTTCGGTCACCCCGACCTCCGGGTGGCGGGAGCGAAACTCCTCCAGGACGGCCGCTAACATCCGCTCGCCGTCGCCCGCGCCCCAGAAGTGCGCGAGTTCGACGCCGCCGCGCCGCGCGCCCGCGTCCCGCGTGGCAGTCGAAGGCATGGACGAATCACACACGTACGGAGTAATAAGTCCACACCAGCCGGTATCAGGGCTGAGAATCGGGGGCTGTCGGTGCGGGCGTCACTCGTGCTCGTCGGGCGAGTGATCGGCGCCGGAGTCGTCCTCGCCAGTCGAGTGGTCGTCGGCAATCGCGCTGTCGGCAGCGCTGTCGTCGGTGTCGGCGGGTCTGGCAGTCCGTGCGTCGGTCCGGTCGGACGGGGACTCGTCACCGAACAGCTGTGTGAGCAGGCGCTGCTGGCCGAGCCGGAGGTGGCGATTGACCGTGGGCTGGGTGACCCCGAGCATCGCGGCGACGTCCTCGCCGGTCGAGGTGCGCGGCCACTCGAAAAAGCCGGCGAAGTAGGCCGTCCGGAGCACTTCGAGCTGGCGGTCGGTCAGCCCCTCCAGCAGCGAGGCGGCCAGTTCCTGGCCGGTGTGGGAGTCGCGTTCGACGGTGCGCCGGCCGACGAGTTCGACGCTCGGGTAGGCGCTCCGGAGCATCTCGACGAACTCGCGGACGTTCGTCGCCGTGGGCACGTCGACGACGACTTCCGTCCCCGCAGGCGAGACGACGAGCGAGCGGGGGTTGCCGCCGTGGCGGACCAGCAGCGAGGGGAGCGTCTCGCCGCCGACAGTGATCTCGAACAGCGCGCCGTCGTCGTCGCTGACCAGCCTGTGTTCGCGCACGGAGACGAGGTCCTCGAGGACCGTCTCGGCGGCCGCGGGCTCACAGTCGGCGACGCTGACGAACAGCCGCGTCTCCTCGTCGGTGTGGCTGGCCAGCCCCTCGTAGGTGACCGTCGAATCGGTCTCGCGTGCGAGTTGGCCGAGCAGGGCGTCGGAACTGTCGAGTTCGAGCGTGAGTTCGACGAGCGAGTCGGCGTGCAGCGCGCGGCGGGTCTCGACGGCGTTTATCGCGTGGGCGATCCCCTCGCCGAGTTCGGCGAACACCGTCCGTTCGAGGTCGTCGAAGGCGTCGGGTTCGGCCGCGTAGACCGCGAGCACGCCGTAGAAGTACTCCTCGTACACGAGCGGGACGGCGACGGCCGAATGCAGGTCACAGGTCATCGCGCTTTTGGCCCAGTCGGCGTCCTGGAGGCGGTCGACGACGTTGCCGACGACAGTGGCCTCGCGGGTCCGCGCGGCCGTCGCGGCCGGTTCCGGCTCCGGGTCCTCGAGCGCGAGCGAGACAGCGTCGAGGTACTCGCGGCCGTGGCCGGCCCACGCGCTCGGTTCGAGCGTCTCGCCCGCGGGGTCGAGTCCGCCGATCCACGCGAACGCGACGTCGTCGGTCGCGGCCAGGCGTTCGGGGACGGCCGTCTCGATCTCCTCGCGGCTCGTCGCGCCGACGAGCGAGCGGTCGATGCGCCGGATGAGGTCGGTGACCGCGATCTGGCGTTCGAGCCGGCGGTTGCGCGCCGCGAGTTCGACGTCGCGCTCCCGGAGTTCGGTCTCGGTCTCGATGCGGTCGAGGGCGGCCTCGGTCGTGGCGACGAGCGTCTCGACGAGCCGCCGGGTGCGCTCGTCGATAGTGTCGTCCCCGACGGCGGCGACGAACACGCCGTGGTCGCCGATCGGAACCAGTAGCCCCTCGCTCACGTCGGGACCGAACACGGCCGAGCGATCGGCCGGGTTCCCGTCGTCGACGACCGTGACCATCCCCGAGACGAAGGCGTTCCACAGCGGCGAGTCGTCGCCCGCGTCGACCGTCGGCGCGTCCGCACACAGGTCCGCGAACCCCGGCGAGGTGGCCGCGGGTTCGAGCCGGTTCGAACTCACGTCGAGGAGGTAGACGCCGAGACAGGACACGTCCAGCACGTCGGCGGCGCCGGCGACGACCCGCTCGGCGGCCGCCACGCGCGTCTCGCACCCCAGCAGTTCGCGGGCGGTCTCGTGCAGCGCCGCCAGCGCGAGTTCCCGCTCTTTCGCGTCGGTGATGTCCTGGATCGACCCACGGACGCTGACAACCGTCCGATCGTCGTCCCCCTCACCGGTGTCGTCGGCGAAGACGGGTTCGCCGATGGCGCGGACCCACCGCTCGCTCCCGTCGGCGGTCTGGAGGCGGACCTCCATGTCGTAGCCCTCGCCGGTCTCGACGGCGCGCCCGAACAGCGTCCGGATGCGCTCGCGGTCGTCCGGGTGATAGAGGTCGACGGCCGTCCCGGCGTCGATGTCGGTGTCGAGCGGGAGACCGTGGAGCCGGTAGAGCTGGTCGGTCCAGGTCATCTCGGGCGGGTCCGTCGTCGCGTCGTACTCCCAGCCGCCGATGTCGGCGATCCGGCCGGCCTGCTGGAGCAGGTCGCTCGTCCGTGCGAGTTCGCGCTCGCGCTCGCGACGGTCGCTGACGTCACGGCCGATCCCCGCGATGCAGGGCTCGCCCTCGGGGTCCTCGACGAGGACCGCGACGAACTCGTAGTACGGTGACTCGTCGCCGCTGGTGAGAATCGGTGCCTCGAAGACCGCGTGGCCCGACTCCAGCACCGTCTCGATGGCCGCGACCGCGCGGTGCTGGTGTGTCTCGGCGAAGAAGTCGGTCGCGTACATCTCGCCGAGTTCCGCGTCGGTGTAGCCGGTCACCTCGGGGAGCGTCTCGTTCCAGCGCCTGAGTCGGCCGTCGGATCCGAGGATGTAGTACACGTCGTCGACGGCGTCGAGGATGTCGTCGGTGAACTCCCGGTACTCCGCGAGGTCGCGTTCGCGCTCGCGGCGCTCGTAGATCTGGGCGACACAGCGACTCATCAGGTCGACGAACGCCTTCTCGTCGTGGGTGAAGGGGGTCTCGCGAGCCTCCGGGTCGACGAAACACAGCGTTCCGTAGAGTTCGTCGTCGACCAGTATCTTCCCGCCGACGTAGCAGCCGATCCCCAGTTGCACGTGGCCCGGATCCTCACCGTACCCCTCCGAGACCGCGTCGTAGATGCCGAGGATGTCCGCCGAGGTGACCGTGTTCCGACAGAACGTCTGCGAGAGGTCCGTCACGAGTCCCTCCTCGACGAAGTCGCCGCCCTCGACGCGTTCGACCTCGTAGCGGCCGGTCTCCTCGTCGATCCTGGTGATCGCCCCGCACTCGACGTCGAGGCGGTCACAGCCGAGTTCGAGCAGGCGCCCGACTTTCTCCTCGTCGTCGAGGTCCGGGTCGGCGGTGATCCGGTAGAGCCGACGGCGGTAGCGCTCGCTCTCGTTGGCGTCGTTTCGCCGCTCGCGCGCTGAGTCCGCGAGTCGGTCGACCGCCGCGTACAGGTCCCCCAGTTCGTCCTCGCGGTCGGTTTCGAAGGCGACTTCCTCACCGGCCTGGAACCGGTCGATCCGGTCGATCAACCGCTCGATCGCTGCCCGATCTCCCTCCTGGGAGACGAGGCCGACACCCCCGAGTCCGAGCCCCCAGACCGCGACGAGGCCGCCGCGCCCCCCGAGCCAGCCCGCGCCAGCATCGATTCCCATCCGTCCGCCGCCCGCAACGGCCCACGCGGCGAGGGCGACGCTCGCGACCGCGATCACCGCCACGACACCGCCCCGGAGCGGGACAGACCCTGGACTTCCCCCGCCCCAGCGAGTGGTGGGCGTCGCCGGTCGTCCGTCCCGGTTCGTCGCTCGATCCCCCCCGTCTGACCAGCACGGGAACCGGACCATCGTTCGTCCGCGAGGGTACGCCGGACTGACAGATATACTTTGGTACAGCGTCACACTGTTCGGCGGAAGCGAACGATCGCGACCGGATCCGACCTGAACCAGGCGCCGGGAGCCGCGACGACACTATATATATAGCGTCCGGGTGAGCGGACGCGTAATGCACGTAGCAGGTAGGTGGATACCTGACGTTCTCTATGTACGTAGTACGATGGACGGTACTGCAGTTCGGGAACAGAACAGACGGCTGTGTGTCGACGTCGTGGAAGCGGTCGCCGCGAAGGCGGGCGTGGACCCGCTGACGCTGTCGCCGCCGCTGTACGATGTCGTGGACACGGAAGCGCTGGGCCGACTGGTCGCCAGTGGGACGGACGTCACGGTCGAGTTCGACTACGGCGGCTACACAGTCGCCGTCGACGGCGACGGCGCGGTCACGGTCGAGAGCCGCGAGACAGCCGAGAGTCGCGAGACAGCCGAGAGCCGCGAGGCGGCCGAGAAACCGCGAGCGGTCGACGCCGCGCACGGGGAGACGCGATGACGCGGAGCCACTCGACCGGCGGCACCACCGAGACGGAGATCAGAGAGACCTACGAGGAGTACGACATCGGCGACACGCGACTCGCGATGATCGCTGACCCCGAGAACGAACACGCCTGGATCCAGTCGGACGTCACCGAAGCGGTCGACCCCTGACCCGGGCGAGACGCCTGTTCTCTCCCGCGTTGCGTTCGGTTTCTGCCGCGTTACCGTTCGGGTTCTCCCGCGTTGCCGCTCGATTTCTGCCGCGAGCGTGCCTTACGTCCCGTGTTGCCAGGAGTCCATGTACTCCTCCTGGGCGTCGGTGAGGCCGTCGTAGGCGACGCCCTCGGCGGCGAGTTTGGTCTCGGCGACCTCCCGGTCGAGGTCGTCGGGCACGTCGTGGACGCCCGCCTCGTACTCGTCGCCGGACTCGACCATCTCGCGCACGCAAACCGCCTGCACGCCGAAGCTCTGGTCCATCACCTCGACCGGGTGGCCCAGCGCCACCGGCGTCGCGAGGTTCACGAGGCGCCCCTCCGCCAGGACGTTCAGCCGCCGACCGTCCGCCATCTCGTAGGCCTGGACGCCGTCGCGGGCCTCGTAGGTGTCGACCGCCATGTCCGAGAGCGCGTCGAGGTCGACCTCGATGTCGAAGTGGCCGGCGTTCGCGAGGAGCACGCCGTCTTTCATGTCCGCGAAGTGCTCCTCGACGACGATGTCGCGATTGCCCGTCGTCGTGATGAACACGTCGCCTTCCGCGGCCGCTTCGGCCATCGGCATCACGTCGTAGCCCTCCATGTGCGCCTCCAGGGCGCGGCGGGGCTCGACCTCCGTGACGACGACGTCGGCGTTCTGTCCGCTGGCTTTCTTCGCGACGCCCTTGCCGCAGTGGCCGTAGCCCGCGACTACGACGGTCTTGCCGGCCCACGAGAGATTGGTGGTCATCGCGATGGAGGCCAGCGAGGACTCGCCGGTCCCGTGGACGTTGTCGAACAGCCGTTTCATCGGCGTGTCGTTGACGGCGAACATCGGGTACTGGAGTTCGCCGTCGGCGTCCATCGCGCGCAGGCGGTGGACGCCCGTCGTCGTCTCCTCGCAGCCGCCGACGATACCGTCGATGAGTTCGGGGTAGTCCTCGTGGATCGCGGCGACCAGATCCATCCCGTCGTCCACAGTAATCGAGGGTTCGTGCTGGATGACGGCCTCGATGGCGGCGTAGTACTCGTCGTCGTCGACGCCGCGTTTGGCGTAGGAAGTGACGCCGTCGACGGCGTCGAGCGCGACGCTCACGTCGTCGTGGGTCGAGAGGGGGTTACAACCGGTGATGGCTACCTCGGCGCCGGCGGCGGCGATGGTCTCGGCCAGGACGGCGGTCTTGGCCTCGACGTGCATCGCCATGCCGACGGTCTCGCCGGCGAACGGTTGCTCGCGCTCGAAGTCTTCGCGGAGCGATTCGAGGATGGGCATGTGCTGGCGCGCCCAGTCCATCTTGCGACGGCCGGATTCGCGCTCGGCGTCGGGGTCGTCGACCCGCGCCGTGATCGGTTCGGTCATACCCCTACCGAGGGCGAGCGCACCAAAAACCCCACTGGATCCGGTCCCCGCGACAGAGTTCGGGACTGATCGCTCGTGGACGAACGGGCGAACGAACCGAAGAAACCGCCAGCGTACGCGCCGTCAGACGAGCGTCCGGCGCTCGTCTGCCTGGGGTTTTTGCGTGCGAATCCCTAACACACGCGAGAGATGGCGACCGACGCGGATAGCCCCGCTGACGACGACGACCTCCACGCCGAGAGCGACGCGACCGACCCGCAGGAAGGGGAGGCCGACAGCCTCGCCGAGCCCGTCGGCCGGTCGGTCGCCGGCACGCGCGAGTCGGTCTACCTCGCGCGCATCACCGTCCTCCAGTTGCGCGTGAGCGAACTCGAATCCGAACTGGCCGAGCGCGAGCGCGACCTCCAGACGGTGCGGGACCGCTACGAGCAGGTCCTCGACGGCCCGGCGACCTACCCCGGTGACCCGCTCGACGACTTCGAACCGCGCAGGGCCGAGCGCACCGACGGCCGGACAGTCGCCGACGGCGGCGCGCGGATCGCGGACGACAGCGACTCTGAGCCGGGGCCGGGCCTGCTGGACCGACTGCGTCGGCTGTACGACCGACTTCGCTGACCCCTCGCACACGACCGCGCCGGCGGCGAGCGCGAACGCGAAACACAAAGGCACGTTTGAGCGTTCGTCGACCCTATCCCGTCGGCGGCTGCAGTCGAACCCATGCAGCGACGATCACTGCTCGCGACCGCCGGCGCGGTCGGCACGGCGGCGCTGGCCGGCTGTGGCCTCGCGAGCGGGCACGAGACCCTCTCGGAGCCGACGGAACACCGCGAGGACCACGGCGACACGCGCGAGCGCGCGCTCGAATTCTCCGACGGCGGCGACTCGCTGGCCGACTTCGGCATGCGCGCCACCGTCTCCGACGGCGGCGTCTCGCTCCCGGTCGAGATCTGGCACCGCGACGGCACCGAACTGACGGCGATCGAGTTACGTGTCCGCGTGACGAGCGACGGCGAGACGGTCCCCGCGCGGGTGTGGCTCGGCGCCCCCTTCGCCGGCGACGGCGGGGACCGGCCCGCGGTGTCGCTCTACCCCGCCGAGGACCACCGCGCGACGGTGGTCGACGTCCACGAACTCGGCGACCTGCGCGACGAGACGACGACGATGGATCTGCGCGTCGGACCGCTCGTCGAGTCGGCGACCACGGTCGCGGTCGACGGCACCCTCGAACTCACCGCGGGCGGTACCTTCGGCGACAGTTTCACGCTCGAAGGAACACACGAGTTCGCCTTCGAGGCCGGGGCGTTCGCGAGCGAGTGACGCGAGGCCGTCCGCCGGCGAGTGACGCGGGGCCGGGTGTCGGGGAACCGTTCCGCGTTACTCGGTGTCGCGTCACAGAGTAGCATTTCAGTGGCGCGGCTGTCTGCGGAGATATGTCGCGTCTCGAAGACCACTACGAGACCGTGCGGGAGCGCAACGGCTACGACCGCGTGTCGGGGATCGACGCCCTCGCGGGACTGGAGCGGCGGTTCGTCGCCGTCGACGACCCGGCGGGCTGTCTCGCGGACGCGGCGCGACCGGCGGCCGCGGACGCGACGCTCGTCACGACCGGCGTCGGGATGACCGGGCCGCCGCATCTCGGCACAGTCGGACAGATCCTGACCGCGGTCGAACTCCAGCGGGCGGGCCTGGACGTCCAGTTCGTCCTCGCGGACCTGGAACCGTACCACGACGGCGCTGACCTGGACCGCGTCCGCGCGCTCGCCGAGCGCTACCGCGCGTTCGTCCGCGAACTGGGCTTCGATCCCGACCGGGGACGGCTCCGCACGCAGGAGGAGGCCCGCGACGTGATGCACACCGCCCAGGTCCTCGCGCCGTACTACCGGCCCGAGTCGTGGGACGGGGCGCCGGAGTGCGAGCCGACGGCGTGGGAGCGGGCAGTCGCGGACGCCTACGACGACGCGGACCGGCAGGCGTGGCGCTCGGCCGGGCCCACCTCCGAGGCGGCCGACACCCACAGCGCTCTCCTCCACGCGGCGGACTTCCTGCACCCGCTCCGCGTCGGCGAGTACGACCGACTCGTCCTGACCTTCGGGGTCGACGAGTACGGCCTCACGCGGATGACCCGCGAGTTCCTCGCAACGGCACCGGTCGAGGGCCGGGTCGCCGGCCTCTACACCCGGATGCTCCCGGGGTTCGACGGTGGGCCGAAGATGGCCAAGTCGATACCGGGTGCGGGCGTCTCGCTCGCCGACGACCCCGACGGGATCCGCGAGCGGATCCGCGTCTCGGGCGCGAGCGCGGGCGCGGTCGACACCGACGAGTCAGCGGCCGACGCGGTCTTCCAGGCGATGTGTCTCGCCTCGCGATACGACGCCGCTCGCCTCGACGGGATCGAAGCGGCTCGCGCGGCGGGCACGGAAGCGTGGACCGCGGCGGTGGCCGACTACGCGGAGTTCGTCGCCGACCTGGCCGAGCGGTGGCAGGCGACCGCCTGAGCGGTGTCGACGACGGCGACGACCGGTGGAGGCGACCGCCGTCGCCCGCGCGGTGGAAGCGGAGTGGTGTTCCCCGAGCCACAGATTCAAACGCGGGCCGGCCGACTCGCGGGCCATGGGTCCCGAATACGACTTCGACCTGGACGACGATCCCCGCGAACTCGACATCTCCGACCTCGAGCGTATCGAGCGGTTCAAAGAGGCCGGCTACGGCGGCGCCGTCGCCGACGCTCTGCACGACGTGGGCTGTCGCGAGTTCGTCTTCGACCAGGACTTCTTCGGCGTCGACGACGACGAGACGCTCGTCGGCCGCGCCCTGCCCGTCAAACTCCACACCTACCCCAAGACCGACGAGGTCGAGGAGTTCCTCGAACAGAAGTGGGAGGAGGAAAACGACGGCGTCCACCCGCAAAAGGAGATGATGCGCGAGGTGGAGGGCCAGCCCGACGGGTCGATACTCTGTTTCGACACGGGCGGGGACATGCAGCCCGCGCACTTCGGCGAGATGAGCTGCACGCTCGCGAAGGCCCACGGCGCCCGCGGGATGCTCTGCGGTGGCAACGTCCGCGACACGCGCTACGTCCGCCAGCTCGACGACTTCCCCATCTACACGATGGGCACGGTGCCCAACTGGCACGGCGGCTGGGAGATAATCGAAGTCGACCAGCCGATCCAGTTGCCCGGCCACCTCTCACACTACGTCGTCGTCCGGCCGGGCGATTTCATCTTCGGCGACTTCGACGGCGTCCAGCTCATCCCCCGCGAAGTCGTCGACGAGGTCCTGTTGCGGGTCGAGGATATCTACGAGGAGGAAAACGAGGAGCGACGCAAGATCGAGGAGGGCATGCCGATCGACGAGGTTTACGAGGAGTACGGCGTGCTGTAGCGACTCTTCGCCGTGCTGTCGTCGCTTCGGGTACTGTCGTCACTCCTCGACAATCGAGCGTTTGACGGCCACGAGTTCGACGTCGCCTCGCCAGTTCATCGTGACCCGATAGCCGGCGTAGGAGAAGGTGATCTCCATCTGCGCGGCGGGCGAGGGTGGGTTCTCGAACAGTATCTCGACGAAGTGGTCGGCCTCGGTGTAAAACGAGGGGAGTTCGTCGATTGCACACCCCTCGAGGTCGGCGATGATCTCCAGCAGGTCGTGTTCCGCCGTCTGCGGGTCGGGATCGATGGTCGTCCTGACGACGTGGGGCTTCTCGGACGGGTCGGAACGACCGCGTTCGACTGAGTCGTCTTCCATACCGAACCCTGGGAGCGTCACCGTGATTTTCGTAGTGACGACCTGCTTGCGACGTACTGACGCCGTCGCTTCCGGTTGGCCAACCCTTTTGCCCGGAACTGTCCGATCGTGTCCATGGAACACGTCACCGCCCGCGGCGTCGAGGTCCCGGCGCTGGGCTTCGGGACCGCCCGCATGGACGATTACGAGACCCAGTACCGCGCGGTTGAGGCCGCCCTCGACGCCGGGTATCGCCACCTCGACACCGCCCAGATCTACGGCAGCGAGCCCGCCGTCGGTGACGCGCTCGCCGACTCGGATCTGGACCGCGAGGACGTCTTCGTGACGACGAAAGTCGCCGGCGCCCACGAGACCTACGACGAAGTCGTCGACTCCGTCCGGGAGAGTCTCGACGACCTCGGGCTCGACACCGTCGACCTCTTTCTCCTGCACTGGCCGGTCGACGACGCCAGCACCGCCGAGCGCCTGCGCGCCCTGAACGACTGCCGCGACGACGGCCTGCTCCGCCACGTCGGCGTCTCGAACTTCTCGGTCGCGCAGACGCGCGAGGCCGTCGACCTCTCGGACGCGCCGATCCTCACCAACCAGGTCGAGTACCACGTCCGCGAGCGCCGGGACGACCTGCTGGCCTACTGTCTCGAGACGGAGACGATGCTCACCGCCTACAGCCCGCTCGGGGTGGGGGACCTGCTCGACGACGAGACGCTCGGGACCGTGGCCGACCGCCACGGCAAGACCCCGGCGCAGGTCGCTATCCGGTGGCTGCTCCAGCAGCCCCAGGTCTCGACCATCCCGATGTCGTCCTCGCCGTCGCACATCGCGGAGAACGTCGAGGTGTTCGACTTCGAACTGACCGACGACGAGATGCGCGATCTGTTCGACGTGACCGGCGGGATCGGCGACGACCTCGCCGCGGTGCTGGGGCTGTGAATCGGTGCAGTCCGATCGGCTGACCGCATCATCAAAGATAGGCGATGGTACGGTCACTGTCGTCGCGCTCGCTGAGATGCGCGTCGACTGCTTTCACCACGTCTCCGATCTGCCGTCCGGCCTGCTGAACGTAGATGAGGCCGGCATGATCGAGTCCCTCGCCCTCGACGAGCGAGAGAAAGTCGTCATCGAAGGTCAGCAGTAGCCAGTCGTTCTCGGTCGCGTACCGTAGCTGCTCTCGGTCGGGATCACCGAGCGTCTCCTCCTCAGCCGCAGTTTTGACGGACCACCCTCGACGACGGAGCCCATCTGCAACCGGAACCCAGAGACTCTCGTCACAGTAGACGGGCCGCGTCATGCCGAGGCGGACTCGGTCGACGGCGACCTGAAGTCGTCGATGTGGTCGTAGTAGTACGCCAGCGCCCGGTGAACGTCAGAAAGCGACAGAACGGGGTATAGCTGCGTGATCTCGTCGGGATCGTATCCGCTGTGCTCGTACGCGGAAGCGATGTCTTCGACACGGATGCCCGTCCCCTCGACCGTCGGCGCACTGTCGCTGTGTCGCTCGTCACGGACGATTCCCATACACAATCGTACTCCGCCTTCCGACTTGAATGAACGGGTGGACGCCCACGTTTCAAATCCCTCCGCCGACAGCACCAGATATGCACGCCATCGGAATCGACCACGTCAACCTCGCCTTTCCGACCGACCGCCTCGACGAGGTGATCGACTTCTACGTCGACCGACTGGGGTTCGAGACCGACTTCGCGGACCCGTACGCCGCCGTCGCCGACGACCCCGGCCTGTTCTCCATCGACCTCGGCGAAGGCCACGGCCTCTTCGTCAACCCCACCGACGAGTTCGATCCCGAGGCCGCGAACTTCCGCCACGTCGCGCTCCGGATCCCGGAATCGGCCGACGTCCTCCGCGCGTTTCTCGACTCGGAAGATATCGAAGTCGGCCACACCGCCGAGCGGACCCACGAACGCTTCGGCGCGTACACCACCTACTACGTCGACGACCCGTTCGGTTACACGGTCGAGTTGATGGCCGTCGGCGAGCAGTAGGCGGAAAAAGCAGGACTGAGCGCGCTCTCAGTCGTCGGCGGCGGCCTCGGCCGCAGTGCCGACCCGCCGGTCGAGGAAGTCCTCCAGCAGGCGGAACATCCGCAGCTTCTGCTCCTGGTCGGAGGAGGCGTGGCCCTCCTCGCCGAGTTCCTCGTACTCGTAGTCGTCGCCTTCGTCGTAGCCGGCCTCGTCGAGCGCCTCGCGGAAGATTCTGGCCTGCGAGACGGGGACGCGGCGGTCGTTGACGCCGTGGACGAGAAAGAGGGGCGCGTCGACGTTCTCGACGTGAGCGACCGGCGAGCGCTCCGCGTAGAGGTCGGGGTTGTCCGCGGGCGTGCCGAGGTACTTCTCCATGAGTTCGGTCCGGAAATGGGGCATCGTGTTCTCGAACATGTCCTCCAGGTCGGTCAGGCCGATCCACGCGATGCCGGCGTCGAAGAAGTCGGGGTACTGCACCATCTCCCAGTACGCGGAGTAACCGCCGTAGGAGCCGCCGAAGACGACGACGCGGTCGTCGTCGAGCCAGTCGTACTCGGCGAGGACGTGCTCGGCGCCGGTGACCACGTCGCCCTGCTCGGCTCCGCCCCAGTCCTCGATCAGTTCCTCGACGAATTCGCGGCCTCGCCCGGTCGAACCGCGGTAGTTGACCTGAAGCACCGAGAAACCCTGCGAGACGAGCACCTGCGTGTACAGGTCGAAGCGTTTGGCGTCGCGGTGGCGCGGGCCGCCGTGGGGGTTGACGATCAGCGGCGACGGGCGCTCGTCCGAGTCGTAGAACAGGCCGCCGATCTCGAAGGTCTCGTAGGGGTCGTGTTCGACCGCGGCCTGGCGGGTCTCGGGGACGCCGTCGGAGTCGAAGGTGACGTACTCGGCGTCGGCGAAGTCGGCGGGCTCGAAGGGGCCGTATTCCGCCTCGACGAGCGTCTCGTACTCGTCGGTCTCGAGGTCGTAGGCCAAAAGTTCCGTGCGCGTCGTGGGGGTGGTGTGCGAGAGGACGATCCGGCCGTCGGCGAGCGTGAAGCGGTCGTGGCCGCCGACGGCGCCGGCGACGCCGTCGGGCAGGTCGAGTTCCCGGCCCTCGCCCGATTCGAGGTCGTAGACGACGGGCATCGTGACGGCGTCGCGGTCGCGGCTGACCAGCACGCGCTCGTCGTCGACGAAGCCGACCGCGCCCTCCTCGTAGGTGCCGTCGCCGAGCCAGCGCACCTCGTCGGCGTCGAGGTCGTAGACGCCGGCGCGACCCAGGTCGGGCGTGTTATCGCTGACGAGCAGGCGGGCGCCGTCGGGGCCCCAGTCGGTCGGGACGGACTCGGCGCCGTCCTCGCCGATCCGGAGGTTGCGGACGTTCGAGCCGTCGATGTCGGCGACGTAGACGTCGCGGTTGTCGAAGTCGTCGCTCTCGTTGGTCGAGAAGGCGAAGCGGTCGCCGGCCGGCGAGATGGTCGCGCCGCCGGCCGCGCGCTCGTACTCGGTGAGTTTCGTCGTCTCGCCCGCTTCGGGGTCGTGGCGGTAGACGTTCATCTGGCCGTCACGCGAGGAGCCGAACAGAACCGTCTCGCCGTCGGGACTGACGGCGTTGAGGGCGTTCTGGCCGTCCATCTCGACGACGGCCTCGTGGTCGCCGTCGCGCGAGAGGGTGTGGAGGTCGTTCTGTTCGTTGCCGGCCTCGTCGAGGTGAAAGAACACCCGCTCGCCGTCGGCGTGCCACGCCACCGGCCACCGGGCGTTGCGGGGCACTTCCCCGTCGGACCACTGCGAGAGGTCGCCGCTCTCGACGTCGAGGACGTGCAGTTCGTTGCGTCCCGAGACGTCGTAGTAGAACGCGATTTCCGTTCCGTCGGGGGAGATCGACGGGTGAGCGATCGTCGGGAGACTCGCCAGTTCCTCGAGGACGTCGATGTCGTCGGAGGACATACCGGCCGTCACGGCCCCATCGCCCTTCAAGACTTGGCGAAAGATCGTTCAGTAACCGATCGGACAGAACGACGGGTGCTCAGCCGTCCCGGAGGACGACGGGCGCTCAGCCGTCCCGGAACCGCTCGTGTTCGCGCGCCAGCACCGCCGCGATGGGGTCGCGGTGGGCGGCGCGGACGAGGTGACCCGCACAGTCACAGTCCGAAGCGCCGAAGTCGAGCACGCGTTCGGTGCCCTCGGCGGCGGCGAGCGCCTCGCTGACCGCACACTCGCGGTCCGCGCCGGGCGTCCGCGCGACGGCGTCGACCCGGACGGCCGGGTGGCCGAGCAGGTAATCGACGTGCCAGTGGCGAGTGTCGCGCTCGCCGCTGGCGAGTTCGCGGTGGCGCTCGACGCGGGCGAACCCGCCGGGCCCCAGGGCGGTCCCGGTGTAGGCGTACCAGCCCGCCGGAAAGTCGAGGGCGCCCAGCGCACCGACGGTGATCGTCGCCCGCTCCGACAGTCCACAGCATAGCGTGTAGGTTCCGCCGTCCGCCGCCCGCTCCTCGGCCATGGTCGAACTCGGGTCGGCGGCGACTTCAATTCGCGTGTCGCGGGGCGGCCGGCGACCGAAACCGCGACGGCGCAGGACCACTTCCGCCGCGGTGGGGCTAGGGCTTTTAGTCGGGCGGGCGAAAGACGGCGTAGTGGCGACGCAGTCAGACCCGGAGTATCTGCGATTTTTCCCCTACGACGAGCCCTACGACCACCAGCGCGAGGCGATGGCCACAGTCTCGAATGCGCTCGCCGACGAACGGGACGTGCTCTTCGAGGGCGCGACGGGCACGGGCAAGACCCTCGCGGCGCTGGTCCCGGCGCTCGAACACGCCCGCGAGACGAACAAGACGGTGGTCATCACGACCAACGTCCACCAGCAGATGCGCCAGTTCGTCCGCGAGGCCCGCGCGATCACCCGCCAGGAGTCGATCCGGACCGTCGTCTTCCAGGGCAAGGCCTCGATGTGTCACATCGACGTGGGCTACGAGGAGTGCCAGGCCCTGCGGGACACCACTCGCGACCTGGTCGACGCCGAGGAGGACCGCGCCGAACTCGAGGCGAAACAGCGCGAGTTGCTCGAAGAAACCCAGGCGGGCGCCGCGGGCGCCGGCGAGGCCGCCGACGCGCGCTCGGCGGTGCTCGACGAACTCGACAGCGTCGAATCGGAGATCGAGACGATCAAAGACGAACGGGCGACGTGTGACCACTACTACCGGAATCTGACCGCCGACACCGACGAGTTCTACGGCTGGCTCTACGACGACGTGCGCACGCCAGAGGACGTCTACGGCTACGCCGAGCGGGAGGGGCTGTGCGGGTACGAACTCCTCAAGGAGGGGATGGAGGGCGTCGACCTCGTGGTCTGTAACTACCACCACCTGCTCGATCCGATGATCCGCGAGCAGTTCTTCCGGTGGCTGGGCCGCGACCCCGAGGACGTGATCGCGGTCTTCGACGAGGCCCACAACGTCGCGGACGCGGCCCGCGACCACGCGCGGCGGACGCTGACCGAGACGACGCTCGGCCAGGCGCTCGACGAACTCGACGACGCCGACGACCCGCGGAGCGAGGCGGGGCTGAACGTCCTTCGCACGTTCCGCGACGCGCTCCGGGAGGCCTACGACGGGGCGCTGGGCTTCGGCGAGCGCGAGGCGGTCGACGACAACTGGTACGACCTGGCCATCGACAACGACGACGCCCGCGACGAGTTGACCCTCGCCTTCCTCCAGGGCTACTCGGGGCCGGGCTTTCGCGAGGAACTGGAGCGGACGCTCCAGGTCGCCAACGAACTCGACCAGGAGTACGAACAGGCCTACCGGGACGGCGAGACGACGACGCGCCAGGAGTGTCAGACCCTGCAGGCCGCGACGTTCGTCGAGGCGTGGCTCGACGAGTCGGCCGCCGAGGGGCAGTACCCCGTCGTGAGCGTCCGGCGCGAGGCGCGGAGCGCCTCGGACGGGTCGAGCGGGCCGAGCCCGCGAGACAGCGCCGAGGAGGGGGCGGGCGGCCAGCGCGACGACGGCGATATCTACGGCCGGGCGGAGCTGTACACCTGCATCCCGAGTTCCGTCACCACAGGTCTGTTCGGCGACCTCTCGGCGAGCGTGCTGATGAGCGCGACGCTGCGCCCGTTCGACGTGACCGAGGACGTGCTCGGACTCGAGGAGGCGGAGACGCTGGCCTACGGCCCGCAGTTCCCCGAAACGCGCCGGCGCACCTACGCCGTCGAGACGCCCGCGCTGTTCGCCAGCAAGCGCGACGACGTGCAGGTCCAGGACACCGTCGCCGGCGCGCTCGAGGACGCCGCGCGCTTTACCCCCGGCAACACCCTCGCCTTCTTCCCCAGCTACGCCGAGGCCGAGCGCTATCACGATCGAGTCGGGGTCGGCGGGGCGAAGTACCTCGACCGGCCGGGAACCAGCGCCGAGGACCTGCGCGAGGAGTTCACCGACGGCGACGGCGCCATGCTGTTCACCTCGCTGTGGGGCACGCTCGCCGAAGGGGTGAGCTTCGACGACGACGACGCCCGGACGGTGGTGGTCGTGGGCGTTCCCTACCCGCACTTAGACGAGCGGATGGACGCCGTCCAGGAGGCCTACGCCGCGGCGTTCGGCGACGACACCGGGAGCCCTGGCGGGCAGGGCGGCGGACGGAGCGGCGAGGAGGACGCGGGCTGGCGCTACGCCGTCGAGATCCCGACCGTCCGGAAAACGCGGCAGGCGCTCGGGCGGGTCGTGCGCTCGCCCGAGGACTTCGGCGCCAGGATCCTGCTCGACGAGCGCTACACCGAGCGCGCGACCGTGGAGATGCGCGACTACGCCGTTCGCGGGACCTTCCCGCCCGAGGAGCGCCGCGAGATGATAGACGTCGCGCCGGAGAAACTCAAGTTCGGCCTGCTGAACTTCTACCGGGACGTGGGGGGCTACGACGGCGACCCGCCGGCGCCCTGATCCGGTCGGTCACCGGCGATACAGCTGGAGGCCGTTCGAGACGACCAGGCCGGCGACGACGGCGACGGCCACCCGCACGAAGCCGTCGACGACCCCGGTCAGTGCGAAGAAGACGACCAGCGTTGCGACCAGTCCGATCCCCGTCTCGACGAGGTAGAAGTTCCGCTCGCGCAGCGGTTGAGTGTCCGATCCGTCGGGCATACCCGGACGTGGCGGCCGTGCGGTATATATCCGGGGGGAGCGCTCGGCGAGCGGGACTGCCGCGCTCGGCGAACTCGACGACGCGCTCGACGGGAAACCGTGCCCTTTGTCACCCCGACCGTCGAATCCGCGGCCATGATAGTCGCCTTCGACTTCGACGGGACGCTCTCGGACTCCGAGATGACCGTGTTGCTCGGCCAGCGCAACGGCACCGCCGCCGACATGGCCGACATCACCGAACGCGCCATGAACGACGAGATCGAGTACGCCGAGAGTCTGCGCCAGCGCTGTGCCCTGCTCGAGGACCTCCCCGACGAGGAGGCCCAGGCGGCCTTCGACCAGGTCGCCCTCCGGCCGGGCGCCGCCGACGTCATCGCGGCGCTGCGCGAGGCCGGCGTCTACGTCGCCATCCTCACCGGCGGCTTCGACCGCGGCGTCGCCGCCGCACTCGAAGCGGAGGGCGTCGAGGTCGACGCCATCGTCGCGAATCGCCTGCCCGTCGCCGACGGCGCCCTCACCGGCGCGGTCGAGGGGCCGCTCATCGAGGGCACGAAAGACGACGCGCTCGAAGTGCTCGCCGCCGCCGTCGGCGAGGACCGCACCGACACCGTCGCGGTCGGCGACGGCGCCAACGACCTCCCGATGCTCGAAGTCGCCGGCCTCGCCGTCGGGTTCGACCCGAAACCGGCCGTCGAACCCGCCTGCGACGTCGTCGTCGAGTCGATGGCCGAACTGCGCGAGGTCCTCGAAGCCGAAGGCGTCCTCGACTGACCGCCTCCCGCGCCGCGACCGACCCCGAAAATCACCGGTTTCTCGACCCGACCGTCGACACTGGCGCGCGCTGTCGCGCGCTTTCATGCGCGCGATGATGATCGTGCGAGGGACGAGCGCCGTTGGAGCGAGCGAAGCGACCGACGAGAAGCGAGGAGGCTGGGGAGGTGCGAGGCCCACGACTGCCCGACCGTCAACCGTTCACAGCCCGCCGCGACAGGATTCCCCTGGCGGACTGAAGGGGCAAGGCGTGCGAGGCGCGTGCGCCTCGAAGCGAACGGCGCTGCCGTGAGCGGGCAGTGCGGAGAGCGTGGATATGTCCCGAAAACCGCGAGAGCGAGACTCGACGAATGGAGAGCCTCGACCGCGAACGGCGCTTGTCGCCGTGAGCGAGCGGGGCGAGGGCTTTCAACTCTCGGGGTCGCCTGCGGTCGTGGTGGCGTCTGCGGTCGTGGTGGCGTCTGCGGTCGTGGTGGCGTCTGCGGTCGCGATGTCCCCGACGACCACACCGACAGCGACCGATCGGACCGACCCGACATCAGCTCACACTGTCACTCACCGCGAAGAACCGGCGTTCGATGGACTCGGCGGAGCTCATGAGGACGGTGCCGAGAACGCCCATGACGAGGACGTAGCCGACGGCGAGCGCGGCGATGGTGTCGCCGTTGGCCAGTCCGGCCTCGGGCCGGGCGGCGAGCGCCGCGATCACGAGCGAGAACTCGCCGCGGGCGACCATCGCGACGGCGACCCGGCGCGAGCGGCGCTCGGAGAGGCCATAGGTACGCCCGCCCCAGTAGCCGCTGACGAGTTTGCTCGCGGCGGTGACGGCGGCCAGCGCGGCGAGCGGTTCGAGGACGCTGGCGACCAGCGCGGGGTCGGTCTCCAGGCCGATAGCGAAAAAGAAGACCGCGGCGTACAGGTCCCGCTCGGAGGTGATCACCCGCTCGATCCGATGGGTGTGTTCGGTCGCGCCGAAGGCGGTACCGAGGAAGAAGGCGGCGACGGCCTCGCTGACGCCGAGGACGAGCGCGAGACCCGCCACGCCGGCGGCCGCCGCGACCACGCGGACGAGGAACTGCTCGTTCGAGTCGGTGGCCAGATAGCGTTCGAGCAGTGGCGTCCCCCAGACCGCGAGCGCCACGAGCGCGAGGAGGACGGCCAGCGAGGTCGCGATGGACACGCCGACGCCGCCGGTGGGGTCGAGGCTCGCCAGGTCGACGCCGGCGACCCCATCGAGACCACCGACGCCACCGCCACCGTTGCCGCCGACGGCGACGGCCGTCACGACCGCCAGATACACCGCGACGACGACGTCCTCGAAGACGAGCAGGCCGAGGATGGCCTCGCTCTCGGGGTCGGCGATCCACCCCAGGTCGATGAGCGTCTTGGTGATGATCGCCGACGACGAGATGGCGACGATACCGGCCAGAAAGAGCGACTCCAGCCCGGAAAAGCCCAGTGCGAACCCGATAGCGGCGCCGACAGCGCCGTTGATCCCGACGTCGATGGCGCCCGCACCGAGTATCCGGTCGCGACTGGCCGCGAGCCGCTCGAGATTGAACTCCAGGCCGATGAAAAAGAGCAGGAAGACGATGCCGAGTTCGGCGAGGAGGTCGATGAACTCGCGAGTCTCGACGAGGACGAACGAGTAGCCGAACACCTGCGGGACGTTGGGGCCGACGACGATGCCCGCGACGATGTACGCCGGAATGACCGACTGGCCGTAGCGGTCGGCGACCGCTCCCCCGACCGCCAGCACCGCGAAGACCACGCCCGCCTGAAAGAGGAGATCCGTCGGGGCCATCCGTCACTCGCCGTCGCTGTCTCCCGATTCGTCGTCGGTAGGACCGCCCGCGGTGCCCGGCCCGTCGCCCGGGTCGCCGAACTCGGTGACGCCTTCGACGAGGCGGGCGAGCGAGCGCTGTTCGGCGCGGGTCCCGAGCGCGACGAGGACGTCGTCGGACTGGACGGTGACCGCCTCGCCGGGGTTTGTGAACGTGTCCGTGCCGCGCTGGAGCGCGACGACGGTCGCGCCCGTCTCGCCGCGGACGTTCGCACCGGGCACCGTCTCGCCGACCAGCGGCGAGTCGGTCGGGACGTCGACCCACTCGATGATGGCCTCGCCGAGCGGCACCGACAGGTCCGCCGCGTCGACGGACTCGAAATGGGCCCCCGTCAGGATCGAGCCCAGCTGGCGGGCCTGCTCGGCGGGCAGGTCGAAGACCTGCTCGCTGTCTGCCTCGGGGTCCGGGCGCCGGAAGACCTCGCGGCGCCCGTCGTGGTGGTGTAACACGACCGCCCGCGACCCGTCGTCGAGTTCGATCTCGAACTTCCGGCCGACGCCCGGAATGTCTGTCTCGTAGACGGTCATGACCACGGATTCGACCAGCGGCGGCTTAAGCGTGGGTGACCGCTGACGCGGTGCGACCGCTTTCGCCGCAGCCGACCACTTTCACCCCGCTATCTGAACCCTTAACAGCGGGCGCGGCCAACGTGGCCGTAATGGCGACTACCGACGGGGCAGAGTTCGTCGAGGGGCCGCTGCTCGTCGACGGCGTCCTCGAGAACCGGGCCTACCAGCGCCGACTCGCCGACGCGGCCCTCGAAACGCATACGCTGGTCTGTCTCCCGACCGGCCTCGGGAAGACCACCGTCAGCCTGCTCGTCACCGCCGACCGACTCGCCGGCGACGTGGTCAACAAGTCCCTCCTCCTGGCCCCGACGAAGCCCCTCGTCCAGCAACACGCCGATTTCTACCGCGAAGCCCTCACCGTGGCCGACGACGAGATCGTCGTCTACACCGGCGACACCCGCCCCGACGACCGCGCGGACCTGTGGTCCGGCGCCCGCGTCGTCGTCGCTACCCCCGAAGTCGTCGAGAACGACCTTGTCGGGTCGCGGATCGACATGACCGACGTGGTCCACTGCACCTTCGACGAGTGCCACCGCGCGACCGGCGACTACGCCTACAACTACATCGCCGAGCGCTACCACGAACAGGCCCGCGACCCGCTCGCGACCGGGATGAGCGCCTCGCCCGGCGACGACGAGGAAGCCATCCTCGAAGTCTGCGGGAATCTCGGCCTGGCCCAGGTCGAAGTGATGACGGAGGACGACGCCGACGTGGACGAGTTCACCCACGAGACCACCGTCGACTGGGAGCGCGTCGAACTCCCCGAGACCGTGATCGAGATCCGCGACGCCCTCCACGAGGTCATCACCGACCGACTGGAGAAGCTCAAAGAGCTCGGGGTGACATCGACGACCCAGCCCGACACCTCCGAGCGAGAGATCCAGCGCATCCAGGGCGAACTGCGCCAGCTGATGGACAACGACCAGTCCGAGGGATACGAGGGGATGAGCCTGCTCGCGGAGGTCCGCAAGCTCCGAACGGCGGTCACCTACGCCGAGACCCAGAGCGTCGAGTCGCTGCGGCGGTATTTCGAACGGCAGAAACAGGCCGCTCGCGCCTCGGGAGCCTCGAAGGCCGACCAGCGGATGGTCTCGGACCCCAAGGTTCGGGAAGCGGTCCGGAAGGCCGAGACCTACGACGACCTGCACCCCAAGTTCCGCCAGACGCGGATGCTGCTCGCCCAGACGCTCGGCATCGAGGGCGGCGAGCGCGTCATCGTCTTCACCGAGTCCCGGGACACCGCGGAGACGCTGACGGATTTCCTGGGAAACCACTTCGAGACCCGGAAGTTCGTCGGGCAATCGGACACCGACGGCAGCGACGGGATGACCCAGAACGAACAGCAGGAGACGCTCGACGCCTTCCGCGCCGGCGAGTTCGAGGTGCTCGTCTCCACCTCCGTCGCCGAGGAGGGACTGGACGTGCCCGAGGTCGACCGCGTGCTGTTCTACGAACCGGTCCCGACGGCGATCCGCGCGATCCAGCGCAAGGGCCGGACCGGCCGCCAGACTGAAGGTGCGGTCTCGGTCCTGCTCGCGGAGGACACCCGCGACGAGGCCTACTTCTGGAAGGCCCGCAACGACCAGAAGCGGATGGAAAAGGAGCTTCGCTCGCTGAAGTCGATGGCCGGTGAGATCGAATCCGAACTCGGCCAGTCGGCGATGAGCGACTTCGAAACGGGGTCTGCAGTCGAAACGAGCGGCGGTGACGGGTCCACCCCGGACCGCACGACTGCGGACGGATCGGCCGGCGAAAATTCCGACGCCGAGACCGGCAGATCTCCACAGGAAACAGAGGGCGAAGCCGCAAGCGAGTCCGAGGAATCGGGAACTACACCGAGCGAAAACGGCACCTCGTCGCAAGCCTCCGGGAGGGGAGCGGACGATGGGAGCGACGACGGCGAGAACGGCGCTCCCGACGGGGACGGCGAGAACGGCGCTCCCGACGGCGACGGCGAGAACGGCGCTCCCGACGGCGACGACGGCGATACCGGCGGTGACGGCGGGATGAGTGGGGACGACGGACAGGCCGGACTCGACGCGTTCGCAGGCGAAACGGAGGGCGAGTCGGAGAGCGAACCGGAGGAGACCGACGTGGCGGCAGACGACTCGAAGGGAACCGCCGCGACTGCGGACGACTCGGAGGGGACCGTCGCGACGGCGGATCCCTCGGGCGAAGACACCGAAATCGTCGTCGACCAGCGCGAACTTGACGCGGCCATCGCGAAGGACCTCTCGCGCCGCGAGGGCGTCACGACGCGCCTGGAGACACTCGCCGTGGGCGACTACGTGCTCTCGGATCGGGTGGTCGTCGAGCGCAAGACCGTCTCCGACTTCCTCGACACCCTGACCGGGAGCGACGAGCGTTCGATGTTCGAGCAGGTCAAAGACGCCACACGGAACTACGCCCGGCCGGTCGTCGTCATCGAGGGGACGAACCTCTACGGCGAGCGCAGCGTCCATCCCAACGCCATCCGCGGCGCGCTGGCCTCGCTCGCGGTCGATTTCGGCGCGAGCGTCCTCCGGACTGAGAACGAAGACGAGACGGCCGAGTTACTGGAGACCATCGCAACCCGCGAGCAGGAGGACAACGAACGGACCGTCAGCGTCCACGGCGAGAAGAGTTCGAAGACCCTCGCCGAACAGCAGGAGTACGTCGTCGCCAGCGTCGCCGAAGTCGGCCCCGTCACCGCCCGCTCGTTGCTCGCCGAGTTCGGGAGCGTCGAAAGCGTCCTGACCGCCGACGCCGACGAACTCCAGACAGCCGAAGGTGTCGGCGAGGTGACCGCCGAACGTGTTCGCGACGTGGTAGGTAGCGACTACGACCGGTGAGCGACGGCGCTCGATCGGGCCGTGAGTCGGGGACAGGGTGGTGCTGACGGTCGGTCGTCGTGGGTTCGAACACCCCTTCGTTTCGTGTTGAGAACCCGAACGATCAAAACATCAAATACCCTCCGGTTCGTTGTCACCGATCGAACTGGTATCAGATGAGTGGCATGGAGTGGATCGTCAGGTTCGAGTTGCCGAACGGGGGCCCTGGCCCGGAGACGGTAGCGAGCGACGACCTCGCACCGGAGTTCGACGGGATCGTGGTCCTCCTCTTGCGCGACCACTACTGTCAGGTCTCTCGCGACCGCGCGCGGTCCTACAGCGACGCGTTCGACGACTTCCGCGCGGAGGACGTGGCCGTCGTCGCGGCGCTCCCTCACGAGGTCGAGAAGGCCGCCTACTGGCGCAAGCGCTACGACCTCGATTTCCCCGTCGTCGCCGACACGGTCGACGCGCCCGCCACCGACGCGGAGGGGGCCGCAGGCACCGCGATGACGGACGGCACGCCCAGATTCGACGCGTTCGCCGACATCGAGACCGGTGTCGACTCGCTGCCGGGGATCGGCGTCCTCGACACGGACTCGAAGTTCCCCAGACTCGTCGACACCGAGGGCGGCGAGACGCTCCAGGACTGTCCCACTCCCGAAGAGGCGCTCGACGCAGCGCTCGACGCGCTGCACTGACGCGAGAAGCAGTTCTCCGGTCCGACGGTCAGTACGAGAGTGCCGACAGCGCCTCGGCCGCCTCGCGAGCGGCCGCGAGGTGGTCGCGCGCGCGTCGTGGGTCGTCACACGCCTCGGCCTGCCGGGTCTGTGCGACGAGCGTCCGGACGAGCGATTCGCGGGCGGTCGCGAGGTTGCCCTCGCCGCCGGTCGCGAGTGTAGAAGACGCGGACCCGGAGGCCCCCGTTTCGGGTGCGTTCGCGGCCGCGGACCCACCGGAGGGCGCGGTCGGCGCGTTCCGCTGCGGAGTGGAAGCGGTGGTGTCCTGCGCCTGGGCAGCGGTGCCGGCCGCGCCAGTGTCCGCGCTGGCGGCCGCGTCTGACTGTGTTTCGACAGGACTCTGGGCCTCGCTGGCTGGGTCGCTTTCGGCCTCGCTGGGAGCGTCGCTCTCGGGTTCGTCGGTAGCGCCGCCGGCCGGTTTGGCTCCGTTTTCGGCCGCTTCGGCGCTACTCCCCTCGTCGTCCGCGTCGACCTCCTCTCCACCCTCGCCTTCCGCTGCGGCCTCGCCGCCCTCCCCGACGACTTCCTCGCAGGAGGGACAGAACTCCTGGCCGTCGTAGCGGAAGACCGGGTCGCCACACTGGTCGCAGTGGGCGTTGGTCATCGTCGCGCCCTTGAGCAGGAGTTCGCTCATCCGCTCGGTCGCTTCGCGCTTTTTCTGGTCGCGCTCGTACTTCTCGCGGAGCTGCTCGCGCTCGGCTTCCTTGTCGAAGTCGCTCATACCCGGTAGATACCCGCCGCGGGGGAAAAACGCGTCGTCGCCCGGCCGACGCGACAGCCCGACCCAGCCCCCGGAATTTCGACTATCGTCGAATCGAAAATGGACGAATGACGCCACCAACGAGGCGGTTTCGACAGTTTTACCCCCCGACGTGGGACAGTTTGACGTGGTATGACGAAAGTTAGCATCGTCGGTGCCGCAGGCACCGTCGGGGCGGCAGCGGGGTACAATCTCGCGCTTCGGGACATCGTGGACGACCTCGTCTTCGTGGACATCCCGGACCAGGAAGACGTCACGATCGGACAGGCCGCGGACGCCAACCACGGCGTCGCCTACGACTCGAACACGACCGTCCGGCAGGGTACCTACGAGGACACCGCCGGCTCGGACGTCGTCGTCATCACGGCCGGTATCCCGCGCCAGCCGGGTCAGACACGCATCGACCTCGCGGGCGACAACGCGCCGATCATGGACGACATCGGCTCCTCGCTCGCCGAGCACAACGACGACTTCGTGACCGTCACCACCTCGAACCCGGTCGACCTGCTCAACCGCCACCTCTACGAGACGGGCGAGCGCGCACGCGAGAAAGTGGTCGGCTTCGGCGGCCGCCTCGACTCGGCCCGGTTCCGGTACGTCCTCGCCGAGCGCTTCGACACGCAGGTCGGCAACGTCGAGGCCACCATTCTGGGCGAGCACGGCGACGCGCAGGTCCCCGTCTTCTCGAAGGTCCGCGTCGACGGCCGCGACCCCGAGTTCTCCGACGACGAGCGCGAGGAGATCCTCGCCGACCTCCAGAAGTCCGCGATGAACGTCATCGAGCGCAAGGGCGCGACCGAGTGGGGCCCCGCGACGGGCGTCGCCCACATGGTCGAGGCCATTCTCCGGGACACCGGCGAGGTCCTCCCCGGCTCGGTCGTCCTCGACGGCGAGTACGGCTACGAGGACACCGCCTTCGGCGTCCCGGTCAAGCTCGGGTCCGGTGGCGTCGAGGAAGTCGTCGAGTGGGAACTGGACGACTACGAGGCGGAACTCATGGACGACGCCGCCGAGAAGCTCGCCGACCAGTACGAGAAGATCGCGTAAGTCGCGACACTACTCACGCTCACCGACCGCGCCCGTCCTCACCGGACCGACGGCGCCCGTCGTTCCAGTCGAACCGGTCCGCGCGGTCGGTCTCCTCACTGCTCTCTTCCGGGACTCGTTCGTCGAGCAGCGACGCCCACTCGTCGACGTACGAACCCTGTCGCACTGTGATCACCTGTCCGAGGTATCTCATCGAGAAACTATAACGGTTGTGCCCGCGCGCTGACGAGTCTGTTCTCGATAACAGCCAGCCGACGAAGAGAGTCGCGACCGGACAGGCGTCGTCTTCGCGTCAGGCGTCTGCTTCGCGCCAGGCCTCGGGCACCTGGATGCTGTAGCGGCCGTCCTCCTGGAGCGCGATGATGTACTCCTCGCGGTCGTACAGTTCCATGAGGTTGAGTTCGTACTGGCCGGGCTCGACGACGCGGATGCTCTCGAACTGTTCGTTGAGTTCCTCGCGGAGCTGGGCGAGGTCCGGTCGGTCGGTCCGCTCGGCGTCGGGCTCCGCGGCGACCGTTCGCCCGTCGTCAGTGGGCTCGGACTCGCTCGCGGCGGAGTCGTCGGACTCCGGCTCGGTGTTCTCGTCGCTCGAATCGTCGGAGCCAGTATCTACTGCCACGTCCGCTGTGTCCGCCGCGTCGGCCTCGGATTCGGTCGTCGGGTCGTCACCCACCGGATCGTCGGCGGTCGGTTCGAACCCCTCAGCCGGGACTTCGCCCGGCGTGGCGACCTCTGACCGGGCGTCGGCCTGGGCGGTGTCCTCGCTCGCGGGCGCGGACTCGGCGACGATGATGTCGTCGTCGCTCCCGTCACCGGCCTGGGTGGACGGCTCCGACGCCGCTGGCGTCTGCGCCGCGTCGGGCGCGGTCTGAGTCGGGTCCGACGCCGCCGACTGAGTCGAGTCCGACGCCGCCGGCGCTCTGGCCTGCGAGGCGTCGGGACCGGTGTTGCCGCTGACCAGGTCCTTGACTGTCGCGGCCGCGCTGCCGACGGTGCGAGTCATCGCGTCGCCCGGCCGTTCCGGCGGTTCGGGCTCGGCGTCGGGTTCCGACGGGGAGTCGGTCTCACCGGCGGCGCTGTCGAACCCGTCGGGTCGGAACTGGAACTTCGTGCCGCCACACTCCGGACAACCCGACAGCATCTCCTTGGAGCCGTCGGCGAACGTCCGGTCGCAGTTCGTACACTGGTGGGGCATGCCTTACTTCCGTGAGACCAGCGCGCTGATCAGGGTTTCGTCCTTGTGGAGCGTCTCGATCTGATTGGCGGGACCGATGACCGTGAGTTTCTTCGTCTCCTCTTTACCCATCAGCCTGCCCAGCAAGCTCGAATCGTCGGCCTGCGATTTGGGGTAGGTCTCGATCTCCAGACCGGTGAACTCGTCGGGGCTGATCTCGGCCATCGTGACCTCGATCAGGCGAGACTCCTCGTCGGGGGTGAGCCCGGCCTCGAGGATGACGATCTTGTTGTCCCGGACGCCGTCGAGGATGGTCCGGATCTTCTCCATCGTCGTCTTGCCGTCCATCCGCTCCGCGCTGATCAGGTCGATCTTCACGCCGTCTTCGTCTTCGGGGTGTTTTGCTTCGGCCATGATATCACCCGAAGTACTCCGCTATCTGGTCGTACACTTCGTCCATATTGTCTCCTTCGAGCGCCGACAGCTCCGTCGTCTCGTGTTGCGGGAACGCGTTGCGGATCCGCTGCACGCTCGAATCTTCGAGGTCGATTTTGTTCGCGAGTATCAGCACCGGCAGGTCCTGACTCTCGATGATCCCGATGAGCATCGTGTTGACCTGCGTGAACGGGTCCTCCGTCGAGTCGAGCACGTAGACCACGCCGTCGACGTCCTCGCGGAGCCAGTGCATCGCTTCGGCGACGCCTTCGGTGGCCTCGCGAGAGCGACGCACGGCGTCGTCTTTCTCCATGTCGTGTTCGAGAAACTCCGTGTAGTCGACTTTCGTCGTCACGCCCGGCGTGTCGACGATGTCGATGGTGACGGTCTTGCCGTCGCGCTCGATCTCGACGTTCTCCTTGCGACGCGCCCGGCGCGTCTCGTGTGGTACGTGGCTCTCCGGCCCGACCGCGTCGCCCGTCCAGTCGCGCGCGATCCGGTTCGCGAGCGTCGTCTTGCCCGCGTTCGGCGGCCCGTAGATACCGATCCGCTTCGGGTCCTCCTCGGAGAACAGCGTCGATGCTGCCCGCGAAATACTGTCTTTGAGTCCTGTGAGCAGTCCCATCCTATCCTCCTGCGCCGACCGCCGGCGCATCTGTCCGAACAACCCGCACCGACTCACTTAAGCCTACGTCAGACATACATATACTTTCCGTCACAAAGTCGCGGAAATCGGTCGTTCGGGACCGTATTCGGCCGGTTGAAGCGAATTACGAGAGTCAGTATCACGACAGCGAGATGTTATCCGCGGTCCGACGACGCCTCGACTGCCGCTTCCCGGCCAGGGGTGAAAACCGCCGGACAGCACGACGAGTCGAAATCACGTCGAGAGTTCTGATAGTGAGGTGCACACGTGGAAGGCGCCGATAGCGGCGCGGACACGTCGAGGGTTACGATGGGTGATCGGGGCTCCGCTGGAGAAGAGATACCCCTACCCGCTGCCGAGTTGGGAGTTCCACAGTACGACCGACTATCCCATCGACTATCACGATGCCACACCCCCACCCCTTTGTTTCAAGTGGAACGTCGCGAAGGCCGGGGATGGTGTCCTCGATCGGCGGTGTGACGACGGGGAGGAACCAGAGTGGGACATGCACTACGGGTATTTCCGGTGCCTCTAGGATTACTTCTAGACATTTTCGACTAACTAGCGACGGCTGTTTATCTAATACTAGACAGAAAAGACCAAGAAAATATCTTTTCTCTCTGGTGCGGATTTGGTTTAATCGATTAGTAAATAAAACTTTCCTAGTCTACGCCGAATCGAATACCTCCAGGACCCCCCACCCCTTCTTTCCGTCGTTCCACCCGAAATGAAGGGGTGGGGGGTTCACCTCCTGACCAGGTCCGAGACGAGCCGACCTCGGGAAACCCGCCCCTAGCAGTCCGTCTCGTCGCCGGAAATCCACTGTGTGGCCGCTTCTCGTCGGAACCGTCCGGTAGATCGCACTTACCGGTGACTCCCCGCGGCCTCACTGACCGAAATATTTAATATCTCGACAACCACGGGTTCTTGTGGTTCAACTGGACTCGCCGGAGTTGCCGAAACTGCCGAACGGCGGGTAATCGACGTGTGTGAGCCGCGTTCCGGATCCGCGCGGCTCCACTTCCATGCGAAACGAAGGGGTACGGAATCGTACTATGACGGACAGGGACGACACGGACCAGGACACGACACTCGATTCACAGCGGTTCGTGGATGGAGCGGACGCGGAAGGCGTAGCTCCGGCGTCGGCCGACGAGACGCCGCGAAACGAATCCGGTCGGAAGCCATCCGACGAGAACTCGCCGACTCCCGCCCGAGGCTCGGGAGAGGCGACGACTGACGAACGCTCGGGGGAGGCGACGACTGACGGGGGTGAGGACCATCTCGACACCGGTCCTCCGGTCGAGGACGGCGACGACTCGCCGGGGACCGCTCCCGATGTCGGTACGTCCGACGGAGCGACGGCGGACCTCTCGACGCCCGCCGAAGACGACTCCACCGACTCCGACACCTCGTCTTCGATGCTCGACGACGTCGTCCTCGACGACGTGGGCGAGGAGAACTCTGACGAGGCCTCGCCGGGGCTGTTCGACGACCTCCTCGCGGGCGACCCCATCTTCGAGAGCAAGGAGGTGCTTCGCCCCTCCTACACGCCGCGGAAACTCCCCCACCGCGAGGAGCAGATCAACAACATGGCGACCATCCTCGTGACGGCGCTCCGGGGGGACTCGCCGTCGAACATCCTCATCTACGGGAAGACTGGGACGGGCAAGACCGCCAGCGCGAAGTTCGTCAGCGAGGAACTCGAGTCGACCTCCCAGAAGTACGAGGTCCCCTGCGAGGTCGAGTACATCAACTGCGAGGTGACCGACACGCAGTACCGCGTCCTCGCGCAACTGGCCAACAAGTTCATCGACAAGAACCTGGCCGCCATCGACGAGGAGATCGCGGAGGTAACGGACCTTCGCGAGCGCGCACGTGAAGATCCCTCCGCCCTCGACGGGTCGGAGTTCGATTCGGTTCCGGCGGTCGAAGACCGGATCGAACGGCTCCGCGAGGACAAAGACGAGTTCGAACAGGTCCCGATGACGGGGTGGCCGACCGACCGCGTCTACAGCACTTTCTTCGAGGCCGTCGATTACAAGGAACGGGTCGTCGTCATCATGCTCGACGAGATCGACAAACTCGTCGAGAAAAGCGGCGACGACACCCTCTACAACCTCTCGCGGATGAACTCCGAACTCGAGCGCTCCCGGGTGTCGATCATGGGTATCTCCAACGACCTGAAGTTCACCGACTTTCTCGACCCCCGGGTCAAGTCGAGTCTCGGCGAGGAGGAGATCGTCTTCCCGCCCTACGACGCCAATCAGCTCCGGGACATCCTCACCCACCGCGCCGAGGTGGCCTTCGAGGGCGACGCGCTGACCGACGACGTGATCCCGCTGTGTGCGGCCTTCGCCGCCCAGGAACACGGCGACGCTCGACGTGCGCTCGACCTGCTGCGGACCGCGGGCGAACTCGCCGAGCGCGACCAGACCGACGTGGTCAACGAGGACCACGTCCGACAGGCCCAGGAGAAGATCGAACTCGACCGCGTGGTCGAGGTGGTGCGCACGCTCCCCACGCAGTCGAAACTCGTCCTCTTCGCGATCATCACGCTCGAGAAAAACGGCGTCCAGAACATCAACACCGGCGAGGTGTACAACGTCTACCAGCGCCTCTGTGAGGAGATCGACGTCGACACGCTCACCCAGCGCCGCGTCACCGACCTGATATCCGAACTCGACATGCTCGGCATCGTCAACGCCGTCGTCGTCAGCAAGGGTCGCTACGGCCGCACCAAGGAGATCTCGCTGTCGGTCCCCATCGATGAGACCGAAGCCGTCCTGATGTCGGACTCGCGACTCTCCGATATCGAGGACACCCAGCCGTTCGTCCAGACGCGTTTCGACAACTGACGCGGCTCTTCCGTCTCGTCTCACCGGTTCCTTCTCGCCGTCTCTCCTAGTCCCGTCAGACCGGCCCGTCCGCGAACGTCGCGTCCGGGACTGCGAGTTCGACAGCGTCCATCAGGTCGAACGCGGCGGACGGATCCAGGTGGAATCCGACCGCCGGAATCGTCGAGCCGAGTCCAGCCACTGTCGAGAGCCCGAATTCGGACGCCGTCGAGAGACCGATCGAACAGTCCTGTGAGCGCAGGCGGATACAGCCGATTCCGGGGATACGCGTCTCGGCGGTGCCGACGATCCACTCGGGTTTGACGGGGCCGCTGTGTGGGCTCGGGCCGACCTGGTCGTAGGCGCCGTTGGCGTCGCCTTTGGTGATGAACCCGGCGTGGGGCGCGGGGCAGTTGACCATCTCCTCGCAACTGTCCGCGCCCGCGACGGCGCCCTGGTCGGCACGGTCGTACCACCGCTCGTCCTTCTCGACGTAGAACATCGCCCGGTGGATGATCGGCGTCTGTTCCCCGTTGCCGTTTGGCTTGTAGACGACGACGTCACCCGGCCGCGAGAACTTCTCGTACCCGCTCGCCGCGCCCGTCTGAGCGGTCACCACACCCGTCTCGCCGTGTTCGGCCCCGCCCGGGAACCGCTCTTCTTCCATCACGAACACGAGGTCGCCCGTTTTCATCTGCGGGGTCATGCTCGCGCTCTCGACGGCGACCATCGGCGGCCACACCCCGCTGACGGTAAACAGGAAGAAACCGACGAGCAACACCGCGAGCGCGCTACTGGTCACGTCGAACAGGACCGTCCGCAGCCACTGGTTGTCGCCCTCGTCGCCCGCTCGCCGCGCCGGCGGGGCGTCCGACGGCACTCCTTCACTCGACCCAGACCCAGACTCTCCGGAGCGGCCTCCCGACTGGCGATCCCGTGCCTGCCGGTCCGTGGACCTCCGCTCGGGCCCGTCCGACGCCGCATCCGTCGCCCGTCTTCGACCATCCGGGGGCATCGACTCGGTGCTCCTGTCGTCGGGTTCCGCAGGCCCGTCGCCCCGACGGCGCTCTGGGCCTCGGTCGTCGGGCTCGGCCCCGTCCGCACCGTCCGTCTGTCGTCGCTCTGTCCCCTCGGACCCGTCGTCGCTGGAGGGCGGGTCGTCGTCGCGGGGTGGACTCATTGCCCCCACTTGGCCCAGCGACCGTTTGAATGTTCTGACCCCACCGCGGATCTCCGCTACCGCCGCGGATCTCCGCTACGTATTTGTGCGCGCCCGCGAACAGTCGAGTGTGCCACTCGAGCGGCCGGTCCACGTCGCGAACGAACTCGCCCGCCGGGGTTACAACGCCGACCCCGAGGCCGTCACGCTCATCGCCGGCTGTCCCGACCCCGAACTCGCCCTGGAGCGTTCACTCGAAACGGTCCCCGATGACGCCGTCAAACTCGCGCCCGAGCACGTCCACGACGCCGTCGATACCCGCACACGGTCCCGCGACGAGATGGTCCGAGACGCCGTCACGACCCCCGCGGACGACCCCGCCGACACCGGCCACGACACCCCTCAGGAAGACCCCTCTGTTTCAGGTGGAACGACCCCCTCGAAATCGACTGACGGGAGCGTCAACTCTGCAGTCGAAACGAAGGGGGTTAGCGAGGGGACGAGCGGCCGGACTGCGTCCGCTGGCGGGGTCGCGAAACCGGAAAGCGGTCGGACGCCGGCCGACCCCGCGAAGCAGTCGGTCACGGTGTCGGGGGACATCCAGAGCACGGGCACCGGCGAGTACGCCGATTTCGTCGCCGTCTTCCGCGACCGCTACGAGAAACTCTCGAAGAAACTTCGCTCGCGGGTCAACCACCGCCCGACCGACGCCATCGAGTCGATGCCCGGCGGGAGCGACGCCGGCCTCGTCGGGATGGTCTCGGACATCCGCTCGACCGCCAGCGGTCACTGGCTGGTCGAACTCGAAGACACCAACGGCACCTTCCCCTGCCTCGTGATGAAAGACCGCGAGTTCGCCGACCTGGTCGACGAACTCCTCCTGGACGAAGTGATCGCGGTCGAGGGAACCCTCGCCGACGACGGCGGCATCCTCTTCGTCGACTCCTTTCATTTCCCGGATATCCCGCGGACGCACAACCCCTCGACCGCGGACCGCCACGTCGAGGCCGCCCTGATATCCGACGTCCACGTCGGCAGCGACGAGTTCATGGCCGACGCCTGGAACCGCTTCGCCGACTGGCTTCACACCGCCGAAGCCGACCACGTCGAGTATCTGCTCATCGCCGGCGACATGGTCGAAGGGGTGGGTGTCTATCCCGAACAGGACAAGGAACTCTCCATCGTCGACATCTACGAGCAGTACGAGGCCTTTAGCGAGCACCTCAAAGCGGTGCCGGGGGACATCGAGATCGTCATGATCCCCGGCAACCACGACGCGGTCCGCCTCGCCGAACCCCAGCCCGCCTTCGACGAGGAACTCCGGGATATCATGACCGCCCACGATGCCCAGATCTCGGCGAATCCCTCCGTCGCGACCGTCGAGGGCGTCGACGTGCTGATGTACCACGGCGTCTCGCTCGACGAGGTCATCGCCGAACTCCCGGACGAGAAGGCGACCTACGACGACCCGCACCTCCCGATGTACCAGCTCCTCAAGAAGCGCCACGTCGCCCCGCAGTTCGGCGGGCAGACGCGGATCGCCCCCGAGGAGGAAGACCACCTCGTCATCGAGGACGCCCCTGACATCTTCCACGCGGGCCACGTCCACAAACTCGGCTACGGCAAGTATCACAACGTCCTCACGATAAACTCGGGGTGCTGGCAGGCCCAGACCCCCTTCCAGGAGCGGATGAACATCGACCCCGACAGCGGCTTCGCCCCCATCGTTCGGCTGGACACGCTGGAACTCACGGTCCGGGACTTCGAGTAGGACAACCGTTTTATCCCTTGGCTGACATCCGACGTCCATGTCCTGGGGGGACGACGCGCTGACGGTGCTGGTGGCACTGTTGCTGTGTTGTACGGCAATCGCGGGGGCGACTCCGGTTTCGGCCGGCGGGGGCGGCGCCCCGTCTCCGGCGGTCGACGGGGCCGACGACAGGTCCGTGGCGGACCGGTCGGAGCGGCCGTCGCTCGAACTCTCACAGCGGACGCTCGGGAACATCTTCCTCGCGAACGAAACCGTCCGGATCGGCGTCGAGACCGACGCTGCGAGGGTACACTGGAGCGTCCACGATTACCAGGGGCGGCGAGTGGGGAACGGCACGGCGGCCGTCGACGGCGAACGGACACTCACCCTTCCCGTGGACGGGGTCGGTCATTACACGCTGCGCGTCCGGACCGCGACGACCGGGTCGGGGGCGGGACTCCCCGCCGAAGCGCGGACGACGCTGGCGGTGCTCCCGGCCGACGGGTTCGACACCGACGACGAGTTTTTCGGCATCGCCGGGCAGTTCAGCGCGGGCTGGGACCTCGAACTGACGTCGCTTTTGGACTACGCCGGGGTCGGGTCGGTCCGCGACGACTCCGGGTGGGGACTCATCGAGGAGGAGCGCGGCGAGTACGACTTCGGCGTCTCGGACCCGTGCATGGATGCGCTGCGCGACCGCGGGTTCGAGCGGCTCTACATCCTGGCGTACGGGAACACGCTGTACGATAGCGGCGGCGAGTACGAGACGATGCCGTACCACGACGACTACCGCGAGGCGTTCGCGAACTTCTCGCACGCGGCCGTCGAACACTACGACGACCTCGACTACGTCGAAGTGTGGAACGAACCCAACCTCGACACCTTCGCCAGGGGGCCGGCGGGAACGGATCCGACAGCCTACGCCGAACTCCTCGAAACGACCTATCCCGCGGTCACAGACGCTCGCGAGAACGTCACGGTCCTCGGCGGGTCGGCCACGGCGAACTACAGCGGCCCGGGCGTCGAGACGCTCGACAGGTCGTGGTGGGAGCGGTTTCTCGCCGCGGGCGGGGCCGAACACGCCGACGCCCTCGCGGTCCACCTCTATCGCGCGGACCCGACCGGTTTCGAGGCGGATGTCGAGGAGTTGCGGAACATGACTCGCGAACACAACGGCGGGGAGGCGCTCCCGATATGGGTGACCGAACTCGGCTGGCACACCTCGCCGTACTTCCCGGGTGGCGACCGGGAGGCGACGCAACTCCGCAACCTGGTCCGGAGCCACGTCCGTCTGCGAGCCGCCGGCGTCGAGCGACTCCACTGGTACACCTTCCAGGACTCCACCTGGGCCGAAGAGAGCACCCCGCAGACAGACGCGGGGACCCGTCAGTTCGGCCTGATCCGCCGCCACGACAACCCGAAGGGCGCACACACCCCCAAACCGGGACTGGTCGCCTACGCGGTCATGACGCGCCACCTCGCCGGGACCGAGTTCGTCGCCGCGGAGTCGGGCCTCCCAGAGGGCGTCGACAGCTACCTGTTCGAGAACGGCTCGAAACCGACGCGCGTCCTCTGGGCCGACGAGCGGACCGACGTGACCGTCCGGGCGGAGGAACCGGTCACCGTCACGTCGGCGATGGGCGGGGAGACGCGGCTCGTCCCGCGGGACGGGGCGGTGTATCTCACGGTGGGTCCGGACCCGCTGTATCTCGAGGGGTCCGTCGCGAACGTCACGCGCGGTGCGCCGGTGTCCGTCGAGGCACCGGTCGCTTCCGGCGCCGGTGACGATATCACCGTCGGCGTCGCTGCCGGAGACGAGTCCTGGACTGCGACCCATCGGATCGGGGGCGAATCGGCGACGGTGACCGCCGGGGCGGGGTCGACGGCGACTGCGACCGTCCGGCGACCCGCCGCGTACCGGTCGCGGGCGGCGACGGCCGTGGACGTCGTGAGCGTCGACGGCGCGCCGGTCGCGCGACTCGAGACGCCGGTCGGCGTCCCCGTCGCCCGCTTCGGCGACCCCTCGTACATCACCGGGATGACCGTCGAGACGGAAAACGAGGGCGGGAGCGGGTACAGCGAGGTCAACGACGTCGGGACGGAATTCAGCGCGTTCGAGGCGACGGCGCGGGACGGACGAGCATGCTGGGAGACCGACGTGTCGGCGGGTTCGTCGGGCAGCCGGCTCGCCGTCGACGTCGCCGACTCGCACGCCACCGGACTCGGCGACACCGCTGCCGTGACCGTCAGCTACTACGAACAGGGGTCGGGCGAACTCGTCGCCCAGTACGACGGGCCGCGCGACAGTCCGAACTGGGGCGGGACGGTCGACCTCTCCGGACCGGGCGCCTGGCGGACGCACACGTTCGAACTGCCGGAGCCGCGTCTCTCGAACGGTCTCGGCGGCCACGACCTCCGATTCGTCGTGCGGGGTGACGGCGCGGACGTCTGCATCGGGTCGATAGCGGTCGGGCCCGAAGCCGCAAGTGAGGCCGCGCTCGGGACCGACCCCATGGCACTGGCCCACGGCGAGCGAACGCCGGACGAGCAGGAGACGGACACGCCGCGGGATCCGACCCCGACGGCGACGGCGCCGTCCGACGAGGGGCCGCCCCGGGACGACGGTTCCGGAGAGGGCGGGTCGGCGACGGCGTCGGCCTCGGAGAGCGGTCACGGCTTCGGCGTCGGAGTCGCGCTGGTCGGCGTCGCTATCGCGGTGGTCGTTCGCCGGCGGGCCAGTCGCGGGCGGTGAGTCGTCCGGGAGTCACCCGACCAGCGGCGCCTCGTCGCCGACGACGAGGAGGAAGAAGCCGACGGCGGCGGCGATGGGGTAGGCGGGGTAGGCGGCCGCGAACTCGACGAGGGCGGTGACGACGCCGGCGTCGGCGGCGACGGTCGCGGTGCGGTCGGCGGCGCCGACGCTCACTGTGAGCCCCTGGTTGGTGGTGATACTCAGCGAGGCGACGCCGGCCGACAGGAGGAGGGTGACGGCGCCGACGACTCGCAGCGAGTGTGCGCTCACGCCGGCGATCAGCCGCGCCCCGAGCCCGAACAGCATTACCCCGTACGCAGGACCCGCACCGACTTATAACTGCACGAGGGTGTCAGCCGCGCGTCTGACGCTGGGGGGCGGATCGCGACGAGAGTATCGATCGCCGGGTGGCGAACCCGTTCGGAACGGCAGCAACACCTGCCGCGGTCCGGGTTCCCGGGCGAGTTCGGCCCACTGACGGGGGCTTATGTGGGTGGCGCTCGCAGGAGGCGGTATGTCCGACGACTGGGACCCGGCGACGAAGGCATTGCACGTTGGTCAGGAAGAGCCCGATTCCGCGACGGGCGCACGGGCGCCGCCGATCTACCAGACGACGAGCTACGTCTTCGAGGACGCCGACGACGCCGCCGCGCAGTTCGCCCTCGAGAAACCCGGCCACATCTACTCGCGACTGATGAACCCCACGAACGGCGTGCTCGAGGAGCGACTCGCTTCCCTCGAGAACGGCGTCGGCGCCATCGCGACCTCCTCCGGGATGGCCGCGCTGAACCTCGCGACGTTCATGCTCGCGGACGTGGGCGACAACGTCGTCACCGCCTCCTCGCTGTACGGCGGGACCTACACCTACTACACGCACACGGCGCCGCGGATGGGCGTCGAGGCGCGGTTCGTCGACACGCTCGACTACGACGCCTACGCCGAAGCGATCGACGAGGATACGGCGTACGTCCACCTCGAAACCATCGGCAACCCCGCGCTGGTGACGCCCGACATCGAGCGCATCGCCGACATCGCCCACGACCACGGCGTCCCGCTGTTCGTCGACAACACCTTCGCGACGCCGCATCTCTGCCGGCCGATGGACCACGGCGCCGACCTGGTGTGGAACTCGACGACCAAGTGGATCCACGGCCACGGCACGACCGTCGGCGGGATCCTCGTCGACGGCGGCTCCTTCCCCTGGGACGAGCACGCCGACCGATTCCCGGAGATCGCCGGTGACAACCCCGCCTACCACGGCGTCAACTTCGCCGAGCGCTTCGGCGAGGCCGCGTTCACCTACGCGGCGATCGCTCGCGGCCTGCGCGATCTCGGCTCCCAGCAGTCACCCTTCGACTCCTGGACCACGCTGCAGGGCCTCGAATCCCTGCCGATGCGGATGGACCGCCACTGCGAGAACGCCCAGACCGTCGCGGAGTTCCTCGAAGACGACTCCCGGGTTTCGTGGGTCACCTATCCCGGACTGGAGGACCACGAGACCCACGACGAGGCCAGCGAATACCTCGACGGCGGCTACGGCGGCATGATCACCTTCGGCCTCGAGGAGGGCTACGAGGCCGCCCGTGACACCGTCGAATCGACGGAACTCGCCAGTCTGCTCGCCAACGTCGGCGACGCGAAGACGCTCATCATCCACCCGGCCTCGACGACCCACCAGCAGCTGAGCGACGAGGAGAAACAGGCCGCGGGCGTCACCGACGACATGGTCCGCCTGTCGGTCGGCCTCGAATCCGCCGACGACATCGTCCACGACCTCGAACAGGCCATCTCCTGGGCGACGCGGTAACCGCCCACTGCGCGACTTCGGCGTTCACTGCGCGGGTCCGGCCTCCACTGCGCGACTTCGGCCCCGTTCTCATTTCGAGAGAACAACAATTCTTATGTGATCCGGTGTCTGCTCAGTTAGAGGACAATACAAATGTCGACCCAACGACGGACGCTGGCGGCCGACCTGTTCGGTCGGGAGACGGACTTCGAGTACTCGGAACAGTGGATCGGCTACGCGCTGGTGAGTCTCAGGCTCGTGATCGCGTGGGTGTTCCTGCAGGCTGGCCTGGACAAACTGTTCCAGGGCGACTGGACGGCGGCGGGCTACCTGGAGTTCGCTATCCCCGCGGACAACCCGATGCGGGAGACGTTCGTTGACATGGCGGGGATGTCGTTCGTCGACCCGCTGGTGATCTGGGGCCAGATCCTGATCGGACTCGCGCTCCTGCTGGGCGTGGCCGTTCGCTTCGCCGCGTTCTGGGGCGCCGTTCAGATGGTCCTGTTCTGGCTGTCCCACCTGGAGGGCGGGATCATGGCCGGGCTCCCGATCGAGCACGGCTGGGTCGTCAGCAGCCACGTCGTCTACGTGCTCTTGCTGTTCGGCCTCGGGGCCGTCGGCGCGGGCCGGATCGCCGGCCTCGACGAGTACCTGGAAGCCCTGCCGGTCGTTCGGAACAACCGCTGGCTGCGGTACCTCCTCGGGTGACCGGGCCGGCATCGATTTCTGACCGTTTTCGCCTGTGACCTCCCCGTTTCGTGACCTGGTGTACCCGCTCGTGTTTTCGGTCCGGTGAGTGTCGTGTGTGACCGATTCTCGCGGATGAAGAATCTGCCGATCGGTTTTTATATCGGCCTACCATCGATCGGATAGCGACATGGATCCCGGACCCGGGGAGGGGGACGATAGCGGACGCGATTCGGAGCGTGAGCGCCCTGTTTCCGGTGGCGACGACTCGTTTTTGGAGGCGCTGGTGGCGAACAGCGACGCCGGTATCCTGGTAGTCGGTGCGGACGGTGCGGTGGTCTACGCCAACGAGGCCGTGGCGACGATCCGCGGCGCCGACGCGGACGCACTCGTGGGGATGGACCTCCTCGAGACCGGTCTGGTCGAGGCCGACTCGGCCGCGGCGTGGGTCGCCGACCTCGACGGCGAACGGACGTTCCAGCGGACCATCGAACGCGACCCGGACGGGGAACCGGTCCTCGACGGGGGGACACCGCTCGAGGACGTCTCTGACCCGGACGAGTCGGATTCGGAGGCGTCGGACGCGAACGAGTCGGATTCGGGGGCGTCGGACGGGGCGGAGACACAGACGCTTTCGGACCCCGGCGTTCCGGACGTCGACACCGCGGACGCGAGAGAGGTCGCCGTCGAAGTCACAGCCGAACCGCTCGACGTCGGCGGGGAGCGCTACGCCCTGTTGACCTGTCGAGATGTCTCGAAACGGGTGCTCTTCGAGCGCGAGAGCAACATTCTGAGCGCCATCTTCGAGCACATCCCCATCTACCTCTACGTCAAAGACCAGCAGGGCCGGCACATCCGGGTGAGCCACTTCAACGAGGAGGCCGAGGAGTACATCGGCAAGCGCGACATCGACATCTGGGGAGAGGGCGGCCAGGAGAGCTACGAGGAGGACATGCGCGTCATCCAGGAGGGCGACCGCGTCATCCAGCGCGAGGAGTTCCAGCCCGAGTGGAACCAGTACTTCCTCAGTTCGAAGGTGCCCTGGCGCGGCGAGGACGACGATATCAAGGGCCTCATCGGCGTTACGAACGACCTGAGCGACTGGAAACAGAAGGAAAAACAGCTCGAACGCCAGAACGAACGGCTTCGAACCGTCGCCAGCGTTATCTCCCACGACATCCGCAACCCCCTCCAGGTCGCCAAGGGCCGACTCGACCTGGCGACCGACAGACACGAGAGCGACAACCTCGACTCGGCCGCCGACGCGCTGGACCGGATGGCCGACCTCCTCGAAGAACTGCTCGGCCTCGTCCGCCACGGCCAGTGGGTCGACGAACCCGAGGAGGTGTCGCTCCAGTCCATCGCCGAGGGGTGTTGGGACACCGCCACCGGCGAGGCCGGCACCCTGGAGTTCAAGTACGACCTGACGCTCGCGGCCGACCCCGGCCGGCTCCAGCAACTGCTGGAGAACCTCTTTCGCAACGCCGTCGTCCACGGCGGCGACGACGTCCACGTCTACGTCTCCCCGCTCGAGGACTGGTCTGGCTTCTACGTCGAGGACGACGGCCCCGGCATCCCGCCAGAGGAGCGCGACCAGATCTTCGAGTCCGGCTACACCACCTCCGAGGAAGGCACCGGCTTCGGCCTCGCCATCGTCCAGGTCATCGCCGAAGCCCACGGCTGGCACGTCGAAGTCACCGAAGGCGATGACGGTGGTGCCCGCTTCGAGTTCCGCGGCGTCGAATTCGTCTAGGTGTCCCAGTGACTGCGCTCGGTCCTGGGTGCTGAAAGCCCTCATCGCGCTCGCTAACTGTCGGTGTGATCGGAGACGGCACCGTGACCGCGAGTGATCCTGATCGTTGAAAGCCCTCGCCGCGCTCGCGGTCGCTGAGCGGGATATTCTCGCTCTCAGCACCGCCCGCGAGAATAGTGCCCGCTCAGACGACTGAACTGTACGCGAGCGCGCCTCGCCCTTTCAGTCCACCAGGAAATTCTGTTGAGAGGGGCTGTAACCGGTGGCTGGTCGGGCAGGCGTGAGCCTCATGCCTCCCCAGCCGATTGCGGTGCTCGTGCCTGCGCTCCTCATCCCTCGCGCGGCTCCGTCGCGCCACGGAGGGCGCGACGGCGCGCGCCACCGCACCGGACGGCACAGCTACCGCACCGGACAGCACAGCTACCGCACCGGACGGCACAGATACCGCACAGCTACCGCACCGCCACCGCACTGTCTCGGCCGGTGCTCGCTTGACTGGCGACGGTCACACCGGGGTCGCGGGGAGGAACTCGACAGCGAGGAACATCGCGGTGGCGCTGGCGACGGGGATCGAGAGGTTGTCGTCGATGACGTACGTGGCGACGACGGGCTTGACGCCGTCGGCGACGGTCGCGGCGGCGCCGCCGATGATCGCGGCCACGGGCGGGACAAAGGGCGTCGCCAGCAGGGTCGCGACGCCGAAGGTCGCCAGCAACACCCACACCTGCTTGGCGGTGCGGAGTTCGCCCGACCCGAGGAGGCCACTCACCGGGTCGGCGACGGTGAGCATGAGCATCGCGGGGACCGCCACCTCGGAGGGCGGAGCGGCGGCGACGAACGGGTCACCTCCGGGCGGCGGGAAGGCGACGGCGACGACGGCCATCCCGACGGCCCCGAGGAAGTAGCCCGCGAGGTTGTCCTGCTCGTACTCGCGAGTGAGGCGGTCGAACACGCGCCAGTCCAGCCCGAGATAGAGGCGGGCAATCTCGAGTCCGAGGCCGGCCACGAGGGCGACGGCGAGAAAGCCCTGGACGTGGCGCCAGGTGACGCCGTCGACGACCACGTACGAGAGCGGGACGACGGTCGTGCTGGCGTGGACGAGCCGCCGCGCCACCTCGTCGGAGAGGCCCGCGAGGCCGTCGGCGGTTGCGGCGACGTCGTCGGTCATCCCTCAGATCTCGTCGAAGGTCAGGTCGCCGTCCCGGAGGCCGCTCAGGACCCGCGGCAGGTCGGCGATCGCGACGCGGGTCTGGGCCGTGCTGTCGCGCTCGCGGAGCGTGACGGTGTCCGGGTCGGGCGCGTCGCCGTCTTCCGTCCCGCCGTTCTGTCCCTCGCTGTCTCCCTCCTCGGCCTCGCCGAGGGTGGCGTAGTCGACGGTGACACAGAAGGGGGTGCCGACCTCGTCCTGGCGGCGGTAGCGCCGGCCGATGGCGCCCGAATCGTCGTAGGCCACGGAGAGACCGGCGGCGCGCAGGTCGGCGGCCACCTCGCGGGCGCGCTCGCCGAGACCGTCCCGGTCCATCAGCGGGAAGACGCCCACCGTCGTCGGCGCGACCGCGGCGGGGAGTTCGAGATAGGTGCGGGCCTCGCCGTCGACCTCGTCCTCGCGGTAGGAGTGGTCGAGGACGGTGTACAGCGCGCGGTCGATACCCAGCGACGGCTCGACGACGTGGGGCGTGACGTGCTCGCCCGATTCGGTGACTTCCTCCACCTCGAAGTTGACGGCGTCGAGGGACACCTCGAAGGCGTCGCCGTCGACCGTCACCGTCACGGTGTCGTCGTCGGTCCGGAACGCGTCGGGATCGGTCGCGGCCAGGTCCTCGAGCGCGCTCGCGACGTCGCCGGCGCTCCCGCCGAACTCGGGGCCGAGGACGCTCATGTCGGGGTCGACCGCCGGCCGCTCGACGGTGACGGGTTCGTCGTACTGTTTGAATATCGTGAAGTCGTCGTCGGAGTGGGCGTCGTGCTTGGAGAGGTCGTAGTCGGCGCGGTAGGCGAAGCCGGCGAGTTCGATCCAGTCGCCGTCGACTTCGGCCTCGGCGTCCCAGCAGTCGGCGGCGTAGTGGGCGCGCTCGCCCGAGAGGTGCTGGCGGTAGCGAAACCGCGAGAGGTCGACGCCGATCGAGTCGTACCACTCCGTCGCGACGCCGAGGTAGTAGGCGATCCACGGGTCGGCGACGACGCCTTCCTCGACGGCCTCCCGGATGGTCAGCTCGCGGGGCTCGCCGTCCTCGTCCTCCTGTGCGTCGATCGGGTAGAAGGGTGCGGTGACGTCGGCCACCGACTCGAGGTCGGGGCCCGCGTCGTCGTCGGGGTCGACGAACAGTTCGAGTTCGGCCTGGGTGAACTCGCGCACGCGCAAGAGGGACTTCCGGGGGCTGATCTCGTTGCGGTAGGCGCGGCCGATCTGCGTGACGCCGAACGGCAACTGATTCCTGGCGTACTCGGCGAGCTGGGGAAACTCGACGAAGATGCCCTGTGCGGTCTCGGGGCGCAGGTAGCCCGGCGACGAGGAGCCCGGACCGATGTTCGTCCGGAACATGAGATTGAAACCCTCGATGGCCTGGCCGGCGAGGCCGGTGCCACAGGCCGGGCAGACGAGTTCGTACTCGGCGATGACCTCCTCGACGCGCTCGGCGCCGAGCCCCTCGGCCTCTTCGATGTCGGTGTTGTCCTCGACGACGTGGTCGGCCCGATGGGAGGCACCACATTCGGGGCACTCGACGAGCATGTCGTCGAAGCCGTCGAGGTGGCCCGACGCCTCGAAGACGGGTTCGGGCATCACGGTCGGGGCGTCGATCTCCATGTTGCCCTCCCGGACGGTGAACAGCTCGCGCCAGGTGTCCTCGATGTTGTCCTTGAGGCCGGCGCCCTGCGGGCCGAAGGTGTAGAAACCGGAGACGCCGCCGTAGGCGCCGGCGGTCTGGAGGAAGAACCCGCGGCGCTTGGCGAGTTCCGTGAGGTCCGGCGCGGTGGCGCTGTCGGCGTCGGGGAGGCTCGCGTCGCGCTCGGCCTGCTGGCTTTCGCCCTCGCTCATCGCAGCGCCTCCAGCAGGTCCATGTCGCGGACGATACCGGCGAGGCCGTCGCCGGAGACCAGCGGGATCTGCTCGATGTCGTGTTCGATCATCCGCTGGGCGGCGTCCTTGGCGGTGCGGCGGCCGCCGATGCTGACCAGATCCGCGGTCATGAACTCCGAGACGGGTCCGGTCGGAATCTCGACGTTCCGGGTGGGCATGTACCGGGAGCCGACGGCCTTGACGCTCTCCCACTTCCAGTCGGCGTCGTCGCTGGCGAGGCTGTCGCCGGTCTCTTCCTCGCCCTCGACGACGCGGGCGACGTCGATGATGTCGACTTCGGTGACCATGCCGGCCATCTCCCCCTCGTCGTCGAGGACGACGCCGTAGGGGGCGTCGGCGTGGGCGAGTTCGCGCTCGGCGACCGGGAGCGGCGCGCCGTGGTAGACGCAGTTGACCTTCGACTCGGCGAGGTCCGCCAGCTTGGCGTCCCCGTCGACCTTGCCCTCCGCGATGGCGCGGACGACGTCGGTGATGGTGACGATCCCTTCGAGGCGGCCGTCGACGACGGGGACGCGGCGGGCGCCCTCCGCCAGCATGAGCGCGGCCAGCTCGTGGATGGTGGCGTCGGCGGTGACCGTCGGGACTTCCTCGACGAGGAGGGCGAGCTGGTCCTCGTCGGGCTGGTCGATGAGGGCGTCGCGGGAGACGAGCCCGCGGAACTGTTCGCCGTCGTCGGTTTCTTTGACCACGGGCACCGAGGAAAAGGCCCGCTCCTGGAGGTACTCGAGGACGTCGTCACGCGTGCCCGGCAGGTCGACGGTGACGAGCTCCTCGCGCGGCGTCATGACGTCTGCGACGTTCATAGTGACACGTACTCCATGCCCCGCATACTAAGTCCTTACACTTCCCCGGTACTCGGCCACACGGCGAAACCCGCCCCGGGGGCCCGTTCGGACGGACGCCGTCACCACACCGTTCTCTCGTGGGTGACTGTTTCACCGTCCACCGTTGTATCGGCGTTTCCACAGCTCCGCAGTTGGGCCCGCGTCGTCGCTGTGGTCCGCCTCGGATCAGCACCGACGTCCACCGTGTCAGCGACCGCCCCGCACATGCTATGCTTACCGTCTCGCGCGCGCGGCGTCTTCAGCGCGTGAAACCACCCAGCCAGGACGTGCCGTCGAACACGCGTCAGACGCCCGACCGACGCCCGGTTTCAAAACGTGAGAATCCTTCCGGCAGGTTTATACGTGATTGTTACATATTCACACACATGGCGCCGGACATGGTTGCCGAAGCCGAGGTGGCAGCGAACGCCGAGGTCATGGCCTCGGTCGAAGGCGGTTCCACCGAGACGTTCGTAATCGCAGATATCAGCCGTGACGACGCGTATCTCACACTCGATCTCGACGACGCCGCGTCGCTTCCCGAGTGGCGGTAAGCCCGGCTTGCCGCTCCGATCGTTTTCTCGACGCTCGCCCGAGTAGCGGCGGTTCCGCGGTTGGAATGCCCCGACCCCCGCGAGCGACGGCTACGGCGGTGTCCGGAGTTTCGCTTCGGGAAGCCACGCAGGTACGGTGACCGTCGTCGACCCGCGTCGCGTGACTCGCCGGTCGGTGCGATACTCGAAGGTCCCGTCCGATTCGTCGACGGTCACGTCGTAGCGGAGTTCGGTCACGATGCCGGACTCGTCGACGACCACGACGATCGAGACGTTTCGGACCTCCCCGTTCCAGGCGGTCTCGCCAGCGATCTGGTCCGCCGAGTCGACGGTGTACCGGTGACCGCCGTCGCCGGTCGGCGCGTAGTCGAAGTCGAATCCCTCGCCGAGCGCCGCGACGCCGCTTCCGTTCCCGCCGCTTCCGGCCGGCAGATGCTGGTAGGTGCTGGCGTTGGCGTCGGGCGTCGTGGTCCGCACGTAGGTCCCGTTCTCGGCCGTCGTGTAGGACTCGATCAAAAGCGTCGAGGCGTTGGGGCCGGTGACCCGGCGCCGCGTCTCCGCGAACGCCGTCCCGTTGGCTCCGCGTCGGACCGTCCTGTTCTCGACGACGACGCCGGGTTCGGTGTCGTTTATCAGCGTGTCGACGCTGACGGTGAACGACGCCGCGGCGCGCTCGTCCGGGCTCGCGAGCACCTCCGAGAGCGCGGGCGGGGCGGGCGTGGCCGTGGCGGTCGGTGTCGCCGTCGGTGTGGGGTCGGCGGGCGTCGCGGTCGGCGTCGGTCCGCTGCCGGGCGGTGTGGGCGTCGGCGTGTCGGACTCGTCGGGACCGGACGGCGCCTCGGTCGGCGTGTCGGTCCGTTCGTCCCCGGTCGAGTCGGTCGTCCCTGCCTGTCCGTCGCTCGTGGTGGTCTTCGGCGGGAACGGATCGCCGTCCTCCGCGGGCCCGCCGTTGTCTGCAGGCGTGGCCGTGCCGGAGCCGCCACCGCCGAGGATCCCACAGCCCGCGAGGAGGACGACCAGTGCGACGGCGCCCGCAGCGACCGCTCGCCGTCGGGTGCCGACCCCGGGTCCGCTTCGATTCATCGCTCATCCCCCTCCCCGGCGTCACTGCCGCTTCCGCTCTCCCCGACGGTCGTCGTGACGCCGTCGGACATCCCGTAGACGCCCCGAAGCCGTTCGAAGGCTTCGCCGGTCACCTGCGAGAGGTCGCCGTTGAGCTGGTTCCAGCCGGCGTAGTGTGACTCGACGATCCGGGAAGTGTCGACCTCCATCCTCCGGGTGTGGACGTCGTAGTCGCCGCCAGGCAGTCCGTAGAATCTGAACTCGATCCACTGGGTCGCCTTCTCGTAGTAGTCGTTCGAACAGGGGCCGCTCTCCCGCTCGGGCAGGCGCTCGTGCTGGGGTAGCATGTTCCCGTCGGGGCCGAGGCGGATCCGGACCGTGCGCCTACTCGAGACTGACTCGCCGTAATATCCCCGCGAGACGTCTGTTTCGATGTAGTCCTCGATCGAGAGGTCGGTCCCGGGCGGTGCGGAGTACCCCCGCTGTTGCAGCGAGTCAGTCACGGCATCGACCGCCTCGCCGGCCGAGACGTCCGGGGCGGGGAGGCTGCCGCCCCAGTCTTCCGGGAGGTTGCCACCGGACAGGACGTGGCCGACCGAGACGAGGTCCGACTGCACCCGCTCACCGAGGCTCCGCGCCGACACGGCCCCCGATCGCACGTTCTCCCCGCCGTTCTCGGCGTCGGGGAGCCCGCTCCCCATCGCGCCGTTGGGGGATCCGCTTCGGGCGGCCGTTGCCGACGCTTCGGCTGTGCTCGCGCCGTTTTCGCTCTCTTCGTCCTGGAGCGTCCGCGCGTCGGCGTTCGCCTCCGCGCGGGCGCTCTGCTCGTCTTCGAACAGGTCGATCTCCTTGTCTTCGAAGTCGAGGCCGTCGCCGCACTGGCCGAGGTCGAGCGTCAGCGAGGCCGAGACGGTCGACGCCGTGGCGAAGATGCGGTCTATCTCTTCCCGGAGGACCTGCAGGTACTGCCCGCCGCCCTGGCTGCTCGACGGTATCGGTGGGGTCAGCCCGTAGGCGACCGTTCGCACGTCGTAGGTCCCCGGCGGCAGGTCCAGCCCCATCCGGGAACTCCGGGGCTCGAAGTATCGCGTCGCCGGATCTCCCCCCGACGAGGCGGGTAGGCCCCGAATGCTCGACTGGACGACGACGGCGAACTCTGAGTCCGACACCTGTATCTCGGTCTCCCAGGCGTCGACGAGCACGTCCGCCACCTCGTTGTCCATCCCTTCGAACAGCGAGACGTGTACCTCGCCGGGCGCGACGGGCAACTCGCTCTCGTTCGTGTCCGGCGGCACGCTCACGATGGCGACGTACCCCCACCCGTCGTTCAGGTCGAACTCTGTCGTGGTCAGGTTCTCGCCCTCGCCGGTCGGGCAGCTGACCGCGAAGTGACTCGGGTACGCCGCGCCCGACGCCGCGGAGACGCAGGCGCCGTCGCTCGTCGTCTGCACTCCCCGGTCGACGGCCGCCCGGTCGGTCGTCGCCCCGCCAGCGCCGGCCACTCCGACCACCGGCGTCGTCAGGAGCGCGAGGGTCACGACGGCGACGACTTCCGCACGACCGAGTCGGTCAGGTCGGCCGGGACTCACGTGCGGTCCCCCCGCGGTCGTCGGCAGCGGTTCCCGACCGGGCCGTGCGCGCCCCGGTCGCATCGAGACGTCTCTCCGCGGCCGGCCTCGTCGTGCTGGCCGCGTCCGGTGACGACCGCCGCGTCCCCCCGCGACGGCCGGTGGCTGTGACTCTCATCGATCGTTCGACTGACTGTGAGCTCCGTATAGGTTGGGCCTAGGCAACTAGGACTGGCGTACCCTCCCGACGCGACCGGGACGGCCCGCGCGGTTGGTCGTCGCTTTGTCCGGGCGAACAGTTTCGCTCCGGCGAGCACTGTGTCGACTGTGTCATCAGTGTCGCCGGACATGCACCGAGAAAACAAGCGTTATACCCGCTGGCGGGGATCTGACGCGCATGAAGGTACTGGTCACGGACCCCATCGCGGACGCGGGTCTGGACACACTGCGCGAGGCGGGCCACGAAGTCGTGACCGCCTACGATATCGAGGGTGACGCGCTGTTGAACGCCGTCGCGGACGCGGACGCGCTGATCGTCCGCTCGGGAACCGAGGTCACGGAGGCGGTCTTCGCGGCCGCGCCGAACCTCCAGATCGTCGGCCGCGCCGGCATCGGCGTCGACAACATCGACATCGACGCCGCCACCGAACACGGCGTCATCGTCGCCAACGCCCCGCAGGGCAACGTCCGCGCCGCCTCCGAACACTCCGTCGCGATGGCCTTCGCGACCGCTCGCTCCATCCCGCAGGCCCACAACCGCCTGCGCGGCGGCGAGTGGGCCAAAGGTGAGTTCCTGGGAACCGAACTCAACCACAAGACGCTGGGCGTCGTCGGCTTCGGCCGCGTCGGCCAGGAGGTCGCCAAGCGCCTCGACGCGCTCGGCATGGATCTCGTCACCTACGACCCGTACATCAGCCAGGAACGCGCCGAACGGCTGGGCGCCGAACTCGTCGACTCGCTCGACGAACTCCTCGAGCGCTCGGACTTTATCACCATCCACACGCCGCTGACCGACGAGACCGAGAACATGATCGGCGAGGAGGAACTCGCCCAGCTCGAGGGCGGCTACGTCGTCAACTGCGCCCGCGGCGGCATCGTCGACGAACCCGCGCTGGCCGAAGCCGTCGAGGACGGCGTCCTCAACGGCGCCGCCATCGACGTCTTCGCCGACGAGCCGATCGACCCCGACAACCCCCTGCTCGATGTCGAGAACGTCGTCGTCACGCCCCACCTGGGCGCCTCGACCGAGGCCGCACAGCAGAACGTCGCCACCTCCACCGCCGACCAGGTCATCGCCGCGTTCAACGACGAACCCGTCGTCAACGCCCTGAACGCGCCGTCGATGGACGAGAGCTCCTTCCCCGCCGTCGCGCCGTACATCGAACTGGCCGACACCGCCGGGAAGGTCGCCGTCCAGCTGTTCGACGGCCACGTCTCCGACGTCGAGGTCACCTACGCCGGCGAGATCGCCGACGAGGACGTCGAAATCGTCACCGCCACCGCTCTGAAAGGTGTGTTCGAGCCGCTGAACACGCAGGTCAACGCCGTCAACGCCGAGCGCATCGCCGAAGAGCGGGGCATCGACGTCACCGAGTCCAAGACCAGTTCCGCCGACGACTTCAAGAGCCTCATCACCGTCACCGTCTCCGACGGCGAGGACGAAGTCAGCGTCTCCGGGACGCAGTTCGCCGGCGAGGACCCGCGCATCGTCCGCATCGACGGCTACCGCGTCGACGCCGTCCCCCACGGCCACATGCTCGTCGCGCGCAACGATGACGTCCCCGGCGTCATCGGTTTCATCGGCACCGTGCTGGGCGACGCCGACGTCAATATCGCCGGGATGTTCAACGGTCGCGAGACCATCGGCGGCGAGGCCCTGACCGTCTACAATCTCGACGACCCCGTCCCCGACGACGTCGTCGCGGAACTGCTCGCCGACGAACGCATCATCGACGTCACTCAGATCTCCCTGAACGGTCGATAGACCCGCACTCCCGGGTTTGTCGTCGTCTCTTCTCCGTTTCCCGAGCCAGCTATTTCCGGCGCGAGGCGCAATCGGGCGTATGATCGACCTGCGCAGCGACACGGTCACCCGGCCGGACGAGCGGATGCGCGAGGCCGCCCGCGACGCCGACGTCGGCGACGACGTCTACCGCGAGGACCCCACCGTCAACGAACTCGAGGCCCGTGCCGCCGAGATCCTCGGGACAGAAGCTGCACTGTTCGTCCCCTCGGGGACGATGGGCAACCAGGTCGCCGCACGGACCCACACCGAGCGCGGCGAGGAGGTCGTCTGCGAGCGCGAGAGCCACGTCTACAAGTGGGAACTCGGCGGCCTGGCACAGCACTCTCAGCTACAGGCCCGGCCCGTCGACGGGACCGACCGGGGCGTCCTCCCGCCCGAGCGAGTGCGGGCCGCGATGGTCGCGGCCGACGGTCACCGCGCCGGGACCGGCCTCCTCGCGCTGGAGAACACCCACAACAGCAAGGGCGGGACCGCCATCGCGCCCGAGCGGATCGAGGAGGCAGCCGCCGTCGCCCGCGAACACGACGTGGCGATCCATCTCGACGGCGCGCGCCTGTTCAACGCTGCGGCGGCGCTGGACGTGCCCGCGAGCCTGTTCGTCGAGCCCGTCGACTCGGTGATGTGCTGTCTCTCGAAGGGGCTCGGCGCGCCCGTCGGGTCGATGCTCGCCGGGAGCGAAGGGTTCGTCGAGCGCGCCCGGCGGGTCCGGAAGCTGATGGGCGGCGGGCTGCGACAGGCCGGGATCGTCGCCGCGCCCGGGGTCCGGGCGCTGGAGAACCGCGACCGACTCGGCGAGGACCACGACCGCGCCCGGCGACTCGCCGCGGGACTCGACGCGATCGACGGACTGGCCGCGGCCGACCCCGAGACCAACATCGTGGTCGCGGAGACCGACGCTCCTGCCGAGGACGTGGTCGCGGCCTGCGAGGACGAAGGCGTGGGTTGTGTGGCCTTCGGCGACTACCGGGTGCGCTTCTGTACCCACTGGGACGTCGACGACGACGATATCGACGCGGCGCTCGCCGGCGTCGAACGGGCAGTCGACGGACTGTGACCGCGGTGCGCGCTTGACGTGCTGTGGGGGGTGCGCGCTCGATGGGCTGTGGGGGGTGCGCGCTCGATGGGCTGTGGGGGGTGCGCGCTCGACGGACCGCTGGCCCGCTACTCGTAGCCTTCCTTGAACGCCTTCGCGGTGCGGCGCAGGAAGAGGAACACGAAGAAGACGAACAGCAGGAGGACGACGACGATACCGATGAGCACGGGGTCCATGCCGCCGAGGATCATACCCGCGTTACTCCGTCGGCGCCAATAGACGTTTCGGGACGACCGGTCGGACGCGGCGGGAGTCGCGGAGAGTGTCGCGGTACCACGGAG